>Ga0136560_1000138_pt1 | contig 30843 bp, 13 predicted proteins | sample AntRauMeHopE1497_FD_104925 | JGI IMG/M metagenome (GOLD analysis project Ga0136560, IMG submission 104925) | Saline lake microbial communities from Rauer Islands, Antarctica - Metagenome Hop E1 #497 | ecosystem: Environmental > Aquatic > Non-marine Saline and Alkaline > Saline | place... | reverse complement strand
GCTCCGACCCGTTTTTCCCTTTGCGCCCGCCCCGCGCTGATGACCGTCCTGACATGATCCCCCCCTGACACGCACCCTTGCGCCTAGACCCTTTTTGACACCTGTCTCGCCACCTGGCGCAGAGCAGTGTCTGCAGCCAAATCAGTCCTTGGCTGTCACCGATTGAATGAACAATGTTGCCACCAGGCATCAATGCGCGGGGGCTCTGGAAGGCCATGGTTTTATTTAGTCCTTTTCCTTTACCAGGAAGTACTCGGAGTGATAAACCACGACAACTTCAAACCCTTGCTTTCACTGAGGTACGCGTGTGGCGGCGCTTCATGCCAATGGTACGGGTTCAAGCTTTGCGAGTAAGACACCCGCGTGGCCGGTCAAGGCGGCCAAGCAAGCTGCGCCGCAAGAACCACCACAGGGGCTTAAGCGATCCCGCTGCAATCGTTCTATAAGTGGTTTTACATGACCGTGCTTTTGCCTGCGCTCTGCTGAGAGACTGCACAACGAAGCAACAGAACACCCGACCAAGCGGCTTGGAAAGCTGAGGGGCCGTAGTGGTGGGAGTGCACCACAGCCTTCGATCGGTATGCCAAGCTGAACCCCAGACGGTTGTGCCTGCGCGCCCGGCGCTCAGAGAATCTGGGCGTATTGCTTCGCACTGTCGCACCCCGGCATGCAGGCTTGCCACCATCACAGCCGTGTACGTGCTCATAGCGGCTTGCAAGGGATTCGGGATGGTTCTCAGCAACTCATCAGCTCAAGCGCGAGCTCAGCGACGGCGCTTGTTTGCCTTGCGACGGCGGCGCTTCCGGTCGGCATCGACGCCGTCGGCCGCGGCGTCGCGGCGGCGCTGCGCCTCTGCCCTTCCCAGCGGGGTCGTCGTGTCCTGGAACCCTGTCTTGTCCAGGAAGGCCGACACCTGCCCAAGATCGTCGAACTGGGGCGCGAATCGGCGCAGCTCGGGTGGCAGGGCCGCGGCCACCTCTGACGTGCGCACGATGGCTCCGTCTGCGGCCTCGACCCAGTCCTGGGCGAGCCGTCCTGCGGCGCCGCCGAGCAGGCGGGGCGTGCGTCCCCTGGTGGCAGGCACGAGGGCAGTGTCCGTCGCCGCCCCGTCTGCCAGTCCTGGCGCTGCATCGCCGTCTCGGCTCTGCCGCTCCCCGAGATCGCCGAGCACCCGCTCCGTCGTGGAGGGGTCTCCGCGGAGCGTTCCGTCGTCGTCGAGCGACACCCCCGCCGACCGGATCGCCTCCCATGCGGCCTGCGCGTCCCCGGCCCCTGGGGCGGCGCCTCCCGGCGGGGCCCCCACGCCAAAGGCGCCCGCGAGGATTCCCGCCTTCTCCGCGGCGTTCAGCTCGCCCTCGGAGGCGGCGAAACCGCTGGCCCTGGCGCGCGCCGCAGTGGCCTTGCGCTGTCTGTCTCCCGCCGCGCGGTCGGCCGCGGCCCCGGCGTCGGCCATGGCAGCGGAGAGCGCCTGGGAGCCCGAGGCGATGGCCTCGGCCCGCTGCTGGCGCTTCTCGAGCCGCTGCTGCCTGGCTTCGAGGGCGGTCTCTGCGACACGGGAGGGGACAATCGGCACGGGTCGGGTGGGCGGTGCAGGGGGAGGCACACGTGGCGATGGGGCAGCAGCGGCGGGCAGCGCGCAGAGCCGGCGCGGGCGCTGACTCACCCGACGGCATGTCCTTCCGTGAGAGCCAGTTCGGCCACCAGCCGCCCCAGCTGGCCTTGCGAGCGGCGCGGTACGCCCCAGGGTGAGCGTCTCTCAGCTTGGCCTTGGAGGGCACCCAGCGCTCCAGGGAGCCCTGCGGCGTGCAGACGTCCAGGATGACGTGTCCGCCGCGCCGCAGCGGCGGCCTCACGATGCGAGCGAACTGTCCCGCGCCCGGCAGACCCTGCGCCACGGCCTCCGCCACGGCCCGGCCCAGCCGGACGGCGCGTCGCTCGCGGTCCGTCCTCGGGCTCCGCGTCGCCGTCGCGACGGCACGCCCCGTCACGCCCCCCGCCACCGCCGCGAAACCGCCCGCCGCGGAGGACGCGGCGACGTCCCTCCCACCCGCCGTGCTCTCCGCCCACGACGCCCCGGCCCCGCGACCCCCGCGCGCCGCCACCGCCCCGGCCTCCTCCTCCTCCTCCGAGTCGTCGTCGCCGGCCAGGAAGGCCTCCAGCTCGTCCAGGATCGCCCCGCCGTCCTCCTCCTCCTCGGCGGCCGACGCAGCCCCCCCGGCCACCTCCACGCCCGACCCCACGTCCCGCCACGCCGCACCAGCCTCCTTCCCCTCCCCGTCCCTGACAGGGGTGCCCCCTCGTGCGAATTCCAGCAGCGACGCCGCGTCGTCGTCCTCGCCGCCCGCCCTCCGCCGCCCCCGCCCGCCCCCGAGCCCCGCCGCCTCCAGCACATCCCTTCTCTCCGACTCGAGCCGCCTCGCCCGGGCCGAGGCCGTGGCCAACGCGGCCGCCGCCGCCCCTTCCCCCATGGCCCCCACCACCGCCGCCGCCGCCACCTCGGCCCTGCCGTCATCCTCCTCCTCCTCCCCATCGCTGTCCAGCACTCGAATGTTCGCGTCCGCCAGCGCGCGGTCCAGCTCTGCCGCCGCGATGGCCTGCTCCGCGTCGCCGATGGCTCTGCCGTACCCGAGGTCCTCTGCCGAGACGACCCCCGTGACCGAAGCGACGGACCGCCCCGCCCCCCTTGCGTGGATGTCGTCGTCGTCGACGTCGTCCTCGTCCTGCTCCTCCGCCACCGAGTAGCCCAGAAAACCGAGGAAGCGCCTCGCAAGCGACTGCTCGCTGGGCGCTCGCACCGCCCCCACCGCCGCCTCGACCTCCCTCTCCGGCCCGAGCAGGTCGAACTGCGAGAACGCCGGCGACGCGAGCATGCCCGCGAAACCGCCGCTCTTCGCGGCCTCCAGCTCTGCCCCGCCGCGGAAGACGGCGTCTCTCATCGCCGCCACACCGAAGCCCGCCCCCGACGCGGCGTCGGGCGCCGCCGCCGCAGCGGCCCTCGCCGCCATCGCCTGGTGTGACCGGCGGCCCAGCCACCACGCCGACGGCGCCAGGAGGACGTCGTACGCCGACGTCACGCTGGGTCTGACCCCGCCCGCCCGCGCCTCGCCGTCGCCGAGCAGCAGCGTCTCCGGCGACGCCCCCGCCCGCTCCGCTGCCTCGCGGGCGGCGTCCACCGCGCCGTGCGCCGACGTCGGCGGGGGCGCGCCCCAGTCCGACGACGGGGGAGCCGAGACCACGTCAGGCCCCGCGGCCGCCTCCTCCTCCCGCCCGGGGCGGGCCCGCCCCCCCTGCCGCCTCCCCCTGCCCTCCCCCGACGCCGCCGGGCGGTAGGCCCCCGCCTCCCCCTGCCCCGACACCCCCACCCCGGGGGACACCTCGGCGCCGTCCGGGCCGCCGCCCCCGTCCTCCTCCCGCGCGACGGAAGACAGCCACTCCCTGGCAGCCTCCGCCTGCGCCCAGCCCGCGCGGGAGTGCGGCGCGTGGTCCGCCTCCGTCGCCGGCGTCGTCCGCCGCAGGGCGAAGTAGGAGAACTTCTCTTCCAGGGTCGGCAGAGCCGTGGGCGACTGCTTGCGACGCTGCGTTGCGAGGCGGTGGTTGAAGCTGGCCTGGCCGAAGTGGCACCAGCTCTTGCGGTGCATCGGGCAGGCGAGGGCGTGGGGGCAGGGCCCCACGACGGCTGCGCCGGTGTCGTCCAGCGGTCCGCGGTGCTTGGCGAGCCGCGCCACCACCCGCTCGTCGTGCGGCATGTCGCGCTTCCGTGTCGGGCCCTCACGCCGGGCGGAGACCCAGGCGGGGACGCGGCCGCGGGCGAGGAGGGCGTTGGCCGCCGAGCCGCCGGTGCCAGGGGAGGTGAGCGGGAAGGCGCCGGGCGGGGCGGGCGGCACGGGCGGGCTCGCCAGCCGCGGGTCCGACACCACCCCCGCCTCGCCCGTTGACGTCAGCGCCCACGCCGGCCCGGGCGCGGCGCTCGGGGGCGCCGGGGCGGCCCCGGACCGTCCCCCGCCCGCGGCCTTCCCGCCCTCCCGTGCCTCGCTGCCGCCCGCCTCTTCGCCGCCCGCAGCCTGCGCCGCCTCGTCCGCCTGCGCCCAGGCCTCCACGTCGACGCCCGCGCGGCCCCACATGCCGGCCTCCGCCTTGGCCGCGGCGTCCGCCTCGGCCTGTGCGGCAGCCGCCTCCTCCGCCTCGGCCTCGGCCGCCTCGGCCGCCCCCTGCATCGTCGGGTCCCGATCCATCTCCCGCTGCACCCGCAGCCGCCGCTTGTGACCCTCCCTCCCCAGCAGGCCGTCACGCATCGTCCGGATGACGTGGAAGCCCCAGCGGGTGCCCCGCTCCACGAGCACCAACACCCCGCCCGGCGACACCAGCGACCACAGGTGCGCCGTCGCCCGCACGCGCTCCGACTCGTTGGCCAGCTCCGTCAGCGTGTGCGAGGCCACCACGAGGTCGAACCGCCGGTTGCGGTGGATGCGCTGCACCTCGTCCAGGGACGATCTCCACACCACCCCGGGGCGGTCGTGGAGCAGGTGACCCGCCACCTGGCGCATCGAGCGGCTCGGTTCCACCGCCACCACAGACATGCCGTCGCCCGGCCACACCTCCTGCGCCGCCCACACCGCCGCCCCGGTCCCCGACCCGAAGTCCAGCATCGACCGCGGCCGCCACCCGGGCATGCTCGCCGCGACGTCCTCCATCACCGCCGTGTTGGTGGTGAAGTTGGGAAGCGTGCGATGCAGCGAGTACGCCACCGTCTCCTCCGGCCCGTAGAGCAGCTTGGGCGCGGACCCAGGGGCCGTCGACTTGTCGAGCTTCTTCTGCCGACGCATCCTCGCCACATCATCCTCGTACCGGTTCGGCCGCGTCAGGGACCGCACCAGGTCCTGGTTCCGGCCCAGCACCGAGGCAGACATATCGCGCCAGTGCTCGCGGACGCGCCCCACGTGCCGCCCCCGCATCACCGACGTCAGCCGGTCCACCAGCTGGGGCGGCGGCCGCACCGGCGCCTTGCTCAGGTTCCGCACCAGGTCCACGAAGGCGTTGTCCCGCTTCGCCACCACGTGCCGCGCCATCTGCACGGGCACCTCCTGCCCCTGCACCATGGCCACGCGGACGGAAGGGCCGCCAAGCGCGGCGGCGACGTCGGTCTCCCGGACCGTCGGGGCCGAGGCCAGCACCACCGGCCCGTCCCCGTGGTCGGCACGCGGCCTTGCCAAGCCGCCGCTCGGGGCCGGGGCCGGGGCCGCCGGCTCGCGACCCGGCGCCGAGGCCTCCCTCGCGGCCTCGGCGCCGCCGGCCTCTGACCACCACGCATCCTCCGCGTGCTCGCCCTCCAGGCGTTCTCCCAGGATCGAGCCCTCCCTTTCGCGGATGCGGACCACGCCCTCGCTGTCGCTGGCAGTCGCCGAAGTCGAGGAAGGCCGACGGGCCGGGCTGGCCAGGGCTCCGGACACGCGCCCCCGGAACGATGCTCCCGCAGCCGTACGGGCTACCAGGCGCCGCATCGCAAGACCCACCACGTGTGCGGCCGGGCGCGGGTCCCGCTCAGAGGCGACGGAGCGTGCCAAAGGAGAGAGGCTCTGCAGGGCGAACTCCTGCCCCGCTCACCCTGTGCTGTGACCACTGTCCCGGACGCGCACCAGGACATCCCCCTGTGAGCCGATCATGTCTGATGCGGGAAGAGAAGACTCACGGCGGGACAGGGGCTCGCCAGATGCGGGCCGGTTCTCGGACGCCGAGCCGGACCGCGAGCATGGCTCGAGGCACCGCCGCCGACGCCGCCACCGGGACGAGCCAGACCTCCGGCCGGATGGAAGGAGAAGGGCGGGCGATGAGGCTCGCGAGGAGAGCGCCGAAGGCCGGCGGCACCGGCGGCGCCGGCACTCCCGGCGCGAGGAGGAGGGCGAGCGGTCGAGCCGCCACGGCCGGCGCGAGGAAGACGGCGAGCGGTCGGACCGGCACGGGCGGCGCAGGCACCGGCGGCGTCGCGATGACGGTTCTGGGAGTGCGAGCCCGGAAGCCGGGCGGGACGAGGACAGGGCCGCGGGGGCTGCCTGGGCGCCCGCGATCGCCGCGCGGCGGCGCCTGGTGCTCGCCTTCCCCTCGGGTGACGGGGCCCTGCGGTCGTGCCTGGCGGAGCTGGAGGGCGGAGCGGACGTCGACACCTCGGCGATGGGCGACGGGGAGGCGCGGCGGCTCCTGGACGTGGTGCTGAAGGCGTGCCCGGGGGTGGAGGCCGGGGAGGGGGGGTGGCGCTGGCGGGGCGGAGCGGGTCTCGAGGCCGCAGTGATGGGCGGGGGCGGCGGCGAGGGGCCCGGCCCCGCCCGCCCGGGCGCCGCGGCGTCGGTCGGGCCCCGGGGGAAGGCCGCCTCGGCTCCCCGCGCCGCCGCCTCCGCGGGCCGCGGCACGGACAGCGTCTCGCACCTCCTCCGGCTGGTCGAGGGGGCGGAGAGCCGGCGCTCGGCGGCGGAACGTTCCGCCGTGACGGCCACCCTGGGCAAGGTGCAGGGTGCGGGGAGCGGGGTGTGGGACCGGGAGCGGTACATGGACTACGGGCCGGGGCAGATGGGGCGCAGGGCGGCGGGGGCGGGGCGCGGCTCGCTGCTGCAGCATCTGCTCGGGGCGGACGAGGGGGCGACCAAGGCGCGGGACCCGACGCTCGGCGGCCTGTTCGGCTGACCGCGGGCGGACGAGAGGCCCGGGGCGGCGGCCGGGGGGTGGAATCGTGCGCAGCGATGTGTCGGGTGACGCGTGACTTGGCCCGGCACGGCAGCGCGCCTCATCGCGGCTGCAGCGCGCCTTTCCGGGCCGCATCAAGGCCCCGCTCGCGCGGTCTGACAGGCGCGTAGCGGTCGTGTGGGGGCGGCATCGGCTCGCGCGCGGGTAGCCTTTGCCTCGCGGGCAGTGGGTTGGCACGCCGCTGCTCGTCACACGTCATGGCTTCTGCTCAGCGCAGGAGCCGGGCTTGGAGCTCTTCGAGGGCGTCGGGGCTGATCATGAGGACGTCGCGGCGGAGGATGTCGTACACGGTGCATCCGAGCTGGGGGACGAGCTCCACGCGCTGAAGGTTCTTCGCTGCGATGCGCAGCTGCGGGGTGAGTTCACGCTCCGACACCACGAAGAGGGTGGTGGAGGCGAGGCCGCCGGCGGGGGCGATGTCGCCGATGCCGCTCGCCCGGGCCACGGCCTCGAGACGGCGGGACAGATCCTCGGTCTTGCTCGACGTGAAGGCGCTCGCGCGCCCGACGATGATGACCTTGTCGTCCGCGAGCTTGGCTGAGAGCGCCACGCGCAGGCCCTTGCGACGCACGGCCTTGTTGAGCTTGAAGCTCCAGTCGCGGAGGACGGGGGCGTGGGCCTTGACGCCGCCGCGGTGGATGGGGGCGCGCTTGTTGCCCTGCCGCGCCATGCCGGTGCCCTTCTGGCTGAAGGGCTTGCGCCCGGACCCGCTCTTCTCGCTGTACGTCTTGCCCCGGTAGGCGGTGAGGCGGCGCTTCGCGCGCTGCCAGTTCACGACGCTGCGACGACGACAGCAGGAGGGAGGGCGGTCGGGCGGGGCGACCGGGGCGCGAGGCAACGGCACCGCGAGCCAGGTGTGGGGGCGGGCCAGCACGCGGGGCCGCGCATTCGCGCGCAGCCGCCGGTCTCACCGGTGCAAAATGTCGGTGCGGATGGGCTCAGCCCAAACCCCGTCAAGCAGCGCCACGTCAGAGCAGGACGCCGCGGGGTCGGGGGAGTCCGGGGCATCCTCCGCCTCGGTGCCCTCGAAGGGCTCGAGAGCCATGGGGTGCGGCCGCGCGAGCGGCGCAAACGTCGTCGCCATGAGGTCGAACACTGGGAGCCTCAGCTCCAGGTCCCCAAGCGGGCGCGCCGCGACTGCGGTGGACAAGGCAGCCGAGCGATAGCCAAATGTCACGCAGTGCTGGTCAGGCGCCCCGTTCACCGGCCGGGAGGGCTTGCACAACGACGGCGCCGGGCGGCGCAGTGTTTGGCTGGCCCGGGCTCAGCTTGGGGCTCACCGTCGCCCAGGCGCTCCAGGTACTTCGCCACGTCGCGGTCCCGCTTGGTGTCGGCGTCCGTGTCCACGGCGCGCAAGGCGTTCTCGGACTCCGAGGCGGCAACAAAGGCCATCGCGGTCTCGTCAAGGACCACGTTGGACGGCAGCTTCGGCCCCGATCCCTGTTCAGATGCCGCAGGCTCGGCTTCTTGAGAGGCTGCCGCGCTGCTGGAGACCGCCCGTGCGCCCCCTGCCGCCCAGACAAGCCGAGACGAAGTCACCGCGGGCGCCCGGCAGGTCGACGGCACCCATCCGCGCACCGATGCCGATGCGGCCGCGCTCACGGCGCGAGCCAGCCGTGCAGATGCCATGCTTCCCTTTGGGCGGGCGTGCTCCGGCCGCAGGGGACGGAGCGACGCTGTGGGCCGCCGCGCTGGCCCGAGCCGCAACATCGCCGAGCTCTGCATGCCGCGGCCGGCCCCCTCTGCTGCATGGTAGCACGGGTCGGCAGCGGAACGCGCCGAATCGAGTCCACCGTGTCCATGGCAAGCGTCACACGGAGGATGCCGGCGGCCGGCCGGCGTGACAAGCGGGGGCAACGCGGCTGCGCCGACAGTCAGCGCACCAGCCAGATGTTCCTGTTCGCCGCCGGAACATTTGCGACGATCCTTGTCGTGGCCCTTGTGGCGTGGTGGCAGGGGTGGGTGGAGCTTGACGACGGCGCCCCGGCGCCTGCCGACCAGATCCGCGATGCGGGCAAGCCTGGCGCTGAGGCTCGCCCCGTACGCGGGCGCCCGGCCTCAGACGCGCCCGTTGCGGGACGTCAGCCACCCTCCCAGATCCTGGGCCCGGCGAGCCGCGATGCGGCCCCTCCTCCGCCGCTGGACCAGCAGGTGCTCCGGCGGGTTTTCCTCGCCGCCAACGGCGGGACGATCAACACCGGCGTGTGGCCGGCATGGGGCGGAAAGACGGACAGCACCGCGCAGCTGCAGTGGGCGGCCGCGGGCGTGGAGGTTGTGAAGCGCTGCCCCTACCGCTGCGAGTTCTTCCAGGGCGACCCTCGCTCCCCCGCCGACGCCGACGCCATCGTCGTCGAGACCGTCAACCATCCTAAGTTCGGGCACGACGGCAAGCCCATGCCCTGGCCCAAGCCGGTCAAGGGCCCCGGGAAGCCCCTGGTGGGCGGCTTCTACATGGAGCCAGCGGGTCACTACGAGCGCTTCCAGGCGGGTCACCCCGACTTTGACGATCACGTGGACTTTTCCGTGGCCTACGAGCGCTCCTCAACCGTCCCCGTCTCGCTCATGTGCCCGTGGGGCGTGGCGCCGGCGAGCGACGCCGCGACCCGCGTCTTCGGCGAGCTCGCCGCGCCGTACCTCAACCCGGTTTCCGCCGCCACCAGGGGTGAGCGCGACGGCGTTGCGTTCTTCAGCGACCGGGGCGTTGACTCTGCGGTGTGGCCCCGGCTCAAGTCCCTGGCGGACCTCGCCGGCGCCCGGCTTCATGCCTACCGGGCGCCCAACGGCTTCCGGCAGCAGCCCCTCCCTGACGACGCCCAGGGGGCCCTGGAGACGCTGCCCGCGCGCCTGAAGCTGCTGGGTCGGTACCGCGTCGTCATCGTGGCGCAGTCGTCGACCACGGCCGGCTGGATGGAGCCGGAGCTGAGCCACGCACTGGTGGCGGGAGCCGTCCCGGTGGTCTGGGGGCCGTCGGACCTGGCGGACCTCATGCCCGCGCCGGACTCCTTCATCGACGCCGCGGGCTTCGGGGACAATGTCAAGGGGCTATGGGACGCCGTGCGGAGGGTGATGACCGTTGACAGCGAGTACGACAGGCGGCAGGAGTGGCGCGCCGCCGTGGTCGCGGACGCCGAGAAAGCCGCGACCGCCGCCGCGGCCGCCGGCCCCGCTGCCCGGGCGAGGGACTTCCTCCCGGCCGGCGGCCGCGGCGGCACCTTCCTCAAGTTCGCCGACGAGGTGGCCGGCGCCTGTGTGCACTACGCAGAGTGCCGCATATGTGAGTGGGTGCACCGCAGCCTGGACTGACCGGCGGCGCGCGACAGCCGGGCAAGCACGGCCTGCCATTGGGGCGCGTCGTTCCCTGCCGCGTCGCTCACACGCCTCGACTCGCGCGCCGTCACAGCGTCTCCCGGAGCAAGAGCATCGCCACCTGCGCCGAGACACGCATGCGACGCCTGGGAGCAGCCGCCGCGGGGGCCTCGGCAGGAGGCGGCGCCGCGCCCGGTGGCCCGCTGGACCCGTCGTCGGACATCGTCGGCGACGGGGCGGCGCTCCGGGTGCCTGCGCCTTGCGCGGACCGGACAGACACGGCTGGGGTGACCGCCAGCTCGGGCCTGGGGCACGGCTCCGGGCTCAGCGCAGCGGTCAGCAGGCGGCAGCTCCGCTTGGGCCGGGGCTCGCCGGCAGCCTCATCGTGCCGGGCTGTCGACGCTGACCCCGCCGGCAGGGACGCTAGGGGCCGGTCGCGCTTGGCAGGCCGGAGCAGCCGCCTGCAGCAGGCCGCTGCGAGCTCGTCCCGGGCGCTCGCGGTGCACAGCGGCCCGGCCCCGGCACGGTTCTCGGCCAGCCTGTGCGCGAGCTCGACTGCCGCGGCCAGCCACCGGTCGTTCGCCGAGCCCTTCTTCCCTGCCGCGCGACGGACCGACGGCAGCGCGTCCGTCATCCGCCGGTCGGCCTCCTCGGCTCGCCACGGCACGAAGCGTCGCATCTCGATGCGGTCCGCCAGGTACAGCTCTCCTGAGCCCAGCGCCTGGACCACCAGCGAGCCGAAGCCGGGCGGGGGCAGGGCCGTGCGCCAGGCCGAGGGGGAGGCAGCGTGCTTCATCGAGGCACAAAGCTGGCCGTGCGGGAGTGACCGCCGGTGGGACGGGGCCGGGTGCGACGCTTCTTCGTCGGAGTCGCTCCCAGGGTCGGAGTCGCTGAACTCATACTCGTCGCAGGAGGACGCGTCGCCGTCGGCCGGCATCTTGGTCTCCCACTCCCGCGCCGCCACGACCAGGTCGTCGGGCGCGCCCTCCTCGCCCAGCCTGGCGGCCGACGTCACGACGTGCGGCCACCACGGCCAGCCGGGGAGCTTGGCCCACACGACGGTGCGCTTCCCCTGGCCCGATGACACGAGCCTGTTCGTCAAGGCGGCCCGAGGGAGCTGCGCGGGCTGTGCCGGCTCACGCTGGCGACGAGCCGACGGAGCGTCACGACGTGCCGCCACGGCCGGGGAGACCGGCGGTGTGCTACGTGCTGCGGATGCAACAGGTGGCGGAGGAGCTGCCGCAGGGCTCTGCTTGGCCCTGCGCATGCCCCTGGTGAGCGGCTCCGGCTCCGGCCCCGGCTCCGGCTCCGGCTCTTGGGCAGGAAGAGCCTCCTCGACAGGCTTCTCGGCTTCGGGCTCGGGGCTCGGCTCGTCTGCCGCATCAGCAGCCGCAGGGACGTGGGATGCGGTCGCCGATGGGCACCATGCTGTCAGCCGACTGCCGAGCTCGGCCAGCGCCCCCCGCCTGTCCTTGACGCTCTGCAGGACGATGCCCTCGATGCTGAGCTGGTCACCCATGTTCAGGTGCTTGACATCCCGGACGCCTTGGATTCGCGTCCCCGGGATGTGCACCCCGCGCCACCAGACCGGGACAGGGATGCCAACAACAGTCCCCGCGCCTTCCCCACAGCACACCACGCCCATGTCTGCGGGTGCGACCGCGTGCCGGCGGCACAGCGACCTGATCACGAGGGCCTCGGCCGGCTTATCGCCAGTGATGATCCCGCCATCGAGCCTGTCGTGGGGGGTCACGAAACGTGCGCCGGAACCTGCTGCCCGGCGTGGCCAGGCGACGGACCGCATGCAAGCGTTCCGGACAGCACAGGATGGGTGCATCATAGCGCGGCACGATGAGATGACCGTCTGGCTGCCCATCGCCCGCCGGAGCAGGGTGCGAGCGGAGCGGGGACAGCAGCTCACCCCCAGACCGGCTGGTAGCTCCATGTGGCACAGCGCGCACTGTGAGGAGGGGGCGGCGGAGGAGCAAGGCCGCAGGTTAGAGAATCGGACGGGCCCACAGAATTCCAGTGCTGGCAGTGTCAGCTGCTGCTGGCGACGCTGGGCATTGGCAAAGCGCGCGGGCATCAAAGTCCTGGCAATGCCTTGTCGTTGATCTTACCTGCTGCCGCCGCGGGCCCTCGGGCCAGTCGGTCCCAGCAAACAGCGCGGAGACGCGAACGGTAGTGCTGCCGGGGATTGCGGCTGGAGCCAAGTTGACCTCAGGGATGGTGATGGCGCACACGGCATGACACCAGGACGTTGCGGGTGCCCCTTCGCACGGCAGGAGGAGGAGACCGCGCGGCTTGGTGCCGCACAGCGCGCATGCTGCATCCTGCACGCGGAACGGGGCCTTGTAGGGCTTTCCGCGCTGCTCCTCGTTGGCACTAGCTGCCCGGGCGGTCACTCCGCTCGAGCAGCCGACGCACTGCCACGAGCCCTGTGCGACTGAACCCTGCTGCCCGCAGCATGCGTCGTGGACATGCGTGCCGCATGTGCGGCATCGCAGTGTCACGATGGCGGGCTGGCCTCCTTCGGCGGGGGACTGAGAGTCGCCGCTGATGCCGCAGACGGTGCACCGTGCTTCATCGCCGAACAGGGTCCACGCGAGCTTTGCGGCAGGATCCTTGCGATCATCAGAGCCCGGGGACAGCCACTCCGACACCAGCGAGTGTTTCTCCGCGTCACAAGCCGGAAGCACGCCGGCGTCGTGGGCCTCGTCCTCGAGCTCCATGGCGACCTCCTCGCCACCCGACCGCGAAAAGGTGACAACCGGAGGAGGAGGTGGCCGAGGGGGAGGCGGCCGGCGGGTCATCGCCGTGCGGCGGGACACCACTGGCCGCCCGACTCGTGACCTTGCGGCCCGTGGGCTCGATACTGCCGAGCGCGTCCAGCGCGCTGCAATCGTTGCCGTGTCGGCCTCGGCCGTCAGCCCTTCGCCTCCCGCGATTGCAGCGCGGCGAGCAGCACCACGGCCACCAGCGGCGGTCAGGCCGTGCACCCCGTCCGAGAGCGATTCCGGCCGTGGGCCTGCCCCTCGCTTGAGGGACTCGGCGCCGCCCTGCTTCCTCGCTCTCCTGGCGATGACAGCTGCGCGGTCCGTCAGGCTGTGCAGCTTCTGCCACGGCATGGGCTCACGACCAAGCCAGGCCGCGACATCCAACCATGGCGCCCGCATGATCCTTGCCATAGCGGCCTGCCTGAGCCCGATGCGAGCCATGAGCAAGCGGACACAGGGCACGAGGGCGGCAGTGGACGGGTGAACCCCGCCTGGGAACCCCGTATCCGCAACACCGTCGGCCTGGGCCCCGGACGGCAGCCACCCCTGAGCGCTCGCTTCCAGGAGGTCGCGCAGCAGCAGCAGCCTTGCCCGGGGTCGGGTTCCTTCCGTCACTGGCGGGCTCACGCCTGCAAGCACGGCGAACAGGCCAGCGCTCTGCGCCGGGATCGGCTCTCCGGCAGCGCCAATCTCAACCAGGCGCAGCATGAAGCCGGTGGCGCGGGAAGCAAATCCTGACATTGCTGCCGCAGCGCCTGCGCGTGGGAGGTCGGCTTGCCCTCCAGTTCTGGACGACCGAGAATCGCATGCGTCCGGTCGTGCCCTGATGCTGGCAGCCGACGGAGGCGAATCGCAGCCGTCGTCAAGGTCCGTCGTGGCATCCGCGCCAGTGGCGTCTGGTCCGGCTTCTGCTGCTTCCAGCAGAGTGAGCGCCTCCGATGCAGCGGTGTCGTCGTCTCCAGCCAAGAGTGCGTCGTGAAGCCGCCGGCCGGTGGACCAGTCCGTCTCTTCACCGCTCGCGAGTGCTGCAGCGAGCAAGAGCGCTCTGTCAGTGCCGCTCGCCAGGCCTCCTGCGCTGCTGCCGATCGTGAGTTTGGCGTCATCCACGTCGGAGCTCGGTGGCAGGTCGGCGGTGCCCTTGCACAAGGTGGCGGTCGTGCCGGGCCGCTTGGAGTCGAGAGGCATCTCGTGACGCTCCGGTGCTGATGTGACGGCTAGCTCGCCTGCCCAGAAGGTCACTGCAGTGCGGAGCGCGTCCCGAGCGTGTATCCAGTCGCCGTCTACCCCACTCGCCCCCTGTCGGATGAGAGGTGACCGGACATCATCGTCGCCGGGCTTGGATGCGCGAATCTGGGGCTGCGCCCCGCGCCCTGCGTCCGTCCAGTGCAGCGACAGGCCCGCGGCGAGCGTTGCCGCCGCGCATGCCCCAGGCGAAACCGCGAGCATCGCCCCACCCGGCGGGAGCGGGTGACTCTCCGCTCCGGCCTCCATCCCGCCGCCGAGGCAGTCCATCGCTAGGCGGCACCCGAGGGGCACCGTGGTCGTCGCAACACGGAAGTGGAGCAGCTGGCGAGGGCGGCTGCTCTCGATGCGCCGGCAAACGGCGGCGTTTCCGGTGGAGAAGAGCAGGTCATCGAGCGGGACGAGGGCAGCCCCCGCGCTGTCAGTCATCGCGAGCGCCCGGGCCCGCACGCTGGCCTCGTCCTGCGCCGACAGGCGCTCCGCCTGGGCCGCGAGCCAGGACTCGCAGAGCCTGTCGATCGCCGGCGGCTCGTCGTGTCCCCCGCGCCTCGTGCCGCCGGGCGCAGCGAGGGTCGGCGCTCCGTCGGCGCCGGCCGTTGCTGTCCCGGCCGAGGTCGAAGCGCGGGCCGCCGCGGATGGGGCGTCCCTGTAGGCGCTCTCGCCCCGTAGCGACCAGAGGGCGGTGGCCCACCGCACCGCGGCATCGTGGGCTTCGGCGGCCCGGATGGCCGAGGGGTAGCTCCCCACCCAGCGCACCCGCCCCTCCAGGAACACCTGGCACCGCCACTGCCCCGCGGTCACCTCTCGCGCGCCCCAGAACGTCTTGGCTGGGACGCAGCTGCTGCGCTCGTGGCCACCCACAGCGCCGTCCAGGAGCTGGTCGATCGTCGGCGCCCCGGGCCCTGCCGCGGCTCGGAGCTCCGGCCCTTCTCTCGCCGCGGCTCGCAGCGCACACACGCCCGCGCGCCCGCGCGGCTCTACCCAGAAAGGGCAGGTGGAGCCTCGCTTGGTCACCAGCCGCTGCGGCGCTGCCCAGCTCCCCACCCCGCCTACAGGAGCCAGATGGCCGCCAGCAAGCGGCGCGTCCGTGTGACCGTCCTCGCCGACGGGCGTCCCGGGGTCGTCGCCGGCGGACTCCGGCGGCTGGCACGCGGCGGCCGCGCCCATCTGACCGGCCCCCTCCGCCGCCGGCCGCAGCTCCTGCGTCGCATCCTTCGCTGCAGCCTCCATGATGGCCGAAAGCGTCACCGCGGCGGCGCACGCGGCCCGCCCCAGCCTTGGGGCGCCGCGGCGGCGGGCCTTGCCCGGCCGCTGATGGGCGTTGCCGCGGACGCACCTGCCGAGCTTGCCCTCTGAAGCGGCCTCAGCCAGCCTCGACAGCGCCTGCCTCATGGCCCGGGCCTCCACGCCGTCGCGCTGCGCCGCGGCCGGGAGTGAGCCGGAGTCCAGGCGGCACGAGTCGCTCCACGCGGCCAGAACCGCGGCGATGTCCTCCTCATTGGTGTCCGTGCCGCCCCCCGGCCCGCTTGAGGGTGCCTCGGCGGCGACTGCGCCGTCGTTGGCCGGCCGCTCGCTGGAAATCCTGACCATGGGGTGGTCGGGGGTGTGGTTCTCCCCGCGGGCGCGGCCCACGTCGTGGCACGCCACGCACAAGTCGTAGTTGTGGCAAAGCAGGCAGTGGAACCTGTCCTCATCGAGGCCGATGCATCGCTCGCAAGCGTCGCAAACGAACTCGCCGCCATCCAGGGCGGAGCCCTCTGTGCTGGAGCCGCCAGAGCAGACTGAAGAGGCATCGTCTTCGGATCTGGTGCCGTCCGTGTCGCCCCGTTGGCTGCCAGTGCTGCTGGCATCTGCGGGGAGCGGGAGGCCAGCTCGGGCCGGCCTGCTTGCCCCCACGGGCGCCTGCACGCCAACCCTCTCGGCGATCGAGGCAAGGAGTCATGTGCCACGCTCGCTCACCATCGTCCATCCTCCCAGGGGCGACGAGGAGTGCCGAATTCACGGCCTCGGACACTTGCCCGCCGCAAGGCAGAGCCTGAGCTCCGGCGGCCGCTCGGCCTGTTTTGCCGCCCAAAACAGCCCAACCGGTCCCACCTCCGGCCAAGCAAGGGAGCCATCGCGGCAGGCGCACGCCCGGCAAGCGGAATGGCCGGCTCTGAGGCACCGGAACTCGCTGCGCGGCTTGTCGAGGAGGTCGAGGCGGTGTGCCTGATGCTCGGCACCGAGGCGGAGCACGCATCCGGTGCAAGGGGCACAAGTTCTTCTGTTTCAATCACCCCGCAGGCGACATGGGCGGCAATCTGCGCCCTGGCCGCGGAACCCGGCGCCTGCTCGAGCGAGATGACCGACTCGCCGCTGCACGTACGTGTGCTGCTGGACGATGGCTGCCCCGCGGTTCAGCTTACCCTGATCGTGCCGCCGGGGTACCCAGGCGCTGAAGCAGGTCCGCTTGCAGCGTCAGTGTCCTGTATCGACGGCACTCTGGGAGCCACGGCCGAGGAGCAGCTGCTTGCCGCCGGGTCAAAAGCAGTGAGCCGGGCCAAGCCCCTCGACCCGCATTGACACTTTCAGACAGTTGCTGCTCACAAAGCCCTGCTAGGGCGCGTGGATGCGAGCGCACGGCGGTCAGCGGGCTGAAGCTCGTGCGGCGCCGTTGGCGCTCACCGGCTCGCGCTCCGGCATTCAGGCCGCCGTCGGCTCCACAACCGTTGTTCCCTTTTGGTCGGCTATTACGCGTGCGCAGGCGGAGTCCCTGCTCGGGAGTGAGGCGATGTGGCCGGTGGTGGAGGCAATTCGGGCCGAGGCCGCCGAGGCCGCAGAGCGGGTGGCGGAGCGCGACGCAGCGGCTGCGGCGGCCGCATCGGCGGTAGCAGCCGGCGCGGTGAGCGAGGCCCGGGCCCGGGACGCGCCGCAGCGGGCCTGGATGTGGTTCCACCACATCAAGAGCCCCACCAAGAAGCGGCACATCGTCGACTGGGGCCGCGAGCTCGGCCTCGTGGGCCTGTGCAAGCCCGGGTACCCGGGGGTGCTCATCGTCCAGGGCGGGGCGGCTGCCTGCGCCGAGTACGCGTCCCGGCTTCGGGCGCTGCGCTGGAAGGCCATGGCCGTCCGGGCGGAGGAGACACTGGTCGGGGAGGGCTCCGCCACCGAGGCCGAGGAAGCCTTCGTCGCGGCGGCCGGGTCGGTGCTGGGCGCTGGCGCGGGCTCGTGCGTCGAGCTCCTGGAGGAGGGGGAGCTCGGCCGCGTCGCTGACGTCATGGAGGCCCTGGGGCGGGGAGAGATGTTCCGAAGCACGATCCTGAAGATCTCTCCCGCGTAGTGGGCGGTGCGGCGCGGCGGGAAGCGGCGGCGGGCTCGCCTGGGCGGCCGGCGCGAGCACCGAAGGACTCCTCTATAGCGGGGCAGTGGGGTTGCTGACGCACGCTGCGCAGCAGCACAATCACCCTGTCCTTCGCGCGGGATATGTGCCGCGGTCATGCAGCGCCGCCGTCTGTGGGCGGTGTGACGTGCCTGCAATGGCAGCTCGCCGTGTGCCACTCATCCACCAGTCCCGCGCCACGGCCAGCCCCGCTCCCTCCAGGCCACAGCATCATGAGCTGTGCGAGCATGCGTCCGATGCGCTGACGGGCCGCGCCCCGTGCGATCCGACCTGGCAGAGCATTCCCGGGCAGCCTCGGCCTGCCAGCACTCTCGGCAAAGGCCCGGTTCACTCGCCCAGCATGGCTCTTGCTTCCAGGATCGCTCTCATCACCGGTGCCGCATCGGGCCTCGGGCGGGCGACCGCTTTCAGGTTCGCCAAGGCGGGCGCCAAGGTACTTCTCGTGGACCTCCCCTCCGACGGCCTGGAGGCCACGGCCGCTGAGCTGGCATCGATCGCGGCCAGCGCTGGCAACATCGTGGCATGCGGGACTGACGTCACATCGGCCGACGATGTGAGCCGCGCGCAGGCAGGATGGGCGTGACGTGGCACGCGTTGCCCCTCGCGCGCTCGGAAGGTTGCGTGCGGGCCGCAGCACGTGCAGGCGCTGGGCAATGTTTGTTGAGTGGGTCACATTTTGCTCGCAGGTCGCCGCGGCCATCGAGGAGGCCGCCAAGCTCGGAGGCGTCAACACCGTCGTCCAGTGCGCCGGCATCGCCCCGCCCGCGAAGCTTGTCGGCAAGAAGGGCCCTCACGACCTGGCCCTTTTCCAGAAGGTGCTGGAGGTGAACACTGTGGGCACGTTCAACGTGATGCGGCTCGCGGCCGAGGCGATGCAGAAGGGCGAGCCCAACGAGACCGGCGAGCGCGGCGTGATCATCAACACGGCGTCCATCGCCGCGTTCGAGGGCCAGGTGGGGCAGTGCGCCTACTCTGCCTCCAAGGGCGCCGTCATCGCCCTCACGCTCCCCGCAGCGCGCGAGCTGGCGCGGAGCGGCATCCGCGTCAACGTCATCGCGCCCGGGCTGATGCACACCCCCATGATGGCGGGCCTCCCCGACAAGGTCCAGAACGACCTCGCCGCAACCGTCCCCTTCCCCTCCCGGCTGGGCGACCCCGACTGGTTCGCCTCCCTCGCCGAGCACATCGTCACCAACCCGTACATCAACGGCGAGGTCGTGCGCGTCGACGGCGCCCTGCGCATGTCTGCGTGAGCCCGCTCCCTTGCAAAGCCGCGAGGCATTGTCGTGCCTGCCGTTGCTGGGCGAACGCCGCACTCTCGCCCTCGCCTCGCCACTCGGCCTCCGTTCCGGTGGCCCGGGCGGCTCGCCGCACGCCCTTTCTCGCCCCGCCTCTCACTCATCCCGCACGAGGAAGCCATCCTCGTCACCTCCGTCGTCGGTGCCGTCATCGTCCTCACTCTCGTCGGTGTCCTCGGAGCCAAGCTCCACCTCCTCCTCGCCGCTGTCCCCTTCGTCGTCCTCATCCTCGTCCTCGTCTGCCGCCTGCTCCACGGTCGCGCGGACTGCTGCTGCAGTGGAAGGGGCCGCCTCAGGGGACGCAAGGTCCACCACGTCATCCTCCGCCTTGTCCCGCTTGGCAGGCGCCCCGCCAGAGGCGGCCTCGTCGCCCCCTCGCGGGCGCTTGGAAGCCCGCGCCGCGGCCCGCCGGGCCTCGTGCTCGTGGATCGCACGCGACGCTCGGGCTGCGGCCTTGCGGCGGCCCCTCCGGGGCGGCGACGCGCCGGCTCCCTCGTCGGCGCTGACCTCGTCGGCCTCGGGGTCGATACTGCCCGCGTCGCTGCTGTCGTCGCTGCTGTCGTCGCTGCTGTCGTCGCTGCTGTCGACGCTCGCCTCGCTGCTATCGTCCTCGTCGTCCTCGTCGCCTTCGGGGGCCGCAGCTGCCGATGTTGCCGCTGCTGGCCGCTGCGGCGCCTCGTCCTCGGTGCCCTCGCCGTCGCTCCCGCTGAGGCCAGCATCGCCGGCCTTGATCCCGAGCCCTTCCACCCACTCGTGCATGGCGACCATGGCCGAGGAGTGGATCATGGAAAACTCAAGCCCTGCCTTCCCCCCGTCCGGCACTGCCTCGGGCCGGAGCTCGCCCTTGAGCTCGAACGAGCTCGCTGCCGCGCCGCGAGACGCCACGCGCAGGCTGGCCATGTCCTCCGCGGGGACGTACATAATCCCCGACTTGGGCCCGAACAGCAGGCCGCCCTTGAGCGGCCACAGACGCCCGGTGGTCGTGTGCCTGATGCAGTCGACGGACGTGCTCGACGACGGTGTGACGAACACGGAGCGGTCCTCGGTCTCGATCAGACCCAGTGCGCACGAGATCAGGGAGGTAATGACCCTGTGCCCGCAGCCGACCGCAGACGTCACGCTGCTCCCGGCCGGCGGGTTGCTCTCCCCGCCCTCGAGGTCGACCACCGCCTCCGCGGCCGCGCCAGGTGTCGATGCTGCCGCGCTGGCCGAAGGGGGGCTCCCCCCAGCACGCAGCACGCGGGCGCCTCGGGTTGCACAGGCCATCGCCAATGGCACGGCGGCGTTTCCGTCGTCCACCGCCCTGGTCAGGGCCACATTCCACGGCACGGCAGCCGCTGCAGCCGGTGGCTTCCTTGCGCGCGCGTCGTCCTCGTCCATGGCCGGAATTACGGCAGAAATGAGCCGGGAGCGGGCCTTGAGGCCAACGTCAATCGCATGCTTGAGTGCGATGGCCAGGAACTGGCCCGTCAGGTCCCCCGCGACCGATGTGAGAGGCACACACACCATCCTGAGGACGTTGGACCGCTCAACCTGCAAAGAGAGCGCGTGCGGGGCAGGGACTCCATTTTGAACTCCTTGCCGGCTTGGCAGCAACGCTCGACTCTGTGCGGCGCGAGCGGGCGGCCCGGCGAGCCACGCCCATCGCAGTCTCACCAGGATTGTTCCCGCGCGGGTACCAGTCAGTAGGAGGGCGTCCTCGCAGACTTCGACGGCGGCCTTGCCGCGCGGGGAAGTCCAGGACATGGCCGGCAGCACGGCGAACCCGGTGCCCTCGCGGAGCGATGTCATTTTGTCGAGCTTCACCGGCCCGGAAGCCGAGGCAGACGGGGCGGCGGCTGCAACGCTTTCCAGGAGGTCCGCCAGCGCCGCCACTGCGCCCGCCGACCCCAGGCTCTCTGCGAGTGCCACGGCGCTCGCCGCGCCCGGGATCGAGGCGGAAAGCCTCCGAATCCTGTCCATCGGCGAGGCCCTGGGTGATCGGTGTGCGCTCTTCGGGGGCAGGCGCGCTCACGTGAGAGTGTGGGTGGGTGAATGGCGGCGCAGAGCTGAACCCTCGCTTCGTGAGTTGCTGCCATGGCAATGCATCAGCCACACGCGTCACGGGAAAGGCTGACAAGGTCCAGATCACAAGCAGCGACATGCAGTGCCCGCCACCGGCCCGTTCAGGCGCCGTGATCACGATCTGGTTGGGAGGGGCCGCGAGCAAGCCTCGCCCCTTGGCCCAAGTCACAAGTTGACGTCGTCCTCCGCTGTCATGCTCAGGCCCGGCCACTGCCCGGGCCAGAGCCGTCGTCGTAGCCGCCGTGCTTCTCTGCCGCCTCCTGCACGGCCCGCGCCACGGCGTCGAGCGCGTCGTCGTCGCTGTCGCTGCCCTCGCCGGTGGACGCCTGCTCGAAGCGGATGTCGTCGTCGTCGCCCGACGACTCGCTGCCGCTGTCAGACAGCGCCGCGAAGTGCCCGAGCTCGCTGTCGCGGCGCCCGCCGGCCATCGCCGCGGCCACCGCGCTCTCGGCATCCATCAGCGCTGCCCCGCCGGCCGGGACCAAGAGGCCCGGGGGCGGCGCCCCGCCGTTCCAGGACGTCGTTGAGGACGACGCACCGGCCCCGTGCGCCACCATCATGCGCCTCGTCGTCGTCGACGTCGTCGTCGTCGTCGTCGTCGTCCTGTGGTGAGACCGGGTGCCGCTCGCCGACGTCGTCGTGGTCTCCGGCTCACCGGGGTCGCTATCGGCCCCGCCGTCCCACGGCTGCTCGGCTGCGGCGGCCGAAGGCGCGGAACTGGCGTCTCCCGGCGCCGGCACCCCGGTCTTCCGCCACTGATCCGGCGCCGCCGCAGCGAGCTGCATCGACCGCTCCTCGGTCGTCGTGGTCACTGAGGTGTGCTGGCGGTGCGCCGAGTTGCGCCGCTCGCTCGAGAAGGCCGCCATCGCGTCGTCCTCGTCGTCCTCCGCGTCGTCGCCGTCGAGGGCCCGTCCCTGATCCGTCGGCGGCGTGGCGCGCGACTGGCCCACAGCCACCAGCGTGCCGGGCACGGGCGACCGATCCGCGTCGCCCAGGGCCACGGCGCCCTCCTGGTCGACCTCCAGACCGGCGAGCCCCGCGAGGTGCATCGACCGCTCCACCTGGGTCGTCGTCGTGGTCACTGAGGTGTGCTGGCGGTGCGCCGAGTTGCGCCGCTCGCTCGAGAAGGCCGCCATCGCGTCGTCCTCGTCCTCGTCCTCGGCGTCTTCGGCACCCTCGTCAACGCGGCTGAATCCGCCCGGGGAGGGCTCGGCCCCGCGCCCAGCGGAGAAGGGCACGCGTGCGACGGGTGTGGAGAAGTCCTCCATCGGCCGGGGCGGCAGCTCATCGTCCGCGCTGCTGCCCGGCGTGCTCGGCGCGTCCTCGTCCCCCTCATCCACCGGCGGGGGGATGAAGGCGGCGGCGATGAGGCTCGGCCTGCGGCCGGCGCCGGACACGAGGTCAGCGGCCGTCGTCGCCTCGCCTGCGGCGCCGCTGTTGCGCCTGGCGGCCGCGGACCCGCGGCGCTGCCTCCTGGACTCGTCGTCGTCGTCGTCGCCGCGGCCCGTGTTGGCACGGCGCACGGCACGCGTGATGAGGTCGTCATCGTCCTCTTCGTCGTCGCCGCTGTCCTCTTCGTCGTCCTCGCTGTCGTCGAGATCCATGCGGATCAGCTGACCGGCGACGGACTGCCGCTTCCGGTGCTCGGACGTCTGGGAGCCCGCCGTCACGCCGGCCGCGGCGCGCAGCGCCGAGCGGTTGAGCGCCGGCAGGAGGGACGACCCGCTGCTCTTGGGCGACGCCCCGGCCGTGGGCGAGGCGCCCTTGTCGGACAGCGGCGGCAGCGTGCCAGCCGAGCGGCCGATGCCTGACGCGATGCCTCGCGCGTTGCCGTCCGTCTGCCTGCGCTGCAGCCCGAGCGGCGACTCCATGAGGGCGTCCCTGCTCCTGCGCTTGGTCTTGGCGCTGAGCGGCCGCGCCCTGGCGTTCTGCAGCGCCATGAGGTCGGGGTGCTTGGACGGCGACTCCATGGAGCCCTCCACCACTGCCCCGCCGCTGTCGAAGCGGCGGCGCATCTCAAGAATGGTGGTGGTGTCGGTCCGCACGGTGGTCGTCGTCGTGCCAGCCTGGCGGCGCCGCTGGTCGCCGATCGACGCCCCCATGCTCCTCGCGTCGTCCTCCTCCAGGTGCAGCCCGCGAGTGCTGTCGCTGCCCAGCATCAGGCCGGCTGCGCTGCCCCTGTCGAAGCGACGCCGCGCCGGGTCCTGCTGCGCCTGCGCCGACCGCTCGTCCTCCACCCTCACGAGCGTCGAAGTCACGCGCTCCGTCGGCCTGACGTCCTCCGACGGCGGCGCCAGCTCCGCGACTGCGCTGACTCCCATGCTCTCCATGCTCTCTTCCCGCGACAGGGCGCCCTCCCTGGACCCCATGGGGCGGACGCGCACGTCCTCGTCGGAGCTATCGCCGTCCGACGCGGCGATGCCGAGGCTCCTCGGATGGCCGTCGCCCGCGTCGCTGGTGCGGTCGACCTCGTCCTCCTCGTCGGCCGCCGACTGTGCCTCTAGCACCGCGCGGCGCACCAGCTCGTCCGCGGCCCCGCCGTCCTCCGACATGTCGCCGTCCTCCGAGTCCGACACGTCGCCCGCGCTGGCGCCGCGGATGAGCGCACCGCGGGGCTGCGGCTTCTCGTCCGGCCCTTCGGGCCCCTCTCCCTCGCTGTCCTTGGAGGCGTTGGAGACCATAGAGAGCTCGCGGGCGCGCTTGCGCCGGAGCATCTCCAGGTCGCGGTCGGGGCGGCGGAAGAGAGGGAGGCCGCCGGAGCGCTTGCCGTCCTCGGTGAACCAGTAGAGCGCGGCGACGACGGCACCCACGACCCAGAGGATGCCGGCCAGGATCACGACGGGGTTGGACATGGAGCTCTCGTCCGCGACGTCGGGCGGCGGCAGGCGGCCCTGGGCGTCGAGCTCGGGCTCGGGCGAGCCGACCGCGAGGCGCACGATGACGACGAGCCACGTGGTGCAGGCGGCGAGGGTGTACGCGATGCCGGCCATGAAGGAGAGCCGGCCGAGCGTCTTGTGCGCGACGCCGCGCCACACCGCCCAGTACGCGACGACGCTGGCTGCGATGGCCGCGATGACCACGGCGGCGTCGATGGAGCGCCGGCTGAGGATGACCGACGCCCAGGCGGCGAGGTACTTGCAGCCCACCAGGACGGCGAGGAAGGCCGGCGTCAGCTGCACCTCCATGTTCTGCCGCTGCATCAGCGCCCACTCGAGCTCCACCAGCGTCTGGGCGACGATGCGGCTCTGCACCACGGCGCTGGCCTTGCGGCCGCGGCGGCGGCGCCTGCCGCCCGCCGACCCGCGCGGGTGCCGGGAGCCGCTGCCTGAGCCGGAGCCGGCCGAGCCATCGGAACCGGACTCGGCGTCGGAGCCGGAGCCGGACCGGCTGCCGGCGTCGCCGTCGCTGTCCAGGGACCCATCACCGCTGGCGTCCGCCGGGGCGGGCATGATCGCCGCGAGCTTCACGACCTTGGCCGACTTGCCGCGGCGCTTGCTGGGCGGCACGAAGTCCTCCGAGTTCTTGGGGTCGTAGGTCTCGAGCTGGGCCTCCTCCATCACGTCGGTGCGCTCGATGCGGTCCACGTCCTTGGCGCTCTCGGCGGCGCGGAGGTCCGGGCCCGCCCCGCGCATGGCCGCGAGGCGCGCGGTGACCACCTGCTGGTCGAGCATCTTGATCGAGGCGGGCGACGGCTCGCGCTCGTCGATGCGGAGCTGGAAGAGGAATCCCATGGTGGCGATGGCGATGGTGGCGGCGAGGAAGAGGAAGGAGAAGAACATGGCCGTGTAGTGGTCGGGGGTCCAGCACTTCTCGGGGAGGCAGGCGCCCCTGGGGCCGGTCTTGGACACGCCGCCGAAGGGGAAGCCGCAGGTCCACACCATCAGCCAGATGTCCACGGCGGGGAGGAGGAAGAAGGTGCAGAACAGGTAGAGGAGGACGATGAGCCACGAGTCGCAGCGGCCGACGCTGACCACGGAAGACCGGCGGCGCCTGCCGCCGCCCGCCGCGCCGTGCTTCGACGACCCGCCCGCTCCCGCCTCGCCGCCCACCGCCTCCGCTGGGCGGGCCATCCCGGACTGGCTGTCGCTGTCGGAACCGGAGCCGCTGCCCGTCTCGCCCGTGCTTCTGGAGGAAAGAGCACCCGGGGCGGGGACAAGGGCGTCCATTCGGACCTCTCCGTCCTCGCCCGGGCCGCTTCGGCCTGCGGAAGCACGCGCGGCGCGCGAGGCACGCTTTGCGCGGCGTGGCGACGCTCCACCTGCGGCCCGGCGGACCGCCCGTGTCACCATGTCCTCCTCACCGTCCGACTCTGACTCCGACGCGTCGTCGTCGTCGTCGGAGAGGCTCGAACCCGCGCGACGCGCAGCAGAGCGATCGCTGCGGGAGACGTACATGGCCGAGGGGTTGATGTCGTCGTCAGCGCTCTCGAAGCCGCTGTCGTCGTCTGCGCTGTCGCCGCTCGCTGCTGACGACCTGCGGGCCCCGGCAGCTGGGCTCCGCGTCGCGTCCTTCTCGTGCCAGGCCTCCGCCAGCCGCTTGCGGAAGCGCGACTTGCGGGTGCGGGAGTAAGTGACGCCCTTGATGATGAGATAGACGGCGACGACGATGCAGATCAGGCCCCAGAGGAAGAAGAAGGGCCAGTAGGCACCGGACTGGCGCATGGCAAGGAGGGACAGCAAGCGCGCGACGATCTTGACCGGCACTGCGGTGAGCCAGGGGATCTCGGCCAGGAAGGCGGGCGCCGCCATCATGATGGCCTCGGAGATGAAGAACCACACGATGAGGCGGTTCCGCCAGTTCCGAAGCAGCTCCTGCGTCGGCAGCAGCCACGGGTACGCCCGCAGGTTCCGCCGGATCCGAAGGCAGTGGGCCGTCAGGGCCGCGACCGCGAAGGCGAGGATGAGAATCACCGTGAGGACGATGATCACCGTGGTCTGCTCCTCGGACAGGTCGGGGGGTGTGCCCAGGCTGACGGAGAAGATGACGTCGGAAGCGTCGCACTGCAGGGCGCGGAGGGCCGCGGAGCGCTGCTGCTTCTCCTGCTCCTCGCACCCCACAAGGTTGCACCGCTGTGTGTCGTTCGCTGCCGGGCAGGCTGCGCCGCCGTGCTGGGGGGGCACGGCGACGGAGCGTGTCCGGGTCTGGTTGCCGCCGCCGCACTTGGCGGAGCATTGCCCCCAGTCCGTCCAGTTGCCCATCTGGCACGCGATGGGGCAGGGCTGGACGTTGCACGGCTCCGACTCCTGGAGGCCCGGGCACCTGGCACCGCCGTACGCAGGGTAACGGGATACGGATCTGGTCCTGGCGCGGCCGCCTCCGCCGCAGGTGAGGTTGCACGCGCTCCACGGGCCCCAGGCCGTGACCAGGCAGTCGGACTTGCAACGGCCCGAGTCACATCCGCCCTTGAGGGCCGTTGCACAGCCGCCCGCGGGGAGGCAGAACGGTCCGGCGGTGCCCGGCGCGCAGGTGCACTGGCCGCCGCCTGTAGGCGAGCAGGCGCCGTTCCCGTTGCACACAACCCCGGCAGGGCTGGATTCGTCGCACGAGCAGCAGCTGGGGCCGGACCAGCCGGCCTTGCAGACACACGACGAAGCTGGCACGCCGAGGGCGGCCGACTCGGCTCTCGTGACACACCGGCCGTTGGCTGAGCACGAGTGTCCCGAATCGCACCCCGCGACGGCCAGCGCGCTCACCGCCGCGAGGGCAGACACGCGTTGAACCGCCGCGACAGAGGAGGCATCGCCGCCGGCCCTGGCGGTGAACCACTGCACCATGAGGATGACCTTGACGGGCATGGCCGGCTGCCAGCCCTCAAGCACTCGCATCTCGCTGGTGATCACGGTCATCCCGTCCGCCGGAAGCTCGTCAAGCCTGGCACTCCAAGCGTCGAATCGGTCGTACAGCTCCTCGTCCAGGCCGAGCTGCTGACCCGCCGAGGTCGCAAGGCGCCGTCCGGGGCTGGAGCGTGCCGACGGCAGCTGGGAAAGTGCCGCCGCAAGGTTCTCCGGCTCTGCCCACGGGGAGCCGCCCACATCCGTTGGCACGGTAGTCGAGCCATGCGGCATGACGAACCGAGTCGCAAGCAAGCGACGCGCTGCAGGACCAGCAGCGGATCCCGCGGAGTTGCTAACGGGAAGTAGCGACGCGTTGGACGAGTTGCTGGCGCTCGCGCCGCCGACAATGATCGCCCTGGCAAGCTCCGGCGCTGTGAGGTTGGTGGTGCCGTTATTGACCCATGACATACGGGCGTGGGTGTGCCGCCCCGTAAACCTGTCGAGAATGTCGATGAAGTCGCCCCCGTGATCGCTCAGCCCAGCCAGCGACGCGGACGGGACGATGTAGGTGACGATGACATCCTGCGGTGCCGAGGGGTTGGTGGAGCGGTTCGACGCGAGCGGCGGGGGCGTCGTGTCAATCGTCACAGTGCCGTTGAAGCGCTCCCCGGTAGCAAGGCCATTAGCAGGCAGAGACGCAGTCACGTTGATCTGCGGTCGATCCGCAACGACGATGCCTGCGCCGCCCGCGTTTCCGATGGAGCTGTCAGGGCGAGCAACCACGATGTCACCGCCGGTTCCGCCGCCGGTTCCGCCGCCGGTTCCGCCGCCGGTTCCGCCGCCGGTTCCGCCGCCGGTCCCGCCGCCGGTCCCGCCGCCGCCACCACCAGTCGCGTTCGATGTGCCGTTTGTGGGAGTGTTTGTACGGAATCCGCCGTTGACGTCCAAAGGTGCTCCCGATACGGCAGAGGCCAGCACCACCGCCTCGAACGTCACCGTCATGTTGCTGCGCGGCATGGCTGCGTCGGCCGATGCTGGCATAGCTGCAAGGTTGACAACGTCACATAGGGGCACGGATGCCCTCCCTGCGGAGGCATTGACGCTGGCTCCTGCCAGGAGAGCCGCCCATGATGCCTGCACACCGCGGCAGACTGAGACAATGCCCGAATGCGTCGTCGTGATGCCGACCACGCGAACAATCGCGAGCTGGTCGCTGCGATCGAGCCAGATGAGCGCTTCCACCCCGTTCGCAACTCCAGACGGGAGATGGATGATGATGTCAAGGAAGACTGTCTGGCCAGGGCTGATTGCGGAGCCCGGCGTCCCAGAGGCACCAGGTCCACGACGGGCGGTCATCGTGGCGAACGGGCCCGCAACTGGAGCTGAAGGATTGGAGGTTGCGACGAGCCCATACGACCGCACAAACCTGGGGTCAACTGCGGCCGAGGCCCGGGGGGCCGAAGCAAACGTACCTGTGACCGGAAAGCCGATACGGCGCAGGCCAGCTGGCGTCCCGCTGAGCCGGGTTGATGCTGTGAGGGTTGCGTCCACGCTGAGGACCATGACAGGCGAGCCAACGTCGAATCGCGCCACAGTAACCGTGCCATCGCCGGGCTGGACAGACACTCCGGCGGCGGCACCTGCAGGAGTCTGCACGCCGCCGACCACCAGAGCAGTGCTTGCGACGGACACCGATCTGACGTGAACCTCTGCGCGCGAGGCCCAGGCCAGCGAGGCGTTCGATGATGACCCGGCACCGAATCCTGCAGCACCCCCCACAGCCACCACCACGTCGAACGCGTTGCCAGTGGATGCTGGTGCGTGGGCAACTACGACGGTGAGGGTGATGTCATCCCCTCCGTCGAGTCCAGTGCCAGTCACACCGCTGTACAGAGTCCGCTGAACCGTTGCCGAGGCTGGGGCACTGAGGCTCACAGCAAGCGGCTCGAGAATCGGCTCGACGAGGACAATGGGCGAGCTGGAGACGGGCCCAGCCTGAAGCATGGATGAGTTCCCACCGGAGTAAGTGAGGGCGCTCGTGAAGGCTTCCAAGCTGCCACTGCCACCGCGCACCGTCGAAATGATCGTGGCATTGAGGTACGAGCGCGCTGCTGCGTCTCCCGAGGCCACCGTGCACAGCGGGACCATTGCATGGGTGCCGTTGGCGGATACCTGGGCGCCTGCTCCTGCAAGGTCGCTGAACGAAACAGTGCGGTTGTGACCGGAGATAGCAACTGGCACGTTGCTCTCTGACGCACAATCCACCGGAGCAATGGGGGAACTTGGTGTAGCCGAGAGCTCGACTCCGCCGACGAGCAGCTCCATGCCCATTGAGGCGTTCAGCACGTCTGTCATCAGGGCAGCACTCCGGGTTCTGCCCGAAGGGAACGACACGAATGTTTGCACCGCGACGTTCATCCCCGGGGCTGCGACGCCGGGCCGCGCGTCGAGCGATCCGTCGACCAGCACGCGAGCCGAGCTGATCGCCGGGCCACTGGTCGCTAGGAAAGGCCTGCCGCTGGGAACCAGCTCGATGTCCTGCCGGTTTGCAGGGAGAGAGCCGTTTGACACGGACGCCGGCATGCTGCTGCCAGTCGCGGCGATAGATGAGGCCAAGCCTCGGAAGCTCATGCGAACTGGAGCGCCGATGGCCAGCAGTGGTGACATCGTGACCGTCACCTTCACCACAGCTGTCTGTGACGGGAAGAGCGGGAACGGCAGCCGCCCAACAGTGCCTGCGGCTGGAGTTGCTGGGCGGATAAGGCTGACGAATCCCCCTCCTGCCGACCATTGAGCCGCGGCGTCGGCAATCACATACGCGGGCCCGAGGCGCACACCAGAGGCTGCAAGCACACCACCCTGGTCCACGATACCATCGTCCAGAACGTCAACCGTCGTCAGCGGAGCCTCGGAGCCTGAGGCATGGCCAAGAGTTAGTGTGAACGTCAGGTTCTGGCCTGCGGAAACGCCAGCCACGGCAAGGGGTGCCACCACGGCGGGAGCCGGCCGTGCGAGCCCGACTGTGACACCAGTTGGCTGCATTGGCAGCGTGGCGTTGCTGAACGCAGAAGCAAACACTACCGAGGAACGGATGGCAGCCCCAGAGGCCGACGCGGCAGAGCTGGACACAATGGCGCTGAATGTAACCTCGACCAGCTCCGCTGCCGCGTCATTACGGTCGGTATTGTTGATGGAGCACAAGGAAACGTGGCCGTCGAGTCCTTCCTGGCTCGCTGCCAGCGCTGCAGCGGCGCCGGCACCAGAGAGCGGGGCGGACGTCCCTGTTTGCGGGCAGGCCAGCACAACGATCCCGCTGGCTGCCGCACCAACGAAGCGGATCGTCTCAAGCCGAATCGACGCGATGAGGCTCGCCGGTTCCAGGGCCACTCGGACGGACGCATTTGTCACTGTCCCCTCTGGCAGAGAGGCCAGAACACGGATCATCAAGGTTCCACCGACTGGAACGATGCTCGGCGAAACTGCCTGGCTGACGAGCGCTTCAGTGACCGACGAAATGGCCACGCCCGAGGGAATGAACTGCACTGCCGACGGAGCGAGCTCGGCACGAACTGCGGCCCTGCCCGACGTAGCGTGGCTGGCCCAAGTGAGCTGCGGTCGAAGGCTTAAGATCACCCCAGGTTCGACAGCTAGCGCGGTGGGACGGAGCCAAATCCTCAAAACTACCGAGCGGTTTGACCCGGCGTCCCGCATCTGCACCTTGGGAACAGAGGCCGCGATCCCGGTGTGAATGTACACCGCCTCAGGTGCCGCAGCCAGGGCAGCGTGAGTGCTCCTCAGGGGTGCAGTGCGGTTGCCCAAGGCAGACATTGAGCCGGACGCCTGAGGCCAGCGCCGCTCGTTCGTCACGAAGAGCTGCTGGCCAGTCGGAACGAACTGGCCGAGGGTGACACCAGCAAACCCGATGCTGACCACAAAGGCGCTGGACGAGCTAGCCGGCCGACCAGCAGCAGCGGCGTCGTCCGCAGACCTGTGCGAGACGCGCACGTCGACAAAAAATTCGTTGCCGGCATCCACACCCTGCACAGCTGCCGGGCTGGTCGCCGGCTCCTCCAGCTCCGGGGCGACAAACACCGCAGATGAAGGGCACCCCGACGGGCTGCATGACGAATCCGTGATGGCGGCTCCAGAGTTGTGGCCATCAGCCCAGGTCAAAGTGGCGCGTGCACGCGCAGAATCAAGGAGGATGAGGGAAGAAACAGGGCTCAGTGAGTCCCAGCCCAGCGCTGCGGAAGCGCGCGGGTCGTCGATGG
>Ga0136560_1000137_pt1 | contig 30882 bp, 14 predicted proteins | sample AntRauMeHopE1497_FD_104925 | JGI IMG/M metagenome (GOLD analysis project Ga0136560, IMG submission 104925) | Saline lake microbial communities from Rauer Islands, Antarctica - Metagenome Hop E1 #497 | ecosystem: Environmental > Aquatic > Non-marine Saline and Alkaline > Saline | place... | reverse complement strand
GGGGTGCACCACCAGGGCTGCGTCCTCCAGCCGCGTCATCTCCCGCAGCTCCTTCATCGTGAACGCCGCCTGCACGTGCCCCCGCCTCCCCACGACGTGGATGCGGCGCACCGCAGACAACGCGAGCGCCTCCAGCGCCGACGCCGTGATGTCCGTGGCCGCCAGCTCGTCCGGTGTCTTGGCCAGCACCCGCGCGCAGTCGATGGCAACGTTCCCCTGCCCGATCACCACCACGTCCTCCGCCCTTGCGAGGATGTCGCCCCAGCCGTCGTCCGCGTGGTCCGGGTGCCCGTTGTACCAGTTCACGAAGGACCGGGCGCTCCCCACGCCCGGCAGGTCCTCGCCCTCGACGCCCAGCGTCCTGTCGCTCGAGGCGCCGTACGCAAGAAGCACTGCGTCGTACGATGCGCGCAGCTCCGCGAGCTCCACGTCCTTCCCGACCTCCACGTTGCCCAGGAAGCGGAACCGCCCCTGCTCCGCGAACTCGGCCGCGACGCTCTCAAAGTCCACCGAGACGTTCTTCACCTCGGGGTGGTCGGGCGCGACGCCGGACCGGACGAGGCCGAAAGGCGTCGGCAGGCGGTCGATCAGGTCCACCGTGGCACCCTCGTGCAGCTTCAGCAGGTACTTGGTGGCGTAGAAGCCGGAAGGCCCGGACCCGACGACGCAGACGCGCGGGCCGCCGGCCCCCGAGGCGCCAGTGACCCAGCGCCTTGCGCCGGCCCCCGCGGGCACGGCGACGGAGTGGAAGGCCCGGCCGAGCATCAGATCAAAGCTGGTCCTGGGGTTGGCCCAGGAGCACGGAGAGGAGTGCGGGCGCCGGCTCCGACGGCGGTCGAGTTCTCGTTTTCCGGAGGCTGACCCTCAGCAGAGGCGCGCGGATCACTCGTCCCGCCGCCCCACCTCGGGCCAGCATGCTTTCCGTCGCCTCTGCCGCCGCCCGCTTCGCCGTGCGGACCGCCGTCGCGCCCCTCGCCCGCAGGGCCGGCGCGCGCGCGGGCATGGCCAGTGAGGCGGCGCCGCCTGACGTGACCCCGCACAGGCAATCGGCCCGTCCCGGCAGCGCGCCGTCGCGCCCGCGGGATCGTTGTATGTGGCCGTTTTAGCCGGCGCGCGTGGCTGGTGTGCGCGTGGCCGTCCAGCCCGCGCCCCGCCAGGAGGAGCGGCTCCGATGCCAGGCCGCCTTCCCCGTGCCCTGTCCCCCCGCCCGCAGCCGCCGTGAACGTCACGTTCGTGGACAAGGACGGTGTGGAGACGTCCGTGCCGGCGCCCGTCGGGGACTCCCTGCTGGACGTGGCGCAGGAGCACGGCATCGACATCGAGGGCGCCTGTGAGGGCGAGTGTGCGTGCAGCACGTGCCACGTGATCCTGGCCCAGGACCTTTTCGACCAGCTCCCGGAGATGTCAGAGGCGGAGGAGGACATGCTCGACCTCGCGGCCGGCCTGACGGACACGAGCCGGCTGGCGTGCCAGGTGAACGTGACGGAGGAATTCGAGGGCATCCGCATCCAGCTCCCCACCGAGGTGACCAGCATGCTCGACTGAGCCCGGCCGCGCCAGGCGTGAGTGGCCGTGCCGGGTGTGTGTGCACGGGCGCCCGCTGGCCCCGAGACGACCGGTTTGCATGCCCAGACCGATTCGCTCCTCGCATCGTGCCTCACGCGCCACAGCTCACGGCGACGGAGCGGCTGACAAAGAGTGCGTGGCGGCTCGTTGGAGCGCTTTCGGGGGTTAAGGCGGCGGTTGACGGGGGGCCAGTCGTCGCTCACACGCGGCACAGAGGCTGTCGCTCGGCCGGCGGCGGCGGCGGCGCGGTCACTTGCCGCCCTTGAGCAGAGCAAGCGGCGTCAGGAGCTTGCGCTTGGCGGGCTGTGCCGCGGAGGCCGCCGGGGCCGCGGCCTCGGGTGCGGCTGTCCTCGCCGCCTCCTCGGCCATGCGATCGGCGAGGGCGACGGGGGCAGAGCCGGCGGCGGCGGGCTTGGCGGCAGCGGCCCACGCGGTCTGCCCGGCATCCGCTGCGGCGGCGGGGGCGGGCGCTGGCACTACCGCTGGCACTGCCGTTGGCACTGCCGTGGACGCGGGGCGGGGTGCGCCGTAGGGGGGCATGCCAGACATTGCAGCGTGCACCGCACCGTAGGGCGCGACACCGCCGTGGGGCCCCGGGGCGCCGCCGTACGGGTGGGGCATGCCGGGGTGGGCGGGGCGGGGCTGGGGCGCCGGGGCGGGGGCCCGGCCTGCCTGAAGGGTTGAGAGGAGAGCGGAGAAGCCGGGGCGGCTGTCCGCGGGGGCGGGGGCCGGGGCGCGCACGGCGGCAGCAGGGGCGGCGGCGGCACTGGGCGCCGGGGCCGGTGCGGCGACGGGTGCGTCGGTCTCGCGGAGAGACGCGAGGTACGCCTCCATGGCGTCCGGCTCTGCCGCGGCGGGGGCGGGGCCGGGGGCGGTCACCGGGGCTGGGGCTGGGGCCCTGGCCGAGGCAGCGGCGGGGGCGGGGGCGGCCTCTGTCGCCTCGTCGTCCGTCTTGGCCTCCTCGGCCGGAGTGGTGGTCTTCTGCCGCCGTCCCCTGGCCTTGCGGGATCGCCCGTCCCTCTGTGCGCCGCTCCCCGGCCCGGCGGCGACGACGACGGACGACGCGCCGGCGGCAGTGCCCGACGCAGCGGCGCCCCTGGCGGCCTTGCCCCGGCCCGCGGAGAAGCTTCCGGGCGCGGCCGCGGGGGCGGGCGCCGGCGCCGCCCTTGCCGCCGCCTCGGCCTCGGCCTCGGCCTTGGCGGCACGCCTCGCCGCGCGCTTGTCGGTCGGCTGGGCGTCACTGCCCGCCCCGCGCTGCGCGCCCCTGCCCGCGCCGCGCTTGGCGCCCCTGCCAGCGCCGGCGGGGCCGCGGGACGACGATGACGACGATGACGACGACGACGAGGCGGCGGAGAGGGATGCCGCCGAGGCGCCTGCCGCCACCGGCAGGAGCGCGTTGCTCCGGCAGAGCGCGCCGCGGCCCGGGCTGCAGAGCCCGTTGAGGGAGGAGCCGCCGTCGACGGCGGCGTCCCAGACCACCTCGACGTAGCCGGTGCCGACGTGGACGGCGACGACGGTGCCGCGGATGCCGAGGGGGGCGCGTGTGTCGGCCAGGTTGCAGACACGGGCTCCGAGGCCGAAGCCGAGGCCGCCGCCGGCGCCCGTCGTCCCCATGCCCTCGCCGCCGCCCACCTCCCCGACTGCGAACCCGTCGTCCTCCCTGAGAAAGACGGCCCCGGGCGTGAGGCCGTCAATGCGCACGGGGGCGATGCCCAGCGACGCGAGGCGGGCGAGCACCGCGGCGCCGGCCGCCCCGTCGTCCCCGCCGGCGTCCGCCGCCGTCCTCGCGTCCTCCGCCGCCTCCAGCAGCGCCGCCTGGCCCCTGAGGCGCGCCTCCCCCAGCTTGGCCGCCGTCCCCTCCACCAGCCGCACCGCCGACGGGGCCATGACCTGCGTGCCCACCGGCACCAGGGGCCTCGACGCCGTCGCCAGCTGGGCCTTCCACGCCAGGATGGCCTCCAGCGCGGCGCCGCCGCCCACCTGCTGCACCTCGAGCCAGCGGGCCGCGCGGCTCGACTCCATCGCCTCCACCACCGCCGGGTACCGCGAGGCGTAGGCGCCGACCAGCTCCGCCGCGCGCTTGCTGTACTCCCACGTCGGCCCGCCGCCGCCGCCGCCGTCCCTGCCGCCGCCGCCGCGCCCGCCGCGCCCGCCGCGCCCGCCGCCGCGGCCACCACGGCCCGGGGCCCCCGCGGACCAGTCAGAGCCCGCCCTGGCGGCGCCGCCCTTGGGCCGGGCGTACCCGGGGAGGAATAGGTCGCGGTTGACCTTGAGGTTTAGTCCGATGTCCACGCCGTCGCGGGAGCGACCCACCTTCATGGTGCCGGCGAGGTTGCCGAAGACGCCGGGGCTGACGCCCGCGGCCGCGGCGGCCTCGTGCGTGGGCATGAACTCCTCCTGCATGCGGGCGAAGCCGGCGCCAAAGGCGGGCTCGGGCGCGGGGGCCGAGGCGAGGGCGACGTCCATGGTGCCGGCGGCGGGGTCGCGGGCCACGACGATGGCGGACTCGCCAGTCGCCGCGCCGGAGAGGATGACGACGCGAGCGCCGGGGGCGAAGCGCTCGACGGGGGAGGTGGCGGCGGTCTCGACGAAGCGGGCGTCGGGGGCGGGGTGGTCGGCGAGGACGAGCTGGGCGGGGACGAGGACGTCGCCGGGGGAGCCGTGGGCCGCGAAGGAGCGGGTGACGGCGCCGGAGTGTGGGTCGCGGCTCATTCCGACGAGCTTGAGGCAGCGGACGACGAGGGTGACGTGGCCGGGCGCGACGCCGCACTGGGTGAGGCGGCGGTGCTCGGTGCCGGAGAGGAGGGTTCGCTCCATCTCCGCCACGGCGGTGGCCCAGGCGGAGGCCTCCTCGGGGCTGTTGCGGCGGCTGGTGTGGCCGCCGGCGACGAGGTCGCTGACCACGCACGTGGTCTCGGGGTCGGAGACGGCGACGACGAGGGCCGGGGTTAGGTGCGGCCAGCCGGCGTGGACGACGGTGCCGAGGAGGGAGGCTGCCTCGGCGGCGGTGACGTCGGCGGCGTGGAGGGAGAGGGGGGCCTCCGCGGCGGGGTGGTCGTCCGCGTCGTCGCGGAGGGAGTCGCCCGAGACGGCGCGGGCGAGGGCGGTGCGGGCGCCGTCGGGGGGCAGGACGCACGTGGTGGGGATGTACGCGGCGGAGAAGGAGGGTAGGTGGGGGACGACGAGGCCGTCGGTGTCGTCGGAGAGGGGCTGGGGCGGGGCGCCGTCGGGGGCGTCGTCCTCCTGGACCAGGAGGTGGGGGGACTCCCCCGGGCCGGGGCGGAGGTGGGAGCGGAGGTATGCGGCCCGGAGGGCCTGGGGCGAGGCGGCGAGGACGACGGAGTCCTTGCGAGACTCGAACCCGAAGATGTTGACGGCGGCGGAGCAGCGGACGGGGACGAGGGGGAGGGAGTGGAGGGTGGGGTAGCCGGGGGCGGGGACGAGGCAGCCGGGGGGCGGGACCGGGTCGAAGCCGGCGGGGGGCAGGACGGGCTCGACGTGGCGCTCCTGCCGCGTGCGGCAGCGGCGGATGTCGGGGAAGTCGCTCGCGCGGATCTTGGCGTGGCCCTTGTCGGTCCCGGCGAGGGCGACGGGGAGGACGATGGGGCTGGCGAGGGTGTCGAGGGTGGCGGGGTCGCGGACCATCTCGTAGGGCGTCCCGAAGGAGTTGCGCTGGAGCTCGTCGGCGGTGAGGCTGGCGTCGGGGGCGTGGGCGGCGAGGGCGGCGAGCATGCGCGCCTCGCGGATGAAGGGGATGACGGTGACGCCCTCCCACGGGTTCTTCTTGCCGTCCATGTCCACGCGGATGGCGCCCACGCCCGGGTAGAAGTCGAGGAGGGGCGACTCGGCGCTGGTCATGAGCCAGCGGTAGGGGCCGGGGAGGAAGTTGGAGGAGGCGGCGGGGAGGCAGCCGAGGAGCTGCTGGAAGGGGCGGAAGGGGGTTCCGATGTCAAAGGTGTAGGGCGCCATTTCGCCCATGCCGACGAGGTCGGAGACCATGGGCGCGTAGTGGAAGGGGAAGAACCAGCCCCAGGAGGGGCAGCCCTGGTAGTAGTACAGCATGACCCACTGCAGGGCCTCGCCGAAGCAGCGGCGGAGCTTGACCAGCACGGCCTCGTGCTCGGGGACGGGCGGGGAGGCGCCGAGGACGAGGCCGAACTTGGCGAGGTAGTGGCGCTCGCGGCGGGTGAGGGAGGAGGCGTGCCGGGCGGCGCGGGCGATGGCGTCGCGGGTCGTGGGGGACAGGGTCGACGCCGACGCGGCGGCGGCGGCGTCGCCGGTGGGGGCGGCGGCGGCACCGGCGCCCGAGGCGGCGGCCCCGGCGGCGGCGGCATCGTCCTCCCCGGCCGGGGCGCGCGAGCGCGGGCCCGCGGCCGCCGCGCCCACCGCCTGCTCCGCACGGGCCCGCACCTCCTCATCGGTCTCCGGGACGATGTCGTCCGTCACCCCCGAGGCACGGAGCGTGGCCATCGACGCCGTGGCAGCGGCCATGGAGGAGGCGCCCCGGGCGAGCAGGTCGGCGGGGCTCATGGGCTGCCGGGCGGCGAAGGAGCCCTCCACCGCCGCGGACAGGGCCCCCCTCGGCATGCGCGACGACACCCCGGCAGAGCCGGCGATGACCCAGTCGTCGTCCTCGTCGCCGTCGCCCCGCGCGCCAGCCTCGAGCAGGTACGACTCCATGGCGCCGTCCTCGCCGATGCCGCCCGCCTCCCCCGCGGCCGCCGCGGCCATGGGGTCGGTGACCCGCCCGAAGAGGCGCTTCTGGTCGACGGCGTCGCGCTTCTTGCGCCGGATGTGCTTCTCCATCATCACGTCGCGCCGCTCCATCACGCCCTCCTCCTCCTCCCCCATGGCCACGAGCAGCGGGTCGAGGCGGTCGAACGCCACGATGCCGCGGTCCGAGAACCAGCCGCCAGCCGTCGGCAGCGTCCGCCGGTAGAGCTCCATGAGCTTGTCGAGGGCGCCCTCGCCGATGTCGAGGGAGGGCAGGTGGGGGATGAAGTCGTTGCCGCAGAGGGCGGTGAGGAGGACAAAGTCGTCGAGGCAGCGCTCGCCGTCCCACGGGAAGGGCATGGCCGCGAGCTGGGCGGGGGCGGGGCGCAGGTCCATCTCCAGGTACTCCCGCAGGACGCCGATGTGGAGGAGCTGCCACTTGACGTGCCGCGCGGCGCGGGTCTTGGACTTGGTGTCGTGCTTGGAGTTGCGGAATCCCATAAAGTCGATCTGCTCGCGCAGCAGCGAGAAGTGGGGCTCGTGCACCGCCAGGGCGAGCATCACCAGGTCGGCATCGAGCCCGGCCATGACGTGGCGGGTGTTGGGGTCCCACCCGGGGGCGCTCTTGGCGCCGCGGATCCACTCGACGATCTTGTGCTCTCCCTCCCCCGGCACCTCGTGGCCCGAGAAGATGACGCGCAGGTCGCGCCAGACCGGGTCGTCGCGCAGGCGGCGCCGGATGTAGTACTGCAGCTGCTTGGAGACGCGGGCCATGAACGGCGTGCCCGGCGTGATCTGGTTCGAGTCGAAAAGGTCCTCGTCCGCGATGGACTCCCCCCGCGCGCGCGCCTCCTCGCGGGCCTCGGCGGCGTCCTTGGCCGCGCGGAACCGACGGGACCGCTGCTGGTTCATCTTGGCGCGCGGCGCGACGCCGTCCACCGCAAAGTAGATCAGCTTCTGCGGCCTGGTGATCTTCACCATGGTGTCGATGTACGAGAACATCTTGTGCATCACCTCCTCGTCCGTGAGGGACTTGGACAGGCCGTCGCCGTGCGTGGCGCCGTGGATGACGCCGTTCATGTCCAGGTAAAGGTTGTCAAACACGGGGAGCAGCGTGGCATCGTCGATGGCCTGGTTGATCAGGGGGTAGCGCTCGGAAATCCAGCGGTAGAACTTCGGGACTCCCTGCGGGGCGGGGGCGCGGGGCACGGGAGCGGCTCGGGCGGGGGAGCGGCCGGCGCGGGCAGTCCATCGGAACGGAGCGGTCCGCGGCTCACCATGGCAAAGGCGCCGGGGGATGGTCCTGGTGAGGGTGGGCTGAGCGGGTAGCCTCTGCGACGTCCACGACTGGGTGCGTGGGGCCGTCGCCTGCTGTGGGCAGCGGAGAGTGCCGCCTCGGGGGCGTCGTTGCTGGAGTGAGATATTCCACGAGGCGGAATTATCCTCTGAATACCCCCTTCAGATGAGGAAAAGACTGCGGGGCAGAGCGAGCCTCGCGCGGGAACGGGGTCCTTTTTGTTTCTCGTTTGCCGCCGTTGGCCGGCCACACGCCGAGGCACCCGCGCCAAGTCATGGCATCGTCGGCTCCAGCAGCGTCCGCCGCGACCATCGCGCTCGTCGGGGACATGACCCCGGACGTGGCCGCACCCGCCGCGCCCGAGACGACCTTCAGCATCCGGGGAGGGCCCATGGGTGCCCTTGACGAGGATGCCGCGCGCCACCTGGCGAGCCACATCCTCTCTGGCGAGCGCACCCACTTCACGGCCGCCGCGCTGGGCACGTGGGCGCACTCGGGCAAGTCGCTGAAGGTGCTCGGCGACGCCCTCGTCGCGTGCCAGGGCATGGAGCGCGTGGACATCGCCGACATTGTGGCGGGCCGCATGGAGGCCGAGGCGCTGGAGGCGTTCGCGGCCATCGCCGGGGCCCTCGAGCCGCTCCGCGGCAAGCTCAAGGCTGTCAACCTGTCGAGCAACGCCGTCGGCCACCGCGGCCTAGAGCCGCTCCGCGGCCTCCTCACCGAGCAGGAGGCCCTGGAGGAGCTTGTGATGAAGGCGTGCGGCGTGAGCGCCAAGTCCCAGGAGCTCATCACTGGCATGCTCCTCTTCCGAGGCGCCGCCCCCGACGACGAGCCCGTCCCCGACGCCCTCGCCACGCGCCTCCGTGTCATCACGTTCGACAACAACATGGCCGGGGACGCCGGCGGCGTCGCCATGGCCCGCCTCGTCCGCCACTCCCCACACCTCGTGGACATGCAGATGACCGCGTCGCGGGTCGGGGCCGAGGGCGGCAAGGCCCTCGCCGCCGCCGTAGCCTCTGTCCCCCGCCCCACCCTCCGCCGCCTCAGCTTCCAGGATAACCCCTTCGGCCCCGCCTCCGCCCCCCTCCTCGCCGCCGCCCTCACCCCCGCCGCCGCCCCCGCCCTCGAGGAGATCGACCTCAGAGACACCATGCTGCGCGACGAGGGAGCCGCCGCCGTCCTCCGCGCCCTCCTCGGCGCAGACCCCGCCTCCGCCGACCTCCCCGCCTCGGTCCCCGCCGCCGCCGCCGCCCGCCCCCTCCGCGTCATCCGCCTCGACGGCGTCGACATCCTCCAGGACGGCCAGGCGGCCCGGCTCCTCGGCACCGCCGTCGCGGCCCTACCCGCCCTCACGACCCTCACCGCGTCGCTCAACGACCTCAACTGCGCCGTCTCGCACATCACCGCCGGCCTCCGCGCCCGCGCCGCCGCCGGCCTGCCCCCGCTCGCCCTCGTCGACGTCGGCACCAACTTCACCCACCCGCGCTTCCTCGGCGACCTCGTCCGAGCGGCCGCCGAGACGGGAGTGGCCCGCCTCGAGATCGGGGGCAACATGGCAGAGGAGGCGACCCTCGAGGCGTGGCGCGCCGAGGCCGCGGGCCGCACGGACGTCTCGGTGGAGTCCGGGGAGATGGAGCCGGAGGACCCCGAGGGCGAGGCCGAGGCCAGCGAGACCTACGACCCCCCGGCGTCGCTGCCCATGATGGCGCCGCAAGACGCCGCAGATGCGCTTGCTGACCGCCTCGGGGCAGTTGCAATTGAGTGATGGCCGCGCTCGCAGCTTCTGAAGCCGGGAAGAATGAACGTCGAGCAAGCGGACATCCCGAAACAACACTCCAGCCTTGCAGAATCCTGCCACCTGGCCCCCAAGAGTGGTAACACTAGTGCGTGGGATCGCTGGGGTGCGGATGTGAGGCGAGAAAACAGCCGCGGGCTACAGGAGCGGAGCACACGAGAGCAAAAAGAGAGAGTCCCCGGCCGGATTTGAACCGGCGGCCGCCGCAGCTGCAATGCGATGCTCTACCCCTGAGCTACAGAGACACTTGATGATACACAATAAAATTAGTGAATACATGAACTTCGTGAATTTTCGCAGCCGGCTCAGGTCTGCTGTGCGGACACGCTGTGAATGACTCAAGACGAGCGCCCTGATACCTTTCTTGAGGACTCGACCGGGGAGGAAGCGTTTGAGGGGTGACGAAAGTGGCCTGCGCCTGCATTGACGCGGCCGCCGTCGGGCCGGCGGTACGGCAGTGACAGTCGTGCACACAGTGGGCATGTTCGCGCGCCGGCCGTGTGCTGAAGGCGAGTGGCGTGGGGCAGATCACGGGTGGTTTGCTGGCTCAAATGGGCGCGCCGCCCCTCGCAACCGCCCTGTGCGTCACGGCGCCCGCGGCACCCTCGCTGGAGTTCGCCGATGCCACCGATCTGGATCCCCGGGAGCCGCCCACCATGGCGTGTTCGTCCCATCCCATGCCCACGTTGGGCAAGTAGCCGCGTGGCCCCCCGCCCGGCACGAAATGGCCCATCACGGGTGGGTAGATCACCTCGCTGGGGTTCAACGGCCGCATCGCCTGCGAGGGTCAGACGCGCGGGCCCGCAGCAGGTGGGGTGGCGGTGGTGTTTGCGGGGGGGTGCGCGCGGCCGGGCGCGGCGCGACTGGGCCTGGCGGGGCGGGGGTCGTCGGGCCTTCGTGGGTCGGCGGTCGGGGTGCGCTGCTGCGCGCGCGCGGTCTCACCTCTGCTGTGGCTGAGGCCATGGCTCCCCCCGACGGGGCCTCCCCCCTGCTCAGTCCGTACTTGCTCGCCTCGGCGTTGCACGCCACCATGGCAACCGTCAGCAGCGCCAGGAGGGCCCCGCCCCCCTCCATGCCCGCCATGACGAAGAGCGCGAGCCGCAGCTCCTCCAGAAGCGGGGCCTCGCACCCCTGCGCCGCGCCCCGGGGGCACGGCGGCGCGCTCCTGTCCTTCGCCGCGGTGCCGAAACCGCAGCAGTGCAGGTCCGTCTGCGCCTCCCGGATGATCTTCTTCCCCGCCGCCTTGCTCAGGCCCGCGGTCATGCGGCCGTGGAAGGCCTCGTGCCAGCCGAACTCCAGCTGCGCCCGCAGCTCACCCTCGCTGAGTGCCCACGACACGTTCATGGCCGCAGCGCCCAGCAGCACGACCGCGAGCACGAACGCCACGATGCCGAACAGCTTGCGGTGGTCGACCCCGTCGAACTGCGGCGGAAACGGAGACGGGGGTGGGGCGAGCCAGTGGCCGAGGCCGGCCGGTGAGCCGTGCGCGCGCGGAAGCACCGGCCCGAACCAGACGCACGTGAGCGCATCTCTGCAATGGGACGGCGCGGCACCGCGGGGAGAGCTCACCAGGCAGCACGGCGTCAGCGTGAGCAGGCCGTACGAGGCCACGATCACGCAAAGCACCCCGAGCGCGAGCGCCCAGCCAAAGGCGGTGTGGCTCGTGAAATGGGCGTCCGGAAGCATGACCAGGAGCGATTCGCGCATCACAAGAAGCACACCGAGAGCCTGCGGGGCGGGGAGACGGCGCTGGGACAGCGCTGGCAAGGGAGCCGTCCGAGGGCGACTATGGCGCCCGGTGCCGCACGCGGCACGGACACCACGAACGAATGCGCCCGGCTGCCGCACCGACGCGGGTACGGGCGCGCTCACAGCTGTCGAGAGGACCAGGACCAGCAGCACGAACCAGGTCATGCCCTCGCCGCACACATGCGAGCACAGCTTGAAGGTGCCGCAGCACGCGCCGGTCGGCACGCTCTTCTGGCCTTGCATGGCCCGGAGGCGGGCCCGCGGCGCTGAGTGCGGCGCCGTATACGCGCGCAGGGCGGGCGGCGGCGGCTGCGGCAAGGCCGGCGCTCTGCATCGGTCTGGCCCGCATTTCAGCGCCTGCTGGCCCTGATCACGGCCGCGCGCAGCACCGCGATGCGCTTCTTGATCGCGTACTGCTGTGCCTTGCTGATCCCGCCGGATGCGAGTCGATCCTGGAGCGCTGCCATCTCCGCAACCTCCGCCCCCGACGCCACCGGCCCGTCCGCCGCGCCGGTCGACGCCCGCACGGCCCGCGCGCCGTCGCCTTGACCTCCCCTGTGGCCGGGCCCCCTGCCCTCCCCGGCGCCGGCGGGGCCCTCACCGCGCAGGTCGCGCGTGCCGCGCCCTCTCGCGTGCGACACCGCCGGCCCACCACGGGCGGCGCCCTCGCCTCCCCGTCCGCCGTCCCGCGCGCTTCCCGGCCGTGACGCCCCGCCGCCGCGGCCCCCGTCCCTGCGCCCGCCCCCCGCGGCGCCCCAGCCGCCGATCGCGGCCGCCGCGGCGTCCCCGGGCCTCGCGCCCAGCCTCGCCGCCTCCTCCGCCTCCCTCCTCTCCGCCTCCTCGGCCGCCTGCCCCTCCCTCTCCGCCGCCTCCTCCTCCAGCACCGCCCCCAGCCGCGCCTCCGCCTCCGGCCTCCTCGCCATCCACTCCGCCGCCTCCTCCGGCGACACCCGCTCACGCAAGTACGCCACCACGCCACCCCCGGCGATGACCTCCTGCCTGACGCCCCGCTGCGGGTTCCCCGCCACCCGGAGGTCGCGCAGGGCGGGGGCGAGGGCGAGGACGGGGGGCACGAGGCGGACGGCGTTGTTGTCGAGGGCTAGGAGGCGGAGGCGGGGGAGGGAGGCGAGGGCGGCGGGGACGCGCGTGAGTCGGTTGGAGGACAGGTCGAGCGTCTCCAGGGCGGGCGGGGTGAGGAGGAGGGCGGCCTCGTCGTCGTCGTCGGGGAGGGTGATGTCGTTGCCGGCGAGGCGGACGTGGCGGAGGCGGAGGCAGGCGGCGAGGAGGGCGGGGAGGACGGTGAGGCGGTTGGACGACAGTTCGAGGTCTGTGAGGCGCGGGGGCGGGCCGGGGCCGGCGACGACGGGGGCGTCGGCCCCCTCGGACGTGATGCGACACGACGCGCAACGAAGGCTGGTCAGCCGGGTGAGCAGCCCTACCCCCTCCGGGAGGGCCACGATCCCCGACGACGACAGGTCGAGCTCTGCCAGGGCGGGGCAGGCCTCGTGGAGGGTGCGCAGGGGCGCGTCGTCGCGGAAGCCGAGGCCGACGAGGGCTAGGCGGCGGAGGCCGGCGAGGCGCGAGGTCACGGTGGCGGGATCGAAGAGGAGGAGGGGGAGGGGGAGGGGGCCGGCGCCGCGGGGCCGCGGCGGGGCGGTCAGCTCGGCCGACGCGGCGGCGTCACGGAGGAGGATCGGCCAGTCGGGGACGCCGACGGAGCCGCGGGGGGGGCGGGGGCACGACGCGGCCACGGCCTCGGCCCAGGCCGTGGACGACGGCCCGCGTGGGGCGCCGTCGCCGCCGCCTCCGCGGGCACCGCCACCGCGCCCCTGCCGCCGCGGCGCGTCGGCCGCCCCCGCCGCCTCGGACCACCGGGCCAGCGCCGCGGCCTCCCCCTCCCCCGCCCTGGTCCGAAGCCACCGCATCAGCGGCCCGGCGCCGCCCTCCGCCCCCAGCAGCGACCGCCTCACCGCCCGCAGCGGGTTCCCCTCGAGAGGCAGCCGCTGCAGGGACGGCAGGAACCCGAGAGCCGGCGGGAGCGACGTCAGGCTGTTGCCCCGAAGGTCGAGCGTCACCAGGCCCGGCAGAGCCAGCCAGGCGAGGCGGGGGAGCGACGCGACGCCGTTCTCCGACAGGTCCAGCACCGACAGCCGCGCCGCGCCGCCCGACACCGCGGCGACGGCAGCGCCCGCCGCGGCCTCCTCGTCAAGCCCTCGGGCAGCCGCCCCCGCAGCCGCCGCCTCCGCCGCGGCGCCCGCCTCGCCCCCGACGGCAGGCCTCGCGATGGCGTTCCGACCCAGCAGAGCCGTGTCGAGCCCCGGCGGCAGAGCCGGCATCGACCGGAGGCGGTTGTTCCTGGCGTCCAGCTCCACGAGGGACGTGGCGCCGCGCAGCGCGGCGGAGAGGGAGTCGTCGTCGATGGCGTTGGAGCCAAGCCGCATGGCACGGAGGGACGGGAACGGTCCGGCTGCGGCGTTGGGGACGAAGGGGGTAGGGGAGGAAGGGGGGGGAGGAAGGGGGTAGGGGAGGAGGGGGGGCGGGCTTGTGGGAGCAGGAGGGATGATGCGGCGGGGGCGGGAACGGGCGCTGCCGCCGCCGGCCGGGGACGCTGGTGCGGGTGCCTCACCGTCGATGGACGTCAACCGGTTGTCCGAGGCGTCGAGCTCTGCCAGGCGCGGCATGGGCGCGCCGGCCTGCCCGAGGGAGGCTAGCCTGTTGCCGGCCACCAGGAGCTTCTCGAGAGAGCCGCACGGGAGCGGGGGAAGCGAGGCCAGGGCGTTGCCTGACAGGTCGAGCACGGCGAGCGCTTCGAGGCCGGACAGGTCGGGCAGCGACTCGATGCGATTGCCCGACAGCGACACGGCCCGGAGAGCGGGCGACGCAAACGCCTCGAGCCCGACCGCGACGATGGAGCAGCGGTCCGCGCGCAGGCTGACCAGATCCACGAGCGCGGCGAACCTGGGGTCGGCGAGCGATGACAGGCCGAGGTTGTCGCTGAGGTCGAGCTTCTCCAGGGGCCGCGCCTCCCACCACCGTGAGGCATCGTCGCCAGCCGATGACGCCGCCTCTGCCGCCTCGGCCTGCGAAACAAGAGCGTCGTGGGGGCCAGGCTGGCGGTGGAGCGCCGGCACCAAACGGGCGGCAGCGACCGGCTCGGCCCGCCTGCGCGCGCCGCGCCCGGCCTGCCGTGCGAGTGGCAAGTTTTCTGTGCCCGCCGCATGCTGCCCGGGGGGCGGGCTCACGGGGTCGCCGAGCAGGAAGACGCCCCGCGGCACGGTCTCGAGCCCGGCGTTTGACAGCCGCAGCGAGCCCGTGGACAGCGCGCGCGCCATCATCGGGACCGCGATGCCGAGCTCCGAGGATGCCATGGTCGGGCGGTTCGTGTGGCCCGTTCGCGCGCGGTGGGGGAAACCGGCTGCAGAGCGGTGGTCAATCAGGCACATTTCCACGAGGCCGCGCTCGATCACGGGCGCAGGCTCTCGTTCTTGGGTTGCCCCTGCACGGCGGCGTGCGTCGTCCGGGTGCGGCCGGGCGGGGCCTCGGCGCCCCGGGCGGCGCGCTCGCTGGCGGCGCCGGGCTCAGTGGCCGTCCCCCGCGTACAGCTCCGGGTGCGCGGCCATGTGCGCGTGGAGCTCATCCTCCTGCTTGCGGAGGTGCCAGGGCTGCTCTCCCGCGTAGACGTCGGCGAAGAGCTCGCGGACGTGCGGGGGCGGCTTCTTCTCGGCCGCGGTGAGGGCCTTGAGCACTGCCTTGCGCTCCTCCTTGACAGCCGCCTTCTCCTGCTCCTCGTCCCACCAGCCCTTGCCCTCGAGGTGGCGGCGGAGCCTGGCCACCGGGTTGGTCGACTCCCTCCACATGGAGATCTCCTCGCCGGAGCGGTAGCGCGTCGAGTCGTCGCTCGTGGAGTGGTGCCCCTCCCGGTACGCCATGGCCTCGATCAGCACCGGGCGGTTGTGCTCCACCGCCATGTCCCGCGCGAGGCGGGTGGCCTGCCTCACGGCGAAGACGTCGGCGCCGTCGATACGGAGCGAGAGCATGCCGTAGCCGGCCGCGCGGGAGGCGATGCCGTCGCCGCGGTACTGGTCCTTGACCGGCGTGCTGATGGCGTAGCCGTTGTTCCGGCAGAAGAAGACCACGGGGGCCTCCAGCGTGGCGGCGAAGTTCATGCCGGCGTGGAAGTCGCCCTCCGACGCGGCGCCCTCCCCGAAGAAGACGGCGCAGGCGCGGCCCTTGCCCTCGCGCTTGAGGGCGTAGGCGGTGCCGACGGCCTGGGGGAGCTGGGTGGTGAGCGGGGAGGAGATCGTGAAGAAGTGGTGCTCCGGGCTGCCGTAGTGCACGGGCATCTGCCGGCCCTTGCCGCCGTCGTCCTCGTTCGCGCAGCACTGGTCCGCGAACTGCTGCAGCGTGAAGCCGCGCATCATCAGCACGCCGCTCTCGCGGTACTGCGCGTACACGGGGTCGTCGTCGTTCAGGCCCTTGGCCACGCCCACGTGCACGCTCTCCTCGCCGTACGCCGTCATGTAAAAGCTGATCCGGCCCTGCCGCTGCGCCTCGTAGAAGATCGTGTCCAGCTGGTTGATGCGGATCATGGAGCGGTACATGTCCGTGACCTCGTCGCGGTCCGTCGCGGGGTCGTCCAGCCCGGCGCGGATCTCCCCGGACTCGTCCATCACGCGGAACACGGGGATGCGGGGGTCGTCCAGCGGGTCGCGGAACTCGGCGCTCGTCGTGAACGGCAGCACGGCGCCGCCGGGGAACTCGCTCGACTCGGGGGAGGTCGCCATGGCGCGGGCAAGCCTCTGCGGGACCGGGCGACAGGCAGCAAGGCGGGGAGCTGGCCACCGCGCGGGGCATCCCGCGGCACCACAGCGAAGCGGGGGCATCCCCGCACCCGCGGGCGCCGGCGCGCGGGGAGCCGAGCGCCCAGGGAACGGCAGGCGCGCGGCGCAGGCCGAGGGTGAACACGCAGACGAAGACGCCGCGAATCGCTCACGGGCGCCGCCCTGCGGGTCGCTACCCGGGTGAGCCTCGACGCAGCAGCAGCGAGGGCCATTGCTGCTGGCGGTGAGTGCCCGGAGCAGCCACCACGCTCGCCAGGCAGGCCGCGGAGGCCACGCAAGCAGCCATGGCCTGCAGAGCGCATGGGCTCTCCGAACAAAACACCCTCCCGCCCCCTGCAGCACGCACGACCGGGACCCCGACCCCCGAAGCCCCCGGCCCCGAGAAAGGACAAGTGTGCCGACCCGCTGCTGCCTGCGCCGGGAAGCGCGCAACCAACGGGCCACGCGTCCGCGGGGCAGCCCGCTGTCACGTGTGGGCGGGTGATTCTCCGGAAGGATGGCTGAGCGATCCGCCGGGGCGCCCAGGCCCATGCTCGTGCGGCTTGCGGGGGGCTTCGGGGACTCTGACCCGGAGCTCCTGGGCCCGGCCGCGAAGGCCAAGGGCGGGCTTGACGCCGCCACCGCCAGGCTCGTCTCGGCCGCCAGAAACGCCGCAGAGATCCTGGCGTCGGCCGACCGCCCGGCCCCGGCGGCGCGCGATGCCAGTGATGAGCTGCTGGCGGCGGTGCTCGCCGTGGAGCTCGCGGGGCGCGCGGCCGGTTCGGGAGAGGCGGCCGCGGTTCCCCAGCCTGGTCCGGCGCGCGCCGGCGCGCCGGCCTCGGCCCTGACGCCGGCCCGAGAGGCCAGGCGCCCGGCGTACGTGAGTTCGGCGCGCGACAGGGCGGAGGCTCGCGCCCATGGCGTGGATGGGCGCGTGGCGGCAAGGCAGGTGTTCTCGCCCGGCAACGTGCGCCGGGCCGGCGCCGGGGGCCTCGTGGCCCACGGGCCGGTCCGCGCGGTGGCTCCGCCGCCCGTGCCTCCCGCCGGCTCGGCGGCGGAGCACCGGCGCGGGCGGTCGTCGGCGTCCTCCGACGACGGCCCTTCGCCCCCGTCCGCCGCCTCCACCGACTCCTCCTTCGGCTTCTCCGAGGAGGGCTCCGTCGCCGGCTTCACCACGCGGCTGGCCCTCCCCCCGTCCTCCGGCCTCGCGGCGCTCGTCCCGGAGCCCCAGGCGCAGGGCGGCCGCGCCGCCAGCTTCGGCTTCGGGGCAGTGCTCGCCTCCCCTGCTCCCGGCACCGCCCCCTCTGCCGTGCACTGGCACCCCTCGGGCCTCGAGATCGCCGCGACCATGCCCGGCTCTGCGTCGGTCAGCGCCTGGCGCCTCGCGAGGACGTCGACCGTCGTCACGGGCGGCACCCCCCGCTCCAAGCTGGCAGCCATCGTGCCATCCCCGCCGTACCGCACCGTCCGCGTGCCCCACGCAGCCCCCTCCCCCGCCTCGCCCCACCCCCTCGTCGCCGCCGCCTTCGTCGAGTCCCCTGTCGTCGCCGCCGCCTGCACCAGCCTCGGCCACGGCCCCTGCAGCCTCCTCGCCGCGGCCTCCTGCGACACGCACCGGCTCTCCCTCGCCGCCTGGGCGACGGGCCAGGCCGTCGCCGACCCGGGGCCCCGAGACACCGCCCCGGGGGCGGCGGCGCCCACGGCCCCCGACGGCGGAACCGACGCCGACGCTCCCGTCTTCGTCGCTCACGCCCCCTTCTCCCGCGCCGGCGACCCCGCCGACGCCGCCCTCGCCCTCGTCCCCTTCAGCCGGTACGACCCGGAGTCGAGCCTCGCCTGGCGCGGCGCCTTCGCCGGTCCCCCGCCGCCCCCCGTCCCCAGCGAGGACTGCCACGGCGCCCTGGCCGACAGCCAGACCCTCGCCTGCGTCACCCGCCGCGGCCGCGTCGCCGCCTGGCACCTCGCCGCCTCCGGCGCCGTCCACCTCGCCTCCTCCTTCAGCGCCGCGGACCTCCTCCTCGCCCACCTGGGGGCCGACCCCGCCCGCTGTCGCGTCGACGTCACCGCGTGCTGCGCCGTCAGCGGCGAGTCCGCCACCGTCGCCCTCGCCGCCCTCGTCTCCACCGCCGCCCCCGCCCCCGGCGCGCCCCCAGTCCTCCACCAGTCGTACCTCCTCCGCGTCGGCATCGGCGGCGACGAGGCCAGCTTCGCCAAGCCCCTCCGAGTCGCCTGCGTCCCCACCGCCCTCTCCGCCCACTCCGGGCGAGACCTCCTCCTCGTCGGCCTCCGCCGCTCGGCTCCCTCCCCCGACCCCGCCGTCCTCGCCATCAACACGCGGACGTGGACCCCCGTCGCCGTCGGCCCGTCGGACGGGACCCACGCCACGGCCCTCCCCGGCGCCTCTGCCTGGGCCTCCGCCCCCGCCTTTGACGCCGTCGGGCAGCTATCCGCCGTCGCCACCGCCGCCCCCGCCGCGGCCGCGGGCGCCGCGCCCGCGGCACGCACGCTCCGGGTCCAGCTGTGGGGCATCGGCAAGGGCCTCGAGTCCGCGCCCGACGCCTCGGCGCTTGTCGTGGCGAGGGACACGGCCCCGCCCCGCTCCGACGACGCCTCCGCCCCGCCCGCCGGGCCGGTCGTCTCAATCAGTCCCTCCACGTACGCGGTTGCGGTCGTGGCACCATCGGCGGCGGCGGCGGCGATCCTCGTGCTTCTGCCGCCGAAATCGCTCGTGCCAAAGCCGGACGCACGCACCGGCCGCGGCATGCGCACCGGGAGCCTCTCCAGCGCCGCCAGCGCCGCCGCGGCGCGGGCCAAGCGGCAGTCCTCGGCCGCCAAGGCCCGCCAGCGGCAGGTCATCCAAGCGGCGCAAGGCGCATCGTCCGTCGCCCCCGGAGGACCCGTGAGGCCGACAACCGGCGGCTCCGGCTCGCCAGGCCGCGAGAGGTCACCCCCTGCCGTGAAGGCGCGACCGGAATCGGCGCGTGTGGCGCTGTCCGGCGCGCGAGCAGGCGGGCCCTCGGCCCCTGACCACCAGTCCCCGCATTTCCGCGGCGGGGACGCATCCGAGGCCCGAGCCTTGGCCGAAGCAGTCGGCACAGAAGCTCACGCGCTCGCACCGGCCGGAGAGCCCGTGGCTACCGCGCCAGCGAGGCCCGGGAGCATGCGATGGGGCGGGACGCTCGGACGAACGGCGGGGGGCACGAGGCGAAAACCCAGGAGCATGCGAAGCCTCGCAGGGCGGGCGTCAAAAGAGGAGCAGCTGGCCGCCATGGCCGCCAGGGATCGCGAGCACAAGGCCGAGGGTTGACAGGGCAGCGCGTCCCGCAATTGAACTGCTGAGCGGAGCCCTCGCCCTGCAGGCGCGCCACTCACGCGCACACCTCGGGCGCAAACACCGCGCAGGCCCTGCCCCCCACCACGCAGGCTGGGCCTCCTCTTGTCATGTGGTCACGCCCCACGCTCATGAGCGAGCTAGATTCCATCCGGCAGTCTAAAAACCTCGGGCTGTGAGGGGGGCCCTGCAAGGCAGTCGCAGCTGGCGGCTTCCAGCGCGCGCGAGTTTCCGACCATCGTCCGTGCCATCGCAGGGTGTACTTGGCGAGTACAAAAGCTGAGATGGTGAGCCTGGGGCTCCGGCTTGGCCTGTGTTGGCGGCGGGACCTCCGGCGCCACAATCTGTGTTCGCTCAAGGCCCTGGAACCATCGCAGCACGCGGGAATGCACGACCTAGAATCTGCACGTGGCGGTGCATCTGCTGAAACGGTGGCCATGGCCGTGCTGGAGGGGGAGATGGTGAGAAAAATTCCCGCGCAGCTGCAAGCCCGCCAATAATACTGAGGTTTGACCAAATAACAGCCGCAGAACGTTGCCCTTCACTCGTCGCAGGCCATTGCCGAGGCGGCCCGGCTGGACATTCCCTCACTTCCGTCACTCATGCTGTGGCGTCGGGGTCGCCACGTGCACCTTCCCATGGGCTCGGGCGAAGACGTCGCTGCGTCGGTCGCAACCGCCAGCCAGCTCCTCGCCGTGGCGCACGGTTTTGGTCTCCGCAACACCGTGAGCAGCTCCGATAGATCGTTGTCCTGCGGCAGGGATGGTGGAAGTACCGCACGGTCCTCACTCGTCTGTGTGGGGGGAGTTCAATGGCCGCCGGCGAGCCGTGGCCCGCTTTATCCAAGTTTCCTTCGTCGCAGCAAGGACACGCTCCCATTGCCGCTGCAGCCGCTGTCGGGTCGTGCAAGCTTATTTCGGCACTAGCATCGCTCGGAGCAGACCTTGAGGCAAAGGACGGCGTGAGCTGGGGTGATCGCCCCGCTTATCTGGGCTCTCAGTGCCAAGATGCTTGCTGCCTTAAACGAGCACCGCAACCATCCGCGTAGAGCGAGAGTCCCCCTGCACCGCGCTCCCCACCCCGCCCGCAGACAGGACGCACACCGCTGGCTGTTGCAGCCTCGGCGCGGCAGACCGAGGCGGTCAAGCTCCTTTGCGAGCTCGGCGCCAACACTGAGGCACGCGATGCAGTGAGTCAGGCCTTGTCGTGACACCGTCGACGGCCTGCGGTACCAGGCGGCTTGGCCCCGGACGACTGCTCAGCCCGGCGCGCCGTGCGAGCCTTAGAAGCAAGACACACCGACTTGCGGACCGCGGTCGCGTCGTGTGGGAGGCGGGCAGCCAATTCACGAGCCCGCTGACAGGATCACCCTCATTGGCCTGGCCGATTTCGTCGTGCCTTGCCACCGACGAGGGCCGAGAGACTGTGGCCCGCCGGACCGACGTCGCATGGCCGAACAGCAACCTCGCTTCTTCGTGGCTTGGCCAACTCTCCGCAGTTCATGCGGACGCCGCTGTGCATTGCCGTCACACAGGATGACTGGGACGCGGCGCTGGCGCTCATGTCTTTCGGAGCTGACACGGAGAGCAAGGACCAGGTGAGCGCAGCGCGAGCTCTCTGCTGGCGGGGCAGCGGTTCTCAGCCCGCCCAGCACCCCCGCGGCGCCGTTCGCCCACCCCTGCGTACGTGGGCCCCCGCCGCCCCCGCGACTTCCCGCAGCACGACCGCACTGCAATGGCCTTGGCCGCTACCCTCGGCAACGCCGAAATGATTGCTCGGCTCGCCCGAGCGGGCGCCGACGTGAACTCGCGCGACTCCGTGAGACCTGGCGAATCCAGAGAGCCCCTGGGTAAGCCGTTCAGGGGTCAGGTGTTTCGCGGTTGTCGGACCTTGCTTGGCCCCCGCAGTTCCACCGCACGCCGCTCGCCATTGCAGCATCAACGGCGCGGACGGATGTCGCGAGAGCGCTGCTTGCTGCTGGTGCTGCGGTCGATGTTACGGACAGCGTGAGTGCGTGGCTGGCCCTGGCATGCACGTGCTCAGGACGATCGGTCATGCGCGAGTTGTGATGCTGGCCGCCGGACCGAGCCTTGTGTCGCAGAAAAGGCGAACGCCAGTGGCAGTGGCACTTTCCCTGAACGACTGGCCCACAGTCGAACTGCTCGTGGAGGCAGGTTCCGACCTGGAGGCCAGAGACAGCGTGAGTCCACGACGAAAGCAAGGTGTCCTGAGAGCGATACCGACTGCAGCGACTCCCAGGAGCAAACTTGGCCTGATTTCCTGTGCTCCGCAGCACGAACGCACGGCCTTGAGCATGGCCGTGTCGGTCGGGAACGTCCATGCGGCTGTGGCCCTCATCCAGGCAGGTGCAAGCCTCGAGGCAGCCGATGTCGTGAGCTCACCGAGGCCCTGCAGACCCCCTGATCTGGTGCCCTCGACACATCTGAAGAAGCCTGTGACATGGACGGTGCTGTGCAGCTGGATACACTGGCCGTTCCATCTGATCACTTGTGATGCTCGCCCAAGATCTTACTCCGCAGCAACGCCGGCTCCCCCTCACTGTCGCCGTGACGCGTAACGACGTAGCCATGGCTGAGGCGCTCCTGGACATGGGTGCCGGCCTCGAGCCCCGTGACGCGGTGAGCGCTCGCATGGGCCTGAGAGGCGCGCGCGCGCAGCTTGTTAATCCCTGTCATGCATTTGATGCTGTCGACAGTGTCCGGAGTGCCTAGCAAGATGCGCGGTCCCCTGTAGCTCCCCGCGCCGCGTTTCGCGCCTGCCATGCCAGTCTCCCACGCCGTGCGCTCTCCTCTCCTCGCAGCTTGCACGCACGCCCCTCGTGATCGCGGTCTCCATGCGGCATATGGACATGGTCCGTCTGCTGCTGCGGAGGCGGGCAAATCTGGAAGCTCAGGATGCCGTGAGCACGCGCGGATTGCCGCCTTGTGCCACGCACCCCCACTCCGAGGCTGACGCGCCAGCATGTGCTGCCGCCGTACCTCCTTGGCCCGCAGTACGGCAGGACACCTCTTGCCATCGCAGTGTCGCTCGGCAACCACTCCCTTACGAGGCTTCTTCTCATGGCCGGAGCATCCGTGTCAACAATGGATTCCGTGAGCCTCCGACGAGACCCCCTGGGTCTGGCCCGTGCCTCGGAACTTGAGTTGCCACGTGCTCCGCGCGATCACGCCCTCTCGCAGCGTGGCCGCTCTCCTGTGATCCTTGCTCACGGCCTGGGCGACGCTATGCTCATTGAGCTGCTTGTCAGGCACGGGGCCGACGTCCGGACTTGCCACGTGAGGATGGCATCATCCTGCATGGCCGCCCAGATGCTTGTCATGCTTGCAGGATATGGTCTGTCGTTAGCGGGTGAGGCTCACCTTTGGCAACGATCCCTGCCTCGCAGGGCGGAATCGGCATTCTCGACGGCGTATCAGAAGTCGTCAGGCAGCGGCTGCTTGAGGCCGAAGCAGCCGCGACCCTGTCCCGGAGCCCACCGTTGGGCACCAAGTGAGAGCACCTCAGACTGCTTTCGGGTCGAAACGTGGCTCAAGGGCTCGCGGGCGGCCGGGTCTGCAACGCGGCTGACTCGTGCTATTTCCAGTGACCAGCGTCCAGTCCCACGAGAGCACTGCAGCAGCAATTGCACTCACAGCGTATATAGTGTCACAGCCGCACGTAATCCAGCGATGGACTGCCATGCGTGGCTTGGGTGGTTCCGTGCTCGCTTCGCAACGCTGACGGGACGCAAAAGGTTTCGTGATAAGCACGATCGATTCCACACATTTTGGCGCTGGCTGCGCTCACGTGCCTCGCCGCTCTTTGAGCAGGCTGGCAAGCGTGGCGGCTGGGACTGTCACGGTGTCCCCCGAACCTTCGCGGTTTCGTACCAGCTCCTCCAGCCGGCGTCGCTCCGACGGGGTGATCAGCCCCTGCTGTCCATACCGGGTTGATGGGGGCATCGAGGCCCGCTTGGCGGAGCGCTCAAGCGAGGTGGTGGACATTCGCTCCGAAGGACGAAGGCTAGGCGAGAGCAGGCTCGAGTGTGCAGATGGAGCCCCGGACGTCTCGGAGCGAGAGCGGTCCGGCCTTGGTCTGAGGGTTGCCGAGTCCGATTGCAGCTTGCCTGCCGCTGATGCTGCAGAAGCGAGGACACGTGCGCTGCGCACGGCAGCTGCAGGCGTGGCATCATCCTTGGCGTCGCTGGAGGCCTGCTTGTCGGCAGAGTCGGTCTCTTCTGGCAGCTCTGGCAGCTGTGCGACGTTGCGCATGACCATCGAAAGCTCCACAGACATGCGCCGCTGCCTTTGCCGGACTGGGACCGCTCGTTTGGGCGCTCCTGGCTCCGGTGCCGCGGCAGGCGCAGCCGCCGCAGCTGGCGCAGGGTCCGGCAGCGAGTCGTCGTCAACGGCAACGAGCTCATCCGGCCTGTCGGTGCTGTCATCGCCCGCGGCATCGTTATCCCCCCTGTTCGAAAGCACTGACGGAACCCGCTCGACCAGGTACTCCCGGATGTCGGCCTTCCACTCCTCGCCGGCGACGCCGTTGCCGACTGTCCCCCGCTCGCCAGTGACATCCGCGATCTCCTCATCGTCGCCCGCTGAGCGAGTGCGGCCGCCGAGCTCCTCTGCGGCAGCTTCATCCACCACGGATGTGCCTCTTGCGTTCCCTGATTCGCTGCTCGTTGGCCGCTTCGCGGCGGCGGCGGCTGCTGCCCCATCATGAGCCACGGGGCCGCCGTCATCACCGCCGGGTGCTGGGTCGCGGCTCGCGTCCTTGGGGTCGCCTCCGGTCGTTTTGGCGCGGGATATGTGCGATGCCAGAGCCGACATTTCTTTGCTCTGCACGTCTCGCATCAGCGTCGAGACAAAGTTTGCGGCGATGCCCCTGGCCTGCTTGCGTTCCTCAGTCTTCCGCGCCTTGAGGGAGCCCTTTGTCAGCTTGTCAAGCGTCGTCCGGAGGCTCTCCTCCATCTTCTCAGCGAGCTGTGGGTAGTACGCCACCGTCGACCGGAGGTCGTCCTTAGTGAGGACAAACAGGTTGGCATGGGTGAGCGCCCGAGCGGAGGACGACCGGCGGATCCCCATGAGCAGGGCAAGCTCGCCAAAGTAGGACCCTGGCTCAAGCAGCGCGTACCGGTGCTCGTCGGGGGTGTCCGCTGCGCTCACGATCTCAACCTGCCCCTTGATGAGGAAGAACATCTCGGAGGCCGTCTCGCCCTCGGAATACAGGAACGCCCCGGGGTAGACGAACTGCGGGCGTAGCAACGACACCAGCAGCGTGACGAACTCCCGGTCCTTGTGAAAGAAGTAAGGCACGCGACGGATGATGTCCATGTTGATGAAAAGCACCACTTCTCTCCGCAGGGTGTCGCTCAGCTCCTCCAGGATTACGTCTTCATCGAACGCAGACTTGCGGCTGAGGTAGTAGTCGTAGTATCTGATCACACGGCGCGCCAAGGACTTGCTGGCGCCCTTGTCGTGAAGGTACTCGAGCACCTCGGACATCTTGGCCTGGTACCGCATGCCAGAGGCGTCAAGCCGAGCTACAAGGTGTGCAACGCTTCCGACGATGTAGCCGAACACGGTCGCTCCGATGAGCATGGCAAACACCGTGACGACGATTTCCTCGATCGTTCGTGGCACCAGGTCTCCGTATCCGACTGCGGGGAAAGCGAGGGTGGGGCAGCGGATCCAGTCGAGCTCCTGGCCGACCAGGCACATGAAATCAGTGCGAGGGGCGCGCGCACGCGAGCGAGGCAGGGGGGCGTCGGCGGACAGGGCGCTCCCCGGCGCTCGGAAGCGTGCTCACCTGTCGTCATGGTTGTGAACGCAAAGTAGAGCGCCGCCAGGTACTGCTGGCCGAGCTCGTCAGGAGTGGTTGCCGTCCACCAGTGGTCTTCCTTGGCGGCTGCGTGCCTGTCGTTGGTTCCCACAATGCTCACGAAGAAGAAGACGCAGGCCAGCACGTGTGCGCCCAGTGTGACCTGAACTGCGACCTTGACCAGCTGCACAATCGCCGGGGGCACCGTGGCCTGGAGCGTCAGCTGCTGGATGAGGCGCCGGAGCCGGAAAAAGCGGAACAGCTTCAGCAGCCGGACCAGCCGGACAGTGCGCAGCAGTTTGAGCGACCGGAGCTCGGCTCCAGCTCCACCAATGGCAGCGCTGATGATCGTGTCGAACGGGACGCTGGACACAAAGTCGATCCCAAAGTTGCCACGGAGGTAGTTGCAGGCCATATCCCCGCCGATCGTGTTCAGCGCGTCGGAGTCCTCAACCACGAACGCGCTACGGAACGAGCTGACCAGGTCAACCAGGAAAGCGGCATCAACGAGCGAGTCAAAGAAGGTGAGGCCGAAGCTCTCGTCCACGGCGAAACCGATGACAAGGGGCACCTCAACCAGAGTGACAAGGATGAGCACCGCCATGAGCATGTCATATCGAACCCTGATGATGTCCCCAGCGTGCAGGATGAACCGGCTGCGGAGCGATGCCTCCGACTCGATGCACTCGAATCGGCCCTCGGGCCCATTCTTGAGCACCCGGAGCATTGTGATGCCCTTTGTCTCCCCCGCCACGCCCAAACCGTCGGGCAGGTGCTGCTCGGCCACCACTTCGTCGTTGAGGAGGATGCTGGGGTGGTGATCGCCGCCACGGCCGGGCTCCGCCGATTCGTCGGCGCCCTCGCGGCCGGGCTCGCCGGCACACTGAGCCGGTGGCGGAGCAGTTGGCGACTCCGATGAGCGGGCTGCTGCGATTTGCCCAGCTCCAACAGCGGACGCGCTAGGCGGCACCCCAGCGGAGGACTGGGAGGCGACGCTGCCGTCAGCGGCTCCTGCCGGAATCATCACCATCTTTGCTTGCGACAGCACGTGAAGCAGTCCTTTGGCGGCGGCTGCGCCCTCAGCCATGTCAATGCTCTCCAGCTTGCGCGCGTCGGCGATGTTGAACGCAATGTCCTCCGCGGTTTCCTCGCCGGTCGAGCCCGGCGCCGGAGCAGCTGCCTGTTTGGCATCGTGGCTGGTTTGGCCTGACGGTGGGTCATGGCGCGTGGGCTCCGCAGGCGGCGAGGAGGGAGCGCCGGCGGGACCTGTCGAGCCTGCGGCGTCGGCCCCACCGGCCGAACGGCCGCCCGCGGGCGCAAGCTCAATGCCGCTGACAGGGTGCCGGCCTCCTGCCCGTGGTTCCGGGCCGACCGCCCGCGAGGCCCGTGCTGGCCGCGACACGGCGGCAGCAAGATTGCGCGAGCTCTGGGTGATGATTGTGGCCACCGCCCTGGCGCGTCGTGCCATCGTCTTCTGGCGCTCCTGCGCCTCTTGGTCCGCCGTTGCTTTCCGCTTCATGTAGAGTGCCTTGGCACGGTCGTTTGCGGCCTGGATGTGGGGCATGCTCGTAGAGACCTCCCTGAGACCAAGGGAGCGAGCACGCTCCACTTGCCGCTCCTTGCTCTCCTGCCAGAGGCGGGCACGGGTTTCCGCGATCCTCCGCAGGCGCTGATAGGCATCGGGGTAGTCGTAGAGGATGAGCTCGAGGTCCTGCTTGGATAGTGCCTGCAGGTTGCAGACCACGCTGGCCCTGTAGCCGACGGGCCTGCGCACTTCAAGCATCACCGAAATGTCGCCGAAATGGCGGCCGTCGGTGTACATCCCGAGCAAAAGACACGGCTGGGGCAGCGGCACGTCGTGTGACATCGTCGCGTAGGACCCAATCGACCGGACCGACATCTGTGACGCCACGCCTCTGTCTTGCGCTGCAACGCTCCGGCCGGTTGACCCCGGGGTAGCCGGCCCACTGCTCCCGGCGCCCGCACTGGGTCGAGGCTGAGGCTGCTTCTGACCGGGCATCGCACGAAGCGCACCTTGCACGTCTGCGACGCTGAGCTTGTGGATCGGCTGCACGGAGAAGTCAGGCAGAATAAGGAAGTCATCGGGGAGCTCTGAAATCACATCCACCGCTCCCTTTGTCAGGAAGAACATCTCTCTGCCAATGTCGCCCTCCTCTGCGATCATGTCCCCGGGCATGTGCAGCGCAGGCTTGAACCGAGTCACCAGCTTCGTGACGAGCGAGGGGTCCTCGCCGTTGAGAGCAGACAGCGCGGCCATAGATTCGCCCATCCCGTGCGCGACCAGCTCGTTTCGCAGCGACTTGGACAGACCGCCCAGGATCTCAGCCTCGTTGAAGAGTGACTTTTGTGTCAGGAAATGGGTGAAGTAGTCAAGGATGCGGCGCTGCATGGTCTGCGGGAGCTTTCGGTCCAGCATGTACTCCCGCACCTCGTCCAGCCGCCTCGAGAACGCGTTGTTGCGAGCGTTGAGGGTCTCCAGAAGCTGTGCCACGTGCGCCACGATGATCCCGAAGAAAACCGCGCCGACGATCTGCGTGAAGATGGAGTACGCTCGCTCGCTTGTTGTGATAGCGTGAAGGTCTCCGAACCCGACTGCCATCAGGGTGGCCACCACCCAGTACAGACTGAGCAGGTACTTTGCCCCGAGGGTGTCCATGTCCACGGCCGGCTTGTCCACGGAATCGAACCAGGTGGGAGCATCCTGTGCCCCTCCATCTGTCTCAAGCACGCTGAGGTAGTGGAACACGCATGAAAGGATGTGGGCCGTCAGGAAGATGACCCCGATGATCTTTCCCAGCCTGACCATGGCCGTCGCCACGAGGTTTGTGGATGGGCTGGTCACACGTGACACCATCTTCTTGAGCTTGAAAACCCTGACAAGCTTCAACAGACGAGCGAGCCGGAGCGTCCGCACCAGCTTCAGACCCCGGAGGCCCGCAGCCGTACCAAAGGCGGCCAGGAGGATGAGATCGAACGGCACCGTGGAGAAAAAGTCGACGAAGAACCAAGTCTTCAGGTAGTGCACTGCGTCCCGCCCGCAGGTTTCCCGCAAGGCAAACGGCTGCCAGGGGGCCTCCTTCTCATCATCGTCTGGCTCCATCAGTGTCCGAGCCATCCGCCGGCCCCCAGAGGTGCCGCCCATGGCTCTGGCTCCTCGAATGCTCGGTGCTCGGTCGTCGTGACCCGGCAAGTCCCTGTGGGTAAAGAAGTTGACGATCATGTCCATGGCAAACAGGCTGTCGACGATGAGAACCTCTGCGTAGAACAGGACGCCGTCCGACTGCAGCTCGAAGCCCAGGCGGAAAGGAATGATCACGACACTGCGGGCGAAAATCAGGAGGCCAGCCAGAACAGAACAATGCTGAGGTGCACACCGCGCAAAAGCTGACTCAATGTCGGAGCACCGGACGGGGTTGCTGCTGTGTGCGACCGCGGGCGCAAGGCAGCGAGGCACTCGCCCTGCCTCACCTGTACATGATCAGGATGGCAACCACGATGTTCCATGCACGCCTGGAAGACGACGACTCCCTGTTGATGCTCTCAATCCCGAACGCCCAATGATGCCAGAATGGCGCGGACCGCACCGGGCCCCGCACCGGTGGCCCAGTCTCGATGGTCGAGTCTAGCATCGATGCGTCCGTCCCAGGATTGCCCACGAGCGCGTCGACATCGTGTCCGGACTGCTCCATCCTGTGCATGCGCTGCTTGGCACCCTCAAGGTCGCGGAGCTTGGCCTTTGCAGCGAGCGTCCTTTTGTTCATCAGGTGGCGCAGGGTGGACCAGTGCCTCTCTTGGGGGGGGGCAGCGGTCGGCGAGGAGGCGATCGAGCCTCGGGCGGACGGGCTGGTGGGCTGGGCCGGGGTCGGCGGCCCGCTGCTGGTGCTCCCAGTTCCGACGGCGATGGTCGGGGGACTCATACCGAACGTCCCGCTTCCATCCCCCGTCCTCTTGGCCCGCTTGATGCGCTCGTACATTGTCTTCTTTCGCGCCTCCTCGGCTCGGTGTGCATTGCGGCGCTGGTCTCTCGAACCCGAGCTCCGAACCTGGGTCGCCCGTAGCATCGTGCACGCTCAGCGATGAACTCCGGCCGACTGCGAGCAAAGTTTCGAAGAGGCGGCAAAGAGTTGCGGCACGAGGGGAGGCGGTTGCCGGCTCCACGCGCGCGGCTAGCTGGCCAATCTCGCGGGGATGCTGGTGCCACCCCAAGGCTGACAGTCTGCCTGTCCCGTGCTGATTTTCGGTGCGCTCGCACGTGGCCGCCTAAAGTCGAACACCGCATGGAAAAACGGTGCTGCTCAAGCCGGCTTCGCCAGCGGCCCGTGCCCGCGGGCCTAGCCTCCCGCTGGGTCTGCCGACAGTCGATGGTCTGCTTCAGCGTGAGCCGCCATCGTCAGCTTGGAGCCGAGCCCCTTACTGCCAGCTTTGCGCAAAACCCCATTCCGGCATGCATCAACGGGGTGCGAGCAAAGGCGCCCCAGCCTAGGGTGCTGCGCTTCCACGTCGCGCTCCATGCCTTCGGCTCTTGAAGCACGTGCAGTCCGGCGGCCTCACATCCAATCCGCCCTTGGCGTTGGTCGGCAGCTCCCGTAACCCTGCCGGCGTTGCGCCCTCAGAACGGGCTTGGCCGTATCGATTGCCCCAGCAACCCCGGGGTATGCTGAGACGAGCAGGCGCCTGTGCTTTCGGCACGATGTTGTGCTCCGCCCGGCGGCGGGCCTTGGGCGAGGTGGGCCCGGCCGTAGCGCACCGGCGGCCACCGAGTTTCTTGGTCAATCGCAAGCGAGCTCGGAGAACAAACGTCGATGGCCACTTGCGCCGTTCGTGATGCTGTCCAGGTCGACCCGCGCCGTCATGCGCGCCGCTGCGGTGAGTTTGATATGATGTCCCACGCGTGGCCGACGTCGTGTGCCGCGCTGGCGGTGAAGAGCGCCGGCGTTGAACGCATTGCCCGGCCGTCCCCCGCGGACCGCCTCTGTCGGCGGGGCGAGCGTCGGCCCGGAGGCCGTCTGCATGTTATCGTGGGAGGCGCTCGGTGGTTCGCGGCACGGCCACTGGGGCTCACGCAGCAGCCCGTCTCCCGTACCTCCGCCTTGCCACGCCCGGATCTCCGCCCGCCTGGCTTCGCAGGCCATGCCGCTGCGCGCTGCAGTGGTGACCGCTTCGCGCGCCGCTGCCGTGTCCGTCGCCCAGCCCGTCCGCGCGGCGGCGACCCCGTTCGGGGCCGCGGCCCGCTGGTTTTCTGACTCGGCCAAGCTCACGGTCGAGGTGCCTTCGATGGGCGACTCCATTTCCGAGGGCACCGTCATCGAGTGGACTAAGCGTGAGCTGTGGCACTGGGAGCAAGCCCCGCCCTGGGGCGGACAAGCAGGCAGCGCGCCGCGGTGGCTCCGTCAGCTCCTCCGCGCCTCCGTCGCCCTCTCGCCCCCGTCGCGCAGAGCCCGGCGACTGGGTCAACGAGGACGAGGTCATCGCCATGATCGAGACGGACAAGGTGGTGATCGATGTGCACGCGTCGGCGTCGGGCATCGTGCTTGAGCTGCTCGTCGAAGAGGAGGCCGTGGTGGAGGTCGGCGCCGCGCTGGCCACCATCGACACCGCGGCGCAGAAGCCAGAGGGCTCCGACGCACCCGCCCCTGCCCCGGCCTCCGCGTCGGCCCCCGCCCCCGCCCCGGCACCCGCCTCCGGCTCGGCACCGGCTCCGGCCCCCGCCCCCGCCCCGTCCCCGTCCCCCGCCCCCGCCCCCGCCCCCGCCCCCGCGTCGGCCCCG
>Ga0136560_1000135_pt1 | contig 31168 bp, 16 predicted proteins | sample AntRauMeHopE1497_FD_104925 | JGI IMG/M metagenome (GOLD analysis project Ga0136560, IMG submission 104925) | Saline lake microbial communities from Rauer Islands, Antarctica - Metagenome Hop E1 #497 | ecosystem: Environmental > Aquatic > Non-marine Saline and Alkaline > Saline | place... | reverse complement strand
GCAGGGCATCGTCTGATTTGGGGGCATATTGCCAGTGTTAGCGGGCTTGCAGAGGGCAGTGGCCTATCGGTGGCCGATCGGCCACTGCCTGGCGATCGGCCACTGGACGGTAGAGGACTGGCGAAGCGGTAGCGAATGGTGCCGTTCGTCGCGACGGACGCAGACGCGTTGCCGACAGTGATGAGCCGGCCGATCGGCGCAAGCTGGGACACGCTGATCTCGATGGCTGGGGCGTCGCCAGTGGCAAAGAAGGAGCCTCCGAAAGGTGTTCCTGAAGCGGAAACCGACGCGGCGATGGCCAAAACCGCGAGAGCGCTGTACGCACGGGCGGCCATGGCAACGACGGAGATGACAGGCCTGCGGGGAAGGGACAACTAACTCGTAGCACTACGAAGCTTGGGCACCGGAGATGTGCAGCAGACGCTTCGCGCGGGCGGGTGGGGGCGGAAACCGGCACGGCCTTTGGGAACAGTGCACGCTCGACACCCCGCTGAGGCGAAACAAGCCACCGCCACACTGCTCTATGGCGTGGCAGTCACGGTCCTAAGCTGCTTTCGCAAGGCTCGTGACCTCGGGGCAGCTGGGAAGGCTCGGTTTGTCCAAGCCAATCAGGATGTCACCGTCGCGACGGGGCACGCCCTCGGCGCGCACGTTGCCAGCGCTAGCGTGGGCTCACCCTGGATGCTAACCTCGAATGCCTTACTTGCTTTCTTGTGAGAGCTTCAGACAGGGGCAGGAAGTTCTGAGGCGGGCGGTGTCTGTGGGGAAATGGCGAGAGTGCATGTTTCCCAGGCTTCGGCGTTGGTTTCGTCCACACTCTGAGCTTTTCGAACTGCACGAAATGCACGGAAGCTCAACGACTAGCCCATGCGGGCAAAATCTCAGGAAGGCTCTGCTTAGCTCTGCCCATGTTGTTTGTGTGATGACCAATATCTAACAGAGCCCTTGTTGCTGGCCATGGGGCGTTGGTGTGCAGATTGCCATTTCGGCTGCAGCCGACCGCAAGCTTGGCACAGCTGAGAGCGCATGGCCAACGGGCGGACGCTCGCGCCACTTCTTCTGATGTTGGCATGGTGGAGTGTCAGTGCCACGAACACATCGCTGCACGGTATGGTGCTGCTGTTCCCCGACCAGTGGCGGTGAGCTCGCCGGCTGAAGGGACGGCCGCGGTGCCAGCCTCATGGACGAAAGCGCCTACACGATGTCCGCTTTGCTTGCGCCCGCCTGCATGCACGCAGCTTCGACTGGGACGGCCGACGGGCTGAGTTGCCGTTGGCCATTCCAAGGCTGCGGCGTTTGCAAGAGCAGGGAACGCGGTTCGAGCACGCATACGTGCCTGCGCCAGTTTGCGCACCTAGTCGGTGAGAACGCGAAGGCGCACCGTCGCGAAGTGAGGCTTGGTCGCCGTGGGTGCCCTTGGCGCCTGCGCACTGCAAAAGCCAGGCCTCCCCAGTTTGCACGCCGGTTTTCCCGGCTCGCGATGCGCTTCTGGGCCACACGCAGAGCATGCCTGGCAAGCGGGAGGGAATACGACCGGGCTGGCGTGGCGACGAACTTTGCAAACGACTTTCCAATCGCTGCTGAGGAGCCGACGTTTTACAAGCTGCTTCGGGATGCTGGCTGGTGGGTCATGACTGCTGGGAAGGACGACCTGACCAAAGCAACGCAGCCGGGGGCGAACGGCACCTTCCACCAGGAAGCTCTGGGGTTCAGCGACGCCGAGCGCCTCTCAGGGAAGATGGACGTTCTCACAGGCGGGCCACACGAGCCCTATGGGATCATGCTGAACCAATCGACCGTTGCCATGCAAGACGGGGCCATGGTCAATGCGTACGACGCGCACCGGGCCTGCCTCACCGGCCACGGAGCGACTGCGTCGCTGTGCGACTCGTCCTCGTACCCACCCAAGCTGTACGAAGACAATTGGACCGCCAAGAAGGCGCTGCAGCTACTGGGCCGCAAACCGTTCGACGCACCATTCTTTCTCGAGGTCTCGTTCCCGGGGCCGCACCCGCCGTTCACCGTCACCACTCCAATGCGGGATGTGGTCGGCGGCAGGGTCTTCCCGGAGCCAGTGGACAATCCAAGCGGGTCTGCCGACGTCTGCCCTTCCGGGGCGACAGAGCCATACACCGGGAAGCAGTGTGCCTACGCTGCGGAGATCGAGAACCTGGACCGCCTCGTTGGCTTGATCCTCGATGAGTTGGCCAATCAATCCGCGCGCAGGGGAAGCGACATCCTGGTCTGTTTCGCCTCCGACCACGGCACTATGCTTTATGACCACGGGGACGAGGGGAAGACGATGCCATGGCAGCCGTCCGTGTCGGTGCCGCTAGTCTGCGCAGGCCCTGGAGTCGGCCGAAACAGGACAGTCTCGGTTCCAGTGGCGACAATGGACCTTGCAGGCACGTTTTTGGATCTTGCCGGAGTCCCGAGGCACGCTGGTATGTCCACGCAGTCCTTACGTCCGCTGCTGGAAGCCGGCGACGCCGGGGCTGCGGCATACAGGCCGTTCGTCAGCTCTGGCCTGCAGTCAACCCCGTTCCATCCAGTCGGCGGGGGCTCAGGGGGTTCACATCCATCCGTGCAGGGTGCCAGAAGGGCGGCAGGCGCCGGCGGCGTAGACGCTGCTGCGCAGCACGGCGCATCTCATTACAGCTGGAGGATGGTGGTGAAACGCATGGGCGACGGCAGGCAGCTCAAGTACGTCTGCTGCAAAGGTCGCTGCAACGGCTCTCCAAGCACTGCGCCGGGCCCGGACAACGACGGCTTCACGCGTATCCTGTACGACACCCTGGCGGACCCCAACGACATGGATCCCCTGCACGACCCCGCAGCGAAAGCGGAGCTTCAAGCACTCCTGCCTGTAGGCTTTTGTCCAGCGCCCCCATGAGCGAGCGAAGTGGCGAGGGAGTCCGTGAGTCGGTAGGCGAACTTCCAGGCGCGCGCAGTGGTGGCATGGTGGAAGAGTATGGCATGCCAAAGACAAGGCGGCGGTTGTGGGAGCACCATACGCATCGCCGTGCCACTCATTGTGCACTTGGGGTAGCTCATAATCCGTCACGGCAGGTCGCGCACGGTGACTGGCAGTGACACATCGGCTGTGGGTGCTGCCGCGGCTTCATCATGGCTTCAGGCTACGACAAGGTCGGGCGCCTCCCACGGCCGTTGGCTGGCCGGCGGGGCGTGCTCAGGCTGATGCGAACGACGGGGGGTCTGGATCGTCCGCTTCCGGGCCGCGCGGCCGCGGCCCTGAGCATCCCCCAGTCGTCTGGCGACAGCACTTCGTCCTCCCGGCGGCGAGGGGCTGAAGCAGCCGGCGACGCCATCATGGGCCCTGCGCGGTCGGCGACCGCAAACCGGACGCTTCGGTCGGGCGGGCTCTTGGCGGCCACGCCAGCTGACAGGCCGGCTGCAGAGCCGGGGCCGAGGTGGAGGAGCCCAGGTGGAGCGGCTCCCGCTGCGCTGAGAATGGCGCCCAGAGTGATGGCGTCGGGATCCTCGCCGTCCGACATCGAGCCGTCCGCCTGCGCCGGAACACGCCCCTTGTCACCCAGAGCGCGGGCGCTGGGGTGCTCCTCCCACCAGGCATCCCCGTCACCGCCGCTAGCTCGCGTGCGATCCTCGATCGTCTGTCTGCGCCACGGCGTGTCGGTCGGCGCCGCCGGCAGCCTCAGCCATGCCGCTGCCGCTGCCTCTGTCCGCAAGCGGTGGAGCTCGGCGTCCCGCTCCGCAACCGCGGCGGCAAGGGACTCCACCCTGGACACAAGCGTGGACACTGCGATGTCGCGCGGGGAGGCTTCAGCCCGGGCTGGCGATCCGAGTCCCCCGGACCCGGCGTGCGGGGTCGCCGGCGGTCCATCGCCGGGCCTCGTCGCCGCGTGCGTGCGGGGCCGCAGCGCAGAATTAGTGACGCGCTGGGGAGCCGCAGTGCCGCTCGAGGCCCCGAACATGCTAGGTGGCGAGCCCTGCGGGTGCAAGGGCAGGGAGCGGCTCTGTGAGCCGGAGGAGCCGGCCTCCTCGAGCGCTTGCCCCGCAGCTCGTCCCGCGTCCTCGGCGGCACGCTGTGCCGCAGTCGCGCGGAGCACAGCGTGAGTCAAAGCCTCATCAGCCCCGGTGTCTTGGGCCGATCTCAGCCTGTCCAGCAGAGCCAGGGACCTGCGCTCCAGAAGCAGCGCCTCGGCGTGCAGCTGAGCGAGCTCATCGCGCCCCGAAAGAGACGAGCCCTCGGCGGTGCCTGCATCCAGCGCGTACATTCGAACACCTGCACCGTCACGGCCAGAGGCTGGAGTTGGGGGGGCGTTGAGAAGCCCCGGGACGGCGTCAGCCACTGCCTCGGTCTTCGGCTCCGCGGCGCCGAGTCCCGACACCGCCACAGCTGTGCCATCGGAACCACTGGAGCGACCCGGTGACAGACGCCCGAAGTCATCATGGGGGGCGTGGCCTTGAGACATGTCGACCTCAGTCACCACTCGACGACGGCGCCGCCCCCTGACAGCACCCGCCGGAGTTTGGGGCGACGGCCAGCGCAGGTCGTGCGCAGTAAGCTCGCTTTCCATCATTCGACCGTGAGTTAGTGGCGCCTTTGGCAGTGACGGCGGAGAGGCGGGCGTTGGCTGGACTGGCAGCGGTGAAGCCCCCACCTCCCGGAGAATCCCGCCACCACCACGATGGGCAGAGATGGGCGACAATGCCGGGTCACTCCTCGAGCCGGGCCAGCCTGGGCTGGCCACGGAGGGCTGCGAGCCCTCGCGCGATGTGGCCCCCCAACGGTGGTTCCCGCCGTCATCCGCATCCCCTGCTTCCCACATGGGATCTCCGGCACGTATGCGGCCGTACGACATGGAGTGGTGTGGTCTGGGGCCAGTACCTTCCGCGCGACGATGCGTTGTGGGCCGGCCTCTGCCTTCCAGTGCGCGTCAGTCGGCGCGGTGCGCTCGGGAGACTGGCGGCGAGGGCTTGACCGCCAGCGCCGTGACGCTCGCCGCCTGGTTCGTCAAGCACAACAGCGGTGTGGTCTCGTGATCAAAGCTCATGGATCAACGCGGCGAGAATGCTTGCCTTCTCGAATGCGTGGAATTGCATGAGCCGCAGCGAGACCCGTTCGTCTGAGTTCGTAACCCGGCCTACCCCCAGGAGACCAACACGAAGGGGAGGCACACACACTGCTCGCGGGGAGCAGGAAGGCGGCCGGAAGCCATCCCAGCCCCTCGCCAGAGCGACCCAAGCCCCGCCCACTGCTGACACGTCGGCCGCGAGACCGATGTGCGAAGGAAAGCGAGACCTCTTGGGTAAGCGCTCACTCCTCCGCGGCACGGCGCTCCTTGTGGATGCGGGTGCGGCGGCCGGTACCCCACGTCTTACGGATCTTCTTCTTGAGCTCCTTGTACGCCTTGCGCTTGCGCGTGCGCGGGTCAGCGAAGCCGTAGCGGATCTGGCGCCACCGGGGCTCGTAGGTCTTGAGCGCCTCGACGTTGTCGTAGATGAGGCCAAAGCCGGTGGAGCGGCCGCCACCGTATGCCACCTTGAAGTGGAAGAGCACAACGCACTTGGAGTCAACGCCGCTGAACATCTGCGGACACATCGCAGGGAAGCCGAAGCCGGGCAGCAATCGAGCCACGCACGGATGGCGAGCATGCCCGGCGAGCTCCTCCGTGCTGTGTGGACGCCCTGACCCAATCAGTCCCTGAATGCGGTGTGTGTTCAGAGCTAGCCACCGGGGCACAGTCGCGCGCCCCACCAGCTCGCCAGCGTGGGAGTGCTCACCTCGCAAAGCTGCTTGGTCAGGTCCTCCTTGCTGACAGGGGCCTTGCCGGGGTGGATCACATCCACGACCTGCGGGGGAATTGTATGCCGTGAGCAAAGGGGGCGGCTGGCCGTGGTACATGCCTAGCTTGAGGGAGGGAAGCCGCGTCGAGCGCGGTGCAGAGACTGCCAGGACCTGCGGCGCGCCCTCGCCCGCTCCGTGGTCTCACGAACTGGCGCCGCTTCAGCAGCGGGTTCTTGATCAGGTTCCGGGTCCGCACGGTCACGGCATCCGCCATGATGGAATCGCCTCGGTCCAGGCGAACGGGGGTGACGACGTTGACGCCAGCACGGTCACGTGCTCTGCTTTCGAACAGAGCCTCCCGTTTCCGGGAGCAGTGATCGCCACGTGCTCAGCCCGCCAGCCACCCCCAGACCCCAAGGCTGACGGCATCTGCGTAAACAAACAGGAAGGCGCCACACTTTGATCAGATTTGGAGGCGCTGCCGCGGGGTGATCCCCTTGCAACGCCGACGGAGCAATGGCAGAAGCTGCGCCGACCCTGACTACTGCTGGCGCAGGAGCCGGAGGCGCTGGTCCTGGTACGGGGACAGAGTCTGTGACCCGTGCGGGCGGTGCGGCCGCCTCACTACCCACCGTGGCGCCCCTGTTCAAGTACAAGATGTGCTTCCTCGGCGACCAGAGCGTTGGCAAGTCGTCCATCATCCGAGTCTTCGTGAAGGGCACGTTTCCAGCTGACTACAAGGTGAGAGCCCCAATGGGAGCCGGCAGTGGCTGCCCGGGGCGCCTACCCACGAGATGCCCGGCTGGCGTGTCTCAACGGCCCCGCAGGCGACCATTGGAGTCGACTTTTTGTCCAAGACCATGTACCTCGAGGACCGCACAATCCGTCTGCAGATCTGGGACACTGCAGGTGAGGCTGGGTGCCGGGTGGGGCTTCTGTTGCTTTGTGCGTCCACAGTCACGCAGCCCTAAGGCTCCGCTGCGATTGTTTCGCAGGCCAGGAGCGCTTCCGGGCCCTTGCGCCGTCGTATATTCGCGATAGCCAGGCGGCTGTGGTTGTCTACGACGTGACTTCGCGCGCTTCGTTTCTGAACGTCCCCCAATGGGTGGCGGACGTTCGGGCGGTTCAAGGCAGCGACGCCATGCTTGCGCTCGTGGGGAACAAGGACGATTTGGGATCGGACAGGCAGGTGTCGCTCGAGGAGGCCAAAGCAAAGGCGCAGGAGCTCGGGGTCGCTGTTTTCATGGAGGCCTCGGCGAAGGAGGGGCACAACATCAAGGCGCTCTTCCGCCGGCTGGCCACGGCCCTGCCCGCGGACGGAGCTGCCCCCGTGGTCCCGGACTCCGGCAGTGAGCGCTGCGGCGGCCCGGGCTTCACGCAGTCTGCCAACGCTGTCAGCTCGTCGAGTCAGCCCCCTCACTCTCCTCGTCCCCATCGCCACGCTCGCGCAGTGATTGATTTCAAGCTCAGTCCTCGACCCCCGAAGGCCGCGGACTCCTCGTCATGCTCGTGCTGACGGTGCGGCGACCGTAGCGGCGCGCCAGAGTTGTGTTGCGTCAGGCCCTTGCTGATGGCCCGGCCATGTGAAAGACTTCGCGAAGGTTCTCGCTCGTGGGGCTTCCGTCCTCGTTGCTGGGCATGATGTCGCCCATGTGGCCCCACCACCTCTGGCAAGCGTCCGTGCCCGCGACGGCGTTCCACTGCGCCTGGTCCGTGAACTCCACGTAGGCGAACAGCTGGCTCGTCCCAGGGTGCAGGAAGATGGAGTACGTCACCACGCCCGCGCGGTCGAGCTCCTGCGCGCGACGGAGGTTGTAGGCCAAGCCGGGTGGTGGCGCCGGCCGCGGCCGCAAGCGATGCGCGCCAGGCCTCGTGACGCGGCGAAATGCTGATGCAAGGGCTCACACGACGAAGGTCTGGCCACAGGTCATCGTGCCGGCGCTGGTACTCGTCGTGCTTGCTCGGGCTGACTTGCATCACAAACGCCTTCCTGATCACCCGCCTGGCACCACGGGTGGTGCCTGCCATGCCGCCGGTCTGTCTTCCCCGCGGGTGGCTCCAGGCCGAAGCCTGTGGGGTGCAGCTGCGGCGAGGGGCCGGTCGGTTGCTGTGCCCTCCGCGAGGCATATATGGCCTTAAGTTATTCGCCACTGTCGAGGGCAGTCGCGGATAGAGCTTGGCGCGCCATCGACATTGATCGAGAAGTTCCGAGCAGCCTGCCCTGCAGCTCGAGCCCCCGCGGACCCCAGCGGCCTCTCCAGGAACACACGATCTCTCCATGGCGGCGTGGGGTGACGACGATGACAGCCTCGATGTAGGCTCCATTTCCTTGGGCGGGGGTGTGGAGGCCGCTTCGCTGGCGGCAGCAATGCCGCCCGCCTCGGCCCCGGTCCCAGCCCCGGCGCAGCAGGCCCGTACGCCGATGTCGGATCGGCCTGCGGTGGCCACGGATGCGGCTAGGGGCCGCGGACCTGGGCCGAGAGAGGTGACCAGACCCGGCCGAGGCGCGAGCCCCGCGAGCAGCCGCGGCAGCGGCTCTGGGAGGCGGGGCGGGTCGCGGGGCGAAGGGGGCAGGGGGCCTGCACCTGGTCGGTCCGGAGGGCCCAGGGCCGGCGGCGCCAGTCCAGCGGCCGCCTCGTCGCACTGGCAGCAGCGGGCGGCTGCTGCCGAGCAGCTGGCTGCCGCCGCTCCGAGCTCCCACTTTGGGTCCGGCGGTGTCGGGCATGTGTCGGCCCCGACGGCGATGGACGGGGGGGCGGCGGGCTGGAGGGGCGGGGATGCCGCCCCGACCGTTGCGGACACGGCGTCTAGCTGGCGCCCGAGGGGCGCCGGCGCTGCCTCTGCGCCGGGAGGCGCGCGAGGCGGTGCGCCGGCGCCGCGCGGCGGGCAGCGGCGCCCCAGGATCCAGATCCAGGGCGTCGCTGAGCTCCGGGAGCGGCGCCTCGCAGACAAGGCCAAGGCGGACAAGGCCGCGGCCGAGGCCAAGGCGGAGGCGGAGGCCAAGGCCGCAGTGCTTGCCGCCAAGGCAGATGCCGCTGCAGCAGCGGCCGCGGCGACGGCCGCGGCGACGGCCGCTGCTGCAGAGGCGTCCTCCCCGGCTCCGCGCGACAGGCCCGGCCGAGGCCCGTCGCGCGGCCGCCCTGCCGGCGCTACGGCGGAGCGCGGGCCCGGGTCTCGTAGGGGGGCTGCCCAGCCCAGCGGGGCCGCGGGGCCGGGCCCCGCGCGGAGGTCAGCCGCGGGCAAGACACAGCCGGCGCCGGCGTCGGCGGGCGCGGCCCCGTCGGCGGTCCCGCCTTCCGGCGGCACGGACGCGATCGACGATATCGCGGCGCTGCGCAGCGGGCAGGCCTCCCCCGCCCACCCCGTCGCCCGCGTCCGCAAACCCCAGCCTGCCGCTCGCGCCGCAGCCTCGTCCGCCCCTGGCCACCGCCTGGAGTGGCAGGCCGTCGTGCTCCGGCCTGTGCCGGGCGGCCTCATCTGCCGCCTGCTCCCCGGGCACCTGGCCGTCCCGCGCGCGGCCGGTGGCGGCTCCGAGGCCGAGCGACGCGTCGCTGCCAGCGCGGCGAGGGCGACGCACGTCTCCGCCGCGGGCACTGACGAGGTGTACGTCCCCGAGCGCGTGATCTCCAGCGCACGCACGGCCGACGGGCCCAAGGCCCGCGGCCCCGCCGCCGCCGACACCCCGCTGGCCGCGGCGGGCGACCTCCTCTCGGTCGGCCGCTTCTCCCTCCCGGACGGCGGCGGGGCGCAGCCCGCGCGCCGGACCGCGGACCGGGGCAGGGGCGCCACCCGCGCCAAGCTCCCCTCCGCGTCCGCCGCGGCGCCGCTGCCGGCGGCGAGCGTGCAGCTGGTGCGCCCCCGGCCCGACCTCGGCACGTTTGAGGCCTCGGTGACACACCTCCCCGCCGCACCCGGCCGCCCGGCCCGCCCTGGGTCAGCCCCGCAGGCGCGCCCCGGAGCCCCCCCCCTGGCCCGCGACGCCGTGGCCGGCGCCGGCACCGTCGCCTCGCGCGGCTCCCTCGTCGGCGCCGTCACGGCCTGTCGCGTCGCCGCGCCCAGCGCCTCCGCCGGCTTCGACGCCTCGCCGTACCTCGGCAGGGCCTACGCCATGGTCTGCCCCGAGGCCCTCGCCGCGGCCGTCAGCGTCGGCGACTCGGTCGAGGTCACCCTCGGCACGGACGGCAACGACGCCATCGTGGCCATCGCCGGCAGAGTGATGCGCCGCTTCGCCGACGCCGCCACCCCGGCCGACGCGACCCCCCGCTCCCGGGTCGTCCTCATGCCCCAGCCGGCCGGCGGCACGGCCGCGCCGGCTCTCGGCACGGTCATCGGCGGCGGCGGCGCCGTCGCCCACGTCGTGTTCCCGGCGGGGGCAGGCCCCGCTCCCGCCGGCGCCTCAGTTGACGTCGACCTGTACGCCGTCCCGGAGCTCGCGGGGCGGGCGGGCGAGCCGCTGGCGCCGCCCGCGGACGCCCCGGCAGACTGCGCATGGGTGCCTCCCGGCACCGACGGCGGCGAGCCGTCCCTGGGCGGCGGCGCCTCCCGCGGCTACGGCCTCCCCGACGGCACCAGCCTCGTGGCCGTGGCGCGGGCCGTGGTCCCGGCCGACCTGGCCCGGCCCCTGCTCTCGCGCGTGCCCCTCGGCAGCGCCAGCGTCGTGGTGCGGGAGTACGGCGAGTCGCCGCAGGTCCAGGCCGCCCTCGCCAGGCCCGTCAGGCGCGCGGGGCCGCCCCCGACGGACCCCGCCACAGGCCTCCCCGTTCCCGTGTCGGCCACCGCCGGGGACGCCGCCCTCCTCGCCACGCCGGCAGGCGTCCTCGTCGCTGCCGGCGTCGCGGCCGACGTCCCCGGCGCGCTCGCGTGGGCCGCGGAGGCGTGCAGGCTCGTCGGCGTCACGCCCGACGAGGCCGCCGCCGCGCTCCGCCTCGCCCCCGCCTTTGGCGCCTGCGTCCCCGTGGACACGTCGGCCGTCGCCGTCCTCCCCGTGGCCCCGCGCCCCGCCGCCCGCACCGGCCGCCTCGGCCGCCTCCTCCTCGGCGACGAGGTCCTCGCAACGGTCGGCGTCGACCTCGTCCGCTCCGCCGCCGGCTCCCCCGGCCCCACCACCTGCACCCTCGTCCACGGCGCCCTCCTCCCCTGCGAGATGGGCGTCGTCACCCGGTACGACGCCACAGCCCGCAGCGGCACCATCGCGTCGTACCGCGACTCCGGGGCCGTGCACGTCGCGTTCATGCCCTCGGCCGTCATCGGCCGCCCGCTTAACGAGCGGGGCCTCGCCCCCGCCGCCGCCGGCCCCGCCGCCGACCCCTTCGACGCCGACGCCGAGGCGCTCCTCGCCCTCGTGGGGGAGGGCGCCGTCGTGGCCTTCGAGCTCGCCTCGCTGCCGGGCGGCGCCGCGCGCCGGTCGGACCGCGGGGCCAGAGGCGGAGGCTCGGGCGGGGCCCGTCGCGACGTGGTCCAGGCCTCCCGGGTCCGGGTCGTCGCCCCGGCGCCCAAGGCCAGGGCCGACGCCACGGGCGGGGGCCGGGCGGTCCGCAGCGCCGCCACGCGCAGCCGCGCAGCCTCGGCGTCCGAGGTCACCAACCGCCTGGCGGCCGCCGACCCCGTCCTCCCCGGCCCCGTCCGCGTCGACGTCCTCCGCGTCGGCCCCGTCGGCCCGCAGGCCGCCGACAAGGCACGCACCTTCGCCGCCTCGGCCGAGGTCACCGTCCACCTCCCCCTCGGCGCCGCCGTGCAGCTCGCCAGGACCTTCCCAGTCGTCCTCACCCCCGGCGCCGAGGGCACCACGCTGGAGGCCCTGCCGCACCTGGCCGGCAATGACCTGCAGAAGCTGCGACGCCTCGTCCGCGACCCGCGCTGCGACTCGGTCCGCTTCGCCAGCGCCGACGCCGCCTCCACTGGCGTGGCCCGCCTGGCCGCGGCCGCGGGGCTCACCGTCGCCGTCGACGGAGGCGCCATCGTCGTCACCGCGCCGGGGTCAACAGGGCCCGCCCGCTCGGCCCGCGGGCCCGCCGCCGCCGCCGCCGCCACGCCTGCGCCCGCCCCCCCCGCCAAGACCTGGGTGGAGCTCGCCCTCGCCTCGACCGGGGGCGACCCCGCCGCCCTCGTCGCCGTCCGCGCCGTCATCGCCGTCCCCGCCTCCTTCGCCCTCGCCCCCGGCATGGCCCCCGGCGCCATCCGCGCCGGCGACACCCTCCGCACCCAGCTCCTCCGTGCGGCCGACTCCCACGCCCTCATGGCCGGGGCGGTCACCGTCGTCGCCCGCTCGGGGGCGCCCCGCCCCGTCCCTCCGGTGGCGCCCTCGTCCGCCCTCCCCGAGGCCGCCGGGCGCCGCACCCCGGTGCCCCGCACCGTCGCTGCCGCCGAGGCGGCCCCGCCCCGCGGCAGGGAGACCGGCGTCGTGGCCACGGGTCCCTCCCCCGACCGCGCCTTTGCCTTTGTCGCCCGCGCCTCGGCCGCCCCCGGGGCCAAGGACCTCTTCCTCCCCTGCGGCGAGGTCCGCGCCCCCATGCGCCCCGCCGACCTCGTGCCGGGCGCCGCCGTGGAGTACGCTGTCTCCACCGACCTCTCCGGCCGCCCCTACGCCAGCCACGTCACGCCCCTCTCCCCCGGCGTGCCGCACCCCTTCGTCCGGCAGGCAGCGGGCGACGTCGTGGCAACGCTCGCGCTCGAGCCCGCGGCCGTGCCCCAGCGCGCCGGCCGCGACGGCCGCAGGGGCGGCACAGCCGTCGTTGTGACCGCCTCGGGCCGCCGCGCCGGGGGCTCCGCCACCGTCGCCGGCCTGCTGCCCCCCGGCGCAGCGGCCGTCCGCGCGGCCCTCGGCGAGCTCCTCGCCGCGACGCCCACCAACCCGGCCGCGGCCTCGGGCTCCGGCCGCCCCCGCGAGCTCGTCGCCAGGATCCCGGCCTCGGAGCTCGTGGCCGCTGCGGCGGCTGCCGCGGCTGACGCCATCGCCCGCACCGTCGAGGCCTCCCGGCCCCACCTCCTCGCCATCGCGGCCCTGGCCGATGCCGCTCCCGGCGGCACCGCCAAGCCGAACCGCCGCGGCCGCGGGCACGCCGTCAAGGCCGTCCCGCCCTCCGCCCTCGCGCCCCACGTCACCGCCATCCTCGCGGCCGTCGGGCCGGGCGTCCCCGTCGCCCTCGAGTGGCCGGCCGGCTGCACCGAGGTCGTCCGGCCGGGCGCCGCCGCGGCCTCGGCCCCGACCCTCGTCGCCGGCGACGAGCTCCTCGTCACCCTCCGCGCGGACCTCAGGGACGTCAGCGCCGCCCTCGGCAGGGCCGCCGCCGCCCCCGGGTGGCCCGCCGCCGCCGCCGCCCCGGAGCAGCGCGCCCTCGCCGCCTGGGCCGCCGTCCACGCCGCCCTCTCCGCCGGCTCGGCCCGCGTCTCCCGCGTCTCTCCCGCCCGCGCCCGCGGCGAGGTCGTGGCCATGGCATCCGGGCCCATGCGCATCAGCCTCGACCGCCTCGGCCCGGCCCTCTCGGGCGGCCTTGGCCCGCAGTGGGGAGCCCTCCGCCTCGTCGGCCACGCCGCGTCGCTCCTCCCCGTCGACGACAAGAAGGGACCCGGGTCGCGCCGCGCCACCCTCGCCCAGGGGGAGCCGCTCGCCGCCCTAACCTTTGCCGTGCACCCGTCCCTGCGCCGCGCAGACGACACCGCCGCCGCCGCCGCCGCCGCTGACGCGTCAGGCGCGGCCACAGCCGGGCCGTCCACCCCCCCCGCCCGAGTGGTGTCCCCGGATGAGCCCGCCGCCGCGCCCTCCCCGCTCCCCGGCGTGTCGCCCGCCGGTGGCGGCCGCGCTGACCTCCCCTCGCCCCCCGCCATCGCCGAGGGCGACGTGGTCGAGTTCTCCCTCGTGCCGCCCAACGCCACGGGCATGAGCGCCATCGCCGTGCGCGTCGTCCGGCTCTGCCGCCGGGTCGACGACCTGTGGAGCACGCTCAGCGCCGCGGGCCCGGACCACGAGTCGTGGGAGGGGCCGAGGTTCGAGCGACGGGGCGTCAACGCCGAGCTGCGGCGCTCGCAAACGGGCGCCAGGCGGCCCCAGGGCGGCGCCGTGGAGGCGCAGTCACCCGCGCAGGTCGGCTTCGCCGCCGGGCGCGGGCGGGGCGCAAAGCCCGCGACGGGGGCCGGGGCAGCCCCCGGGACCGTCCCGGGCGCCAGTGCTTCGGCGGCGGTGCCCAGGGCGAGCCCAGCAGCAGCGCCCGCCCAGCGGGGTGCCGAGCGCAAGGCCGAGCCGGCGTCTTCCGCGGTGGGAGCCGCCACGGCCGCCCCCGTGCTGCCCTCGCCCGCCGGACGGTTCGAGGGAATGGGCGGTGTCACCGGCGCAGCCGCACGCATTGCTGCTGACGGTGCTGGCGGCGCGTCGCCGGGGCCCAATGCTCGCGGCCGGAGCGGCGGGCGCGGCCGGGGCGGGGAGCGTGGCCGTGACGGTGAGCGCAATAGCAGTGGGCGCGGAAGCCGCGGCAGGGATGGTGAGCGCACCAGCGGCGGGCGCGGAAGCCGCGGCGGTGGTGGGCGTGGAGGCCGCGGCGGCGGGCGCGGGGCCGGCGGGCGTGGGGGCGGCGGGCGTGGTGGCGGCGAGCGTGGGGGCGCTCGGGATTGAGGTTGACGCTTGCCGCAGCAGCGCCGCACTCGCATAACGAGCCGACGAGACCACGCACCGATGCCAATGCGCGACATTCGCAAGCTCTGCGACGGCACGCGACAAGTCACGCAGCCACCCCGGCCTCGTCACGCCGCAACGAGGCCTCGTCGCGCCCGCCACATCATCATGCGCCGTGCCACCCCCGCCCGTCCAGCCGCGCTACATCATCGCGCAGCAGGACCCACCCGACGCCTTCACCTCCACGGGCCGGGCGGAGATGGCCCCGCTGTCGCGCCTGGACACGGACGTCGACCCGGCGGGGCGCGCGGACAGCACCAGCGCCTGCTGCCCCGACGCGCTCGAGCCCTGCTTCCCCTCGGCAGCCAACGAGCCGCTCCGGGGCCCTGGCTGGCCGGCCCGGCGGTAGGTCGTGGCGTCAGTCGCAGCCGGGATGCCCGGCTGCGGTCGTGACGCCGTCCTGGACTGCACCTCCATGCCGGTCCCCGCCGCGCCGGGTCCACCCTCCATCCAGTCGCCCTCCGTGTTCCGCATGGCAGAGCCTCCGCGCGGGACGATTGACGAGTCGCTCGACGTGGCCTGCACCGACCTGCTGCCGACGCTGCCGGGGCGCGGGCTGACGTGGCCCCTGACTCCCGAGATGACGCTGGTGCGGCCGGAGACGGACGTGACCTCGTGCCTGGGGCCCGCAGCCGCGGCGGTATGCAGGGCTCCCGCACCCTCCGTCACGTCGACCCCGGAGGCCGAGCTGAGGGAGCGGGAGACGTCGCCGTCGCTCCCGACGACCCCCACGCCGCTGATGCCACCGAACTCTGCGGCCGGCGGGAGCGGCTGGCTCGCGGGGAGGGCGGGCGGCATGCCCGGCAGCAGCACCGGCGTCACTGACGGCGTGCTGCTCACCTTGCGCTCCGTCCCCGGCCCGCGGGACGCGGCCGCGTGGGCCCGCGAGTCCGCGCTCGTGCCTGTGAGCGGGCTGCGCGCCACGGACGGCGACGACGACACCGTTGGCGCTCTGCGCCCCTGAGCCTGCGGCGAGAGGTGCACCTGCCCCGCAACGCCCCCCGAGCGCACGGACAGCCCGACGTTGGCCCTCGGCGACGCGCCAGCCGCCGCCCTGGCGCTGCCGAAGCTCATGAAGCGAGCACGACCCGAGCCCGCCGCGCCCGCCGTCGCCGGAGACGGCCCGCTGCTCACGTTGGGGGTGGCGGGGCGCGACGCCACGTCGACGCCGAGGCCGACGGCCACGCCTGGGCGCGCCGAGGCGATGCCTGCGCCGTGACTGCCGCCGGCAGGAAGCGCGGGGCCGCTTGCTAGCCCCGGGGTGCTGTGAATGCGAGCGCCGGCCCAGCTGGCCGACGCCGGCACCGCCGACGCCTCCCCGTCTGTGCCGCCGCCGCCGCCGACTACCAGCCCATGGACACCGCCGCCGCCTATCGCTGCGATGTCGTGCGACTGGGATCGTGTCCGCGTGCCCGCGACCGCCGAGGACGGGTCCGCCACGCGCAGCCGGGGCAGGCGCTGCTTCATGGCCAGCTTCCGCCTGCTCCCCTGCCGCGCCCGCTCCACCCCAGTACCCGTGCGTCCGTCCCGCTCTGCCCCCTCGCTCGACTGCGACCGCATGGTCATGTCGCGGCCCGCGCCCGTCTCGGAGCCGCGCCTGCCGGCCCGCTCTGCCACCGACAGCTGCCCGCGCCTTGGCTCGTGCCCCGCCGGACCCCCCTGCTGCGCACAGGATGCTTGCGCCGCCTCCAGCACGCGCAGCGCAGACCTGCAGCACTCGGCCGTGCCCCCTCGAAGCCGCGCGCTGCCGCCGGCCGCCGCGAGCACGCCAGCGATGGATCGGGCGGCGAGGTCGATGGCCGTGGCCGCCTGCGCCGCCGGTACCCGCCCCATGGCCGCAGCGGCGGGGCACGACGCGGCAGTGGCCCGGCGGACGGCCGGGTGCAATCGCTCGGCGTCGTCAGCGGCCCCCGGAGGCAGGGCGTGCGATGCCGTGTCGAGCCCGACCGGGTCTGGCACCCGCCCGCAGGCGAGCCCCGCTGCCAGCACCGCGCCGGCCTCAATGTCGGCGTCGTCCCGGCGGCCGAGCAGGGCGAGCGCGAGCGACGTGGACGCCCTTAGCGCCCGAACGGGAGCCGTCGCCCACGCCTCGTGATGGAACGCCGACGCGGCGGCGGCGCGCGCCCGCTCAGCGCCCCGCGTCGCCGAGGGCGGCCCCAGCGGGCCCACCGCACGGGCGGGGGAGTCAGCGCGCCCGGCCAGCGACGCCGCCGCCTCGGCGCCGAAGACGCCAGCGACAAGCCTCACTGCCGAGGGCGGCAGCGCCACCGCCGCCCTGGGGGAGCCAGGCGCGGAGGCCCCTGCGCCCCCGACCTGCAACGGCAAGGGCAGCGTGCCGGCGGCTCCCGCCGCGTCTCTGCGCTCGTCCTCGATCCACTCTGACAGCTGCCCGGAGAGCTGCCCCCGCGGGGTGTCCCCCAGGTCGGAGTCTTCCTCATCGTAAGCGCCGCCCGACGGGCCGGACAGCAGGGCGAGGCCTCCCAGGGACGACTCGCCGAGGGAGCTCGCCACGCTGGGCGGCATGTGTGACCGGGGTATGCGCCCCCGGCCCACACGGATGGACCGACCGCCGCCGCTGACCGGAGTGGAGTCGTCCCCGGCCGCGGCGAGCGCCCGCGGGTTGCGACCCGAAGACGCCGCCGAAGGGGCCAGACGGCTGTCCGCTCTGTCCCCGGGCGACGTCGGAGTCGCCGCCGACACGGCGAAGGAGTCAGCGGTGGACGCGACGCTCGGCGCCCGAGCGACCGTCCGTCCCCCCGGCCGCCAGCCTGGAGAGACTTCGCCCGACCTGCCCCCGCTGGGCAGCGTGCCCACGGCAATCGTCCCGCCCCCGTGGTCCCACAAGTGCACCGTGCCGGGGACTTCGCGGACGCCGTCGCCTGCTGCTTGGGCGGCGGCGGCGGCGGCGGCGGCGGCTGACGCCACGCTGGAAGGCACGGCACCGTCCGCCCGCTCGCTTTTCGAGCGCGAAAGGTCTCTTGGGTGAGAAAGCTCCCTGACTCGGCTGGTGGCACTCCCGGAGACTCCACAGGTGCCGTGGCGGGCCGCCTCAGAAGAGCGAAGGCTTCCAGTGACACGCGCCCCAGACTCTCCACGTGGGGCCAGGTGGGACCCGGGAGACGATGCAAAGGAGCTGGAGAACGACGCAGGCCTCGGCAACCCGAGCCTCATGCCGCTGATCGTTGCAGCCGAGCCTGCGGCTGTGAAAGTCGACGACTCGCCGCCATCGTCGCCCCGCTCGGGATCGTCGGGTTCGAGCTCCACTCCCATAACGGTTTTCTGGAGCGCCATGAACGACTGGCTCCGGCCCCAACACGAGAGGACGACGACGCGGAGCTCGGCCCTGGCCAAACTTAGCAGTTCGGTGTTGCTCGGCGAGGCTGCAGACGGAAGCCGCAGCGCAGCCCGAGCCGCGGGCCGGAGCGAAGCTAGCGCTACAACTTTTCGCTGCTGCGCATCCGCACCAGGTCGTCCGGGGTCGCTCGGCCCCCGGAACTCGAGCCGCCCGAGCGGAGACCAGCCGTCGCCCCCGCCTGCGCGAACCTCCAGCTGCACGAGCCGCGGGGGCTGGCTGGGCGACGCTGTGATGGTCAGGGTTTCGTCCCAACCGCCTGCCTGCCCCTGCCAGGCGACGGCTGGGGCATCCATGGCGGCGGTGATTCCGGTATGGTGTCGCTCGCTACAACGCGAGGGCCACCAGCGTCGGACTCCGTGGCCGTCTCCCGGCCGGGCAGAGCAACGCTTGATGGCGACCGCCCTTGCTGCCGCTGCCGTGCCCCTGGAGGGTCATGACGCCACACTTTGCGCCGCCGCCATGGAATCTGCGGGGCAGGCCATCATGGCTGTGGCTGCCGTGGTCCTTGTGCCCGCGATGCTGTGGCCAGAGCTTATGGGCGACGCACAGCCCGCCGGCTGGCTCGGGCTGTCCTCCACCACCCTCAGCGCAGCCGCCGTTGCTCTATGCGTGGTGGTGTTCCTCATGCTTGCGTGCACGGAGCCCATGGTCGTGGCTATCCTGGGCCAGGGACGTTCGGGCCGGCCGATAGTCCTGGGCCTCTCGCCCCCTGATGCCTCGAGCCAAGACAGCCTCATCGGCCGCGCGGCCAGGTCCAACTATCTCCGATCCCAGTGCGAGTCCAGCTGGTTCCTTTCTGCGGCCCTTCGTCTGGGATTTCTCGGCGACATGACTGTCGGCCCCCGCGAGGACATTGCGGTGGCCGCAGAGGCCGTTCTTGCGGCGCAGGCCAGCGGCCCTGACGTGACCGATCACCTTGCCCTGCTGTCAGACGCGACGCTGGTGTCCCGGGTGGCGCTTCTGGCCGAGCTTTTCGCCGGATCCAGCGAGGGGCAGCGCCTCTTCCGCGCGCACGGAATGCTGGTGGCGGAGACAGAGCGCCTGGCCTCTCTCCTGGAGCCAGTCATGATGGAGCTTTCGCCCGGCTGCAGGCTGAGCGCCGCTGAGGGCTCGGCTGAGCGCGCCTGGGGAGTGCAGCTTGACGCTGCGTCCCGGTCCGCCGCGGCAAAGGACGGCGGCACCGCCGCGTCGCCGGGCGACTCATCCAGCGACGAAGCCGCCGCGGGGCCTTCGTCGGCATCCACAGCCGGCGCTGCCGAGCCGAGCGACTCGGTCAAGCCGCTGGAGCCTGCAGCCGTGAAGCGGTCAGACGTGCTGGTCTCGTCGCTGGATGCGCTCGCGGACGCAGTCTTGCTGCGCTGGCCTGCCCTGGCGGTGGCCCCGCCCCCGATGGACGGCGACTGCGGAGCCTCGGGCGGGACGCCCCGGCGGCAGCGGTCCCAGGTCACGGGCAGGACCGCCGCGCGAGCCTTCGCCGCGGTCCGGGCGCACGTGTGGGAGACGGTCCACGACGCCCGACCGGCGCTCTTCGCGCCGCTGCGGTGCAGCCAGGAGGGCGGCAGCACGCCCGCCGACGGCGGCGGGGCGGACAGCGGGCTGGCCGGGGCGGGCGCCGGCGCGGAGCCGTCCGAGCCGGCCCTCGGAGCCGACGCCTCTGGCGCAGGGGACGACGAGTGGCTGCTTCCCGGTGTTGCCGATGCCGCGCTCGACGCCGGCGGCTCCGGCGCCGAGGGCGGCGCGGCGGCCGCGTGGAGGCGGCGGTCGGCGGTCATGGCCGTGTTCCGTGAGCGGCGCGCCGCCGCGACCCGGGGCGTGACGGGCCGGCAGTGGGAGCTGCCGAGCCTGCCGGCGTGGGAGCTGCACGGCTTCACGGCGCAGGACCTGGACGTGGCGACCGCCTCGATGGCGGGGGCGTGGAGGTGCGTGGACTGGGCCGCTGTCACCCCCGAGATAGCCGTCAGGGCGGTGATCGAGTCGGGCCTGGCCGAGGATGCGAGCAGGCTCCTGGGCGGTGCGGCATCGCCCACGGCCGCCGCCGCACCACCCCAGGGCGGCTCTTCTGCCTCTGTGACAGCACCGGCGCACAAGGACAGCGAGCACGAGTCCGAGTCTGACGGCAGCGACGGCGACGGCGCAGGACGGGACGCCAAGCCCAGCGACCCCCGCGACCAGGCCGTTCGGCTCGCGGCGGCGAAGCGCCTCGTGGAGGTGGAGGGGCGATGGCGGTCTCGCATGGCGACGGCGCTGATGCGGGTGCAGGCTCTGCCCCTCGCGGCGCGCCTCGTCAGCATCGCCCGCGGCGGCGGCGGGGGCCTGCCGCCCGTGCCCGCGTCGCTGTCCGCCGCGCTCCTGCCCCCTCTCGTGCTCCCGGGAAGCCATGCAGCGGTGATGCGGACGGACGCGCCGGGCGGGGCGGAGGGCGCCGGCGGGGCGGCCGGCCTCGCCGACCCGGCCGCTGCCAGCAGCTCTGCCGTCGTGCCTCTGCCGTGGAAGGAGGCGCCCGACTGGGTGAGGGACGCTCTGGCGCTCTCCGCCGTCGACGAGGCCGCCACGACGCGGCCGGGTGTCCTCGCGGCGCTCCGGTCTGCCGCGGTCGCCACGGCGTCGGCGCTGTTCGCGCGCCGCATGGCCGAGGCGGGCTCTGCGCTCGCGGCCGCCGCCTACGCGGTCGACGACGGCGGCGCCGGCCCAGGCTCCACAGCCATGGGCCGGGCGGCGACGCGGTACCGGCTCTTCGTGGAGAGGCTGCGCCAGGGCGGCGCCGGGGCGGGCGACGCAGGCGGCAAGGAAGCCGCGAGCAGGGCGGCTGCCGCGGCAGGCCTGCCCACCGCGGACTCGCTCTGCGCCAGCCGCGCACGCGCCAAATCTGCCGCCGCTGCAGCGGGGCCGCAGGGCGCCGCGGAGTCGGGCGGAGACGCCGCGCCGCCCGACGACCCGCTCGAGTGGACGGCGCTCGCCTCCTTCGACGTGGCGGTGCTGGACCTCGGGACCGGACCCGCGGACGAGGCGGCGCAGGTGGCGGTGGCGGGGCCGCTGGCGTCCACGTGCCTGCGGGCCGACGCCGTCGCCGAGATGCGGTCTAGCATGCCCCCCGACTCGATGGAGGAGTGTGTCAGGGCGGGGGCGAGGCCGGCCGCCGAGGACGACGCCCAGGCCGCGGCGGCGGTCTCCGCCGCGTGCTCAGGCTGCTCCCGCGGCGGCCCCTGGGTGATGCAGCGCCTCGACGGCTCCCCCGCGGCCGCGGCGCCGTCGCGGCACCGTCACGTGGTCGTTGTCGGCCCCGCCCGCGTGACCCTGCCCCGCGAGCGGCGGACCGCCGGGGAGCCCGACCCGACGCCGTCGCCGTCCGGTGACGCACCGCCCCCGTCCCCCGCCGGCCCTCCTGCCGCCGACGCCCCGCCCCGCGCCTGGTGCCTCCCGGCGGTCCCCGCCCGCGTCTGCGTGCCCCTGGTGGCGCACTCCGTGGTCCTCCAGGCCCCGGTCCCGGGTCCGTCCGGCGGCGACGACGACGCGCCGGTCGCGACCCACGCCGACCGCGTCCTCGGCGGCGTCGTCGTTCGCGTATTCCTGCGCGTCGCGACGCACGGCGACCTGACCGCGTACGCCGGGGGCATCATCCCGACGGTCCCGGGGCCGGTGGGCCTGCCCAGCGGCGCCGTCGGGGGCGGCGTGGACCCCACCGCAGGGCCGTGGGAGTCTCCCCTGGCGCCGCCGCTCACGGGCGTCCCCCGTCTCCTCCCAGCCCCTGCGCTGCTGCTGCCCCCGCGCAGCCTCCCCACGGAGGACACGCGGGTGCCGGGGCCAGAGGCCATCGCGGCCATCGGCCTCGACCGCGGCGCCAAGCTCGCGGCCGCAACGAACCTGGGCGGGGGCGAGACCGTCGCTCCGTGGGAGGCGTGCTTCTTCCCGAGGGCGGCCGCCGCCGGCATCGTCGCGGTGGCCAGGTCGTCCGAGCTCGGGCTGGTCGCAGCGAGCCAGGCGGACGACGAAGCCTCCCCCGACGACGCGGCGGGCGCGAGCCCAGGGCACGCCAGCCACGCCACCGTGGCAGGCCTCGCTGCCATCGCCGGCCAGGACGCCGGCATGTCCGGCCACGCGGGCGGCATCGCCTCGGGCCGCGTCAGGGACGCCCCGGCCGGCGGCGGGAGGGCCGGGCCGTCGAGCCGCAGCCGCACCTTCCGCCGGCCTCGCAGCCGTCGCCGGACGGCGGCGCCTCCGCAGGTCGACCCCAGGGCCGACGAGCAGGCCGGCCTGCCGCGCTGGCGCAACCACGATGCGGACTACGGCGCCGTGTCGGCGCGGGACACCGGGGTCATCTGGCGCGGCGCGGTCCCCACCCCGGAGGCCTCTCGGAAGCGGGCGCCTCCCAGCCTCGCCGAGGTCGACGACCTCGACTGACCGTGCGATGCCTTGCGCGCGCTGCCCCGCGCGAGGCGCGAAGCGTGCGTGTGAGCGGCGCCGCCGCCCGAGCGTTGCCCGAGCCAATCGCAGCCCGACCACACCGAGCGATTCAATCTTGCGCGCACGCGGGCACTCCCACCACCGGGCACTCACATCTCCAGGCTCCGCGCGAGGCCGAATGACGCCGCCATCTCCGCGAGGGAGGTGCCCGCCGTCGCGCCGGCCTTGCCTCGGCGGATTGCGTCCGAAGGCTTGGCGCCGCGCTTGGCCGTGGGCTTGAACCCGGGCGCGGCGGAGGAGCGCGACGTGGGCGCCGACCGGCGGGGGCGCGCCGTGGCCGCTGCCGCCGAGGACGCGGCCGCTGCCACGGCGTAGGCCTCGAGGCCCGTGGTCGAGGCGTCGCCCCAGCGGAAGAGCACCTTTGCAGACAGCGCGATGGTCCCGCGCTCCTCCTCGCCGGCGGCCCCGTCGGTGGGGCTGAACGTGACGGAGAGGCGGGGCGTGAGGGTCGCGAACAGGGTCTGGTGGCCCGACACCGTCAGGGCGGTGTACAGGGGGCGGTTGGTGGCGAAGGGGGCGCGGAGCGTCTTGAGCAGCGCGTTGCGCCGGCGTCCCAGCACGCTCCCGTCCTCGGTGGCGAGGCCGGCGGCGCGGGCCCCCGAGCGGGGAGGGGTGGCGCGGGACGCGGAGGACGTCGACGCCGAGTCAGCGTCGGCGGCAGCCACGCGCGTGGGGAGCGCCGTTGACTCCCGCAGGGCCGCAGCGGTGAGGTCGAGCTCGCCCTCAAGCCCCTTGGACTCCATCTGCGCGCAACGGATGGCGAGGGAGTCGGGGCAGGGCAGACGGTCGCCGGCGCGACGGGCAGCGCCGGCACAACGCGCTACGGGCCGCGCGTGCTCACGCGTCGGTGCGCCTCCTCGGCGGCCTGGGCGTGCTCCTCCTCCGCCCGCGCGGCGTACACGGCCTTCTGCTTCGCCGTCAGCAGCGCCCAGCGGGAGGCGGCGTCCTTGAGGCCGAGCTTGCGGCCCGTCGAGTCCTGCGCGCGCGGGGATGATGGCATCGGAGCCGGGCTTGGCGGCTCGGGTCGCGGGCACGCAGCCATGCGGCAAGGATGCGTCGCTGTGCCTCACCGAGCGCGCAAACACAGCAAAGCCAGTGTGCTTGACGGGTGCCCGGGCCCTGGCTGCGGCCACCACGCAGCCGCTGAAGAGGGACAGGAAGGCCGAGCGGGACCCCTCCACCGCGGCCTTGACCAGCAGCGGCTTGCCGCTATCCTGCGCGCGGGGGTTGGGAGTGAAAGGGCGGGCAATCAGGGTCAGGTGGGGAGGACCCAAGCCGGGCGCGAGCGAGACGGCGGGCGCCATTCGTACGCGCTCCGTGCGGTGCTGGCCGGCGGGGGCATCCTCACGGCGCGCGCCGACACCGCCTCGAGGTTCTGCATCGCCAGCCCGTTGACCCGAGGCAGCGCCGCGGAGAACTGCGCGGAGGAGGAGCACGAGGCGCGCTCAGAGGGATGCGGATGGGCCCAGATGGCTATCACACGCGCGCGGATGGCCGCTGCCCGCGGGGCACGCCGGCGACGATGGCGGGCGCTCCCCTCACGGCATCGACGAGCGCGCCGGACAGGTCCATGACATCCCGGACGGAGGTCTTGCCGCCCGTCTTGAGCAGGTCGGCGTCCGGCTCCATGCCCTCCGGCCACTGCCGACCCAACGTGCGAGCCGGAACTGCTGTCGAGGGCGAGCCGGGGGAGCGGCGCGGCCGCTTGGCCGACGCTGGCGACCCGTTGATGGCGTCATCCTCCTCCTCGTCGGGCCCCACATCATCCATGTCAAGAGCCTTGGCGAGGCCTCGGTGGCCTGCTGCGCGGCCCGTGGCGCGCCGGCCGCGCTTCGTGGTCAGGGCAAGCGCGGCGGCCGATGCTGCACGCACGGCCGAAGACGACGAGGCACCGGCCTTAGCTCTGGGCGCCGGGGGCGACGCCTTGGTGGCGGCACGCACGCCCTGCGAGCCGGGGGTACGGGACCTGCTGGCGGGCGTATCCTCAAAGCCCTCAAAATCCAGCGCCCTCGCGGCAGTTGCAGCGTCCTCCGACACGAAGCGTGACTTGCGCATTGCAACTGGGGTGTCGGCATCGGCGGCCGCCTCATCCCTGCGAGCCAGACGATGAGGGAGGGCGTCGGGATCGGTGGGCGACTGCCCGACCTTGCGCGCCGTCCCGCATCCGCACTCATGTGGCCGCCTGAAGGACCCATGGTATCACATTTTAATGCAGCCGGCATAAGCGGCAGCGCGGGCCAAGCCTTGGACGGAAACAATGCAACACCGGCATCATCGCGCACATTCCCAGCGCCGCCGTGGCGAAGGCGGTCTCACCTGGAGCGCTTCGTCCGTAGCTGCGCGCGCCGGCCCGTGGCACGAGGCATTCTGAGCGTGGTCGGGGTTGTGTAGTGCGGGAGGTGGCTGCTGCAAGCCCGCACGCTATTTCGCTCGGCGATGCACGCGCAGAGCAATTCAAACTATTCCAGTGTCTCCTTGCAGCGCCGCCCTGATGCGCCGCGGCGATCAAGAGTGTCCGTCGGGAGGAAAGAACGCCATTCCACCTCCGTTTACCGAGTCCAGGGGTGCCGCGCTGAGCCCGGCAGCCCCGCTTCCCAGGCTCATGGCAGCAAGCAGCCCGGCCGACGGCAGGCCCCCGTGAGGGCTTCCTGCGTCGCCTGGGCTTCCCAAAGGGAGCCTATGAGGCCTGTCGTCGGCAGGGAACGGCCCCGCGGCGGCCGTGTCCTGCACGTGCCCGCCGTGCCACGGCCCGAGCGGGTCGTCGAGCCCGATCCTGCCCACGCTGCCTGCCGGCGTTGCCAGGGACTCAATCGTGGTGCTGAATGCCCCGGGCACGAAGGGGTGCAGGCCGGGCCCCGGAAGCTGCGCCGCCGCTCCTCGTGCCGGCCCAGCCCCTCCCGTGGCCAGGCCCGGCAGGCCTTGCCGCAGCCTTCGTCGCAGGCTGAGGCCCTGGAGGCTGCTGACGATGCCGGGGCTCTCCCGGCCTTCCGTTGCGGGCACTGCGGGCGACGGCATCGAGCCAGGCAGCGCAGACTGCCGAGGTCCCCGCGCCCCCGACTGGCTCCCGCCGGAGCTTCGGCCGTGGGACGAGGAGCCGCCCGACGGGGCAACACCGGTTGAAGCGTGCTGGGGGAACAGGGCGGGGCGGCCGGACGCGCGCATCGCGCGGGCAGCGGCCGAGCCGGGGGACGGGGCCAGCTGCCCGGCGGGCGCGAGGGCGGGCACCACGAAGGACGGCGCGGCCGGGCGGTGCCCCGCGGACAGCGGCGCACCCGCCTGCTGCCCCCTGCGGGGGGAAGCGGCCGCGCCCGGGAGGCTGAGCCACTCGAAGAAGCCGCCCTGGCGATCGTCGCCGGCGGCCGCCGACGGGCCCTCGGGGCTCGGGCCGGGCAGCATGGCCACCGGGGGCGGCCTCGTCTCGTGGCTGGCACGGCTGTGCGAGTGCCCCTGGCTCCCCGTGTTGGAGTGCGTGCGCCTGGACCGGCGGCTCCGCCTGGCGCCCGTCAAGCCGTCGCTGCTGCCCGTCAAGGGGCCACCACTGCTGCCCGACCCGGGCGGCTCGGGGGTCGCCTGGTTGTCCCCGCTGCCCGTGTCGAGCCTGGGCGGCACCCACGCGGACGCGCTTTCCAGCGGCATCGGCTCTGGCAGCCCGAGCACACCGGACGACCCGCTGCGCGTCCCCTGCCCCGACCTGTCGAGACCGCCGCCGGACGAGCCCGACGGCCGCGATGCCGAGGGGTCGAACAGCCGCGCCACGCGCACCCTTTGGTGGTCCTCCTTCCCGAATACGGCCATGCCGCCCCGTCGCGGCGTGGCCGGCTCGAACACGGCAGCGGGGCCCGGCGCCGCTGGGAAAGGATCCCCCCACTGCTGGTCGCGGCCCCCGGCGCTATGCCACGCGGAACCGGCCGGGCGGTCCAGCATGGAGGCCCAGACCACCGCCCGGTCGCTGTCCGCGGTCCCGAGCTCGGAGAGGACGGGCGACAACTGGGCGCCGTGCCCCGCCGCCCACGGATGCCTCGGCGGGGACGCGGTGTCGCTGAGGACGCGCATGCTCCTGCCCTGCTCGGGCGCCGCATCACGGTGCAGGGCAGGCTTCTCAAAGGGCCCGCCGGCCAACGCGCCGCCACGGCGGCCACGCTGCGCGGCCCCGCTGGCATGTCCGCCGGAGCGAGCGAGCGCCACCCCGGCGCGCGGTCGTGCCCTGGTGCCGGCGCCTCGGACAATAATGTCGTCCGAGTCGTCCGAGTCGTCGTCCTCCTCCCTGCTCTCGGCCGCCAGCGCCTGGTCGAGCCGATCCAGCGCTGCCTCTGCAGCCTGGCGCGCGGGGCGCCGGTGCCTCCTCGGGCGCTGCTCCGCGCCCAGCCAGGCCGCCGCGCTGGGCGCTGGGGCGCGCCGCCCTGCAGTCGAACGCGCAGCGAACAGCCCGGCCCGGCGAGGCACCCATCCCGAGAATCGCACCACGGCACGACCAGCTGCCGCCCAGTCGCTTGCCGCCACTTCGGCGCGGCCGCGCAAGCCCTCAGGCGGTGCGGCAGCTGCGGAACCGCCCTGGGCTTGCCACGACGAGTCGTCTGACCACAGCACCGACAAGCGAGCGTCCGCCGCGGACGGTGACGCCGCCCGCCCGTCGACTGCCGAAGCTTCGCCCGCTGCCGCACCCGAGGCAGCGGCAGAGGAGGACGACGATGACGACGACGACGACGACGACGACGTCACAGGCTCAGCCGTGGTATCTGAGACAAGCGCGCACGATGCCACGCACACCCGTCCGAGGGCCGCCCCGCCGCCAACTCCGAGCGCCGCGAGGGCGTCAGCGACGGCTTGGTCGATGGTTCCGGGCCCTGCTTCGCGAGCGGATGCCAGGAGCGTCAGCGTCGAGCGCAGCAGCACGCCGCGGCCCGGACTCGAGGCGAGCACAGCGGCCAGCGACTGGTCGATCGATGCCGACGGCACGGTGCGCAGGGGGCCGCGGCCGGACGGCGGCGCCCACCTCGACCCGGTCTCGGCCGCCGCGAAACCGTCGCTGGCGGGGCTTCCTGGGTCGGTGGAGCCCTCGCCGCTGCTGGGGGTGCCGCTGGCGGACGGGTCGAGCTCGGCCAGGAGGATGCGAGCGACCCGCATCGCTCGCGCCCGGACGTAAGCATCGCGGCCGGGCGTGCCCGGGGGAGGGACGCCGTCAATGACCGGGCGCCGCACATCCCAGAGCCAGGTCCTGTCCGGCGTGCCGAAGCAGCCGGCGGCCTCGGAGGGGTCCGGCTCCGCGCCGTAGCAGCCGTCCAGCTTGGCCGCGTGCACGTCGTCGGCCGTCGCCGCCGCCGCCGCGTGCGCGAGCGCCAGGACGCGGACCATGGAGCGGACGACACCCTGCCGCCAGACTGCGATGACCTCGGGGGAGGGGGCGGCCGACGGGGCGGCGCCGCCGGCCGCCGCGGCCACGGGAGCTGGGAGCGACGCGCCGGCCGCCCGTCGCAGGGACGTCGCGGTCTGCGTCTCGACGGCTGCCCAGGCGACGGGCATCTGCCGCGCCGCGCCGGACGAGGAGGAGGAGGTGGGCGGGGCGGCGTCCACGGGCGCGCCGGCCGTGAGGACAAGGTCCACGGCCCTGCGGGCGACCTCGGGGACGACTGCCGGGGGCACGCCCGCCAGCGGGTCGCGCAGGCGTCGGGAGAGCAGGGCGGCCGCGACGGTGCAGAGGCAGGCGCACGCCGGCGCCGCGAGGACGTGCGCGGGGACGACGAGGGCCGGGGGCATGGCGTGCGTGGCGCTTGCCACCGGCTCGGGGATGCTCGGCAGGAGCTCGGGCGGCGGCGGGACCTCCGCCGGGGGTGCGGGCGGCGGGGGCGCGGCCGACGCCGACGCTGCCGCAGCGTGGGCGATGGCCGCCCTCGCCTGCGCCACAAAGGCGTCGGGGTGCGCGAAGCGGAGGAGGTGGGCCTGCGTGACGGCCCGGATGACGGAGGGGGGCACGCCAGAAGCGGCGTGACGCTGCGCCACGAAGGCCTCCAGGCGGGCGAGGACCTCCTCGGGCGACGGGACCACGGCCGGGCCGGGCGGCGCCCCTGGCCCCTGCGCAAAGACGGCGCTGATCACGTCCTGGGGCGGCACGGCGGCGGGGAGGCGCGCGAGCACCTGCGGCAGCATGATGGCCGTTGACGTGGCCTGGTCACCGGCGCTCGCCGTGGCGGCTGCGGCGACGAGCGCGGCCGCCACGGTGGGGTCCAGCGTCGCGGGCATCGCGGGCGCGGCCTGGGCGGCTGCCGCGGCCGACGACGAGGAGTCGTCGCCTGCCGGAGCCGGCGACTTGCTCTTGCGCCTGCGCACGGCAGCAGGCTGCAGCGCCGCCGCCAGCTCCAGATCCGCGTCCGCGATCCCCTCGGGGAGCGGCCTGCCCAGGTGCTCCAGGAAGGCCCGGAGGGTCTGCGAGGCGCGGCTGCTCTCCTCCTCCGCCTCGGCCTCCACCTCGGGGGTCCACTCCCTGCCCATCGCGCGAGCGCGGCGGATCACCGCGAGGCGGCGGACGCGCCTGACCAGGCCGTCGAGGTTGGACGCCTCCGAGAAGGTGGCCGCGGTGTCGAAGCCCTCCTCCTTCTTGCGCTCGAGCCAGCGCTGCTTCGCGCGGGAGTTGTATCGGTTCTTCACCATGTTCTCGGTGCGGCTGTTGACGATGCGCGCGATCTCCGACCAGCGGTTGCCGATGACCACCTGGCCGCAGAAGAGCACGTCGTCCTCCTCGTCGGTCCAGTGGGAGTGGTTGATCGACGGGTCCACGTGGTTGTACCAGCGGTCGCGGCACTGCTTGCCATCGCGCCCGCCGAGGTCTCGCGCGATCTGCGGGCAGGAGGCGGCGGGTAGGCAGGCTGAGGCAAGCCGGCACCCGGACCGCGGGGCTCGTTCAGGCGAGGGCACGCGCTCCCGTCCGGCCTGCAAAGGCCGTGCGTGGCACCCAGTTCCCCAGGCCCAGACCCGGGGCGCCGTCGCGGCCGCGGCTCCCGCCGGCTCACCATGCTCCACTTCGCGGCCTCCGGCCCGCCGTGGGCGTGCACCAGTCGTCGCAGGGCCTCGTCGTCGTCTTTTCGCCATGCGCCCCGGTTTCCTCGCGGCTCTGCTAGCTGCTGCGGCGCCAGGGAGGGGGAAGGGCGGGGGTCGACGCCAGACCACCGAGGCCCCCCCCGAACGATGCCCCGGAAAGGCCGGTGCGCCGGGCGCCGCACGCGTCGCTCACCTCGACCGGCTCGGTGCTGTGAAGCTTGGCCCAGCGGGCTCGCACGCTCTTGGTGGTTCGTCCGTTTCCGACGGCCGCAGCGACGCGCTTCCAATCTGCCGTCCCGAAGACATCAACGGCATCACGCAGGCGTGCGTCCTCGCCGGTGCCCCACTTCTTCCCGGCTGCACTGACATCGTCAGGGATGTCAGCGCTCGCAGGAGCCGCCGATGCCCGTGCGTTGGTCGCGGCGACCCTTGGCTCGCGCTCCCACGCACCCGAGCTCGACTGCCCCGTGGGACTAGCACCGCGCACGGCCTCGCCTGCGCCAGCCATGGCCTCATGCATCAGCGTGTCGGCAGCCGCTGCCGGGGGCAGGCTCGGGGGCGCGACCGTCGGAGCCTCGCCCCAGGGCAGCCTGACTCCCCACTCAGCGTCGCCAGGAAAGGGCACAGATGGCTTCATGGCCTGAGGCGTGTGTTTCTTGTCGATCCGTTTCCCTGGCCTTCTGGAGGCCTCGCCGCCCGCAGGGGTTACTCCTCCGGCCGAACCGGGCGAAGGCTGGGATCGCTTGGAAGACCGCCTGCGCCGGCAGTATGTCATAAACCAGCCAGCGGTGGGGCAAACGCGGCGGGCGTGGGGCTAGTCAGCGAGCGCTGCTGAAGCGGGGAGGCCGCCGAAATCTGGCTTGTCTTCGGTCCCCTGCCCATCTCGCACGGTAGCGCCGGGAACGGCCACCGGGAACCGGGCGCAAACGGCAAAGCCGTGTTACCTGGTGTCCGCCGCTCGGAGCTGCGACCGGCGGTCTCCTCTGGTGCAAGCCGCGGCCCGGCCGTCCCCCTGAGGCAAGGTTTGCGTGATCGGCCACCCGCATGCTCATCACGCAGCCGGTTGCACTCACCTCGGGGGCACTACGAAATATCCGCCCTCCGCCATTGTGTCGCTGCTCGCGGCGGGCGCTCGCGGGTGCCCGTGGCAGTCGGAGCGACGGCTAGGTGTGACCTCTGCTCGTCGTGCCGCCATCACTCTGGCGGGGATGAGTGTCGCCCCCACCGCTGCAAGGGCTCGGGGCGAAGTTCGTTCGGCATCACGTGCCCCCGGCCGGACCTAGTGCACCCAGGCGATGGCGTGAGCTCAATGTCACGTCGGCTCGGCGACTTGTCCGGGGCAGCGGCAGTGACGCTGACCTCGCTTCGTGGGTGCGTATCGTCCATGCGAGGAAGAGGAGCATGCGCTCGCGGCGCTCTCAGGGACGATGGTATCCAGGCGACGCATGTCAGGTGGCGGGGGGCTGGGCTCGCCTGGAGCAAGACGCTTCGTCCGGCCACCAGGCAGCCGCGAGGACGATCGGCCCCCGACAGACACGTCCGGAGGGTGTGGCTCGAGGCCACCAGTCGTGCTCTTCCGTGTGCAAGGTTCTGTGGCAGACGCACTCTGACGATTTTGCAGACGCCGGAGCTGTCGGCTGTCGACCATTTCACGCACCTGAGCGTGCTGAGCTTTCGTGCAGTAGACGTGCCGAAAGGGATCGCCTGCTTCGACTTCAAGGTCTGGCTCCGGCAGTGTCCGCGCTGGCGCGTGTGAGGCAGTGATGCAGGCTGTGAGGGGCCCCACACGACAATCCCCATAGAGGGCGGGGAAAGGCGGGCCTGGGTGGTGTGACTAGGGGTCGGGAGTCAGGTGGAGGGCTCCAGGGCGGCGAAAATGATGTCG
>Ga0136560_1000134_pt1 | contig 31206 bp, 9 predicted proteins | sample AntRauMeHopE1497_FD_104925 | JGI IMG/M metagenome (GOLD analysis project Ga0136560, IMG submission 104925) | Saline lake microbial communities from Rauer Islands, Antarctica - Metagenome Hop E1 #497 | ecosystem: Environmental > Aquatic > Non-marine Saline and Alkaline > Saline | place... | reverse complement strand
TGGGAGGGGGGGGGGGGGGGGGGGGGGGGGGGGGGGGGGGGGGGGGGGGGGGGGGGCAGGAAGGCTGCGGCGATCCAGTCGACGTGGCGCGCGGACTGGGCCTGGGGGACCCGCGTGAGGAGGAAGACGGCGGCGCGCTCGGCGGCGGGGGGCAGGGCGGCCAGGACGCACTTGCGCTGGGACTTGCCGCGGAGGAGGGAGAGGGCGACGGGGGCGGTGCCGTCCGCGGGGGTCGCGGCGAGCGCGGCGAGGACGGGCGCGAGCGGGGACGCGCCGTCCCCCGGCCCGAGCAGGGAGAGCAGGGCCTCGCGACCGGCTCTGCCGGCAGAGCCGGGGCACGTCGTGACGAGGGCGGCCGCGCGGGCGGCTGCCTGCTCTGCCGCCTTGGGCGAGGTGTCCGCGAGCCTGACGAGGCGGGCGAGGAGGATGGCGGGGAGGCTTGGCTGCGCCGCGACCCACTCCGGGCGGTGTCCGAGGAGGCCGAGGAGCCGGGCGGCGAGGGCCCCGGCCCGCGGGCGAGGGTCGTGCGCTGCGGGGGCGGGGCGGGGAGACGGGACGGGGCCGGGGCGGAGGACTTGGGTGGGCGGGCGGGGCGGGGCGTCGCTCGCCGCAGGGCCGGCAGGCGGGCCCCGCTCCCGCGGGCGGCCGCCGGGTGCGCGCGCACTCCGGAGCGCTAGCCCTCGCCCTCGCTGGCGCTGGGCGGTGCCCGGCAAGCTCACCCCCAAGGTGACGGACGACGCCGAGAAGTGTGGCCTGCGCGGCCGCGTGGTGCGCCTCGCCGGCAAGGATGAGCTCGTTGACCACCCACAGCACCTGGCTCCGCGCCTTGTCCGTGAGCGAGGCGAACAGCTTCCCCGTGACGTCCTTGAGCCTCGCGGCCACGGCCGAGACTGCGCTGCCGCCCATCGCTTTGACGTGATCAAACGCGGCCCGGGACCTCGCGGGGTACAGCAGGACGGCCGCGAGGCAGCCCGTGGCTGCCTGCACCAGCCCGCCGGCCGCCTTGACCAGCGCCTTGGCATGCTCAGCCGACGGCACAGAGTCGAGTAGCGGGAGCAACCTGCCGAGCTCGGCGAGCATCTCCTGCAGGGGATTTTCGTGCGCAACACATCGCAGGCTGCCAAGTCGGAGGCATGAGCGCGGGCCGGGAGGAGCCGCGGCGCCGGAGGGGGAGCGTCGCCGGAGCCACCGCGCTCTCACCGACTCCAGGGGGTCCTCTCCGTCGAGGACATCCCGCTCGCAGAGGGATAGCTTCCCAGCGGCCATGATGCCGGCGCGGGCGTGGCCAGGGCCGCGCGCCGGCGGGCGAGCAATCTCGCCCCTCGCTCTGCCAACCTTAAACCTTTTCCCTAAACATCTACGTCCGACTTCAATCGCGTGGCGATCGCTGTACGGTCCTCCGAGGACCGTGGGTAGGGGAACGGTCTACATGGCTCTTCACTGACCCTACGGACCTTCCCCTCGCTATGCACGGATGAGCCTGCTCGCTTGTTCCTGCTGTTGCAGGCCTTGCCCTCCACATTGTAGAGAGGGCCTACAGGCACACAAGTTTTGAGCCATGAAAGGCTTGATGAACACCTTGCGACGGGCTGCACTGCCCGAATGTTTGTGTGATGACCAATATCTAACAGAGCCCTTGGTGTTGCGGCGCCCGCCCACCGACCATACCTGCAGCGATGAGGATGACCACAGCCGTCGACGCGGTGCTGTTTTTCGCGGGGCCGGTCGGCGTCGGTCTGCTCGCCGGTGAGCCGGCGTGCGCGGGTTGCAACGGTTCCCGTTCCTTTGCCCCGCACCCCTTAGCGCGGCCTCCATCGTGCCCCAGCACCGTTCGCAGCCGCATCGGGCCTGGACGCATCAAGCCGCGCGGCGTCCATCGCAGCAGTCTGCGTCGCGTGGCTCCTGTACCCCATCGTGTTGCGCGGCGGGGTTGCAGCGGCCGCCGGCCGGGCTACGCCGAGCCTGGAGTCCGTCGGGGCGCCCGGGCTCGTGGCCGTGAGCGCCAGCTCGCCTGTGGTGTTCTCCCCGAGGTACGACATCACCGCCGGAGGCATCGAGCAGCTGCACCCGTTCGACTCGACCAAGTACTCCCGCGTTGCCGCCGGCCTCGTGAAGGCCGGAATGGTTCGCGCCGACGGGTTCTCCCGCCCCAGGCAGCTTCCGCTCGGGGTGCTCTCGCGGGTGCAGGGGCCGCTGTGGCTGGCCGCGATGGGGTACGGAGCGAGGGCGATGCTTGCGACGGAGGTGCCCCTGGTCATGCTCCCGTCGTGGCTGGTATGGTGGCGGGTGCTGGAGCCCATGCAGCTTGCGTGCGCGGGCACCGTGTGCGCGGTGGAGCTCGCCCTGACCCGGCCCGAGGGGTGGGCGGTGAACCTGGGCGGCGGCTTCCACCACGCAAGGCGCGGGTACGGCCATGGCTTCTGCGTGCACAACGACCTCACGCTGGCGGCCCTGCACGCCCTGAACGGCAAGGACGCCACGGGGGCAGCGTGGTGCGGGCGCGTGCTGTACCTGGACCTTGACGTGCACCAGGGGGACGGCTTCGAGCGGGACCTGGGCCGGGACGGCAGGGTGGCCATCGTCGACGCGTTCCACCCGGGGCTCTTCCCCGGGGACGACGCTGCAGCGGCCTGCCCCGCCATCACGGAGCGGGGCGCCACCTTCCACCACAGGTCGGGGGACGACGGGGCGCGCTTCCTGGCATGGCTGCGGCGCTGCCTTCCCGAGCTCATCGCCGAGGCGGACCCGGACCTGGTTCTCTACAACGCCGGCACCGACATCCTGGAGGGTGATCCCCTGGGAGGCCTGGACATGCCTGAGGCGGCGGTCCGGGAGCGTGATGCCATCGTCTTCCGGTGCTGCGGTGTCGGCTCCAGGGGCCCGGCCAAGTCGCCCGCGGCGGCCTCGGACGACGCGAACGACCTGTTCCGGCGGAGCGGGGGCCGTCGGCGCGCGCTTGCCATGGCCCTGTCCGGGGGCTACCAGGACTTGACGGCGGGCGTTGTGGTGCGGTCTCTCGCGGCGGTCGATGCGGAGCTCGGGCTGTCAGACGGGCCGTAGCAACGGGGGCGGCGTGGCAGTGCGGGGGCGAGGCTCAGCGGGCCTCCGCAGTGTGTGTGAGGGGGCTGCAGATTGGGTCCGGGAGGAGGGGGCAGCGCGGAGCTGGCTCGTGCGGCTGTGCGTGGGAGGGAACCGAGCTCGGTCACGTGAAAGCAGTTGTGACAGTCAATCTTTCTCAGCGGCGGGTGCGCGCCTTGCGGCAACTCGGGCAATTCTAGCACCGTGCGGCAGCCCTGAAGGCGCCGAACGCGGCACGGCGCGGCACGGCAGCCGGGAGGCCTCACGGGCCGGCCTTGGTGGCGCCCGCTCCGGCGGGCGGCTGCACCTCGGCGCGGAACACCAGGCGCTGTGAGGAGAGCCAAGCGGTGGAGGTCCAGACCACCTCCACTTCGCGGTCCGAGCCGGACGGGGAGACGGTGACAAGTCCGAGAGCCGCCGCGGGCGATGCGGTCGTTCCCGACGACGACGCGGCAGCGGCCGCGGCGGGGGCCGCCTCGGACGTGGTGACGAACGCCGCGCCAGCCACCGGCACGAGGGAGGCGGGCCCCCTGCCCGTGTCGTCAGCGGCGGCGGGGTCCACTCCCTCCGAGGGGCTGGAGACCCTGAAGGTGTCACCGGACGGGCAGCACCAGCGGAGCGTGGCCGAGTGGCCAGCGGGCACGCGGACGACCCTGCGAACGGCGCCGCCGGCCGGCACAGTGGCGTCCTCGGCCTCCCCGTCGGGTCCAACGCGGAAGGCTTCCGGGAGGGTGCCGCCCGTGCCGATGGTATCGGCGCAGTCCTCGCCCGAGGCGTCGGCGTACTCGCCCCCGAGGAAGGCTGGGATGAACCTGTCCGGCACCACGGCCCTGACGGCGGGGAGGAAGCCGGTGGAGGACAGCGACATCTTGGCTCGCGTGCCCGGGTCGACGAAGGTGGAGACCACGGTCCAGGTCATGCTGAAGATGGCGGGGGCGCGCACGATGAAGACGCGGCGGACGACCTCAGGGTAGTTTGACTCCTCCAGGCCTGCGGCGGGATCGGGGGGATGGAAGGAGGGCCAGGGGCGGTCGCGGGCGGACAGCAGGTGTGCAAGCGGCGCCCTCGTGCAAGCGGAGTGGCAAACGCTGGGCGACGCCACGCCCTCGGGGCCGACTCACCCGTGCGGCGCTGAAGCACGCCGAGTGTTGCGGAGTTCAGGTGGCCGCGCCCGATGCCGTTGAGGTCCACGATGACCGTCATCTTGTGGCGCAGCACCGGGCGCCCCAGCACCTCCGAGGCCATGGCCGATGCCACTCGCATCACGCGCTCCTGGCGCTCGTGATACCATGCCACCCAGTCCAGGAAGGCATCTGCCCCCATCGCAGCGCCCAAGGCCGCGAGATCGACGGCACCCGTGCGCTCGATCAGCACGGGGAAGCCAGCAGTGTCGGCGCCGATGACCCCCGAGGCGAAAAACTGCCGCATCGCCGCGGGTTCGCTGTACCGCCACAACAGCGAGTCGATCCTGCCCTCGCGGCGCCACTCCATCGCCGCGCGGTACATGGCCTCGGCCTTGTCCGCGTCGCCCTTTCGAGCGACAAGGAAGCGGTGAAACACGCTTGCCGTCCTCCACTCCGGCGCAGCCACAACGTCCGAGACCCGCCCGCAGAACTCGGTGATGGCCGACCAATCAGCCTCACTGAAGCCCTCCAGGTTAGTAAGCTCTGGATCACCACCGACCGCGCCCAGCTCGGGTGGCTCTCCTTCGGCAGGCTCAGCCGAGTACGCCGCCACGATGCGGGCGAGTTGCTCATCCGACAAGCCGACGCTCTCGTGCTCCATTCGAGAAGAAGGCGCGCACGGGCGTACCCAGCGCCCTCCCTTGCTCGCAAGGGGCGCGGTGTGCTCTGACCGCAGCACCTTGTTGACGACGACGGTGTGCCAAAGCTCTGCTCTGACGGACAGCGCCCGCCAAGCCTTTCCGCCGCCGTTCCGCGTCACAGGGACCGCCGCCCGCAGCCCCTGAACCCGGCATCGAACTCGACCAATGCGGGCTGCTGCTTGGTCCGTGGCCTTGCGCCGGCCGGTGGCGCCCTCCGCCCTAGCGAGTGAGCCCGGCGCCCGACCTTCAAGCCAAGCCGACATGCCCTGGCAGCCGTGGCCTTGCCTTTCCCGCCAAGCCGGTGGCAGTCGATAGAAGCTGCTCGAGCCGCCACGCTGCCGCGCTGCTCAGCCCGGCTCGTGCGACTCGCGGATGCTGCGTTCTGCCTCCCGCAGGCTCGGCGCCAGCGAGGTGGAAGCAGTCCCAGAGCGCGCGCATTGGAATCTTCAAACCTACAACCCTGAAGATGCACGACCTCCAGCCCCGGAGGACCAAGCCGGAGCCGACCGGAGTAATCCCTGTCGTCGCCAGGGTGAGCGAGCAGCGCCAAGGTTTTCCCGTTGCCTCGGCGGTTATCGCGCCCGCGCTCGCGCGCATGCCTTGTGAGTGGGGCGCATGCTAATGCGCCGCGAAAAGCTTGCTTCTCCCGCAGGAAGGGCCGGCCGTCGCGAGCCACTGGCCGAGCGGGGTGACCGCCCCAACGGAGGGCGGTGAGGCCCGCGCCGACCGTTTCGCGGCCGTCCCACTCGGTGGTAAGCAGTATAAGGTGACACCGGGCGATGTACTGCTTGTAGACCGCATCAAGGGAGCCGAGGTGGGCACGAGCCTGACGATCGAGGATGTGCTCCTGGTCGGGTCGCCGACGCGAACCGTGATTGGGAGGCCAACGGTGCCTGGGGCAACTGTGACGCTGGCTGTGGAGCAGCAGACGTTTGCGGGCAAGGACGTGACCTTTAAGAAGCGGCGACGGAAGACGTACCAGAAGCTCATGACCTCGCGCCGTGCCATCACGGTGCTGCGGGTGGAGGCCATCGACTTTGACCTCGAGTCAGTGGCGGCACCCGAGCTTGCAAAGCCGGCCACGGCTGCTGCCGCCTCAGCGCGCGCCTGAGAAATGAGTGTGGCACCCGCGGCGGCAGAAGCACGTTCCACACGGCAGGGGCAGCCGAGCGCCCACGCAACTCGCTTCACGATGGGTCGACGAGGTCTGGACGGCGCACACACCCAGCCGAGCGCAACGAGAGGCCGAGCCGAGAGCCCTGCGGGCGTCGCCGAACGCGCAACACCGGCCGGGCAGGGGTCAGACCCCCGCACTCGGGACTTGTCCATGCGACCCAGCGGTGGGCATCCCGCAGGCCTCGTCATGGAAACCACGCATCAGCGCCAGTGCCGCGCTCCCTGCAGGAAGCCATCCGGAGCAGCCGGATGGCCTCTTCGGCCGGCGGTGAGCCGGCGCCCTCGGTGGCCAAGAAGCGATTAGCGCCTCCGTTGACATGAACAGCGCTCCATGCCGGCACAACCGCCGGAGGCTGCGCGCTCACCGACGCCAAAGGCCGGTGGCCGGCGGCCGGCCCGCTGCTCACGAGCTGAGCCAGCGTCGCCGACGAGCTAGCCAGCTCCCGGGCAAGCTGCTCCACCGCTGTGGTGAGCCGCTGCAACTCAGGTCGGTAGTCCGGCGCGTGGCCGCGAGCGGCTCGGCCGCTCAAGCCGCTGTCCAGCGGCGGGGTCAGGTGTCCCGACGGTCTCAGCCGCGGGCCGTCATGCAAGCACGCAGACGCGGCAGCCACTTTTGCCATACCGTGCTGCTCGTCGGCTGGGTTCGGTCGTGCGGAACCGAGGGCAGAAGGTCCCAATGGCTGCATGCCCAGCCGTTCTCCTCCTCCAGCGCCGAGGGCGGCAGCGAGGACATCCCTGACATCCTGGGACAATGGCCGGGACATATCGACGACGACGGGGACTCAGATTACCCGGGGTGCGTGCTGTGCAGGGCCGGGAACCCGCAGGTGCACGCGGGCGACACATGCCCGGCAGAGTTCGGGGTGCCCTCGTTTTGAACCATTGGCGCACGGACCGGGCGATCGGGCGACACCATACGCCGTGCTGATGCGCTGGCTTTCGATATCTCTTTCGTGAGGCTCCTTGCGGAAGGTGCAGGGAGTCGTACCGAGCTCGTAGGGAGGTTTTTGCTGTCATGCAGCTCTTGCGCCTCCAAGCAGCGCGCTTGCTTCCTTCCGTCACCCTTCCAGGAGGAAAATGAAGACTTCTTTGAATGGGAAAGATGCGAGCCCGGGCAGAGTCGCCTGTCGTTCGGGCGCGCCTGAGCCGAGCCCACTCTGCCATGCGTTGTTGACGGCAGACGGGGCTCTGCCACCGGACGCGCACAGTTGACCAGAGGCGTCCCGGTCCCGGGACCCCTCTTGGTAGTCCAGACCAGGCCGAACGCCTGCGAGCCGAGAGGAACCACCGATTGCCGTGCCAGTCGACCGCACAAGCGCTTTCCAAGGTGAGGAAACCGGGCATCTTTGGCGGTTACGCTCCGAGGCCTGCTCGCCGCACGTGCGTGCAGCCTCGTGCGATCAGCTCCCTGCGGTGATGGCCTTTTCACGAGCGTTCTTTGCATGGTAGTGCCGCGCAGGGGTGCAGCAGCTTGCGGCACGGGCAAACATGCCGTCCGGCACGATGGCGTGTACCGTGGGGACTGCTGTCCTGCTCGCCCTTTCACAAAGAACCGCGGCCCAGACAACCGCATCAGCCGTAGAGCGTGAGTCGTCCCATTGCCGTTGCGACGGCGCGCCATGACCAAACACATGCCGGCTTGGACGGGCTCGATTGGAAGCCCTCGCTCCAGCTTCGCTTGCGCGAGCGCCCACGCTCCCACCCCGCGGCCCAAAGGCAGCCAGCGGGTGCATGCCAGCTGCAAGAGCCGAAAGGGGGCTGTGCCGCCCTTCCTGAGACTCCCTTCTGCTTCGTCTGGCCCACGCGCGCAGAGGTGCTTTACCCGCACTCGCCGCTCTCGCTGCAAGGCGCGACCACGCCCGGAGCTCCACAGTCTGGTGACTTGTTCGTTGTGGCGGACGACACGCTGCGCGCAAGGTTCACCCCGCCCGCCAGCGACGGCGGCTCCCTCGTGACAAGCTACAAGGTCGAGTGGGACACCGCCCCCAGCGTGCAAGAGGTGCAGGTCGTGTCAGCAGCCTTGACTCTGGGTCCCAATGAGGTGCAGGAGCTGGTGTCCACTGCCACGCACTCAGACGAGATCCAGGTGGTGCGCCTGACGGTGGGCGACACAGACGAGGTGCAGGTGATCCGGACCACGGCAGCTCGCCTGGAGACCATCGGGGGCAGCTTTGCTCTCGCGTTCGACTCCAGGGCCACTGGTGGTGGTGTGGCCGTGTCGGGCCCAATCATGCACGACGCTCAGGCTATGGCAGGGCAAGGCCCTGCCAGAACTACCGTGGAGGAGATCCTGCAGGCGCTTCCCGGCCTCGGGGCGGTTGACGTCTCCCGTGCCGGGCCTGACGCAGAGGGAGGCTACTCATGGTCCGTGACCTTTAAGGAGCTCGAGGGCGACGTTCCCCAGCTTTCGGTTTCGTCCTCAGCCCTGACCGGCACGGGGGTGCAAGTCGCAGTGTCAACAGCTGTGGCAGGAGAGGTGCTAGGCGGGACCTTTACCCTGGCACTGGGCGGCCAAGTGACCGGGCCGATCTCGCACTCGGCCACCGATGAGCAAGTCCGGGCTGCCATCGTTGGGATCAGCTCGGTCGCCAGCGTTGTGGTCGAAACAGTCGCCGAGGCTGACGCTCGTGGCGCCAAGGCGTGGCGACTTCGGTTTGACTCGGACGCGAACCCGGGCAACCTTCCGACCATGGTTGCTGACGGGGGAAGTCTCACCGGCCGAACACCGGATGTCCATGTGTGTGCCTCCGGCAGCACAACGGCACCGTGTGCTGGACTGTCTGCCGACGGAAACCAGCTGGGAGGCACGTTCGCGATCCAGGCGAGCGCATCGCCCGCCGACTCCACCCCGCAGCTTCCCCACGACGCGTCAGCGGAAACAGTCCGTGCTGCTCTGTCTGCCCTGAGCACTGGTGCGGTGACTGTCACCAGAGCCGGGCCCGACCGCAACGGGGGCTTCCGCTGGCTCGTGTCGTACACCGCCTCGCCGGGGGATACCGCCCTCATGGTGGTCGACTCAGCCCAATTGACAGGAAGCGGCGCAACACTCCTGGCATCCGAAGTGCACAAGGGCACGGTGCAGGAACAAATCCAGGTCATCTTGGCACCCTCGGGCGGGGGCCCGCTGTCGGGAGACTTTGCAATCACGCTTCGTGGGGCCACATCTGACCCGATCAGCGTCTCGTCCGACTGCGCAGCCACGGCCGAGTCGCTCGAATCAAAGCTGGAGGCGCTAGAGTCTGCTGTAGGTACGGTTGACGTTGCATGCTCGGGGACGGCAACCACTGGGTTCACTTTTGATATCACCCTGGTGGACGCCGTTGGCGCTGTCGGGACGCTGGCCCTCGAGGTGAATGCTGCCGGCGCGGTTGCAGGGATTACAAACGTTGACCCTGCCGGGTCGTCCGTCTCATCGACACGGGCCGGAACCGCTGCAGTGCTGGGCGGGGTTTTCGCCCTCACGTTCCGCGGGCAGCGCACGGGTTACATCAACAGCACAGCATCGGCATCCGACCTCGAGAGCGAGCTGGAGGAGCTTGCTACCGTGGGTGACGTCGTCGTGACTCGGTCGGCAGTGAAACCTTGGGGAGGCTACGCTTGGACTGTCACATTCGCTGACAACATGGGAGCTCTACCTGCGCTCGAAGTCGATGCCCGGGATCTTACCGGCACCCGCCCCGTCGTGGCCGTGGCGCGAGCAGTTGCAGGTGTGCTTCCGGCGTTCAACAGCGGGGCGGGCGGCCTGGCCCTCGGCACCGCGGTCGTGACGGACCTGAGCGCGCTGGAGTACACGGTACCCGCACTTCGACAAGGCGTGGCATACTATTTCCGAGTGTCAGCGGCCAACGCGGTGGGGTTCGGCCCGTCACTTTTGACCGTTCCGGCTTCGGAGAAGCCGTTCCCCCAGCCCCCCTCGTCCCCGTCCGACATTCGTCTCTCTTCTGCCTCGGGAAGCGCCGTCGAGCTCTCGTTCGGCCCGCCTGCTGCGAGCGGTGGGGCCGTGGTGGACAAGTATCGGATCGAGTGGGACGTGGCACCCCTCGCGGACGAAGTCCAGGAGGTGCGGGTTGAGTCCGCCGTCACCCTCGGCGAGCAGGTGATCAGCACACAGGCGAGCAGCGTGCCTGAGGTCCAAGTGGTTCAGGTTGTGGGCACCGCAAACATTGGCGGGGGCGGCACCAGTCCGGCAGCCGCCCAGACAGAGGTCCAGCGAGTTGAATGCGACGCAACCGGCGGAACGTTCCGTCTGTCCTTCAACGGGAAGCAGACGTCGCCGATTCGCTGGGACGCACCGCCCTCGACAACCGGGCTCGGCGACTCGGTTCAGGAGGCACTGGAGCTCCTGGACACCATCACGTCCGTCGCGGTATCCTTGACCGCGACGACCGGGGTCGCCCAAGCTACGGCCTGTCGCGGCTTTGACTCGGGCTCAGGCACTGCGCCCGAGGCGCTCTTGGTTGAGTTCGTTTCCGTGCCCGGCCTGGCCGGCGACATGCCGGCCATCGTTCCGGACGTGCAGGGGCTGGACGGGAACCGGCGCATCGCCGTCAATGAGGAGCGCAAGGGCGCGGCCCTTGTGTCCGGCTCGTTCCGTCTCGTCTTCAGGGGCCAGCAGACAACAGAGATCCCGTTCGACAGCTCGGCGGGCGTCGTCCAGGCGGCGCTGGAGGAGCTCTCGGCCATCGATTCTGTGTCTGTGAGCTTGGTCAGCGTCTCAACGGACTTTCCAAACTCGGGGGCGAGGTCGTTCGGAGTCACATTCTCCGGCGCCTCTGTGGGTGGAAACCTGCCCGCCCTGATTGGCGACAGCACCGGCCTATCTGGGAACGGAGCCGCTGTCGTTGTTTGCCGCGGCGGCCAGGTCTGCGACGGCATCACGTCTCAGGACGGCAACGAGCTTGGCGGGTCGTTCAGCCTCTCCGTGATGGGCCACTCGACTTCGGCCATTCCGTTCGATGCGGCTGATACCACTGTCAAAGCGCGGCTTGAGAGCCTGCCGAACGTTGGTGCGGTGGCCGTCAGCCGCAGCGGCCCGACACCACAGCGGGCCTATTCCTGGACCGTGACCTTTGCTAGCGTGCCTGGCGCATTCCCTCCGGGCTCAGGGAGCGTTCCAACCATGATCGCGTCTTCGGCGCAAGGGTCGCTCACTGGTGCGGGAGCTGCGGTTACAGTGGCGTCGCGTGCACAGGGCAGCGCTCCGTTGTCAGGCTCGTTTCGGATCGCCTTTCTCAACGACACATCCGCGGCGCTGCCCCTTGAGACGGCAGACATTCGATTCGATGCATCAGCTGCCGAGGTGAAGGCTGCGCTCCAGGCCCTTGCCACAGTTGGCACTGTGGATGTGGTGCGGCTCACCCTGGCGCGCGGCTACGCGTGGCGAGTCACCTTTGCCGCCTGCCGGCGTCACGCGGTGGCCGGCCTCGACGTCTGCAACAGGAATGACGTGCCCCTGATGAGCGCTGACGCCTCAAGGTTGGCCGGCTTCCAGGCCGCAGCCAGCGTCGTTGCCGTCACCCAGGGCAACCGTAGCGCCAGCTACGGCTCGTTTGAGCTCACGGACGTGACTGCAAGCCTGCCATTCCGCTACAACATCACAGGTCTGGAGACCGGCATCCCGCTTTACGTGCGAGTGGAGGCGCACAACGCCCGCTCCTTCGGGACTAGGGGGCAGCCGACGCCTCCGGCGCTGGCTCCTGCCAACCAGGTACCTGCTCCCCCGCCGGCGCCTGAGCTTGTGGAATCCACCGCCACTTCGATCACCGTGCGCTGGCAGCATCCGACGGAGACGGGCGGCGGCGAAGTCTCGGGGTACATCTTGCAGATGAACGACTGGGCCGGTGGGCCGAATGCCGGGGGATGGAAGACGGTGTACGACGGAACCGGGAGGCCTCTGGTCAGGCACGCCACCGTCCTTGCACCGTATGTCGACGAAGGCCGGTCGTACAATTTTCGAGTGGTCGCTCGCAACCTTCAGGGTGCAAGCCAGCCGAGCCCAGTGTCGCGGTTCCTGGTGCGCGATCCCACGACCCCCCAGGCTCCCGATTCGCCGACCCGTGACCCGAGGACTTCCCTTGGCAGCGATCCTAGCAGGGAAGATTCGGCCGTGGCAATTCGCTGGGCGCGGCCCGACGACAACGGAGGCTCTCCCGTGACCAGCTACCAGATCTTCATCGACGACGGCCTCGGCGGCCCCTTTCGAGAGCGGCTGAGCAACCGCGCTGAAGTGCAGGTCATCACCGCATCGGCAGGTGCCAAGTTCATGCTTCGGTTCCGCGGCCAAGTCCAGACAACCGCGGAGCTTGACGTTGTGAGCCTCGGGACAGCAGAGCTGGGTGCTGCGGCCATGCGAGAGGCCCTGCTGACTATCCCCGGCATCGGGCGCTCAGACGTCACCTTCGACCAGGCCGCCAGGGAGTGGACAGTCACCATGCTCGAGTCGTCCGGGGACGTTGAGCAGCTGGAGCCGGTGCTCACTCACGCAGGCGCTGCTACCGGAGACGTCACGGTTGTCACCCCGTCCGGCTCGGAGGGTGGTGGGCAGGCAGAGGTTCAGCTCCTGAGCTTCACCGCGCCAGTCTCAGGAGCCCTTACTGGGCTGGCGGTGCAAATTTTCTGGTCCTCTCGCCCTGGCCTGGCCACAGGCAGCATCGACGCTGCTACCACCACCGACACCGAGCTCCAGGTGGCCCTTTCTTCGGCGTTTGGTGGCACGTTCCGGGCTGTCACGACCGCAGCGACTGCCTCGGCGCGTGAGATCACCATCCGCTTCGAGAATGACCACCCGGAAGGCATGCTTGCCCTTCTTGACGTTCGTGTCGCCTCGGCAGCGGCGGATGACCAGTCGGTGGATGTGTCGAGGCTGCAGCGCCGCGAACTTGTGCACGTTGCTGGCGGGCTCGTCGCGGGGCGGTCATACCGCGCGTATGTCCGAGCGGTCAACGCTCAGGGTGTTGGTGCAGCAAGCGCCGTCGTCTCGGTCATCGCCGGTGACAGGCCCGCAGCACCAGCCCGCCCCACGTACCAGGAAGTGGCCGCGACGTCGATTCAGCTGGCATGGCAGGCTCCAGGACTGGCGGACGGCGGAGGGATGCCAACCGGTGGGAACGCCATCACGGGCTACACAGTCTACAGTTTCCCTGCAGCCCCGGTGAACTCTCAGTCCGACCCAGAGCCCGTGAAGGCCGAAGTGCAGACGCTGGAAATCACATGCGGCGCGCCCGTGTCGGCGGTCCAGCGGCTGACGCTGCGGTCGGCGTCCGGGGGTGCTTTCTATCTGTCTTTCCCTGATGGGGCCGGGGGGACTGTCCGCACCGACGCGATCGTCTACGGCGCCTCTGGTGCCGATGTCCAAACGGAGCTCAGGTCGCTGTGCACGAAGCTGGGCGCACTTTGCCAAGTCACCGTGACCCGGCCTCCCGCGTCATCGCCCGACGAGTACTATGACCTGTCGTTCCCGTCGTCAGTCGGCCCAGTGAGCCTGGCTGCCGTTGATGAAAAGGAGCTGACTGGATCAGCAGTGGCGGCGCAGTCCGATCACATCGCCATGGGAGCCCCGCCGTGCGGCGGCGATCTGACCCTTGCTTTCCGAGGCGCCGAGACGGGACCTATCGATGTCAGCTCTTCAGCCAGCGTCGTGCTCATCGAGCTAGAGGCGCTCCCCACGATCGGGAAGGTCGCGGTGGAGAGGGCATCGCTCGCGAACCAGGGCGCATCGTTCCGGATAACGTTCCTGACAGACGTCGGAGACATGCCGCTTCTTGTGGCGACGTCCGGACGCCTGAGAGGAGCCTCAGCACGGGCCACCGTGATGGAAACCACCCCTGGGACGCCAGCCGTCGTAGCATACACTGCTCCAGACCGACCGAACGCCCTACAGTTCGTGGCGAACGGACTGTCCACGGGCACCACCTATGCCTTCCGTGTTGCGGCCATTTCTGCGGTTGGCATGGGAACACCGAGCCTGCCTGGTGCTACTGTGGCAGCACGAGCAGGCGCGAGCCCCGTGACCACGACTGCTTCGGGGTCTGCCCTCTCAAGAGGCTTTGCTGGCGTGGTCTCGGAGATTCAGCGTCTCTCCATCGTCGGGTCTGGGATTGCCGGAACGTATACGCTCCAGGTCGGAGCCCAGGGCTCCTCGTCGGCGCCGGTCGCCTTTGCGAGCGCTGTGGCTGACATTGAGGCGGCTCTCACCGGGGTGGCGTTCGGGGATGCAATCAGTGGCATGAGCGGTACCGTCGGGGCTGTGAGGGTCTCCGAGGTTCTGCGCGCCGCTGGTCAAGAACTTCGCCTCGCAATCACGTTCGTGGGCAACATCGGGGACGTCCCGCTGCTGCGCATCGATGCAGCGGGCCTCACAGGCACCGTGACTTCCGCTGCCGCCGAGGAGCATATCCGAGGGAAGACCAACAGTTTCACCATTGAGCCGAAGAAGGCCACCGGCAGCTCAGTGAGGGACGTGCTGGCAGGGGAGGCGCTAGCAGGCCGCGACGTCTTCTTCACGGAGCTGTGGTCGTCGCGCGAGGGGGCATCAGATGGCACCCACGAGTGGATGAAGGACGGCGGGGTTGCCGACTACGCGGGGGTCCGCTACGAGATCCAGCGGATCACAACGTCCCTTCCCTCCGTTGGCACCATCGGAGGGACGTTCCGGCTCGTCCTCGACACCAAAGCAGGCTTTGACGCTGTCTCCGGGAGCCGAAGCGTGACAGCCGAGATTCCTTTCAATGCGCAGCCGCTGGCCGTCAAACAGGCGCTGGAGGCACTCCCTAACGTCGGCGAGGTCGATGTCAGCCGGTCCGTAGAGGATGCCACAACCCTCGCCTACACATGGCTGGTCACGTTCAAGGCGCCTCTCGGAAACCTTCCGACCATGGCAGCGGAGCATCCGCTGCTCACCCCCGCAGGTGCCATGGCAGCTGTGCTTGGTGCGCCATCTTCAGCGGATACCGCTGTTCTCGACGGAGTGACCGAGATCCAGACCATCACAACAGCGTCAGATGGCCTCATGACGCCGGAGGTGCAATCCATCGCCACGTTTTCGGCATCCCCCGGTGCGATCACGTCAGGTGACCTGCTCGTGGCGTTCCGCGGCTCTGCGACGGTCAGCTTGGCCTACGATGCCAGTGCAGCCGCGGCCGAAACCGTGCTTGAGGCCATCCCCGGAATCAACGACGTGTCAGTGTCCCGAGCAAGCAACACCAACGGCGCAGGTGCAGCTGTGGGGGCAGTGTGGTATGTCACCTTCCACGACCCGGTGGGCGACATCCCTCTTCTGGACGTGGCCTCGGGGACCCTCAGTACTGGCTCCGCCTCTTGCGACGTTGTGACGGACGGCTCAACTCCGATCAACGGCACATTCATCGTGGCCTTTGGAGACGCGGATGGAAGCACTACATCCAACTTGCCGTTCGACTCCTCAGCATCCACCATGGCAGCTGCGCTCTCTGGGCTCAGCACGATTGCTCCCGGTCGCGTGGTCGTGGATCGAACAGCCGTCGGGAACGGGTATCGTTGGCGTGTCACTTTCAGCAACAACGTCGGCAACCTGCAGCCGCTGGTGGCGAAGCCGGAAGTGCACGAGGTGCAGTCGGTCACGACAAGGGGGGGCGAACCGACGCCACTTGGTGGCACATTTACCCTTGGGTTCGGCGGGGAGACGACGACAGACATCCCATTCAACGCTGCTGCATCCACAATGAAGGCCTCGCTGGAGGCGCTCACCACGGTTGGGCGGGTGGAGGTCTCGCGTGACGGCCCGGTCGGCAACGGCCAGTATTCTTGGCTGGTCACGTTCCGCGCAAACAGCGGAGACCTTCCCACGCTTGCGAGCAGCTCTGCAGGAATGACTGGGACTTCTGCCACCGTCGGCGTGCAAGAAGTCCAGGCCGGTGTGGCCATGTCGCTGACCGGCGACAACCCGAGGGTGGGGGTGGCGGAGGCAGTGGCCGGCTTGCCGTCGTATTCGGGCGAGTACACGCCAGACACGACGGGCAAGGCTCACCTTGCAGTCAGGCAGCTCGTTGCTGGCGGGCTGTTTGCGCAGTACTTCGACAATCAGTGGCTACAGGGCACGCCTGTCGTCACGCGGGTCGACCCCTCGGTTGACTTTGACTTTGGCACGGGACTTGTGACGCCTTTTGGCAGGGACTTCGTGTCCGCTCGATGGACGGGCAAGCTACGCCATCACGTCACCGAAGATGCAACCCTGTTCCTCGGTGGTGACGAGGGCGTGAGGCTGTTCTTCGACCACCAGCTCGTCGTCGACAGATGGGACACCTGCTGCGCCGAGGGAGTGGCAACAGTCCGAGTGACCGCAGGAACCTACCACGACATCAAGGCTGAGTTCCGTGACGTCACGGGCCCTGCAAGCGTCAAGCTCTCGTGGCGCACCCCTTCCGTCCCGCGGGAAGTGATACCGCCTTCGGTTCTCTTCAGTGCCACCCACATTTCTGGCTCACCGTTCGATCTTGAGGTCATTCCCGGCGCCGCGGACTCCCCCCGGTCCGTGGTGTTCGGCCCTGGCGTGGCAGCGGCCCGCGCTGGCATCCCGGCGCTCATTGAGATTCAAGCCAGAGACGCGGCCGGAAATAACAAAACTTCGGGGGGAGACCAATTCGTGGTGTCACTGGAAGGGCCCGGCGGCAAGTTCGGCGTGTCTCCCACTTTCGTCGGCGCCGGCCTTTACCGCGCAAGCTACACCGTGTTCCAGGCCGGCCAGTATAGCCTTCGCGTGCAAGCCGGGGTGTCCGACGGGTCAACAGTCATCGGCCTATCGGACATTGGTTGCTCGGACGGGCAGGGGGCTGCCTCGTGCAGCCCCTTCACGGTCCAGGTCGGGCCGGGGCCAGCGGTCGCGGCGACTAGCGACTCAACTGGCGCCGGACTGACAGCTGCCGTCGTCGGGCAGCCCGCGAGGTTCCGCATCCAGAGTCGGGACACCTACCAGAACAACCTTGAGGCTGGTGGCGCAAACTTCAAGGTTGAGGTCATCTCAGCGAGTGGTGGCGCTGCTGCACCAAGGTATCGCGGCGATGTTCAGGACCGCGGGGATGGCACGTTCGATGCCACTTATACTGTGCTCGTCGCAGGAAGTTACACGGTGGTTGTCACGCTGGACGGCCAGCCGGTGCAGACGCTGGGTTCGCTGGTAAGCGCGCAACTTGCTGTCGTCCACGGGCCGCTTCACGGGCCCAGTACAACAGCTCTGGGAGCCGGCCTGGCGTCGGCAACTGCCAACGTGCCGGCGGCGTTCACAGTGTCTGCCCGCGATGCATTTGGTAACCTCCGGACCGGGGCAGGCAGCGGAGATGGTGTGTCGGACATGTTTGAGGTGGCGCTGCATAGCCCCTCCGGTAGGCTGGTTCGATCGGGAGGGATTGTCGTGGCATTGCAGATCGACGCTGACGGCGGCTCGTTCGACGTCCAGCAGAACGGAGGCTTGTGCGGCGTCACGAGGGACCTGCCTTGGGACGTGCCCGCAGCAGTGCTGAGGTATGAGCTTGAGCGCTCCTTTGCCGCCGCGGGATGCGGGGTCCGTCGAGTCAGCGTGGACATGGATGGCGTCCCGGGCTCATCTGGCGCCCACAGCTTAATCATTACCCTCACAGCTGGAGCAGCGGCTGCGACCTCGGCATCGAGCCTGTTCGTGCCTCGCTCTTCGCTCACGCTTAGCGGAGCTTCTGGCTCAATCGTTCCGTCTGTTGTATCCGGACCAGTCGCGGGTGAATACCCAATCTCGTACACGGTGCAAGAGGCCGGGGTCTGGTCGTTGAACGTCACGACAGGCGTTGGGCTTGACTTGGCCCACATCTCTGGCTCACCGTTTACGGTCGACGTCGCAGTTGGGGCGGTTCACGCCCCATCGTCCACGGCATCAGGGCCGGGTCTGCTTTCGGGCCTGGCTGGAGCGCCGTCGTGGTTTGTCCTGAGCGCCGCCGATGATGGTGTTCAAGAGGTTCAGCACCTTGCTGTTGTGGCCGGCAAACCGAGTGGCGGTGCTAGGCCAGAGCTCCGCACGTTCACTTGTACCCACAACACGGGCATCATCACTGTGTCGTATGCTGGGGCAACAGCCACGATGCCAGTGACGTCAACAGCAGCCGCAGCTGCATCGGCTACGGTGGCTGGTATCCCTGCTTTTGCAGCCAGCACGGTGGAGTTTTCAGCAAATCCTTGTTCCGGCACACCCGTCACTTTGTCGATCTCTGACGCCGGGCCATTGGACAACTTGGTCATCAGCGACGCCGGCGCAACGGGTGGCTCATTCACGGAGGACCTTTCGGCACGCGTTGCCGGGTGGGTCGCGTCTCGGGATGAGGTCCAGCGCATTGTATGCTCAGCGACGGGCGGCTCAGCAGAGCTGGCCCTTCGTGGCGCCGCAGTGACCGTGACTCCGTCCTTCACAGCCATTCAGCTGCAGGCAGCTTTGAGCTCCTTGGCATCCATCGGCGAAGTGGAGGTGTCAGCGGCCGGGCTCCTGTGCTCGGGTGGAAATGTTGACGTGACCTTCAAGGCGCTCACCGGCGATGTTGAGATGCTGGAATTCACGGGCCACGCGTTGCCGTGGGTGCCTGCACAGACGACCGTGAATGAGCTCATCAGCGGCCGGAGCCTCGCCTGGGGCACCTTCCTGCTGGATTTTAACGGATCTGTGACTGCACCAATCCGCCATGACGCCTCTGCGGCCGAACTCAAGGCTGCGCTTGAGGCCCTTCCGTCGATTGGCTCTGTTCGAACTGAGCGAGCTGCGGTTGGCATCAATACGGTCCGCCCGGGCGGCCTCGTCGACGAAGCGGTGCAGTGGAGCGTCACGTTTGGGGGCAGCGGACGCACCTCCCCCGCACTTCTCGGGGACTTGCCCCTCCTCGAAGCCATCTATGACTCCTCCTCGTTGCGATACTCTGATGCGGGCCAGAGTGCGCCCGCAGTGGTTGTCACAGAGGCCACACGCGGGGCTTTCGGGAACCTTCGGCCGGCAGCCGTCGACCTCCCCACCGTGGGCGCTGGTCTCGCTCACCGGACTGAGTCAGGCGTCGGGGTTAACGCGTTTGAGACGCAGTCGCTGGTGTGCACTGTCCCCCCTCAGGGATCCGCTGCCATGCTCAGCTTGCGCTTTGGCACAAGCACGGCAAGCCTGCTGCCCAGTGCGAGTTTGCCGGACCTGGAGGCAGCCCTGAACGCGCTCGCTTCGATCACGGAGGCGGGAGGAGTCATTGTGAGCGGGACGTCTGCCACGGTGTGCGCTGTGGCACCTGCGTCTCCCGCCACCATCCGATTCGGGGCACCAGGCGACCAGCCTCTGATCGACGCACAAGCCTCTGCTGCCGACGTGGCCATCGTGGCAACTGAGCTGGTCACCGGCGGCCTGAGCGTGGTGCCCGGCGAGCAAGCTGGAACGTACAACATCACTTACACGCCGAAGGTCAAGGGCACCTACGACGTCTTCGTGACCATCGGTGGGGCCGACGTTGCCGGCTCCTTCTCGTCGGGAGTGACCGTTGCTGCGAGCACGCGAGTTGCGAATGGACCGAGCTCCACCCATGATGCGAGCCCAATCGCCACGCAAGGAGTCTCGGAGGGCTTTGATGTTCAGATGAGGGACAGTTTCGGGAACGAGCTCGATGGGCCTCTTCTGCCTGGCGACGAGCTGATCGCGATGCTTGTGCCGACGGTGGCAGCTGCAAACGTCACCACGATTGCCGCCGACGTAACGTCTGATACTCCGAACACTGACGGAACTTACCGGGTGTCGTACCTTCCCAAGGACGCCGGCCTGTTCGACCTGGACATGCGACTGCGCACTTCGGGCGGCCTCCTGCGAACTGTGTACTCTTTTGCCGACTGGACCGCGCCGAGGCTTGCGAATGCCCTGCCGTCCGTGGCAGAGCGTGCCCACTGCCCGTCATCACTCACCGCTTGTGATTCCACTTCCCTGGATGCTTCCATTGACCTCGACTGGGGTGCATCTGCTCCAGTGTCAGACCCTGCCTTCCCAGTCGACTTCTGGTCCGCATCGTGGTCCGGGTTCATCCGCTCCCCGGTCAGCGGGCCGCTCACTCTCTTCGTGTCGGCGAATGACAAGGCAGACCTGAGGATCGATGGGGACCTGCTCATCAATGCCTCAGCATCCGGCTCCGTCGAAGCCAGCGGAATCATTGCGGATGCGGTCCGTGGACGGCTGTATGGGTTAAACCTTCGCTTCGCCGACCTTGGAGGGAATGCCTCGGTCAGGCTCTCGTGGAGTGCAGGGCAGCTGGTGAAGCAAGTGATTCCATCGGAAGCCCTGTTCTACGAGCGCCACCTGGTCGCATCTCCTTACAGCGTGCGAGTCTACCCTGGAGCACCGAGCGCTCAGACGACCTCGGCAGCTGGCACAGGCCTGTCTGCTTCCGTTGCTGGGGAGCTGGCAACCTTTGATGTCACGGCCCGGGACGCTACGAACAGCACACGCCATGCCTCCGGAGGTGACTTCTTCGTTGTCAATATTGTTGGCACGAGCGGATGGGCGGGAACAGGGCGGGTTGACGATGCGGAGCCGACCGGCGTGCCCATCAGCTCAAATCTGTCCGCCGAGCCGATGGACTGGGTGCCACTTAGCGCAACAGCGACGGCACTTCGAGGAGCCACAGCTGTGACGGTGTCGGCTGATCTCACTGCCACTCTCAAGCGTGGGGACACCTTTGTCGCCGGCCCTGAGCGCTTCGTGGTGCATCCTTCGGCGCCGTTTACGTCGTCAAGCGTCCCGGTGGTCGAGGCTGTCCGTAGCGCAGGGCTCTCCGGCGCTCTCATGCACAAGGCTGGGCCTTCCACGGGTGTCTACCGTATCAGCTACAACGCGACTGTTCGAGGCGTCTATGCGCTGTCGGTGCAGCTACCTCCGAGGGCGGAGGTGCTCCGAGTGTCGGTGGTGTCGTCGTCAGCGCTTGGTGGCAGCTTTCAGCTGGTCAATCCGGCAGTACCCCCGTCGTCAACGCTGGCTGCATCACGTCTCATCGCAGCGGATGCCTCTGCCTCGGACATTGAAGCTGCCATCATGGACATTGGTGCGGTCACAGCGCGACCCGTGGTCGTCGATACGGTTGCCGCGGACTCGCTAGGCCAGCGGACCTTCGAAGTCCGGTTCGATCCCATTGACGGCGACGTGCCTGCACTCATCGGAGATGCCAGGCTTCTCACGGGGAACGGCGCGAACCTGGTCGTCACCGTGGCCCAGGAGGGCAGGCCACTCCAGCACATCGCTGGCTCCCCGTTCTCCGTGAACGTGTCCACAGGTCCTGCTGACCCGGGCATGACGACGGCGTTCGGACGTGGGCTCGTTAGCGCGGTCGCCGGCTCAACCGCATCCTTCGTCGTCCAGGTGAAGGATCGGTTCGGTAACGACCGGACCACGCCGGACCTGGTGGCGGTTGAAGTGTTCCGTCCCGCTTCCCAGCACGGACAAGATGCGACCAATGCGACCGTACGCACTGCTGGCGCAGGAACGGGTCAGTACACCGTAAGTTTCACCGTCAATACGACGGGAGACTATACCATTGTGCCGATGCTAGTGACCAGGAACGAAGTGCAGATGGTATCCACCCGCTTTGGGGCTTCTTCTGGCCGTGGCGGCTCGTTCCGCCTCGCCTACGGTGGCGAGTCAACCGTGGCCCTGGCGTGGGACGCGCCTGCAGCTGCTGTCCAGCAGGCGGTATCTGCATTTGCAGGCCTTCGCAGCGTCCAGGTGAGCCGAGCAGAGCTTCCAGAGGGCTTTGACTACTCGCTTGAGTTCGAAGCCACGCAAGGCGACTTCTTCGATCTGCGTCCGACACCGGACACGGCTCTCCTCCCTTCGGGCAGCACAATCACGGCAAGGGTTGTCACTCCTGGCCAGCGCGCGCACATCAAGACTTCCCGGGATCCTGTGCGATTCGAGACCCAGCGAGTCAGCACCAGCTTTGCCGCTGCACACCAAGCGGCGCCGTCTGGCACCTTCCAGCTGCGGTTCCGTGGCCTTGTTACCGAGCCGATCGCCTGGGATGCCACCGAGGCGCACTTTAAGTCCGCTCTGGAGTCTGTGGGCAGCATCAGGAACGTCGCAGTTTCGCGAGCGGGGCCCGGGGCTGGAGCAGGGTACTCCTGGGATGTCACGTTTATCGCCCAAGAGAACGGGGCTGTGACAGGCGCGCAGCAGTTTGGGCCGCTGCCGCCTTTGGAGCCGTTGAATGTCCTGCTTGCTGGCGCCTCATCCGGCTCCTCCGTCGCAGTCTCCAGCCCTGGCTTGGCTGACAGCACCGGAAGCTCACCCTTCCGGGTGATCGTGCGTCCAGCAGCTGTGAGCGCTCGAGCTTCCACCGCGTTCGACGACAACCCCGGCGGCCTCACGACGGGCGTTTACAACGCCGAGTCCAGATTCTTCGTGACCCCACGGGATCGCTTCGGAAACCCCGTCCTGAGTAGCGCAGATCCTGTTCAGGAGGTGCAAGTCGTGACCGTCTCCAGCAGCACAGGAAGCAGCCCAGCCGGCACGTTCTCATTGCTGTACGGTGGCGAAGCTACGGTAGCACTGTCAGCGGCAGGTATCACAGCCGATGCCATCAACGTCGCACTGGAGGGGCTCAGTTCGATCGGAGCTGTCTCAGTTACCATGGATGCCGGCTCAACGGCAAGCCAGTCAGAGTTTGCCGTCACCTTCTCCAGCGAGCTTGGAGACTTGGCACCCCTTGGTGCAACGCAGAACTCATTGGCAGCGGGAACATCTGTGGTTGTCACAGCTTGCATTGGTGCCACGGTGCAGGTGGTGATGACTTCGGCAGACGCTGGATCTCGGCTTGGCGGGCTGTTGGTGCTGTCAGTGCTGGCCGGTGACGACGGGCAGCTCGAGGCCGAGCCCGTGTCTCACAGCGCCACGGCCGCCGAAGTGAAGTCGGCGCTTGAAGCTATTGACGGCATTCATGGCGTCTCCGTGTCCCGGGGACCTCCCACGGCGTCTGTCGGCTTTGCTTGGTCCGTCACGTTCGTGTCTTTTGACGCTGCAGTCGCTGACCGTTCGGCTCGGGCTCCACTCCTGTTCGCAGAAAGCCGCCGCCTGACCGGAACCGGCTCTTCAGCAGTAGTTGCCACTGTGTGCCCGTCCAGTCCGTCGGGTCGTATAACCTCGGTTGCTGGCACCCTCGGCCAGACCGTTGTTGCCGACCTCGCAGGACCTGCTGCCGCTCGTGGTCGAGTGTTCTCTCGGACCCTTGACGACGGTCTGGCAGCGCCTGGTGAGCTCAGGGTCGCATACACGACCCCACGCGTTGGCGTCTATTCCCTCAACGTTTCGATCCCTTCGAGAGGTGGCCTGCTGGCTCAGTACTTCAACAACCGGTGGTTGCACGGGTCTGCAGCCCTGACCCGCGTGGACAGCTCGGTGGACTTCTTCTGGCCTTCGTTCATCACCGCTGCAGGGCGCGACTACGTCTCCGCACGCTGGCGGGGCTTTGTGCAGGTGCCGTTTTCTGAAGAAGTCACGTTCCATGTTGAGGTTGACGACGGGGCCAAGCTGCTTGTGAACGGGTCGGTGGTCATTGACTCTTTCGATGGGTCGGTGCCGTCTGGCGCCGCACCGCAAAAGCTGAGCGGGCTGGTGCCCGGCGGCCCGATGCTCAGCTCGGTGCTCTATCCCATTGAGCTGGAGTTCCGCGAGAATGTTGGCAACGCTTCTGTCCGGCTGATGTACTCATCAAAAACGCAGGCGCTCGCAGTCGTCCCGCCCTCCAGGCTGTTCCACTCGCCGGTGCCGATCTCTGCCTCGCCATTCACGGTGCGGCCGACTGGTATTCTGCCCTCGGACCCAGTTCGGCTAGAGCTCGCTGTTGCAGGCAAGGACTCGCTGCAGCTTCAGTGGTTTGCCCCCTCGGACGACGGGGGCAGCCCTGTCACTGCGTACCGAATCGAGTGGTGGGCCGTGGCAACTGCAACCACCCAGGCACCGGCAATCTTGACCGAGCTTCAGAGCATCAAGGTGCTGGGTGCCGAGTCCGGCACGTTCTCCGCAGAGCTGCCCGGGCTCGGGGTCACGGGCCAGCTTGCGTTCAACGTGCCCGCCGCGGCATTGGCGCGGGCCTTGGCGGCAATTCCTGGAGTTGGACGCGTCTCAGCAACGTGTGCCAGCTCGCTCTCTGAGCACGGAGACTGCCCTGCAAGCGCCTTGGGCGCACGAGAATGGCGAGTGACGTTCGAATCGTACGTGAATGAGGCTTCAGCCTCCAGCGATGTGGTCTCCATGGCCCTGTCGGCGGTAGGGCTTAACTCGCTTGCGACCGCTGGCGTGTGCGCAAGCTCGTCGACAGCTGCTGCAGCCGGTTCTGCTGGCTCGATCGCTTGCGACGCGTCCGACAGCCGTGATGGCGGGCTTGTGAGCTCGCACTGCCTGCCGCGCGCGGGCGGGTTCGCCTCGCCTTGCCCCAGTCTGACAGGGGTTGCGCTGGACGTTCCGAACGGAAGGTTCGGGTACCTAATCAGCGGGCTGACCCCGGGGCAGCGATACGCAGCCCGGGTGCAAGCCGTGAACGTGGTTGGTCGGGGCATTCCTGCCGTTCCCTTGCTCGACTCGCCCAGGGCGGTGCCTGCGCAGCCCCAGTCTGTCGAGCTCGTCAGGCTTGCAGGAAACCCAAGCGGCCTACGCGTGTACTGGCGGGCTCCGCTTGCGGACAACGGCGCCAGTGTGACCCGGTATCGCCTGGAGTGGGCTGACTCTGGCCGCTCTTTCGCGCTGGGAATCGGGGTCAAGAGCGCCACCATCGACCCGGCCACCGCAGCGAGCTTGCGTCGTGATGCGCCGGACATCTTCCAGTCGGACCTTTTGGGACTCGCCCCGGGCGGTCCCGTCTTCGTGCGGGTTGCCGCCGAGAATTCAGCCGGCATCGGTCCGTTCGCAGTGCCTGCGGCCGACGGCGGCAGCCTTGAGCCCGGCTCTTCGCCAGCCGCCATCACGGAGGGAGGCGTTGAACTCGCGAGGCTTCCCAGCGTCGCATCAACCACTGTGGGGGACCGATCAACGAGCCTCGTCGTGTCCTTCCTCCGGCCTCCAGCTTCCAACGGGCACAACGTGTCGGAGTACCGCGTGGAAGTGTTCTCCGGAGCAGGCCGTGCGGAGGTGCAGGCGGTAACCGTCGACGATGCTTCCGGCGGAACCTTTGTGCTCGGCTTTGGCCCAGACTCGACCGACCACCTACCACACGATTGCAGTGCCGAAGCAATGCGTGCAGCGCTTGAAGCTCTTCCCCTGATCGGGTCCGTGCTAGTGGAGCGGAGCGAGCAGCCGGCTGGGGACGGCACCGTCCTCCGCACTTGGCTGGTGACTTTCATTGGCGAAACCGGCGATGTTGGCCGGCCGCTGTCGATGCAGGCGTTCTTGGTCAGCGACCTGGCGGCTGGCACGCCGGCAACGGGCGCAGTGCAGCGGGGCCTGAGCGAGACCGTGCCGGGGACTTTTGCGGTGGCGGCCGGCTCGGCGGTTTTTGTTCAGACCGGAACGGATGTGACCGCTGCGATCCCGCCAGGCTCGTTTGTGCAGGTTGGGTCAGACCCTGCCACGACATCGACGGTAGTTTCCTCCGTCTTTGCTGGCGGCGACACTACGGTGACTGTGCGATCCCCGCATTCGGGAGCCTCGGAGCCTGCGGCACGGCTTCTGACCGGCCTCACACCCCAAGGGCGGCTGCCTTTGAACTTCCGCTCCACGCTTCTCAATGTGACGCAGCTCAAGTCCCTCGCAGCATCAATGCCGGCGGCCCTCTCTGGTCGAGCTGACATGGAGGACTACTTCACTTTCCTCGTCGGGGGCCTTTCTCCTGGCGTCGAGTACGCGGCGCGGGTGCGCGCGTCCAACCTGCTCGGGCCTGGCCCTGATACCGTCAGCACGCCAGGCAGCATGTCACCGCCTGTCCTGAAGCCCTCAGAGCCGACGAGCGTCACCTTGTCCGTGGAGTCATCGACGGCCCTGCGAGTGGCATTCGGAGCGCCGCTCTCAGACGGCGGGCGCCCCGTGACCAAGTATTTGGTCGAGTGGGACACATCGTCGCTGTTCTCAGGCGGTGAGGCCGGCGGAGCCATCGGCTCGCAGGAGCTGGTGGTCCAGCCGGGGGAGTGTGAGGCCTCGCCCTGCACGGTCGTGATCGGATCCTTGGCCCAAGGGCGACTTCATTTTGTGAGGGTCTTCGCGTACAACTCCAAGGGTTTCTCGGAGTCGCCAGGCCTGCCCGTGCCCTCGAGCGAGACTCCCAAGGCGGCACCGTCGCCGCCAGACTTTGTGCAGGTCATGCCGGCCGGAATTGGTCGGCTTCGTGTGACATTCTCGCCGTCTGCCAACGACGGGGGCAGCGCTGTCACCGCATACCGTGTCGATTGGGATGCGCAGGGCTATGAGGCGCTCGTCGCTGGGTCGAGCGCACAACAGCTCTTTGCCCTGCACGACGTGTGGAACGTGTCTCTGTCGTCCCCATCAAGCCAGGTGACAGGCAGCTTTTCGCTGCGGATGGGCAGCTCGCTCACGGAAGACATTCCCTGGAATGCGGAGGCCTCGGCCGTCGCTGCTGCCGTGTCCGATCTGCCGCTCGCTGGCCGCGTTCAGGTGTCCCGCAGGGCCGTGGGCTGGGGCTTTGAATGGGCTGTCACGTTCTCGTCTGCTCCTGGGCGGGTGCCCGTCGACCTGCAGGCGTCCACGGACTTTGGAGCGCGATTTGCCTCCGCCGCGTCAGGGCTCGGGTCGTCCCTTTCGCCAGCCACCGCTGTGGTTACGGTGGCGCCTGCCGTACGCGCGCTTGCCGGCTTTGAGATCCAAGAGGTCGCGGTACACAGCACTGCGGGAGACGTCGCAGGCACTTTTGGGCTGTCCCTCGAAGCGGCTAGCACATCAGACCTTCCGGTGGGGTCGGACTGCGCGGCCATGACGATGGCGCTGGAAGCTCTCGGGAACACCGGAGCATTGTTCTGCCAGCGCCGGGCGGCCGGCACGTCAGGCTGGGTGTGGCGGCTGGTGTTCACGAGCCGCATCGGCGATGTGCCTTCGCTCGTGCTCAGCACTTCCGGGGTCACCACCGCTGGTACACTCACCAGCGGCGTGACCGAGGTAACATCCGGGGACGCCCCGGTTTTCAGCTCCGGCCTTCGGGGCGCTCGCGTCCTGGATGTCGCAGGAGAGCTGCAGCCATCGACAGCGGCTGGTCAGCCCTTCTCGGTTGTGATCTCTGGCCTGAGCAGCGCTGCGATGTACCACGTCACAGTGTCTGCGAGTAACGGGGTTGGCGGCACGTTTGGCCCTTCGGCAGCAAGCATTCCGGCGCTTTCGCGTGCCGTTGCCCTTCCAGACGGGCCGCTGGTCGTCCGAGCATCCCCGGCAGGGCCAAGCTCCGTGAATCTGAGCTGGACCCCGCCAGAGAACACAGACCCCGCATCGGTGAGCTCGTACGAGCTGGAGTGGGACCCCAACGCGGGAGTGGCCGAGCAGCAGTCGTTCAACCTCTCCGTTTCAGCGGGAACGGTGGCAGCAGCCCGGGGAACCTTTAGGCTGGCCTTCCGTGGCCGAGAGACGATCCCTCTTCCCGTTGGGAGCGGAGCCGCAGAGGTCCGCAGCGCCCTTGAGGCTCTGTCAACCGTGGGCCGGGTGGCAGTGACCACTTCCTCCGGTAGCATGTGGAGAGCCTGGGCCGTGGTGTTCGTCACGAACGCAGGCTTCCTCCCGCTGATGTCTGCTGACATCTCCGGGGCCACAGCTCCGTCGCCGGCTGTTGTGGCCGGTGGTGTCACAGAACTTGTGGCTGGCACACAGCCTACTTTCGATGCTGGTACGCAAGGCATCGCAGTGAAGCCGCTTGGCTCCTTGTCGGTGACCGCCGAGCCCGAAGTTCAACGAGTGACTGTATCATCGTCTGCTGCAGACCTGGACGGGTCCTTCAAGCTTCATTTCATGGGCTCGGCCACCACCGCGATCGCGGTGTCCGCGTCCGCCGCAGTGCTGAAGGCGGCGCTCGAGGCTCTGCCTGCGCTTGACAACGTCACCGTCTTGCGCCGTGAGTTGGCGCCCCGCACGTCGCCCGTGACAAGCCTGGCATCAGTCTCGTGGGACATCACCTTTGCTGCCGCTGTGATGCCGTCTTACGCTGCTTCGTCGCTCACCAGAGCGCCCGTGATCGCCGAAGATTTGCCGCTCCTACAGGCCTCTGTCTCGGCGAGTGCAGAGCGTTCGCCGGTGACTTTTGCTGCGGGCGGGACACTGCGGGGGTCGCAAGCGTTCATTTCTTGCGTTCAGCTACGGCGTGGGTCCTTGCCAACGAGCCAGGTCGTCGCCGGCCTCGCCACGGGAACTCCTTACTTTGCCAGGGTCCGGGCCGCGACCGGCGCGGGGCAGTCCCAGTTCACCTTGGCTGCGTTTGCTGCTGCTCCCGGTGCCGTTGCACCCCCAGCTGCGATTGAGCCCAGAGCAGCGATCCTTGGCGCTGGGCAAGTGGAGGTAAGCTGGATGCCGCCCGTTAGCGAGGGGGGCCTGCCCATCTCCGAGTACGTTGTGCAGGTCGCAGCTTCGAGCGACTTTGCGCAGGTGGACCAGACAGTCAAGGTCGGCCGAAACGGAAGCACTTTCGGGCCAGGTGGCCGCGTCGCCGTTGTCTTGACGGGTGTTGCATCATCAACGCCCGCTTACATCCGCGTGCTCGCGTACAATGCGGCAGGCTTTAGCCCGCCAAGCTCGGCCTCTACCTCGCTTGTAAGCACGAGGTCTGGCGTGCCGCCGTTTGACCTAGCCAGCGTCGCTGGCGGCCTGCCGCTTCCCTCGGATACCGTTCATTCACTCACGCTTACCTCGCCAGCGGCACTTACGGCTGGCGAGTTCCGGCTTCAGGACGCCGCAGGAGCCCAGTCGAGCGTGCTGTCGTTCAGCGCAGAGCCAGCGGACCTTGTTGCGGCGCTCCACGCCTTGCCATCGGTCAGGGACTCGGCATCGGGGGTGCTGGTTTCCGTTCTGGACGAGAGTGCAAGCTGGGACGAGACATCAGCTCCAAGCGTCGGCGTGAAGCGAACATGGATGATGACTTTTGTTGGATCAACCGGCCCTTCAGTCGCTCTCGCGACCGTGGACTCGGCCGCTGCGTCTGCGCAGGAGGTTCAGCAGCTGGAGTACTGGGCGCCCACAGGGTCAATCACCGGTGGTGGCCTCTCGGTCGGCGCTGGGCTCGGATCTGCCGCTGTTTGCCTCGCGCTGCCAGCGGACGTGAGCTCGGTCAGTGCCATGGTTGTGCAGCTTCTCGGGCCTGGGGTGGTAGCAGCTGACATCTCCGTGGTAGAGGCTGCGTTTTCATCCCCGGGCCAAGGCAAGCGCTTCACCATTACTTTCGCAGCATCACTCGGCGATGTCGAGGCTTTGGTCATCCAGCCGCCCGGGGCGCCTTCGTGTGCCGCGCTGCAGGGCTCACCGTACGGCCTAGGCTCGTCGGCGATGACAATTCTCGAGGGTGACAGCTCCGGCGTCGTGGATGCGTTCTCGGATGCAGGGGCATCCCTGCCCTCGTCCACGACGCTGGTCCGAGTCGGGAACGCCGAGGGTGCCGTGCTGTCCTTTGCCGCTGCGTCGACGGGGCCGCAGCATTTGAGTCTCTCCGTGGTGAGTGACACTCAGCTAGGAGTCACATTCAAGGCGCCACTTTTCTCGGCGGTGGCGCCGACCAAATTCCGGGTGTCATGGAGCCCATCCTCTGCGCTGTTTCCAGACGCTGATACCGATCCTGCGCTTTCTGCGGTCTTTGATGCGGCCGCTTGTGCCGCCTCGCCAGAGCTTTGCACTTGGAACAACGCAGCAGGAGAATTCCTCTTCCGCATCTCAGGGCTTTCGCAAGGCCGTCAGTACTTCGTCAGGGCGGAGGCCTTTACCGCTGGATTCGGGTACTCCCGGGCCGTGGAAGCCACGCCTGCGTCGGCATTCCCCGAGGTGCAGCTGCCATCGAGGCCTGTTGCAGCTACTGCCGCCGTGAGCGGCCAAGACCGGGCTGACCGACTTGCGCTGACAGTGACTGACCCAGCCTTGAGCGAGGCTGGCTTTTCCAATCGTGACGGCGGATCGTCAGCCAGGTCTCGGATTCGCTTCTGGCGAGCTGAGCTCGACCGGAGTGCAGAATTCAATTCTGGCAGCGGAGGCCGCCCGGCATTCACGCTGGACTATCCCAACTTTGTTGGTGATGGTGACGACACGACAATGAGCGGGACGCAGGACTGCCCGGCTAGCAGCCCGTGCGGGCTCATCGCTGGCGCAGAGGTTCAGGCAGTTCGCATCACATCGACGGAGGGGACTGTCGGCACCGGCTCATTCCGCCTGCAGCTTGGCAACGGCGAAACCACTGCTTGCATTCCCGTGGACTCCACGGCCGCCGTGTTCAAGGCGGCGCTTGAGGCGCTTCCTTCCATCGGCGCGGCTCCCCCGCAGCTTGTCGTCACCCGCAGGGCCGGGTTCCGCTCACCGACGAGCCCCGACTCCCTGCTTACCGTCGGTAATGCTACATCCAACGCTGGCTCTCATCTCATCTTCTTCGTCGAGTTCTCCGGGACGGCCGACGCAGTGGTCGGGAACGTTGTGCAGATGGTCGTCGACAGTTCGGGCGTGGCTCCTTGCCATGCGCTGGGCCCGGCCATCAGCACTACAGGCTCTGGCTTCGCCGTCACGGTGTCGACGCTGGCCGAAGGAGGCACGCTTCCGTCTGGGGAGCAGCTGCATGTGCGTCTCCGCGCCATCAACGATGTCGGCGTCGGTCCCTCTGTCACGGCAACGGGAAGCCCTGTCATCGCACGCGCCCGGCCAGCCAACCCGACCGATGTTCTAGTGTTCGCCGTCCGTGACGATCGGAGCTCCCTGAAGGTGGACTGGACACCCGAAACGACTGCGACCGGTGCCGCAGTCAGCGGGTACCGCGTTGAGTGGGCGACCCCATCCTTCGCAGCCGGCGAAGTCTGCACATCTCAGGGTTCGCCAACCGGGACGAGCGTTGCGGACTGCTTGCTTGTGACGGCACCTGCCGCTGGGAGCCCCGTACCTACAACGGCTCTCATTGCTGGTCTGGTCGCTGGGTCCGTGTATGAAGTCCGCGTCCGTGCCCAGAACCCGCTGGGGTTCAGCGACGGGC
>Ga0136560_1000133_pt1 | contig 31211 bp, 15 predicted proteins | sample AntRauMeHopE1497_FD_104925 | JGI IMG/M metagenome (GOLD analysis project Ga0136560, IMG submission 104925) | Saline lake microbial communities from Rauer Islands, Antarctica - Metagenome Hop E1 #497 | ecosystem: Environmental > Aquatic > Non-marine Saline and Alkaline > Saline | place... | reverse complement strand
CAAGCCCAGGGCCTCCACCAAGCCCAAGGCCTCCACCAAGCCCAGGGCCTCCACCAAGCCCAAGGCCTCCACCAAGCCCAAGGCCTCCACCAAGCCCAGGGCCTCCACCAAGCCCACGGCCTCCACCAAGCCCAAGGCCTCCACCAAGCCCAAGGCCTCCACCAAGCCCAGGGCCTCCACCAAGCCCAAGGCCTCCACCAAGCCCAGGGCCTCCACCAAGCCCAAGGCCTCCACCAAGCCCAAGGCCTCCACCAAGCCCAGGGCCTCCACCAAGCCCAAGGCCTCCACCAAGCCCAAGGCCTCCACCAAGCCCAAGGCTCCGGCTGCTGCAGCAGCCACAGCCAACCCCGCAACAGATTCAGCAGTCCCGCCAGCGGCCGTTGTGCCACCCGGGCCCAAGGCGCAGGCGTGAGCAGTCTCCGAGTATTGCTGCGTGTGGTTGAGTGAGGTTTCGTTGCAACATGTGGCCCCATGCTCGTTGCATGTCGTGAGCAGAGGCTGCGGCTCACGCACACATCTCAGGCCTTCTTGCCCTTCTTGCCCTTCTTGCCCTTCTTCTTCTTCTTCTCCCGCTTGATCCTGTCCGCCTCAAACACGCGGATCCGCGACACTTCCTCCTCCCACAGGGCCTCCCGCTTCGACTCAACCGCTTCCACGCTCCTTGCGGTCTCCTCGACGAGGGCCTCATCGGCTCCGGCCTCCTGGGCTCGCTCGAGGGCTGCTTTTACGAGCTCTGCTGCGGCCTGGATGGCTCTGACCGCCAGCAGCTGCGGCGAAGGGTACATCGGCGGCAAGGGTTCCTCCTCCGGCTCCGGCTCCGCGGCGGCGGCCTTACCCCCCCTTGGCTTCGACTTTGCTGCAGCGGCCGCCTTCGCAGCGGCGGCGGCCTCTTCTGCCGCTGCCTTTGCCTCGAGCTCCTCTGGCGTGGGCTCCGGGAGCGGGAGCACGGTGGGGTCGTCCTCGCGGCACTCGGCAAACGTCTTGTCGGCGTCGGACACCGACCGCTCCATGGAGGCAACCGAGTCACTGAGCTCCACCTCGACGCCCAGCCGCGTGCTCAGGGCTGTGGCTGCCTCCAGGACGCTGCTCTCCTCGTCAAGGCCCGAGAGCGAGGCGACTGCCGCCGCCAGCCTCGCCAAGTCCGAGTCATCGTCGTGCGTCGCCAGGGGAATCGTGGAGCACACCTTGGCAAGATCCCGGACAAGGCACTCTGCTTCGGCAGCGCGAGCCACGTCGAGCAGGCTCTCAAGCCGGTCGTTGACGCCCAGGGTCGCAGCGGCCTCGATGGCATCCCGCAGCGTTGCTGTGTCCGCGGCCCTTGCGAGAGGCCTCCGCTGCTTGATCGCCTCGGCCTGGCGCTCGGCGGCAGCCCAGGCCGTCACACGGGCGAGGGCGCGCTTCCCCCGCGCCACGAGCCACACGCTGGCCTTCACAGCCTCGGCCGCCTCCAGCGCGCGACGCAGCGGCTCCAGCTCCGACGCAGCCAGCTCCTCATCGCGATCAGCGGGCCAAGCGTCGAACTCAGGCTCCGCGTCCGCCGCCGCAGCCAGAGCCTCAACAGAGCCCTTGGCGCCTGACTCGTCGCCGCTCTCCACCCCATCGTCGTCATCATCGTCATCGCGCTCCGTGACTCGTCCGCGCCCCCGTCCCGCGTCCTCGTCCTCGTCCTCGTCCTCCTCGTCCTCCTCGCCCTCCTCGACGATCGAGTCCACGCCGAGCTGCATCCCCTTGCGAGGCGCCGGCGTGCCTGGCGCCGGGCCGGGAGCGGGACCAGCGCCCGAGCTGGACGCCGGGCTTGGCTCGGGGAGGGGAGTCTCCTCCGCATCCACATCCAGCCCCGTGATCTCGTCGCCCAGCACCAGCTCCATGCCTTCCTCCCTCTCGCCCATGAGCTCATCCACCGTCAGGAGGTCGCGCGGGTTGAGCGCCGCCACCAGCGCCGCCTGAGCGTCCTTCACCTCGTACTCGCGCTCATTGGACACGCGCACGGGCCGCTTCACCCCCGGGATGTCGGGGAAGGCCGGCACCAGCACCTGGTTGGACGCCTCGTCGGAGAAGAAGTGGCCGGTAGAGAAGCACAGGAACTGGGGCTGTCGGGGTCCGAACTCGTTCCGCGAGCCGGGGCAGACACGCTGCTCGGCCGCCTGCCTCAGGAGAGACCGCGCCTCGGGAGTCGATGCCACCGCCAGCGGGTCGTTACCGTCTAGGTTGAGCTGGCGCACCTGGACGCCCGCCATCATGATGGCGCGGACGATCTGCTCGCCCCCGTTCATGGCCGCCAGGTGCAGGGCCGTGTTCCCGCGGTCGTCCACATCCATGGTAGAGAATCCCGCCCTGAGCAGCACCCAGATCACGCGCAAGTGGCCGCGGTACACCGCCCAGTGAAGCGGGCTGTTCACCGCGCGCTTCTCCTCTGGTCCTGCTTGCTGCTGCGCCGCAGGGCCATCGTCGTCTGTGGCCTGCGTTGCCTCCAGTGCGTCCTCAATGCCATGCTCCTCGCGCCAGTCTTCAGCCGCCCCGTGCTCTAGCACGAGGTTCACGATGCGATAATGGCCGTTGAACGCAGCCCACAGCAGCGGGGACCAGTGCGCAGAGTCCCGCGCCTGGACTTCGGCACTGCCTGTCGCCAGCATGGCCTTGGCAAGCCCGAACTTGCCGGTCTTGCAGGCGTTGATGAGCGCAACGATTTTTGCCTCCGCGGTCATGTCGGCGATGCTCGCCCGTGCTTCACCGCCAGACATGGTCATCGCCGCCATGACAGGAAACCGACCCGTCCGCCCGCTCGCACGCAGGGCCCGTGCCGAGGCGCAGCACGAAGGCGGGGTGCCGGGCCATCGGAAGCGCGCCGAGACGCGACGAATATGTAATTCTCAACTGTGCTAGAGATTGATCCTCCCCAAAGTCTCCCGAGTTCAAGTTCGGCAAGGTTTGGCCGCCGCCGTTTCTCCACACCTCGCCAGCCTGCTGATGCTTGCACGCGCAGCGAGAGCGGCAACTGCCGCTGTGAGGACCGGGGCTGCCCGGTCCGCGGCTCCTGCCGTCGCTATGCGCGGCATCTCATCCGCGGTGCCGGTGCGCGCTGAGACAGACGACATCCTGAACGCGGAGCGCGAATCCATGGACTACGACCTCGTCATCGTGGGCGGCGGGCCTGCGGGCCTCAGCGCGGCGATCCGCTTCAAGCAGATGGCCAACGAGGCGGGCGAGGACCTGTCTGTGATCGTGCTGGAAAAGGGCCACGGTGAGCGCCGGAACACGCACGCAAGCGCTGCTACTTTCGGGGCTCGGCTGCTGCCCATGCGCGGCCCGTGGGGTCTGACGTTGCAAGCCTGGTCTTGTCGGTGCGAAGCGCTGCTGCGGCATCTGGCTGCCCGCACAGGCTGGGCTGAGCCGCGCGATGGCGCCTCGTCGACTGATCCGGCCGTGCTCCCCCGACGCCCCTCGTCGTGGAACGCCCCGCAGAGGTTGGAGCACACATCCTCTCCGGGAACGTCCTGGACCCGCGCGGGCTGGATGAGCTCATCCCGGACTGGCGCGACAGGGACTCCCCCATCAAGACGAAGGCCACATCAGACAGCTTCCACTGGCTCACCAGCGAGACCTCGTCGATCCCGCTGCCGACGCCCCCCTCACTGCACAACGAGGGGAACTACGTCGTCAGCCTGAGCCAGGTGTGCCGCTGGATGTCAGAGCAGGCGGAGGAGCTCGGAGTGGACGTGTTCCCCGCCACACCCGTGAGCGAGGGTGTGTTCGACGACGAGGGCCGCCTGGTGGGCGTCGCAACCGCAGACATGGGCATCGGCAAGGACGGCAAGCCGACCGACGGGTTCACTCGCGGCATGGAGCTGCGCGGGAAGCAGACGATCCTCGCCGAGGGCGCCAGGGGCAGCGTGTCCGAGGACGTCATGGACAAGTTCAGCCTGCGCACGGGGGACCCCCAGGCGTACTCGCTGGGCCTGAAGGAGGTCTGGGAGGTCGACGACGACAAGCTGCAGCCCGGCCTGATCCAGCACACCCTCGGCTGGCCCCTTCCCAACGACGTCTACGGCGGCTCCTTCCTTTACCACATGGAGCCGAACCTCGTCCTCGTCGGCCTCGTGGTCGGCCTGGACTACTCCAACCCGTACCTCAACCCGTACAAGGAGTTCCAGCGCTACAAGCACCACCCCAAGGTCGCGCAGCACCTCGAGGGCGGCCGGAGGGTCTCGTACGGCGCGCGCGTCATCGCCAGCGGCGGATTCCAGGCCATCCCCAAGCTGTCGTTCCCTGGAGGCATGCTCGCGGGATGCGCCGCGGGCTTCGTGAACGTTCCCCGCATCAAGGGGACCCACACGGCCATGAAGAGCGGGGCGCTCGCCGCGGAGGCAGCGTTCGAGGCCATCCGCCCCGGAGGGAAGGCGGCGGAGGCCCACGGCGTGGAGCTCACCGAGTTCCAGTCCGCCATGGAGGGCTCGTGGATCTGGTCCGAGCTCAAGGGCGTGCGCAACTACAAGCCGTCGTTCAAGAACGGCCTGTTCGCCGGCATGGCGTACTCTGGCGCAAGCGCCTACGTGCTCCGGGGCAAGGAGCCGTGGACGTTCCACTGGGACAAGAAGGACTCGGAGACCACCAAGCCCGCCGCCGAGTGCTCCAAGATCGACTACCCCAAGCCGGACGGCAAGCTCTCCTTCCCCCTCCTCGAGAACCTGGCCTTCAGCGGCACGAACCACAACCACGAGCAGCCGAGCCACCTCCGCATCAAGCCGGAGCTCGCGTCCGTGCCCTCGGACATCTCCTGGAAGAAGTTCGGCGCCCCCGAGTCCCGCTTCTGCCCCGCCGGCGTGTACGAGTACCCTGAGGACGACGGCAAGCTGGTGATCAACGCCCAGAACTGCGTGCACTGCAAGTGCTGCAGCATCAAGATGCCCCAGGAGTACATCAAGTGGACAGTGCCCGAGGCCGGCGGAGGCGGCCCCGACTACCAGCTCATGTGAGCGGCTCGTACCGCGCGACACTGCACTGCCGGCCATGGCACGAGAGAAGCCGAGCGGCTGGGCCGCATCCGGCAGGCGCTGTGTGGCACGCAGCGGGCTTCCAAGAACAAACAAGCATCGTTGATTGCAGCCGCTGGCCCCCGCCACTCGTCACGCGCGTGCAGCACGGCCAGCCCAAAACTATCCGGCACCCGGGAACTACCGCCCTGGCGCCGGGCTGAGGACAACATGGTCACCTCCTGACCACCGCTCCCCTGCCATCCGCGCCCTTGGCAAGCTCCGCGTCCGGCCCTGCGCGCAGCATGTCGTCCGCCGCCTGCCGTCCCGCCGCGGCACGCGAGCTCCCACCCCCCGAGTCCTTGACGCCGAGCTTCGCGTACCACTTGTCGGCGTCCTCCCAGGCCGGCTTGCCCCCGGCCCCCTGCGACGGCTTTGCCACGTCTACCTTGAGCACCCGCCCGTGCAGCTCGGCGCCGTCCATATTGAACTTTGCCTCCGCCGCGTCGTCGTCGTCCTCAAACATGACAAACGCAAACCCACGGTGACCAGCTGCGAAGTCCGCAGGCGGGACGCTGAACACGGTGGCCAGCATGAGCAGGACCCCCACACAGGGACCGGCAGGGTCCAAGCGCCAGCAGCGGCGCGTGCGACAACTCTCACTCGACTCGGGGTCCATGGGCATGTTCACTTCCTTGACCGGCCCGAAGGGAACGAATGCCGCGTGAACGAGCGCTTCGGTCACCGTCTCCTCCAGCCCGCCGACGTACAGCATCGCTGCGCCCGCAGCCACGTCGGTCGCATCGGCTGACGACGCCATCCAGGGAAATGCAGGCCCTCCAGTGCCGCTGGCCCTTTCCTCGGGCGTGGGTGATCGCTTGTCCGCCAGAAATATTGAGCACTCCCCCGCCAAAGGGAAGCTCTACCGACTCTCGACGACATCAGGTTGGCCCTCCTGGCGCGGAGCAGGCACTCCGAGACCACGGCGCCCAACCCAGGGCCCGAAGGTGTTTGATTTCGGTCGCTCAGGAAAGAACGCGTGCCCGCCCACCGGCGCAGGCCTGAGAGGGACTCTGCAGCAGCAACCTCAACGCGCCAAGCGCCGAGAGCAAAGTCAACATGAAGACACTGTTCCATTATGTGCTCGCCTTTGGCATGCTCATCACGGGCTCCGTGAACACGCTGTCGACCAAGTGGGCTGATCGCCAGTGCTCAGAGGGCGTGGGCGGCGTGAACCACCCCTTCGTGCATCCTTTGTGAGCCGAGGCCGGCCGCGCGGCAACGCACTGACAGCCAGCGGCGTCCTGTTGTGCCGCGCCCCGACGCTCAAAGTGTTTGTCTCCTTTCCCCCCACTGTGCCCGTCGCAGCGTGCAGGCCGCGGGCATGTTCCTTGGCGAGGGGCTTTGCCTCATTGCCTTTTACCTTCTCGTGTGCCGCGCCAGGGCCACCGGCACCAAGATCGACAGGGCGAAGCCGTTCAACAAGGCGCTCCTGGCGATTCCCGCGATGCACGACATGTGCGCGACGTCAACAATGTACATCGGCCTGGCCCTCACCACCGCCTCGGCCTTCCAGATGCTCCGTGGCTCCGTCGTGATCTTCACGGCCCTCTTCTCGGTCGTGTTTCTCAAGCGAAAGCAGTACGCGTACCACTGGACGGGAGTTGTCCTGGTGGCCATCGGAAGCGCTCTGGTTGGGCTCGCCGGGATCGTGGGCAAGAACTCTGACAACCAGACCTACCCTCACCAGACCGTTGGCAACCTGATCATCATCGGCGCGCAGGTCATCGTGGCGTCGCAGATGGTCATCGAGGAGCGGCTGATCGGCGGGTACAACATCCCGGCTCTGGAGGTGGTCGGCTTTGAGGGCGTCTGGGGCCTCTTCCTCCTGTCCCTCGCCCTCATCGGCATGTACTTCATCCCCAAGCCGGAGCTGTTCTGCCCGGCGGAGTTCAAGGCCTGCCCCGACGCTAAATGCGACCTCGACCACTTCGAGGACACCCCCGACGCGCTCCTGCAGATCGGCAACAGCGCCATCGTGGCCGTCGCCACCCTCGGCAACGTGCTCTCCATCGCCGGGTTCAACTTTTTCGGCATCAGCGTGACCAAGCACCTCAACGCGGCCACGCGCATGGTCCTCGACAGCGTGCGCACCATCGTCATCTGGGCAGTGTCCGTCGCCGTGGGATGGGACGTTATCGACGCGACTGACCCCGGGTTCTGGACCCAGTTCGCCGGCTTCATCGTGCTGCTCGTCGGCACCATGGTCTACAACCGCATCCTCTCGGTCCCCTTCCTCACCTACCCGGATGCCGAGGACACCGACGCCGCAGCTGTGAGCGCCAAGGGCACGACCAACGGGGACATGGAGGCCGGCCTCCTCGGCGACGACGAGCTGGCCATCGATGCTGAGTCCCCCGCCTTCGGCCTCGCCGGCCAGAGCGCCCTTGCCAACACGCCTTCCGGTGTCATGGGCCGCGCATCCCTCATCAAGAAGCGCTGAGCGCGCCAGGCCTGCTCGGGATGGCGACGCTGGGGGCCGGCTTCTCCCTCGCGAGGCAGCGCCCAAGCGGCAGCGTGGCCCCCTCCCGGCGGCAAATCGCCCGGGCGGTGCCGCGCTGTGGCCGTGCTCCAAGCACGGCTGTGGCGTGTGACGGGTTCGCGCTGTACCGACCTGTCCTATCGTCCCTGCTCGTCACCGGTCAGCCACTCGTGCTGCGCCTCACTCAGCGTCGCTCGCATACGATTTCCTTGAGCCCGCGGGTCGCTCCGATGCTGTGGCTGCGGATGCAAGGCATGCTCGTCTGGCTCCGGCGGCGTCACCGTGCGGCAGCTGCCGTACCAGCCGCTCGACGCACACCCTGGCCTCCGCCACGATGCCGATGCCGCCCGCGGGGCCCATGGCCACGACAGCAAACCTGAGCTTCCTTGGCGTCGATGAGCCGGCGAGCAAGGCCGCGAGTCCGGCCACGCAGGCAGCCCCCTTGAGCTCGGGGCCGACTCCCGGGCAGACGAAGCCAACGACTCCGGCGTCTGGCGCAGTCGAGGACAGAAGAACCGCGCCGCGAAGCTGCACGCGGTCCGACGCTCTCCGCCTCGCCGGCCGCAGCGCGCCGGTCGAGCGCCCGGACACCGTCACGGACAGCGGCACGAGCGTGCCGAGGCCCACGTCCGGCCCGACAGCAGCTGCCGCGGCGGCCACCCAGGACGCGGTCTCGCCGCGCACGGCTGCGATGCTTGCCATCGCCGGCGCCAGCGTCGGCCAGAGGAACTCCTCTGCGCGAAGCCACCGTGGGTGCGTCACGACGCCCCAGCGGCCGAGGGCAGCCTGCTCGCCCCAGCAGGGCGCCGCGCCTGCGCCGGGCGTTCCGTCTTGGACGTCCATCCCCGCAGCGGCGCGGGCCACCCGCTCGGGCACGGCCTTCGCCGCCTGGGCGTGGAGGGCACGCCGCAGAAGCCGGTTGCTTGCTTGCACGCCGCGGCGTGGCAAAGTCGCGGGGTCCGCATCCTCGCGATGCGACGTGACGATGAGAGCCACCACATCGCCGCTGCCACGCCCGGGCGGCTGAATGACCAGCGCGCTCGACCCGCTGCCCTCGAGGCACGAAGCCACCGCGGCCGCATCAGCGGGCGGCCCGACCACCAGTCGCGCCCTGGAGCGGTCATCAAGCGTCGCAGAAACGCCTTCCGCGTCCGAGGCGGCCGACAACAGCGCCTCGAGCGCGCAAGCCGTGGCCGACTGAAGAGTCAGCATCTGTGGCTGGCCTGCAACCGCCCACGCCTCCCCGAGGTAGCCATCCGGAAAGGCACCCGCAGTGAACACTCTGAGCATGGTGGCAGCACGCCCACCGGTCCTTGCCGCAGCTGCGGCAAGCGCAGCCGAAAGCCGGGGCCCGGCCACCCCTGGCTCAAGCACCTGGCTCAGCGCTTCCGCAACATTCTCCCAGCCCCCCGCAACCCTGACGAACCCAGAGCACGCCATGGGGGCAGACAAGCACATTGGCCGGGGCTTGACCCTTCCCAGGCGGACGAGGCGATCGGCTGCGGCCGGGCCAAACCCGGATGCTCCGAGCTCCGCCCTGGATGTCTCGTGGGCATCATCGTCCCGGCGACGGCGAGCAGCCGGGCGCGCAGGCCGCATCCTCCGCTTGTGGCTCGTGGCTCTCCTCCTGTCGAAGCGCGGCACCGGGGCGAGCGATTTCGGGCTCTGAAGGAGTGCCGCGGTGAATGGAGCCCGCTCCGCCGCGAACAGAACCGAATCAACGAGCCTTGCCCGATCGATAGCATCAACCATGGCCCCGCACGGGCTTGTGGGGGCTCACAGGTGCCTAGCTTTCGGCCGGCAGAGCTTTGTGTTCAACGAGGCTTGCCCCTGCGCACCTCGCCAACGTCTGGGCCCCTGCCTCTGGTGGGCTGGCAATGGGATGCTGCAGCTCGTCTCCTGATGATGGTGAGAGCCGTGCACCCAGACAGGCTGCTGGGCTGATCTTGCAATGCTTCCGTGCGGCACTGCCGGGCTCACGCACGGAGGGCTCGGCTTCGCAGCGGTCGCGGCCGCCCTCACTGCTGCGGATGTGTTTTGCTGTGCTTACTTTCACTCGATGCAGACAGGACAGACGCCAGGCAAAGCAGGAGGGACCGCGATGTCGAGTCGTACCAGGCGCTTCCCGATTCCTCCAGCCGCCAGAGTGCAGCTCCAAAGCCGTCCCGCGCGGCGGCGGGAAGTCCGCCTAGCCCGCGGGCATCAGTGCCGGTTGCTATCGCGTCAGATAGCCCCTCTCGCTCGGCTGGGGGAAAGAGCGGCCGCCACGCAGCCGGGCACTCGACCGGCGACATCGTTGGGTGAGAGAGGCCGTCCTGAGCCACTGCTCGCGCGACGGGCACGGCCCGTGCATTGGTCTGGCTGCGCTTGCAGCTCGCCCCGGGCCTGTTTACGATTCTGCGCGTGCTGTTGCACTTTCCGATGCGTCGCCCGCAGGAGCCTGCGGCAGGACTCCGGGGCCATGATTCCGGCAGCAGAGGCGGCACAGGCAAGCCAGGCGGCGGAGCGCGCGGCCCAGCTTGCTGCCCGCCGGGAGGCTGATTTGCAGCGCCGGCGCGCGGTTGTGGAAAGGGTTGAGGCGTGAGTCCCGCGCGCCCGACGGCGCCCCGGTTCGCGCGAAGTGCCATCGGTGCCGGCTGACGCGGCATGGCGACGCGATCACGCCGGTCGCTCGCGGGCTCGTGCCCCAGCAAGCGGTGCCCGCTGGCCCATTCGCTCACTGGCCGCGCTGTCGCGCTTTCCCCCCGCAGAGAGATGCTCGATGTTGCGTACTCTGGCCTGGGCACGGAGCTGGAGGACCCCGAGGACGAGGACGCGGTGTCGTACGCCACCGCCCTGGTCGCTGTGGACGCCGTGGCTCCTAGGCCAGGCTCCTTGCTCGCCGACGGCCCGAGAGGGGCGGCGAGCACCCCGGCACGCCCCGGCCAGGGCGTGAAGCCGGCGCAGCTGATGCACATCATGGCCGTGCTGTGACGGGGGGCAGCATCGCCTGCATCCGCGTGGCGTTGCGTGAACCTTGCGTGTATGATGGCTCTAAACTTGACAGCCACTTGCGCACGACGCAGCGCTCGTCGCGGGTGTGCTCCCCGCCGCTCGCTCCCGGCTAGCGCGGGAACATGGGCGCCGGTTTGCACAAGAACGGGCACCGGCTGCCTCACCTCCACGCGAGCCCTCGCTCGCCCAGAGCCCGAGCAAGCAGGGCGTCGTGCTCGCCTGAGCCTGTGCACGGGGCCACAAGGTCGCCCACCCGACCCTTGTCGTCCGCCTCCGCGCCCCCGCCCTTGGCTTCGGCGTCCTCCGTCGCTGCAAGCAGGCCGTCGAGCCAGTCCTCGTCGTCCTCGTCGAGCTCCTCGGCGTCCGGCCCCAGGGACACGCTCGGCGTGAGCCTGGCGCGAAGGTGCATCAAGCCTGGCTGCGCGTCGGCCCGCGCTGTCGCTCCCTCGGCCCAGCCCGCCTCCACGGACGCAACAGCCTTGGCGGCCGCTGCCGCGTCGTCGTCGTGCTCTGCCACGAGCACGCGAGAGAGAAGGTGGCTCAGGGTGTCGCGGTCGACCCTCGCCCCGGGGGCCTGCCACCGGGCCGATGCAGACATGGCGAGCGCCTTCTCCCTGCTTCCCATCGCCAGCCGCAGTGCAACTGCCGCTGCAACCCTGCCATGGCCTAGCAGCGGTCCGGGCGAGATGACGGCGACCCAGTCGCCCGCCCCAGCCAGGCGCCGACACCGCACCGAGGGCTCGACCACCGCGCCGTGGAGGAACGGGAACGACGCCCGGAGCCACGGCGTGGCAGCGGGCGCCGTGCCCAGCGGCCGCCCCAGGACGCGGCCGCCCGCCCACACGTCGTGCGACACTGCAGCGGCAGCGGCCAGGACGTCCGCCTGCCCGCGCGCCACGAAGAACCGACCGTGCTTGCGAAACCGCTCCGCGGCAACGGTGCTCTGCCGGGCCGCGGATGCCGCCGACGCTGCCGACGTCTCAGGCCCGAACGAGCGCGCGTACGCCTCGAGGTCATTGGCCTCGGCGGCGCTCGGCCCGCCTGCCTTGGCGCCGGGGAGCCGCACCGCCTCGCTGCCGAACCGAACGCCTGCTGCGCGGAGCTGCGCTTCGGCTGTCGCTGGCGCCCTGGTCCAGAGCATCGCCACCAGCCCGATCGCCCCGCCAGCCCGGCAAAGGTACAGCATGCCGTCCCGGCCGACGCACCGCACCACGCCGGACTCGCGCGCAGCCAGCCTCTCCGCTGCGTCCAGAAGGGCCTCACCCCATGCAGTCGCGTCATGCGAGTGACGGGACCGATAGGTGCGGCGCGGTGCCGGCCCAGCTGCCCCGGCCGATCTGCGTGTTCGCCCCTTCCCGCCGGCCGGCGCAGAGGATGAGGAGGAGGTGGAGGTGGAGGTGGAGGACGAGGACGAGGACGCAGCCGCGGTGCTGGACGAAGCACCACGAGCGCGCTTCCGGCGCTCATCACCGCCAGTCGGACCCGTGCCGTTCTGCCCCGCAGGTGCTGCAGCACCAAACAGGGCATAGCCCGGGCTGGCCTCGGACCGTGTGACTCCAGCAGTTGACCGGCCAGCCGCTGCCCCGGCGGCCGACGGCCGCCGCGGCGGCGGTCGGAACTCGAACTCTTGCAGCAGCCGCGCAACAAGCCGAGTGGCGCTCGGCACGCTGCCCGCCGAGCCGATGCTCCCCGCGTCCATGTCAGGTCGTGGCGCGTGAGCAAGCCATCTGAGGTCTGCATTCGAACGGATCACCATCGCGGACGACGGGCACGGGTCCGAGATTGCAACGTCTGGAAGCTTGATCACTGGAGATTCCTCCAGGGGGGCGGGCTTGGGCTCGCTGGCGGCCTCGTACGCAGCAGGGGCGGCAACCGGGAGCGTAAACGACTCCAGCGCCGCCCACAGGTCATCATGAGGACCGAACGACATGCCTCGGCGGCGAGATCACCCGACCAGCACAGCCAGTGGGCGCAGCCGGAGGCAGGAAAGACCCGAGGCTGTGATTGTGGCACCAAAGGGGCCGCCGTTTTCGCGTGCAGATGATCCGGCACAGCTGTGTCATTTCGAGGCCAGACAAGGTCACAAACGTCCCCGCCTGCACGCATAGCGAGCCATATTGGGCTTGGCTCTCGTGATCGTCGTGCCGCTTGGGCTGGCTCACGGCCCGGCATTGCCCGCAGGGTTGCCGACGTGGTACCGGTCCGCGTACCCCGACGCCGCGAGCTCCTCAGGGTAGAACGCCGCCCATGCCTCGAGAAGCTTGCGGAACAGCTCAGGGTGGTGGTTCCGCAGCCCGTCGGGCTGCTCGGCGAAGGCGACGAAGATTGTCTTCACGCCGCTGTCCACGACGACGGAGACGATGCTGCTGCAGGCAACACCCAGGACCAGGCCACACAGGCCCGCGACGAGCACGGCGGTACCCCGCGCGTCGGGTGCCAGGCCGGGGGTTGCGAGGTAGCCGATGCCTGCCGCGACGAGGCCGGCGAGCGCGCCGACGAGGAAGGAGAGAAGCATCATCGTGCGCTCGATGATGATGTCGTTCAGGACGGCGTCCCACCCACGCTCGCGGAACATGTTGAACGTGGCGCGGCCGGCCTCGATGAAGCCCTCGCCGAAGAGGGCGACGCGGACGAGGGCGTAGCTGGAGATGTAGCGAGCGATGTCCTCGATGCACCGGAGGAGGCAGTGGAGCATGGCGAGGCAGCATGCCGCCGCCATGCCGCCGCGCTGCATGGCCTGCCGCTGCGCCTGCCTGACCAGGTGGCGGATGGTCTGGATGATGGCGATGAGCAGCGCCGCGAGGGAGACGCTCCCGCACGATGTGGTCCAGGCCCGCTTGATGGAGCCCACGGTGGGGTCCTTGGGGTCGCGAACGGCCCACCACGTGCCGACGGTTCCCGAGACCACGACGTGCAGCGAGAAGCGGACAAAGTTGGTGCCCCAGTAGAGCGCCAGGATCTGGAGGACGTACACCACGCTCTCGACCGCGCCGGGCTGCTGCTGCGAGTCTGATGCCGTGGATGCGGCCTCGCGGCTGGCGGCGAAGGAGGTGAACACGCCGATGGTCGCCACGGCCCAGACGAGCGCGTAGGCGGCGGCGAGCGCCACGCTCACGTACGCCCAGCACAGCGTCATCGAATGCGCCCTGACGGCCGTCCCGGCGATCTCGAGGTGCGCCGCAGCGAACGGGATCCGGTCCCTGATGGAGCACCAGAAGCAGATGCCGAGGGCCGCCAGGATGAGCCACAGGATCGAGAGCCCGAAGCTAAGGAAGAGGCTCGCCACAGCAAGGACCACGTTGAGCGCAATGGATGCAAACACCGTCACGCGGACGAGGCTCTCCGCGCACCGAGTCACGCAGCACATGGACAGAATCGAAACGATCGCCGCGATCGCCACGCAAGCCACGAGGATGCCGGCGAGGGCGCCCGTCGACAGGCCCTGCCCGGTTGAGCTGGGCACAACGTCCCCGCCCGAGTTGTTGATGGCGGGAATGCCGTAGGCGACGGCGAGGAAAATCTCCGCAACGACCGCCGCCGCAAGGAGCAGGCCCCAGACGGCGTCCTTGCACTCCGGCTTGGGAGCGTCACCGTCCGTTTCGTCGGCGAGGGTCACCATTTCTTTCTGCATGCTGCCGATGACCGGCGCGGTAGGGACCCTGGCGCGGCCCGCGGGTGAGGCGGAACCTTCGGACGCGTGGTGCGGCGCAGGGTAGCCGCCCGGGTACGGCGCCGGGGCTCCCGTGCTCTTCGGGGCGCCTGACCATGCGGTGTCTCCCGCGTACGCCATGTCTGCAGTGCGCTTCTTGAGGCCCGGTGGCTGGAGTGCCGAGTTCGGCCGGAAGTTCGAGGAACACTACGAGAACTGCCGGGAAACTGCTGCCACCCTAACCGTAGCGAATCGCAGACAGGCCAGCCGTGTGACACCAGACACGAGGCCGCATTGTGCCAAGGGACAGCCCGCCTGGGTTGCCGCGCGGAAGCCGAGACCACGGTCGACCACGCAGGCTGCCACGAGCATGGGCGGCGAACTGCGGCGCGTCGTGACCATAACCAGCAACGGCATGGGTGACGTGGGCAGGTCTTTCACCGCCTGCCAGCCCTGTGACCGGACAGCCGCCTGGGACCAGGGCGTCCGATCCACCAGGCCAAGCGAGGTCACGTTACTCGCCACACGGACACGCAGCCCCATCCCGGCCGCAATTGCCACGGCCGGAACGCAACGCCACAGGCAGCACCCAAGGTTGCGGACTGTTGGTCAGGCATCGAACGGTTGCTGCGAGGCCTTGGCACAGCCAACCCTCTCGGGCCACTACACCCTGCCGCCGTGTCCGCCTCGTTCCCGGCCGCATCAGCAACACGTGGAGGCAGTGCACACCAGTCGTGCCATGTACCCGGGAGCCCTGCAAGATCGCGAGAAAGACCTGCTGGGGTTGCCCTGCCGCGAGACTAGGCCGTCCGCTCGCCAACGAGATCGATTCCACATCAGAAGCGCCGACTTGCGGCGTGCGTGGCCATGCCACCGTGCCAACAACGCGCCCGGGTGGACGGCGGGAGGATCGGCCTGCAGAGCTTCGACAGAGCGATGCGTCCCAGGCGCAAGACCGCGGACAGCGCTCGCCCCCGGCAGACCCGGTGCACCGCAAGCCTCTAGACATGGTGAGGGTGTCGAAGCTCGGTGGCGGGGCGCCGGCCAGCAGCGCTCCGGCGGGCCAGCGTGTGGTACCGATGCCACGTGCCGACGACTGGCAGACGGCAGACACCGTGCAGCAGCCGCCTGGGGCGCCACCAGGTGGGAAAGGCAGCGAGTACGGGACCATGTGATAACTGTCGCGCTCCTTGGATCCGCCTCCTCGCAGTCGGGCAAGCGCACGCAGGCCTTGAAGCAGTGAGCCCGTCGGCCGGCAAGTCCGTCGTCGGGCAACCGCTGCGAGCCCCGCCGGCGCGCCCGCTTGCGTGCGCAGCCCCACCACAATCACTGTTCGTCGTTTTTATCCGTCCTTGACTTGTGCAGGCGGCGTAAGGGGCGCCGTAGCGCCGGAGGGGCCGGCGGCGATGCTGATGATCGCGAGGACGAGCAGCGCAACATGGTCGGCATGCGTGTGACGCACGTTGATGGCGAGAGCGACAGCCTCTTTGCCTTGTGAGTTCCTGCGGGCAAGCTTGACCCTTGCCGCATCGACGCAGGCTGCTTGTGCAGCGATCTCGCAACGCGGCGCTCCTTCGCGATCCCTTCCCGACCCGTCGCAGCGACCCGCTCACGGCACTGATTGTGGCCTCGGTGTTCATTGCGGGAGTGGTTGTGATGCATATCCTGTCCAAGTTCACCCGGTGATGGGCGTGTTCTGGCGGGCTTCTTCGCGGCTGCCCGCCAGCTCCGCTGTCGTGGTGCGTGCGGGTTCCCTCGCCGTCGGGTCTGATCGAACAAAACCCCGTGGGACTTGAGGCGCATACGCCTGCGCGCCAGATTCACGCACGCTCCTGCACGGCTGCGAAGGTGCCGATGGCTGTGGCAGCGTCGACGATGTCCGCGCCCTCTGTCGTCTTGGCAACCCACTCGTCGGGGATGGCGCTGCGGCCGAGAGCCGCCCCGAGAACTGCACCCGTAATGCACAGGCGGCTGCAGTTGCAGCCCCTCGCCGCAAGCGTCGCCCTGACAGCCTCCAGGAAGGCGGCCTCAGAGGACTCGGCGTCGCTGCGCACGACAGCAGCGGCGTGAAGGGGCGTCTGCATGGAGTTCATCAGCTTGCACGTGTTCCCCAGCTCGTCGACGACCTCCTGGTGCGACCGGGCCAGCATCGTCGGGGACGTGGCCAGCTCAACGGCGGCGGCGCACTCCTCGTCGCTCTCGAGCCGGCCGGGGAGGGACACGTCCCGCATGTGCGTGAGCGCCGTGGCCACGGCCTCCCTGGGGTGCGCGCCGAGCAGGCACTCCAGGATGACCCGGGCGACGAGGCGGGCCGACGACACGGTCACGTCGTCGTCCTGCGTGGTCCTCGTGGCGTCGTCCACGGCCTCGCGCAGCTGGAGCTCGACGGCGCGCGCGTCGCCGGCTGCCCTGGCCCGGGCCACGTGGCCGGCGTACAGGCACACAACGGGGGCGATCTTGGCCGCCGCGTCCGCCTGCTTGTCATCCTTGGCGCCCTGCGGCCACTGGTCCCCGCGAGCAACGGCCGCGTTGAACTCCTTGATGGCGTGGTGCATCCAGGGCCCCGAGATCGGCCACTTGCTCTCCTTGTGCGCCTCGTAGCGCTTGGTCTTGCCGGACGGGGTCCCGTCCACGTGGTAGTCCGTGGTGGCGGTCGGGTCGTACTCGGTGCCGGGCCCAAAGTGCTGGGTGACCGCTGCCGCGTACGCCTCGCGCCCAAGCTCGGGAGCGCGCCCTCCCGGCGCCTGCCTTGACGCCTTCGCCACCTCCCGGCAGTGGCGCAGCATGACGATGGCCTGATCGCCGTAGCCGCTCTGCCTCCCGGTTGGGAGCCTGTAAAAGGGGTTGGAGGACTCGGCCTTGAACTCGGGGCGGCCGTTCGTCTCCTTGAGCACGGCGGCCATCGCGTCCTTGCCGTAGACCCAGTGGACCGGCTGCGGGGCGGGCCATGCGCAGCACGTATCACACGCACACGTGACGGCAGCGGGATCATCGGTCCCGGCACCGGCAGCTATCGCGGGGGCTCTTGCGCAGCGGTGCGTCGCAGCTGTGACGTGTTGCAGCTCACCATGCCGGCGGCGTCTGCCGTCAGCGATCCGACGATGCATCCGTGGATCCGGTCCGCCAGAATGCTTGCTGCACCTGCTGATGCCATGTTTCGGGCGCCGGATAGCCGGGAAAGTGAGAGCGCTGGGCGTCGGAGGGGGCTCAAGCTTGGCAGAGTGAATCTCGTAGCGGCCAGCGGCTCTGCATGCACCTTGCGGCTCTGCAAACCGGAGGACACCTTCGCACGCCTCCATGGAGCCCGCGTTCCCTCGCGGGCGTGTTCGCGCAGAAGATGCGGCACCGGCAGTGCCTCGGCCAGTGAGGGTGAGCAAATTCTGGCGATGCGATGGCGTTTGTTGCGCCGGGAAGCAAAGGGTGATGCGAAGCCCTCGTCGCGCCTCAGCGCAGCCTGCCTGTCCTGCGAGCCCCCGGTGACCCGCTTGCGCCACGCAGAGGGAGCCGGCCATCGCCCAGAACCTGTTTGACACGAGGGCATCGGCCAAGAGCAGCGAGGTCGTGGCGACCGACTCGGCGCCCGACGCCTCCGCCGAGGCGGCACCGCGCGCCCGCACCAAGGGCCTCCGTCGCAAGCGCTCCGAGAAGGGCGGTGACGAGGTGGTGGCACGCGTCCACGATGCCCCGCTTCCCGGTGCTCCCGTGCCGGCTCGTGCCGACGCGCTGTCCTTCAAGACCCTGTCGCCCGGCATGACGGTGCTCGCCGTGATCCGCTCGTGCAGCGCCACGGCAGTGCAGCTGTCTCTGCCCCACGGCCTGGTCGGAACAGTCCCGGTGGGGGCCACCAACGATTCGGCCGAAGCCAAGGTCGCAGCCGCCGCGGCCGGCGATGAGGGCACTTCGTCCTCCTCGTCCGCCGCTGCATCCGCGGCTATGACGCCCAGGGATGTGCTCGCGGAGATGTTCCCTGTTGGCGCCACTGTGCGGGCGGTTGTGACCAACGTCTCCAAGCGCAAGTCCGGCAAGTCCTCCTCCAGCTCCATCCAGCTGTCCATGCGGCCAGAGATGGTGGCCTCCGGCCTGGACCTCGCGCACGTCGGCCAGGGTGTCGTCCTGGGCTGCGCAGTGCGCGCAGTGGAGGACCACGGGTACGAGCTGGAGACCGGCGTTGAGGGCCTGCGGGCCTTCCTGCCATTCCAGGCGTGCGACGGTACGGACGGACAGGGCCACCCCATCGTGGAGGGCTCGGCCATCACCTGCGCCGTGGTGACGTCGTGCGATATCGACCAGGAGGCAGGCACGGGCACCGCATCGCTCGCCATCAACGCCACCATCTCCCGCCGCACGGTGCGCATGGCCCCCAAGGCCGCGGCCGGCCTGGCCACGCGCCGCAAGCGCAAGGCCGGAGCCGCGGCGGCGGCGTCCGCGGCCGAGTCGTCGCTGGCCACCGCGCCCCTCGGCACGACGTCGATCCGCGCCGGCGACCGCGTCGAAGCCGTCGTGCGCCGCGTCCTCAACAACGGCCTGCTCGTCCAGCTGGAGGGCAGGGGGGACCTGTCGAGCCTGTACGCCACGGTGGCCATGACCCACCTGAAGGAGCCCGCCACCGCGTTCTGGTCCAAGGGATATGACAAGGGCGACCGAGTCGTCGGCCGCGTCCTGTTCGCCAGCGCCGCGGAGAAGCGCATCAGCCTCAGCCTGGCCCCGCACCTCGTGGATCTGCAGCCGTCCCCGTGCCTCGGCGTGGACGAGGCCGTATTCGGCTCGGCCGTCGAAGACGCCGTCGTGACCCGCGTGGAGGACAAGCTCGGCGTCATGTTCGCCTTCCCCGCCGCAGCCAAGGCGCCCAAGTCAAAGGCCAAGTCAAAGGCCAAGTCGGCCGACGAAGAGGACACCGACTCGTCCGGGGACGATGACGAGGACGAGTTCAAGGGCGATTCCAAGGCAGGAGCCTCGGCCGGGATGTCCAAGCGCCTCGCCAAGCTGGCAGTTTGGGGCCGCGTGGGCTTCGCGCACATCTCCCGCCTGGCGGACGAGCACGTGGACAGCGCCTCGGACCTCTTCCGCGTGGGCTCCGCGGGCCACGCCATGCGGGTCGTCGGCATGTCAGAGTGCGACGGCATCGTGGCCGTGTCCCTCGAGCCCTCCGTCGTCAAGGCGGGCGTCATCTCCGTCTCGCAGCTCAGCCCGGGCGACGTGGTCGACGCCGTCGTCGAGCAGGACGCGCCCCGTGGCAAGGCCGTCGTCCTCCGCATCGGCGGCCGGGCCAAGGGCATCGTCACGCCGCTGCACATCGGCGACTCGGCCTCCAACCCGACCAAGGAGCAGGCTGCCTCCGCCTCGTCGTCGGCCAGGAGCCGCCCCCGCTTCCGCAAGGGCCAGGAGGTCCGCGGCCGCGTCCTGTCCGCCGCCCAGAACGGGGCGGTATACGTCACCCTCAAGCCGTCCCTGGTCCAGCTCGGCAAGCTGCCGGTCGTGGCGACGTACGAGGAGGCCGCGGCGCTCGCTGACCGGCTCCGGGAGGCCCGCCGCGCCGCCGCCGCCGGCGGATCGGCAAAGGCCGCTGCCAAGGCATCCAAGGTCTCCCCGACCCGCGGCTTCATCTCGGCCATCAACGAGGCCCGCGGCCTCGCCGTCACGCTCTTCGGCGGGATCTTCGGGTTCGTCAGCACCGCCTCGCTGCGCCAGCGCGGCCTGCTCAGCGGCGGCGCCACCGTCGGCAGCGTCTTCCGCGTGGGCCAGGTCGTGGACGTGGTGGTCGTGCGCGCCAACCCAGCCCGCAGGCAGCTGCACCTCGAGCTCGCCGACAAGTCAGGACGGTCCGCCGCCGCCGCCAGCGTCGGCGAGGCGGGCGTCACGTACGCCGACCCAAGGTGGGCGGCTGCCGTGGCTGCCGCCAAGCCGCTCTCAGGAAGCGTTCGGGCGTCCACGGAGCTCCTGGCCGGCAAGGCAGAGCTTGGGCAGCGCGAGGACGGGGCGGCACCGCTCCTCTTCGCCTGGCGCCCCGACGGCAAGGACGGCGCCACGCTGTGGGCCGAGGTGCCGGAGTGCTGCCTGGCTGACCACCCCGACGTGGCGGCGAGGCTGGCGGAGGCGATCCGCGCCGCCGGTCCCGAGGGCATCCAGCTGCACGGCGTGCTCCCCCTCTACACGAGGGGCACCGCCCTCGTCTGCAACGTGGCGGGCTCCGACGGCCCCGCCAGGGCCTGGGCCGTGATGGCCCGGAAGCCGGTTCTGGTCAAGGCCGCCGGGCTCGCCGCGGGCGTGTCGCTCCTTCGGTCCGTTGACGGAGCCTCCCCGGGGCAGCTGGTGGCGGGTATCGTGTCGGGGCACTCGTCCGCGGGGGTGTTCGTGCGCTTCGCAGGCCGGGTTGCCGGGCTTATTCCCCTGGCGCGTGTCCTCGACGGCGTCGCGACGGACCCCGAGACGGTGCTCCCCATGGGCAGGACCATCATCGCGGCCGTCGAGGCCGTTGACGCGGCGCGGGGCCGGATCGTCCTCGACGCCCGCGGCTCCACCGTCGCCAAGTGCGCCGCCCGGAGCTCGGACGCCGTCACCCAGGTGGAGACGGCGGCCCTTCGCGGCATGCTCGGGGACGAGGACTCCGCGGCCGCCCTGGCCGTGGCCGTGCGGATGGAGGGAGCGGAGGACAGCGACGACGAGGCCGGCGGATCCGAGGGCGCGGACGAGGACTCCGATGAGGACGCCTCGGATGCCGACGAGTCGGACGACGAGGACACCGCTGAGGACGGGAATGCGGGCGCGGCAGGTGCAGGGGACGACGAGGGCGCGGCTCCGACGCTTGCCCGGCGGCTTCTTGCGCCCGGCACGGCGCTCGCCGGCACCGTGGCCACCATTCTTGACGGCAGCGGCGGCGTGGTTGTGGAGCTTCGCGGGCCGGCCGGCGTCCGTGCCACTGGCTTTGCTCTGGCGTCCAACTGCGCAGGGACGCCCAAGGAGGGCGATGACGTCGCCTGCCTGGTCCTTGACGTCGACGCGGTGACCGGCATCGTCGATGTGGCGATCGTCAAGGGTGGGGTGGAGCCCCTCGGCACCCCCGCCGAGGGCCAGCGGGTCTCGGCACGGGTCGCGCTCATCAAGCCCGGCAGGTACGCCGTGTGCGCCGTCGGCGCCGACGAGTGGCCATCGTCGTCGGCCGGGGTGGCCTTCCTGCCCATCATGTACGCCACCTCCCGGGGCCACAAGCTCCACATGGAGGTCGGCGACGACATCATCACCACCGTGGCCGCCTCAGGCGCCGCCCCCGGGGCCGTGTGGTCCTCCAGGTCGGCCTGCGTGCTCAGCCACATGTGCCGCTCGACGGGAGCCGCCAAGGAGACCCCCGCGAGGAGGAAGCGCTCTGACTCGACTGGCTCCCTCACCGCGGCCCTCGGGTCCACGCCGGCCAAGCTGCTGCAGAAGGGCCAGGTGGTCGCGGCCACGGTGGTCGGCTTCGTGCCGCCCGAGCCGACGTCCCTCTGCGGTGTGCTCCGGCCGGCAGGCGCCGCCGCCGCCTGCGACGTGATGCTCAAGCTCCGCCACGTCAAGGGCAAGGTCAAGGCCAGGCTTTCGCTCGCGGACCTTGTGACGTCGAAGACGACGGGCGCAGACGAAGTCAGCGCGGCCAAGCACTGGAAGAGCGGCGACAGCGTCCTTGTCCGCGTGCTCAGCACGTACCAGGCCGGCCGCTCCCTCGTGGCCAGGGTGTCGGCAAGGCCCGATGACATCCCCGAGCGCGTCGTGGCGGCGGTCATCGAGGCGTCGGGCCCCTCCGCGCCCCCTTGCAACATCGCACACCTCGCCGCGGCAGCCACCTCGTCGTCAGCAGTCGCTGCCGCGGCGTCGTCATCGCCTGCAGCTGCTGCCGACTCGGTCGACGCGCTCCCCGCCGTGCCGTTCCTGCCCTGCCGCGGCGGCGCCAAGAAGCTCAAGGCCGGCTGGATCGGCAGCGGCGTGATTGAGGCCGTTAGCCCGGCGTTCGGCGTCGTTGTCGGCTTTGGCGACGGCGTCCGTGGCCTTGCGAGCCCCTTCGACGCGTGCGAGAACCTCGAGTCGGCGCGCGAGCTCGGGACCCCGGCGTCCGGCATCTCCCCGGGCGACGTCGTCCGGGTTGGCGTCATCGAGAACCTCGGCCCCGTGTCGAGCCGGGACTCCGCCGGGTCCTCCGCCCGCCTGGTGCTCTCCATGCGCCGCAGCGTGCTCACCGAGGCAAAGGCTGCAGGGGCCGAGGGCGACAAGGCGGAGCGCGCTGAGAGGCAGCTGGAGGTGCTTCTCCGTCGCCACAGGCTGCTGGTGCGCGGCGAGGACGTCTTCGGCTCGGTCTCCCGGCCCCGTAAGGACGGCGGCACGGGAATCGCCACGCTGGCCGATATGGCGCGCAGCTTCGCCGCAGAGACGGGCGCAAAGGCACCGGTCACCGCTGACGAGGGCGACGTTGCCGCGCTTCGCGTCCGCGTGGCCCCCCGCTTCACGGCCGTGCTGTCAGCGTGCCACGCGGCGGCCGCCGACTCCAAGACCGCCTTCCCCCTCCGGCCGTACAAGGACGGCGACATGATCCGGGCGGCCGTGCTCGAGGCGGCGCGGGGCGTCGACACGGCGCCCAAGGAGGGTCGCTCCTCCGTCCCGACCTGGGCGGCAAGCGTGTCCCTGCGCACCTCGGCCGCGGACGCTGCCGCCGAGGACGCCGAGGACGCTTCCGCGCTTCACGAGGGCACCGTTGTCCGCGCGTTTGTCACGGGTGTGTCCCGCAAGGGATGCTTCCTGCAGATCACGAGGCGCGTCGCCGGCAGGGTCCTGGTGTCGGACCTCTCCGACGCCTTCGTGAGCGACCCCGCGGCGTCCTTCCCCGTCGGCCGGGTGGTCACGGGCGTGGTGAAGAAGTCGCACCCGGACCGCAGCCAGAGCGACGTGTCGCTGAGGGCGACGGACCTCAAGGCCGTGGGCGCGACGCCCGAGGCCGACGACTGGGCGGTGCGCAGCGTGGCCGTCGGCGACGTCATCACGGGCCGCGTCGCCAGGGTCACCGACTTTGGCGTGTTCGTCACCCTCCCCGGCGGCGTCCGCGGCCTGTGCCACAAGGCCAACTTCCCCCCCGCCGCAGCCTCGCTCAGCTCTCGCAAGGCAGGCAAGCGCGGCGCGGCCGCGTCGGGCGACCTCATGCAGACGGACGACTTCTCCGAGGGGGATGCCGTCACGGTGCAGGTGACGAAGCTCAACGCCGAGACGCGCAAGATCTCCCTCTCGATGCGAATCTCCGACGAGCGCGCGGCAGCCGCCTCGAAGCGCTCCCGCGATGAGGACAGGCAGGCGGCGTCCAGCTCCCGGGCCAAGCGCGGCAAGCTCGCTGAGGCCGACGATTCGGACGACGAGGACTCGAACCCCGAGGAGGACGGCGCGGGTCCGGGCGACGAACAGGCCGATCCCGAGGCCGACGGCAGCGAAGACGAGGACGAGGAGGACAGCGACGATACCGAGGACGAGGACGAGGAGCCCGCGCGCGCGTCTGCCTCTTCTGGCGCGAAGCCATCGTTTGGCCTGGCCTCGTCTGCCCTTCTCCGCGGCTCGCAGCGCGGCCGCGCGTTGAGCGTGGACAGCCAGGACGGCTCGTCGGGCGTGGCGGCGCTCTCATCATATGCCGACGCAGCCGCTGGCGCTGAGGACGACGAGGACGAGGATGACACCGCTGTGAGCAGCAGCTCAGCTGGGGCCGCCGCCGGCTCGAAAAAGGCGCACAAGTCCCGCGCTGAGCGCGAGCGGCTGGAGGCAACTGCCGCCGCCAAGGAGGCGGCCATCGCCGACGGCACCGCCGTTCCAACGTCCGAGGCCGACTTTGAGCGCCTGCTGGCCGGAAGCCCGAACAGCTCCGTCCTGTGGATCCGCTTCATGGCGTTCCACCTCGGTCGCGGCGATGTCGACAAGGCGCGCGAGACCGGAGAGAAGGCGCTGGGACAGGTGCACTTCCGGGACGAGCAGGAGCGCCTCAACGTCTGGGTCGCGCTGCTCAACCTGGAGGCGTCGTACGGCACGCCCGAGACGCTCGGATCGGTGTTCGCCCGGGCCACGAGGGCCAACGACCCGCTCAAGACCCACCGCGCCATGCTGGACGTGTTCCAGTCGCTCGGCCGCGCCGCGGAGGCCGACGCGCTGTACCGCGTGACGCTGAAGAAGTTCAAGCGCGACACCCAGACGTGGCGCGACTTCTGCCGCTACCTCCTGAAGTCTGGGCGCCCCGACGACGCCCGCAAGTCGTTCCGCGAGGCCATGGACATCCTCCCGGAGCGCGACGCCCCCGCCTTTGCCAAGGACTTTGCGATGCTGGAATTCCGTCACGGCACCGCGGCCAGGGGGCGAACCATGTTCGAGGACCTGGTGGCCTCGTACCCTCGCCGCCTCGACCTCTGGCTGGTCTACATCGACCAGGAGGTTGCGCACGGCTCAGCCGTGGCGGTTCGCAAGCTCTTTGAGCGTGTGCTCGCCGGCGGCGGCCTGTCGTCCAAGAAGATGCGCTCGCTCTTCAAGAAGTGGGTCAAGTTCGAGGCAGCCCACGGCGATGAGGCAAGCCTCGACGCCGTGCGCCGGCATCTGACGGAGGTGGCCCGCCGCGCGGCGTGATCTGCGCGCGCGTCAGAGAGCAGTGCTGCTTCCCGTGTGTGACTTCGCCGACCCGGCTCCGAACGACGTTTGCGTTTCTCTTCGCTGGCAAGTCACCCACGCACCCCCGTTTGCCGCACTCACACTGGCATGGGAGCCAGGCGGTCCCTTTCCAGGCGCGGCAGCGTGTCGCCCCAGCCGCGGGCCGAGTTCGCCGCGAGGCACTCAGCTGCGAGGCCCGCTGACCCGGCGTCCCCGAGGGCCGCCGTGACCCTGGCCGCAGTACCGCGAGCGAACCAGTCCGCCCAGGGCGCAGGCTGGGTGCCAAAGGTCCCTTCCCCCGAAAGTGAGAGAAGCTCCTGGATGATTGACTCCCCGCAAGCCCGGGAGGCCGCGGAAGTGTCGGAACCAACCGCCACGGCGACGGCATCCACGGCCGCGTCCCACTGCCCGCTCGCAAATGCCAGCGCGGCCTCAAGGTCCGGAAGCCCCTTGCTGCGGCCCACGATGGGGGGGGCGTCGGGGGAGGCCGAGCCGGCCTCGGCGCGAACGTCGCCGCTCGGCTCCTGGTGCGAGCCAGCGCCAGGGAACAGGTGCACGAACCGCATCACGGCGTCCCTTGCCTCGCGCAGCCGCGCCAGTGCAAGCTGCAGGATGGACGACGCGGCTGCCCTCCGCCACAGCTCGAGCATCCGCCCGGGCTGCACCACGCGGGACAGCGCGTCTGCCGGCGAGACCGCCCCGGCTGAGACGAGACGCAGGAGCACCAGCTCCGCCATGATTCCCGACTCCGCCCAGGTTGAAGCCACAGCCTCCGCGAGGGCAGCGCCGCCGGCAGCGCCGGTTGGAAGACTGTCCTTGTACTTCCGGGCGAGCATAGCCACGTCAGCTGGCCGGGCGCGGCCGTGGTACACGATGGCCGCTGCCACAGCCAGCTGCTCATCGGGCCGGCCGCTCACCGCGTGCGTGAGCTTGGCCGGGTCCTGCGCTCCTGCCACCTGCTCTAGGACGCGTGACACAAGGCTCGGCCCGCCCGGGCCGGCGGCAGCAGTGCCAGCGACTGCGTCCGCTGCGGTGCCAAGCCCGCGCCTGGGCTGCTCCGCCTCATCGAGCTCCGTGCGGGGCGGAGGTGTCGGGGTCACGTCGTCCGCGGGAGCCCGGGCGTGCACGGCCGCGGGCATCCGGCCCGCTCGCGTCAGCGCCGTCCTTGCCTCGGCCGAGATGGCCTCCGCGAGCACATCAGCGCGCGACGCCACCTGGAGGCCGAAGGCTCGCTCCGTGGCCGAGCTCCACAGGGCGAGCTGCGCCGGGGATGCCGCGGGCGGGGCCGCGACGCGCTGGGCCCAGTCTCCCCACACCCAGCGCCAGCTGGACGCCGCCGAGTGCGCGGCACACCAGTCCGCAAACCTCGACAGGGCTGCCGGGTGCAGGCGGTCCGCGTGACGGAAGGCCACCCTGGCGATGGTCGCGATGCCGTCCGACACGCGGAGCGCGTTGGGCGGCGCAGGCTCCGCAAAGACCAGCGCAGCCTCCGCGGCCTCCCCCTCGTCGTCATCCCCGTGCCCGTCGCCGCGTCCATCTGCGCCGGCGGGGCTCGCATCCGGCTTGTCACCGTGTGCGGCATGCTGCACGCGCGACAGGCAGCCGAGGCCTCGCATGTCGGCGCGCTCCAGCTGCTTCAGCAAGAGCTGGAGGTATGCCGACGGAAGGGCCGGCCTGGGGCGCTGGAGCAGGACGCTGACGATGGCATCCACGGCGAGGGGGCCGACGGGGAAAGTGGGCGCCATTCGCGCGATCTCGGTTGCGGCGTCTTCGTGGAGCGGGTAGTGCGTCGACGCGCAGTCCACCACGGCCCGCTGGAGCAGCCAGGCCGACGGCGCATCGCACGCCACAGCCCCTTCCGCCGTACCAAGCCCGCAGGCAGCCAGCGCTGCTGCCGACGCCAGGCCCGCGCCCGGTGCGAGGAGCGGCTCCGCCAGGCCGTGAAAGCAGCACACCATCGGAAGCTCCGCGTCTGCTCGCCCCCCGCTGGCTCCGCTGCTGCTTGAGGCCGCGCGAGCCCCGTCGTCGTCTTCACCGCCGTCCTCGCCGCCAATGCGGGGCCCCACGAGCTCAAGGTCTTCCGGCGAAACCCCCGTCGGGGGCCACGCGGACGGCGTCGGACCGCCGGCCAGCGCCTCAATCACGCGAGGGTCGAGGTCGGGCCGGTGCACCGACGGGGCGCGCCAGCCCATGGCCACGCAAGCACGGGCAGCCACACAGGCCCGGTCGAGGGTTGCTGACGCCGTCGAGGCGCGCTCGATCCTGGAGCCTTCGTGACACCGGCCGCCCCTCGTCGCGGTAGCAACAGCCTCGGCCGCGTCGAGACACTCCCTGGGTGTGCCGGGACGGACGGCCTCCACCGCATCACCGCCCACCATGAGCGCCTCAAGAACGGCCTCCATCAGGACGCCAGCGAGCCGGTGCTGAGGGGAAGCGGCGGCCGCGGCAGCCCACTCTGCGAGCTGGGTCGCCACGTCCAGCGCGTTCAAGACTCCCACAGACGGGAGGGACATGCAAACCAGGAGACGAATGGCAGCAGCGAGAGACCTTGGCCCCGCTGAGGCCTGGGCCTCAACGACCGCCGCTGCGATGCGCTGGGCGACTTGGGCCGAGGGGCCTTCACACCCCTTGGCGCGCCACAGGCCTGCGGCCACCCCGATAAACGGCCCACGCCACGGCATCTCGAGGCCCAGGGTGCACAGCGCGTCGACCGTGATGTCTGGTACCAGCGGGCCGTCAGCGCCAGCGACGATGAGGTCCGCAGCTACCCCGAGGGCGGCCGCTGCTGGGTCCACCGACCCACCAGCCGGGCGCATCTTGCCAACGTTCAGGATCTTCGAGGCGGCCTTGCGGAAGTCTGCCGATCCCATCGCTCTTTGCTCCAGCTCAGAGTAGAACTGGGCCTGCTCGTCGGACACGCGGGTGGTCGGGCCATACCTGCCTGGCATGCTAAGTTGCTGCAGTCACAGCAGCGCTGGTGCCGCCAATCAACGCTCCGCCAGCGGCGCCGCAAGCCGAGTTGCTTGTGCGTGCGCCGTCGGTCACCGCATTCCTGTCGTCGCCAATTGCTGGTAGAGCTGGCAAGCAGTTCGCCGGCGACCGACGCCTCGCATCCGCGGCACCGGCACCTGCTGCAGCACCGACCCTTGCGAAAAGGTTGCACGTGTGCCGGAGAGAACTGTCCGTGGCGCGGGGAACAGCCAGATTTCGCCCGGCGGACCGTGGAACGGAGCCAGATGGCATCGCACCCGGAAACCCCCACGGCTTACTTGGGCGTGCCGCCGGGAGGAGCGCCGCGCGGCGGGGCCATCGCGCCCCCCCTTGGCAACCAGCACAGCGCGGCCGACTCGGAGGACCCGGGGGCGCCCCGGCGTGGGGTTGCACAACTTGCAGCAACGGGCTTCGTCAACTCGTACGAGGGTCTGGACGACGAGGATTGGGATGAGACGCCGTTCGTGCCCCCCTCGCTTCCGATGGCGATTGAGCTCGCTGACGAGGACGTCTTTGGCGGCAAGCAACTCAACGCTTGCTGCACGGACATCGACACCATGTCGTGAGCACCAGCCTGCCCTGCTTGGCTGCGCTGGCGTGGCGACGGCCTCCCCGGGCGCACTGCGAGCGCCCAGCTCGCCCCACGTTTGCGCATGGTGTCGCCCTTGTGCCGCTGCAGGACGCTCGGCGTGGGCATGGGGATCTGGTTCCGGTTCCTGTCCATCGCGTTCACGTTCTTCATGGTATGCTCCATTCTGAGCATCCCCGCGTTTCTCATCACCGCTCAGGGCGAGCGCATCGCCAAGACGGACGACCTCCGGGCGCAGGACGCGTTCGGGTTCAGCCTGGTGTCGCTCGGGAACGTCGGCCCCTCCGTGTCAGGCGCCGCGGCTGCCTGCCCGGTCAACGCGAGCTGCCGCACCCTGACCAGCCCGATCATCGCGAACATCAGTCTGCCCCTTCCGGACACGACGCTCATCCTTGCAGCATCGGACGCAGCCGTTTGGGTGGCGCTGCTCGGCTTTCTGGTTGCCTTTCATCGCACTATCCGGCACGTGGAGAGCCAGATCGCAGACAACAACATCGAGACGGCGTCGTACTCGATCATGATCACCGGCTTGCCCAAGGACACGACCAAGGAAGAGGTCCGCAGCCACTTTGACCGGCTCTACAACCTCCGCGAGCGTGACTGGACGTTCCGGGGGTTTTGCTGCGGCTTGTGCATGTCAAAGCATCCGGGCCAGGCGCGAGCCGCCATCACCAAGCCGGTGCGCGACCCCCGCACGGGAGAGTTCCGCGCTCCGAAGACCGGCGACGGTGCGGTCACGACCCCGGTCCTGAATGCTACCAATACGGGCGACCCCGCTTACCTGCGCTCGTGGGTCGCAGAAGTGACTCTTGCCCATCCCAACGGGGCGCTCGTCTCAAAGTACCGAGCGATGCAGGGGCGGCTGCAGCGCATCTACCGGCTCAGGGCAGCCGTGAAGCTTTACTCTCCGTCTAGCCCCTTTGCAGACGTCAAAAAACGGGACCGGGCCCTCAGGGTGCTGGCCGGAGCGGAGCGCGCGATGGCCGACCTTGATGCCCGCCTTACCAGCCGCTTCAACGAGGACGTCGTGGCGGCATTCGTGATTTTCAACACTGAGCAGTCGCGGCAGCGAGCGCTCTTTGACTACGCGTGGTCAGGCAATCGGTGCCTGCGCATGTGTCAGCCGACGCCGCTGCGGTTTCGGCGCAAGGCACCCCAGCCCGGGGAGAATCCCTCCACCATTACGGTGCAAGAGGCACCAGACCCTGCAGATGTGCTGTGGGAGAACCTGGAGGCGAGCAACTCGGAGAGGTGCTTTCGGCAGGTGCTGTCCACCACGGCGATGCTGTTCATCATCGCCGTGAGCCTCATCTTTCTCATCGTGGCGCAGCGACTGAGCAAGCAGCTCCAGACGGACACACCTTCGATTGCCATCTGCGAGCGGGAGGCCCTTCAGGTGGCTGCAGGCGCCAACGCCGACTTTGCGTCGCTGTCCATCGTTCGTGATACCACCATCGATCCGCTCTGCCCGGGCACTTCACGCGGCCTCTACGTCGCCGACACCTCAGGGGGAGGAACTCCCAAGCCCGCGGCTCTCCTCTCGGGATACGACCCGGCCAGCTGCACCTCCCTCTGTGTCGATCCGGCTGCCTCGGCACCGCTTTGCTCAGGCCCCGGAATCCAGACGAACTTCTCCAAGAGCAACCTGGTTCCCTGCTTCTGCGTCGCCGCGTTGACTCGGGCCCAGAGCCAGGGCGTTCTCCTCACGGCCTTGACGGAGCTGTCTTCCGAAGAGCTCTGTGTCGACTTCGCTGCGTCCACGCTCTCCCGGAACAGCGTGCTTGCCTTCGCGTCCCTCGTCGTCGTCATCGTGAACGTGGTCCTCCGGTACGTGGCCCATTCGCTCACAGAGTTCGAGAGGCACGTCTCGGTCGGAGCCCTGCAGTCCGCCAAGGTCATCAAGATCCTTGCTCTGACGTTCCTCAACACAGCCGTGATCACCGCGCTCGTCAACGTCAAGTTTGAGACCGATGGCGTGCCCAACTGGCTAGCCCAGCTGCTAGGCGACGTAGAGGGCTTTGAGCCGAGGTGGTTTGCCGTGGCCGGAAGCTCCATCGTGCTCACGATGGCTCTCAACGTCTTGACGCTCAACATTGGCGTGCTCCTCCGTGTGCCGTGCCTGGCCGTGGACTGCCTCTGTGGGCAGCCATCCGCCCAGGTCCTTCCGGCAGAGCCAACTGAGAACACCGCGGCAGACATGACCCGCCAGCCAGAACCGATGGTGATGCCCGTCGGCGCCGAGAGCCTCGCGGAGGCGCAGATTAGGGCGCTTCGACGCCGTGCTGAAGCCATTCGCGTGTCGCAGTCCGGGCGGTCGCACTGGGAGAGGTGCTGCGCCCGACGGTTCGGCTGCTGTGGCCCGCAGGAGGCCTGCGGCTGCCTCGTCGCGGCCTGCAGCCCTCTGCCCCAGATGCTGCAGTGCTGGTGCTGCTGCCGCGGTGTCCGGGCGCGAGCTGCTGTCACTCAAGCAGAGCTGACGGAGATGGTGGACTTGCCAGTGTACGACATGGCCCAGCGGTGGCCTCTGGCCCTCAACACCTTTTTTGTCACCGTCGCATACGGGGCCGGCATGCCAGTGTTGTACCCGATTGCTGCCGTCGCGTTCTTCGTGTCATTCTACGTCGAGCGGTGCTCGCTGCTCCGCTTCACGAAGCAGCCGGACGTCATGGACTCGTCGCTTGCGCGCCTCTCGCTGCGGATCATGCCGGTGGCCGTTGTCCTGCACTCAATTGTCACCATCCTTGTGTTCAGCGACCCGGCTCTGCTCGAGTCTCGGTCCGTCTTCGCCTTGCTGAGCGAATCTGAAGAGGGGGAGACCGTTTCCTCCTGGTACCAGCAGCAGCT
>Ga0136560_1000132_pt1 | contig 31216 bp, 18 predicted proteins | sample AntRauMeHopE1497_FD_104925 | JGI IMG/M metagenome (GOLD analysis project Ga0136560, IMG submission 104925) | Saline lake microbial communities from Rauer Islands, Antarctica - Metagenome Hop E1 #497 | ecosystem: Environmental > Aquatic > Non-marine Saline and Alkaline > Saline | place... | reverse complement strand
GGCGGCGGCGACGGCTGCGGTCATCGGGCGCGGCCGAGGCGGGGCGGGCGGAGGGGCGGGCGGCGACGGGAGGCGACGCGGCCGACGACGGGGCGGCGGCGGGGAAGCCGGGGCGGCGCGCGGACCCGCCGAGGCTCGTCGCGCGTCCGGCATGCTCCGAGGCGGGCGCCGCCACGGCCCTGCCCTCCCACGCGCCACGCCACCCGGAGCCCCGCCCCACCGCCGGCGAGGCTGCGCGCGACCTCACGCGGGAGGCCGCCGACCCGGCGCGGCGCGGCGCAGGCCCCGACGCGCGGCTGTCGGCGCGTCCCGCGCTGCCGTCAGCGGCCGCCTCCACGACCACGGCGGGGCCCGCGGCGATGCCGGGCGCGGCGTCGACGATGCGGACGGGGACGCCGGCGGCGGACGACAGCCGGGCGGCAAATGTCTGCGCCGCGCGGCCGCGCGCCCTGGCGGCGAGACCGTCCCGGGTGGGCGACGCCGCGGCCCCCTGCTCCCGCGCGGCGGCGGCGGCCTCCTCGGCCGAGAGCTCTGCCGCCATCACCGCCACGTCCCGCACCCTCGTCCGGTGCTCCGCGTCGGTAAAGAGCCGGCGGTAGACGTCCCCCGGGCCGGCGGCGATGCTCGCCGCCGCTACGGCACCCCCCGCCGGCTCAGCCCCGTCGTCCTCCCCCTCCGTCCACGCCGAGACCGCCCGCGGCGCCCCGACCCGCGAGGCTCGCATCGTCTCCTCCTCGGCCCGCCTCGCCGCCGCCGCCTCCTCCTCCCGCCGCCTCGAGCGCTCCACCGCGTCGGCGTAGAGCCTCTCGGCGGGGGAGCCGACGGCCGGCCGGGTGGCGGCCAGAGCCCGCGACGCGGCCGACATGGGAGCGGGGCGGAACGGCGCGTCCGCGAGCTCCGCCCGCCCCCGCTCCTGCCTCGCCGCCTCGGCCTCCCGCTCCCGCCGCTGCCGCGCCTCCACCTGCCGGTCAGCCATCGCCCGGAGACGCGACACGGCCTCCTCCCGATCGCGGGCAGGGGCCGCCGCCGCTCGCACCCGGGCCGAGGCGGACCTCGCCCGGCTCTGCCGCCGCCGCAGGGGCGTCGCCAGCTGCTCTGCCCGCTCCTCCGCGGTGGCTCTGCCGCGGAGCATGGCGCGGCTGCGGCCCGTGACCCGTGTCGCGAGCGACGCGGCGGCCTTGGCCTCGTCGTCGGCCCGGCGCACCGCGTCCTCGTGCTTGGACCGGCGCCTCCCGGCCTCGGCGTAGAGAAGTGCCGACGCCGGCCCCTCCCGCTCCAGCGCCCTGGCCCGCGCGGTGATGGCCGGCGTCCCCGTGGCCGCGGCCTCCTCCTCCGCCCTCGCCTGCGCCGCCCTCGCCCTCGCCTTGGCCTCCCGTCTCCTCGAGTCCGCGTACAGCGTGTCGAACGTCTCGCTGCCCCGCCGCGCGATGCGCCGGGCGGCTCCCGTCACGCTGGGTGTCCTCGCCTGGGCCGCCGAGGCGTCGGCGCGACGCCTCGCCTCCGCCCGGCGGTCGTCCATCGCCCCGGCCACCGCGAACATGCGACCCCCGGCCGCCATGGCAGCCGCCTCGGAGCGCACGACCGGGCGGGGCGGCGTCACGGCGGCCAGCGGCGCGTCGGGATCGCCCTCCCCGCGCCTCGCGCTGCGCCGCGCAGACATGCGGCGCGCGCTCGCCACACGGTGGGTCGAGACGGACCGGCGCCCCGGCTCCGCCCTGCCCCACCCCGGTCCCCCGCCCAGCGGGAAGCCGGCCGAAGGGTCGTACGCCGGCCGGCTGGGAGACCCGCCCGCGTCGCTCCCAGCCCCGGCCCGGCCCCGCGCGCCGCCGCCGCCGGGGGAGGACGGCGCGACGGCGCGCCGCTCGCCGGCAGACGGGCGGACCCTCGGGGCCGGGCGGCCGGGGCCCGCGAGCCGTCCCGCGGCCGCGGCTTCCGCCCCGCTGCCGGTGTGGGCTCCCCCGGGCTGGCGCCGCGCTGCCGTCGGGCGGTCGACGCGAGAAGACGGCACGGCGTCGAAGCGAGACTGCGGGAGCCGGCGGAGCGGGGTGTCCGTTACAGAGCCGCCACCGCCGCGCACGGTCGAGGGGGCAGCGGTGCTGGCCGACGGGGGGAGCGGCGGGGCGGCGAAGTGGCTCTGCGGGGTCTCCGGGAGGACGAGCCCGCGTGGCGTGGCGGCCAGCGACCCCGGCAGGCGCTCGGCGCGGGATCCGCCCCGGCCCGAGTCTCGGCCGGAGGCCCGGGCTGCCGTCGTGGAGGCCGGGGCACCGGCCTCCGAGTCGCCGTCCTCCGCCGCCGGCCCCGCCGCCTCTCCGTCGCCGCGTGGCGGGTGTGTGCCGTGACGAGCGCCACTGGTGTGACCCCCAGCCGGGTCCCTGGAGCCTGGGCGTGGCGCCGAGCCGTCCCCTGCGCCAGCGGGCGGCTCGAAAGCCGACACGCCGCCTCCCGGGGCCCGCACCGGCGAGAGGCTCCCCTCCGCGCGCGCGGCTCCCGCAGCACCCACACCATCAGGGGCTGCCGCCGAGCCAGCGGCCGTCAGGGCTCCGCCATCAGCGGCGGGCGAAGCCGCGCGCACACGACGGGCAGTCGGGATCGCCATGCCACCGGCTTCGGGGTCCGGCGCGCCCGCGCTCAGGTCGGCGGCGTGTGAGCGCCGCGACCGGTCAGTACTTGGGGCAAAGTCACCCTCCTGCGAAGACGAGCGTGGCACGATGGGCAGCGGGCCGCAAGACTGACCACCCGGGCCGGCGATGCTGCCGCGGCGCCGAACGATCCGAACGCGACACGAGCCCCTGCTGGCCGAGTGGAGTCATATGCAGCTGACATTCGGCCGCAGGGCGGCCGCTCTGGGCACCCAGCTCACGTGCAGCGCGTCCGCGACCGGCAGACTCTGCTCAAGCTCGCGCAAGAGCTCGAGGTCCTCGCCTGCCTGCGCGAGCGCCTGGCTGATCTTGTCCTCCAGCGAACTTGCCATGCCGTCGTGGCCCACCCCTGCGGGACAGACCACCGGCCACCGTGCGGTGCGGCCGAGGGCGCGGCGCGTCGTTGGCTTTGGGGCGGGATGCAGAGCAGGGCCAACTGCTCGCGCGGCGTCGCGCGGGCATCACAGGATGCAGGCGGGCGAACGGCGGTCCCCGCCCGAGACGGACAGGCCATCCCTGGAGGAGGAAGTCGCGGCAGCGGAGGCCGCCGCCCCACTCCTGGCGCGCGAAAGCGCTGCCGCGCTCGGACGGCTCTCGGCAGCCGCTTTCGATGCTGCTTGCGACGAGATGCTCGTCCGGCTGGACGCACAAGATGACGACTCGGCGAGCGCTCTCAGGACTGTGAAACACATGCTTGCTGGCCCGGGGAAGCGAAAGCGGCGCAGGTAGCAGCCTCCCTGAGTTTGAACGCCGCAGCGGCAATCGCACCACCTCAGCCGCCCCGGTGCATCGGGCCGGCTCAAAGCTGCCCATTTGTATCAGGGGTCCGGCCAGATACGCCATCACGGTCCTGGAGGGAGGGCAAAGCGGCAGCAGTTGCTCTCGCCTCGTCGCGGACGCCAATGGCGGCGGGGCATCGCGTCGCGCTGAGTGAATGTGCAGTATCCGTGCAATGTGACGACCGCTTTCGAAGCGCCGAAGCAAGGGCCCTGGGCGCACGCGCACCACTGGCCATAATCACTCGGCAGGTCAGAACCCCCCCGCTTCGGCGGCAGACCTCGGGGTCACCGGCAACAGCTTGTCGTGAATGAAGTGCACGAGCGCTGCCCCCGTGAAACCGGCCAGCGGAAGGAGGCGCGACGCACCGATGAGCCTGCCCTGGAAGCCGAGAACCGGGTCCGCGATGTGCTCCGCGCACTGGTTGCTCAGGGCGTGGCCAAGCTCACCATCCAGCCGTTTGACGAGAGCATTCCACTTGGCGCGGGCTGCCTCGTCTTCCGGCGGAATCATGCTGCCGGCTTCGCTCTCGGCCGCAGATTGCGCCGCCTTCAGGGCGTCCGCGCCGAGGCTGTTCCCCAGAGCCTGGAAGTCAAGCAGGTCCTTCAGCGAGGCTTGCGGGTCAGCCATGAACCCCCGGTCCCGCACCTCTCGCGCCTCAGCTTCGGGAAACGCCATGGCCAGCTGCGCCCGCACACTGCTGCCACGCTGGCCGCTCGGCTTCATGCTCCGGAGGATCGACTGGACCCTGGCCACCGCAACGACATTCAGAGCCAGGTCCACGCTGCCGAGGTACAACCTCCCGTCCGACATCAGGCTGAGGGTCTCGGCCCAGCACCGGCCAACCTCGCGGACGGTGAGCGCGTGCGCCTCACAAAGTGGCCCAGACAACGCGAGGAACTGCTTCCACAGCAGAGTCGTCACCGTCGGGGAGACACTGCCCTCAAACCCGATCGCGCATGTGCTCGGCCTCATGGACGAGTCCCCGGTCCACAGCTGCGCCGCTTTCGCGCTCTGGCACATTGCCAGGAAGACGACGCGAAGCTTGGACACGCGGTGGCGGTCGGCAACCGTTACCTCGCCCAGAGCCCTGGCAACGTGAGCTGCGCTCAGAGCGCCGCGGCGCACGTGCATCCAAGCGCTCCCCTTACCATCGTCGCGGCCATGGCAGATGATGGAAAGTGCCTGCGCGCTCAGATCCCCGATCACAGTGGCAGAATCGTCCGCTGACACGTGGTGCAGCTCCATGTGCTTCATCCCGGGGACTTCTCGGAGCTCATTCACGATGGCCTCTGCCCCGATGTGCTCGCTGGTGCCTTCCGACTGCCAGGCCAGCAGTGCCGCAGGACTCGCTGCTCTGGGACCCGCGCACACTCTGTGCCGAAGGCGGCGGCTTCCAGAAACGTGCAAGCAAGGCAGCGCGCGGTCAAAGGCTGCCGCCGGGACCACAAACACGGGATCTGCTGCTGCGCCGCTGGACGAGGCGGGCTCAAGCCGCAGGTCCGCCCGAGGGCTGCTTTGCGGCGACGCCGCTCGGTCCAAGAACGCCCTGCAGATGCGCCTTGAAGCAGCGTTGGCATACTTTTGGATCGTGATGCCCCTGGGCGGGGTGCTGTCGACGCCCCACTGTGACTTCAGGAAGGCAGCCACATCGCTCCACACCTCAACGCATGCGTCCCTGACGTCGTCGGGCTTGAACTTCTTCTCAACGCCCTGGGCGTGCTCGAAGAGCAGCTTTCGAACCTGAGCCTCTGAGCTGCGACCAGAGGCTTCGCGGTCCTGCAGCTCATCCAAGATGGATTGAAACCATGGCACGTCTGAAGCCGCTTCGGGCAGCGGCGGCGTTGCCACAGGCGACGGTGTGGCGAGACCGCTGCGACTGCTTCCACCATCACTATGGGATCCGAGGGTGGCAGGTTGGCCAACATCGAGGGAGACCAGCCTGCGCAGGACTGCCTCCATAGCTGACGCCCCGCGAAAGCTGAAGTCCACCGAGCCCGTGGCGGCATCATCGTCATCACCAGTGGCAGCAGCAGAGGCCTCCGAGGCCTCCGAGGCCTCCGACGCTGCCGGGCCCAGGGCTGCCAGAGGCCGTGCATCCACTCGGCGCTGCGCGTCCCAGATGCTCGCCAGGGTGCCCAACCACGGGTGCCACGGTGTGCTTCCCGGGTGTTGCCGTGTCGCCTTGAGCCGTGTCCGCCACGCGGCGGCCCAAGTTGACCGCCCTTTTTGAGACATCGACGGCACCAGCGCTTGCAGGGCCTCGGGGACGGCACCCGCCGGAAGAGCTCCGACAGCTTCCGGCAAGCTTTTGCCGGAATGGAGCTCGAGCACAAGCATTCCAAAACACCACGTCTGATGCGCGCCACAAGGCACTGTTGGAAAGGTCCGAGCACACTGACCACGGGCGCTTCGCGGCAGCGTGCTCTGCCGCATCGGTCCTGGCGCCCGATGTTTCATGGCAACCTCCAGATCGAGCTGCTCTGGGACCGCGTCCAGCGGTGCTGGCTCCGCCACAGGGACGTCAGGATCCACTGCCGAGCGGAATGCATCAAGCTCGTCCTGAAAAGCCGAGCACAGCGTGACGTGCGGACCTGCCGGCATTCCTCGGGGGTCAGGTGCAGAACTGAAGGCCTCTCGATGAAGCGGCTTGGCCCACTCCGGCGGCACGTTCGAGGGCGAGCCAAGGCGCCGGGCGAGCTCATCCAGAGACGTCCCAGGACTTGCAGCTGCCGTATGGGCGCGCAGGCCGATGGCCGCGCACAGCGGCATGCCTGCCGGCCTCGTTCGCCGCAGTCCTGCGCACTTGGGCGCGCCTCCGAATATGGCAATGCTTTTCCGGCTCAGGCGGACGAAGGCGTAGCCTCGAAGGCATCGATTGAGCCCCTCATCCATCGCTGGCGAAGACGTGTCCGGGAACTCTGGCCTGCGCATTGCTGCTGCCTGAGGCATGGTCTGCAGGCAAGCAATCGCATCACGGACCACGCGCACCGCTGCCGCCGCCTCTGTGCCCCTGCATCGGCTGGCATCGAAGCGTGCGCTCCATCGCTCCACGACGAGCATGTGTGCGACACCGGACATGGCACGCTCAGCGTTTGCCTTGCCCGTACAACCAGCTAGCCCGCGCTCGACCTTCTCCGGCGCCACCACCTTGCAGGCTCCCACCGCTCGAGATGGCTTCGCGGTTCGTGTAGCCGAACCAAACGTGAGGTCGGCGTGCTCCAGCCATGCGTCGCTGAAGGCGCCTCTCGTCAGCTCGCCCTTCATCGAGGCATACCCGCCTTGGCGCGCCGCCGCCACGCCAGCGCTGCCCAGGGCATCCCGAACCACTTGCGCACAGGCAGTGCCTCGCGCTCCTGGCGAGGCTGCCAGGACCTTGGTGCAGTCCAAGAGCCCCTCTTGCCGGCCGTGGGTCCGAGCCAGGCCAGGCTGCATGCTCGGGTGCCCCAAGACTCGGTCGGCCACATCTGCAGCGGTGCCATTCCTTCGCGCGTGCCACAGCGCGAGAGCTGAGGCAGCGTCGTCGCAGGGAGCGCTGCTCGCCATCCACCTGCGGCTCCCGAGCTCAGCACACCCGTCATCGGCGAGGTGGTCCGTGCGGTCGAAGTGCCTGCTGTCGCGAAGCCCTGGGCTGGCCGTGTTCTTGTGCACGAGGGCAAAGCCGCTGGAAATCACGCGCGCGCAGCGGCTCGGCCCAAGGTGGTGGTGTGCCCGCTCCTCGTGGCAGCCCTCTGCAAAGTCAGAGGTGAACTTGATGACGACGTCCGAATCATCCTTGAGGTCCCGCGCGAACAGCACCGCCCGGCCAGACCAGACTGCGCCGTGCTCCCTCGTTTCCGGTCGGGGACGGTCACCAGTGACGTTGTGCGTCACGCCCGAAGCCTCCCAGTGCCACACCGGCTTGGGATGCCGGGAGCGGAAGCTCAAGGGCGCAGCCGGGGACGCTTCGCCGGCAGCGTCGTCACCGGGGGCAAGGGGTGTCAGGTCCACGAAGAACCGCCCTTCGACGACAACGCAGCGCAGCTTATCCATGTCGGTTCCGCTGGCCTCGCGGGTGAGCCCTAGGCCGCGTGCGCCGTCGCTCTCGTCGCCATCCGCGTCGCCCGCTGAATCACCGCGCACCGCAGAGGCCCCCCGGGGCGAACTACTAGCGCGCCCAGGCAGCAAATGACGCGCTGTAGCTCGACCCGAGGACGCAGACCTGGCAGCAACGGCCGGCTGGGCCCAGGATGCGCTGGTGCGTGAATCTGGATGCCCTGGGCTGGCCCCCTCATCCTCCTCTGCGTTTTCACTCCCTGTGGACGCACTGGGGCCTTGGGACCGTCGCACCTGGAGCCCTGCGAGCTCTCTGAACAGGGTCTTGAGGGCCGACTGAGGGTCCTCCACCTCCTCGCAGATGTACAGCCCCGTCTGCTCGACCAGCCGCATGGCTTCCCGGACGGTTTCCATGGCGAGGGCCCTGCCATCAACCGAGGATGTGTGCGGCGCAGGTCCGGAGACCTGCCGGGCGACTTCACCGGGTAAGCCGGCTTCGTGCCGTGCGGCCAGAGGACGCAGCCTGGCGGCCGCTGCCTGCGCTGCCGCCGTCCCCTCCATTGCCTTGCGTTCGCAAGATGCCGCCACTGGGCTTCCAGTCGTCCTGCCTCGCTCGATCTCGTCATAGACTGCGGATTATTAGAGGGAAAATTGGATTTCATGGCTGGTTGCCTGCTTCGGCTGCCCCCTTCGACTACCCGGCGCTCACCATCGTGTCTATGCATGGTTTCAGACTGCTGTGTGTCTGCTCTGGCCCTCTGAGACGGCCGTGTGCGTCCGGTAGCACGCCTTAGCTGCAGAGCGCCCGGCTGAGAATTCCCGCGCGCTTCACAGACGCAGGGATCCGCCGCATCAGAATTCAATGCCCGAGGACAAAACGCAAGCGTCTGCTATTGACGCCTCGAGGACGACCTGATCGCATCGAGGCGCTTCGCCCGAGCCTCGCGGGCCTCAGCCGCACTGAGGCGTGACCCAGCCGACGGGCGCCCGCCCCCGATCGTGCCGCCACCCCAAGATCGCTGAGCGTTCTCGGTGTCTAGCAGCTGGGCGTCCTCTGCGTCGCCGCTCGCCGAGCCTCGGGCCTCGCCGCGCTCGGCGTCGCTGTCGGCACCTAGCTCGCCGGGAGCACGGCCCCCGAACGCGCCATCGGTGGCGCCAGGCGCCCCGCTGCGCCCGCCAAGCACCAGGCCTGCGCTTGGCCCCGGGATGGGGACGGGGACGGCGGCGCGAGCCGCTTGCTCGGGTGCCGCCTGGGCCCGCGGCGGCTCGCCCCCGGTCCCGCCCCGCCGCACGCACGCGCACGCGCAGCACGCCCGCACGGCTCCGGTGACCGCGGAGGCGCCGCGTTCCGCGGCCGCGACGCAGGCCCCCGCCCCGAGCCCCGTCAAGATGGCAGCGAGACCGGACCACAGCCACACCAGGATGGGCCCCAGGCCGTCCCAGAGCGCGGAGAATGCCAGCGTGAGGGTTCCTGCGCAGCCCCCTGCCGCCCCGACTCGCTCCGCCGCCACCGAGATTGGGTCCAGCGTCGGCGTGGGCGCGATGCCGCCGGCCGCGGAGAGGCGGCGCACGGGACCCCACCGCTCGAGCTGTCGCGCGGTCTCGTGCGACGGCAGGATCCATGACAGGGCGCGGCCGACGTGGAGGACGCCGACGAGGAGGCCGGCGAGGTGTCCGAAGAAGCTGATGTTGGGCATCACCACCTGCATGAGCACCAGCAGGACCCAGGGGTAGAGCCGCGTGGGCACGCTGAAGAGCCCGAACACGCTGCGGGTCGGGCGCGGGGACAGCGAGGCCTCCTCCACGGCCAGCATGAACAGCACCCCGCTGAAGCCCACGGCGTAGGTGTGCAGCCACGACGGGTCCCCCGTCGCCGCCCACCCCACCATGCACATGCCCACGTAAAGCAGCCCCTCCAGCAGCACTGTGGCGACGATGAGCAGCACAAACGTCACCGTGCCGAGGATTCCCTCCACGCTCGGGCCCATGGCGAACAGCGTCATCATGTTCATCCCGATGTGCATCAGGCCGCCGTGAAGGAACGCGCTGGTCACGACCCTGTACCACTCGCCGAGGAACACGATGGGGAACGCCCCGATCGCGAGACGCCCCGTGTTCAGCGAAAACGCCGACTGCAGCACGTACGTCGACAGGCAAAGCAGGCCGAAGAGGACGGTCCCCACGGGGATTCCGCCGGCGATGCCCTGCACCGCCATGCTGCCCCGGGGCTCGCACGGGTGCGCGTTCCGGAGGAGTCCACGGTTTCCGGGCGGCTCTGTTCGCGCTCGCGCGGCGGTGCGGCGCCCGCGAGCCCGCCGACAGCGGCACAGCACCGCGGACCACCCCTTGCCGCCTTTCCCGCGGTCGGTGCTGGGTGGCGTGCCATGGCCGGGCCGGCGGCGGGGCAGGCGCGGCGGCGGCAGCGTGGCATGCTTGCCATCCGGCTGCCGACCTGGGCGAACGCCGCGCTGTGCGCCACGTTTGCGGTGGTCATCTTGGCCCAGATTGTGCTGCTACGAGGCCTGATCCGGTGAGCGCGGCCGGCGATGGCCCCCAACACAGCGGCGGCGGCACTCGCTCGGCCGCTGCTTTCTGGCGCCCCGCGCGGCCCGATGCCCCGAGAGCGTGGGCTGCTGCTGCGCGCGCGACGGCACGTGTACGCGGCTTTCATGCACCGTCGCAGCTCCTCGGGGGCAGCACCGTCGCCCGGGACTGGCCCCGGCAACACCGGCCACCACCATCACCACCACCGTCGTGACCCTGCGCTGGACGACGCACGGGCGTCGGTGGCGCCGATGCCGCCGGCAGCTTCTGTGGTGGTCATCGAGGCGTCGCCGTCGCGCGTGCCCGCGCTGCCCTCTGCGACTCCTGCGGCCGCCACCCCGGACCCAGCCGCACCGTCCGAGGTGCCGGCGGCGCCGTCGCCCTCCGCGGCCCCGCCGGATGCGGCGGTCCCCGTGGACGTCAGGCAGCCTGCGGCAGAGCTTCTCACGCAGCCCGGGAGCATCCCCCCGCTGGACCGCCTGGGACCTTTCGAGTCGGGGCGCGCCGCCGATGCCTCCTCGGTCGATTCCTCCAGCCTGACGGCGTTCGTGAGCTCCGGGGGCCGCCTCCCCGTGCTCATGGTCACCGCCAAGCGGGAGCGCGTCATCCGGCAGAGCCTTTCGTCCCTGCTGTCGTGCCGGGGCATCGCGTCGGATGACGTCATCGTCGTCCAGGACGGCGCCCACGGCCCGACGGCACAGGTCGTGCGGGATCTCGGCGTTCGGCTGCACCAGAAGCCCCCCGGGCGGCTGCGCCTCGACGGCGCGTCGCGCATCGCGACCCACTACGGGTACGCTCTGCGCTTCGCCCTGGAGACGGCCGCGCCGACCGCCCCCGGCGTCATCGTGGCGGAGGACGACTTTGTGTTCTCACCCGACTTCTACGAGTACTTCCACGCAGTCGCGCCGGCCCTGGAGGCGGACCCGTCGCTGTGGCTGGCCTCGGCGTGGAATGACAACGGGAACCGGCACCTGCTCCGGGACCCCGCGGCGCTGCGTCGCACGCGGTACTTCCCGGGCCTCGGCTGGCTCCTCCCGCGGCGGGTGTGGGAGCGGGAGCTGGCGGCGTCGTGGCCGACGCAGCACTGGGACCACTGGATGCGGGCGCCGGAGCGGCACCGGGGGCGGGACGTGCTCCACCCGGAGGTTCCGCGCGACTACCACATCGGGGTGAAGGGCACCTTCATGGACAGGGGGACGCACAACCACTACTTCCGGTTCGTGGGCATGCAGGCGGACGCAGGCTTCGAGTGGTTCGGGGAGACGGGGGAGGCGGCCGTCGCGGCGTCGCTCAACCCGGGGTGGGGCAAGGCCCTGGCGCGGACAGTGGCGGCCGCCACGGTGCTTCGCTCCGTGGACCAGATCAGCGCCTTTCGCGAGGGCGACGGCCTCGTGGTGCACGCGTCGTCGCCGGCGGGGGACAACCACGACTTCCGGCAGCTGGCGCCGTACTTTGGCATCTGGCACGAGCCGGTGCGGGCCGGGTGGGAGGGGGTCCACATCCTCCGCTGGCGGGGCACGGCCACGCTGTACCTCGTGCACAGGGACTCCAAGGTCCTCGCGCAGGCCCGCGGCGGGCAGCAGGTGCCCGCCGTGCGCCCCAGCGACTTCACGGGGAGGGAGCGGCCCGCCGACGTCGGCCCGCCGGACGGTGCCCTGGGCGCCCGCACGGCCGCCTGGCGCGGGGGCGGCGGAGGTGAGGACCCGGGGGTGGAGGCAGCCAAGGGCGGGCACATTGCAAAGGGAAGGGGCGCCTCGAAGCGGCCCCTGCGGGTGGTGTCGCCGCTGGAGGACGACGAGGTGGCCAACGGGCTCGCGGTGGGGACGGTCGACCTGGTGCCGGTGTTTGGGGAGGAGGGCTCGCGCGGTGTAGTGTCGAGGATGCTGCCCTGGATCGAGGGGGGCGAGGCGCCGAGGCGCGCCAGAGCCGGAGCGTACTCGGCCGGGCGCCAGACCCGCACCGCCGCCGCCAAGAGCACGCTCGTCGCGACGGCGGGCGCCGGGCCGGCACCGGCGATGCCCGCAGGGGCGCCGGCGACGGAGCTGCCCGAGGGGGTCGTGGTCGTCGCGGCGAGCGCCGCGGGGCGGGACTGCAGCCAGGTCTGCAAGCGTGAGGGGGGGGGGCGGCGCTGCGCCGGCTCCCTGCTTCCCCTCATTTCGACCTGCGAGTGGCTGACGCCGTTCTTCGGGTGCTCCGGCCCGACGGGATCCCGCGGCTCAAAGTGCGAGCAGTCGATGGGTTCCGACCAGCCGGCGCTCGTGGTTGCCGCAGCCCCCGCAGACAAGCTGCCCGGCAGCTGCCTGCTTAACACTGACCAGTCCTTGTTTGACTGCTCTGGCAAGTGGGAATTCGCGAAGCGCCTGTGCCCCTGCGTGTGACGGAGTGTGCTCGGAGCAAGGCCGCGAATCGACCCCGGCCCGAAAGAGCGGCGGCACACACACCCCCATCGAGGCGGTGAAGGCGATTTGGTGGAATGGCAGCGGGAAGGTCTGCAGCGTGAAGGCCACGTCCGCCGTGGAGAACTGGGATAGCGACGCCTTCAGCGCGGGCCAGGCCGCCTGCACGGAGCAAGCCAGCCAAAGCACCGGAACTGCTACGGCGCAGAAGGGCGGAGCACGGTGAGGGCAGCGGAAGCGTCGGGCGCCTGCCACAAGAGCCCCCACGATCAATCTGCCCTTGGCCCTTCATGCGTCGCCACCGCCCTCCCGAATGTTGCTGCTCACCTTGCAGTCCGGGCCCATCAGGTCGGGGTGGCTCTCGACCTGGACGGGGGCCGAGCCACTGTTCTTCAGCGGGAAGCGGGAGTCGTCGGGCTTGGACAGGACGGGGATGTCCTGGGCGGCGGCGACCGCGGCAGCCGCGAGGACGAGAAGATCCAACGCGGAGATTGCCTTCGGGTGCACTGACGCGGGGGCGAAGGTGGCCCTGTCGTTGACCAGCATTCCATGGCAAGTCACACTGCGCGCACGGGGTGATGCCAGCCCGCAGAGGATCCAGCTGACTCCCACCCTGGGTTTGCTCTCGGCGACCTCGGGTCCTCAGGGCATTCCAGAGGATGCAGCTACGGGCCGCCAGACTGGCCGGCTGCCAGACAGTTGATCGCCCCTGCGGCCTCGTGAACCCGCCCCGCTTCTGCGTGGTTGGTCCGAACACACGCAAGACCGCCCAAATCGCAGGAAAAGCGCCGCCGAATCGATTTCGCTGCCCGCAACGCTGCTGGCAGTTCCGTTCCGCGTCTCTGGCGACGATCCGCGTCGGGGCTCTGCCAAAGGTTTCGGCGCGACCAAACCGTCCACGCAAAACGTCGTGCACTCGACCCAGATCGCCATGGCCGGTGAGCCCCGCCCTGCGCTTGAAAGGGAATCATAACCCCGTCGTTGGTGCCGCCGAGTGTTGACGCTGAGGCGCCCGGATGAGGCGCAAAAGCTCGAAGCAGCCCAGCGCAGCCACGCGGACCGCATCTGTGCCATCCTGCTGGCGCCCCCACGGCGCCGCCACGCTGACGGCACTACTGCTAAGCACGCCTTTCAAAAATCTGTTACTCATGGCGACCCCTGCCCTCGTGAGATGTCGCAGACCAGCTTACCGAGGAGCAGATCGCAGAGTTCAAGGAGGCGTTCTCCCTCTTCGACAAGGACGGCGACGGGACCATCACCACCAAGGAGCTTGGCACTGTCATGCGCTCTCTTGGCCAGAACCCCACTGGTGAGCAGCCTCAGGCGCCGGGGGGCGGCGAACTACTGCAGCTCCCGTGACGAAGTTGGGCGATCGCAACGACTGGCTTGTGCGATGTAACGACGTGTTTTTCCCGCAGAGGCCGAGCTCCAGGACATGATCAACGAGGTTGACGCTGATGGCAACGGCACCATCGACTTCCCCGAGTTCCTGACAATGATGGCCCGGAAGATGAAGGACACGGACTCCGAAGAGGAGATCCTCGAGGCGTTCAAGGTGTTCGACAAGGACGGCAACGGCTTCATCAGCGCCGCCGAGCTCCGCCACATCATGACCAACCTTGGCGAGAAGCTGACCGACGAGGAGGTGGATGAGATGATCCGCGAGGCCGATGTTGACGGCGACGGGCAGATCAACTACGAGGAGTTCGTCAAGGTGAGAAAATCACGCTAGCCCTGACCCCTCACCGCGGCACCAAAGTTGTCTGACCGAGAATCTTAGTAACCCTTGCTTTATGTGTGTCGCAGATGATGATGGCTAAGTGAGCAGTTCCCTGCGTGCTTGAGTGTGCAGTCATTCCGTCGCCGTGACGAAACCTAGCCTCACACCGCCTGACTGGCACCAAACACTTCTCATCACACAACGCACCATGACCGACCACCCCGGCGAACGAGGTCAGCCAGATTTGCAGCGCTTTGGTGGTGATGTGCTGCGCCCCACGGCGAGAAAACAGGCAGCTTGGCGTTCTCCGTCGTGCCGCAGACCCGCTCGGGGATGCAGCGATCAGCGAGCTACGGGCCGCGTTCGCGCGGTTTGAGAAGGGCGGGTCAATCGCGAGCAAGGACCTCAAGGGGGTCATGTCGGCGCTTGGGCACGAGGTCACGGGTTCGAGCGGTCGCACGCTCAGCAAAGCCCAACCTCAGTTCGCAGAGGCAACGGCCAACGCATCGATCTGGCTGCCTTTTGCGTGCCGCAGACGGGCAGTTCGACACCATTCTGGCCGGGATGCGGGCGGGGCGGCGGATCGAGTTTGCCGAGTTCGAGTCCTACGCCAGGAAGCTTGCCGAGGCTGCGAGCTCCGAGGGCAAGATTCTACAGGCTTTCCAGGTCCTCGATTTCCAGGGCAACGGGTTCATCAGCGCGGCGCAGCTGCGCCAGATCGTGACCCATTTGGACATCAAGCTGACCGACGCAGAAGTCGACGAGATCATCCGCGAGGCAGACGTCGACGGCGACTCACAGATCAACTTTGAAGAGTTCCTCAAGGTGAGACTGCTGCGGCAACCCGCACTGGGCATTGGCTAGCCGTTGCACCGGCAGTTGCACCTCTGCGGACGATGCCGCCAGTCACCGTCGGTAAGGGTATTCCGCGTCGCAGGTAATGATGGCGAAGTGATGCGCGGACGTGTGACGATTGCAGCATTCGACAACAGATTCGTCGTGCCCCCGTCAACCTCACTCATCTCGGGCAAGCGCAGTCCACCCTCCGGCGCCGCCGCTACCTGGCGCCGACGAGGCCTGCGAGGGCGCGTCATCAGTGAAGCTTGGCAAAGCCTGCATTTGCGAGCGGTATGCCTCCAGCGCTGCCTGGTCGAGACCGTCAGATGCCGGCCGTCGTCTCGGCGCCGGGGAGGTCGGGGGCGGCGGAGGCGGTGGCTCGGCCGGCGAGGGTCGGCTGTCGTTGCCCTTGCTGCGGACCTCCCGCTGCCGTGGCCGTGTTGGCCGCAGCGGCGACGTTCGCGGCATGCGCCGGCGGCGAACTGCGGCGTCAAACAACGCCACAGCGTCCTGCGACCTCCGGAGCGCCGCCCGGGCCTCGGTCAACGATTCCTGCCGCCTGCCCGCCGCAAGGGCCTCCCGCACCGCCGCAGACACGGCAGACGCCGGGTACAGGCGCTCCATGGTCTGGGTGGAGGCCTGGACGCCGCGAGGCCGCGCCCCTGCAGCAGTCGCGCGCGCGCCTCCCTCTGGCTGCACCGGGCGCTCCTGCACTGTGATGGCACTGGTAGAGCTGCCGGGCCCCGCCGAGTCAGCACGCCTGGCGCTGCTACCGGTGGAAGCTGGCGGTTTGCGCGGCTCGACGCTTCCAGGGCAGAAGTCGGCGCGCCCCCATGCGACAGCCCGGAAGGTGACCGACGGCCCCGGGACCGACACAACGCTGGCCCATGCCGCTCTCCGGTGCGAGTTTGCGACCGCCGCGGCGTCCTCCCGCTGCCGGGAATCGGCCTTGAGCTCCGAGCGCAAGCTGTGCAGGGCCGCCCGCTGGCTCTCCGAGGCGAGCTCTGCCGCGGCCCGAGCTTCCTCGCGATGCCTGACTCGTGCTGCCTCCATCATGGACAGGCGCTGCGCCTCTGCCGAGCATGCTGCCGCGCTCAGCTCGGCCCGCGCCTCCGCAAGCCTCGCCAGGACACCGTCCTCCTCGGTTGCCACATGGCACGCGTGGGCTCGCGCCCTCCCCCATGCTGCCCCGAGCCACCGCTCGGGCCCGGTGCCTGCGTCCCTGGTGGTCGGGCGCTCCTCGGCCTCCCGCTGCTGGTCGCGGAGCTCCCGCACAGCCGCCTCCGCCCGCCGCACGGCCTCCCGGCGGCCCTCCCTGGCGCTCTCCGCGTCCGCCTGTGCCGCCTCTACGGCGCGGCGAAGGTTCGACACCATCGCCGACGCACGGTGCGCCGACGGGCCGGGAACGACAGCCGCTCCCGGCTGCCTGCGCGCGCCCCGCCCAACGCTCTCGGGCCCGTCTCCGGACAGAGCCGCCATGCGCTCCTCGAGACCGGCCGCCGCGTCCCGCCAGCGCCGCACATCTGCCTCGGCAGCGGCCAGGCCGTCGTGAAGCTGGTCGATCGCCTCCTCGGCGAGACCGAGCCGGTGCGCCGCGGTCGCTGCCGCGGCCTCGGCTGCGGCACGGGCGCCCTCGTCCGCCTCTGCCTGCTGCTGCGCCCCCCTCATCGCCGCCTCAGCCCTCGCACGACCGGCCGCAGCCGCCGCTGCCTCCTCTGCCGCCTCCTCCGCCTCCTGCTGCGCCTCATCCCGCGCCCTCGTCGCCTCCCGCACCCGCGCCCCGGACAGCACTCCGTCCTGCGCGAGCTCTGCGTTCACGCGGTCAAGCTCCCGCCGCAGGGACGCCGACTCTGCCTCCGCCGCCGCCACTCTCGCGTCGCACGCGAGCCGGACCGCTGTGGCCGACTCCTCCGCCTCCCGCGCCCTCCTCTCCGCGTCGTCCCGCGCCGCCCTGCTCTCCTCGACGGCTCTGCCGCGAAGCTCGCGGAGAATCGCCTCGGCGCCCTCGGCCTGCACCCCCTCCTCGCCCGACCGGGGCCGGCCGCCCATCGCCACCGGGCCGTCTTCCTCGCAGCTGTCGCAGCCGTCCGACGTGCGCATCCCCGGCGACGCCGACGCCCAGCCGCGCTCCCGCCCAGCCGGCTCAACACCAGTCAGGGGCACAGCGGCCGCCGCCGCCGGTCCCGCGGCCCGGGCGTGGGAGCCCAGCTCGTCGGCTGCCGCACGGAGCCATGCCGCCGCATCCTCCGAGGCCTGGGCCCTTGCTGCTTGCTCGGTGGCCTCGGCCCGGGAGGCCTCGGCCTCGGCGCGCGCCGCGTCCGACTCGGACCTCCAGTGCTCGCACAGGAGCTCCTGCCGCCGCAAGGCCACCGCAAGCGACGAGACAGAGGATCGAAGCCTGGCCACGTTGTCCGCCGGCGCGAGCGGAAGTAGGCCGAGAGCAGTTGCGCTCGCGCCCCGCGACGGGGGGGGCTCCGGCCGCGGAGCGTGCACAAGCGGCCGAGGGTCGCTGCAGCCGCGCGGGTCTCTCATCTCGGCGCGCTCAGGCTCATGGCCCCGGGCTCTCTCCGGCGACAGCAGCGCCGCGAGCTCAAAACTGCCCTCGGCATCGCTGCTGTCGGGCGAGCCCGTTGAGCGGGCTTCACCCGCCGGACTGGCGCCGTCATGGGCCTGAGAGATCACGCTGACAGACAGCCCGGTGAGGATGCTGCCCGCAGCCGGCTCGTGCCACTGCCTAAACGAGGCTGTCGCGTCGTCGTCCCCACGACTGGGCGCACGGGCCTTGGCGCCGGGGTTCCCGACCGGCGATGATCCGGACGTGCCCACGACGATGCCGGCCGCAGCGTGGCCGGTGCTCGAGGCCATCCGAGGCGCGGGCTGCTCGGCAAGCCGGACTGAGTCCAGGATGCCCGGAGGGGCTCAGCGCCGTGATGGGCCCGGTCTCGGCCGCAAAAAGAGGCAGGCAGCCGAGAGGTATTCCGGCACCCGTCACTGCGACCAGATGCCGTGCCAATCAGCGGGTGGTCGGCCGCCAGCGTCCAGCGAGTCGCCCAGTGAGTTTTGTGCCTGGTCGATCGCGCGTTTTGTGTTTTCGGCGCCGGCCGAGCAGAGCCTCGCGTTTCGCAAGCCTACACGCCGCGGACATCCCGGGCCGGCGCCCCTCGCGGCCCGTCTCACCGGGCAGGGTGACGGGGGACCCGGACGTTGGCTGTCACATGCTGTCGACGCCTGGCTCAAGCGTGAACAGCCATTCTTTGCCTTTCGCCCCTGCTCCCTCCGCACCACAAGGCGCAACCGGCCTGCCGGGTGCCCAGGGACACCGGAACGCCCAATCACTTCCGTCTGGGGGCGCTGGAGCCGTGCCATGGGCTATCGATAGCTCGGCCCGGGCCGAGCATCCGCTGACCAGGCTCGCCGCCGACTCTGTGGCCGCCGCCGTGCGAGCGACCACCGATGCGGCCCGGCTTGCTCGCACGACCAGGCCCGCAGCACGCCGCAGGATTCCGCTCCGGCCGGCCGATTCTGTGTACCAGGGCCTCGTGGACGACAGCAAGGCGGCCGGCGTCGCGCTGACCTGGCTGTCGCCGGCTGGAACATCGCTCGTGATGTCCCAGTCGGTTGTGGTGGAGCAGGCCGGACGGCTGAGGCGCAGGGCTGGGGAGGCTGCAACGGCTTGCCTTCGATCTCGGTCGATCCACAGGCTCAGCGGTGCTGGCAAGCAGCGGTGCGGGCAAGACCCGACCCTCGCGGCCGAGCTGGTATCACTTGGCCGTGGCGAGGCTGCAAGATACGTGCAGCAGCGGGTTCTGCACCGAGCGGCCGCAGCGCGAGCTTCCGTCAGGCGACAACGCGCCGCGACCGCCGCGGGCTGCACGACAGCATCCGGCTGCCCCAGGCAGACCGCATGGCGCTCCCGGTCCAGCCGCACCTCATCCGAGGTGATGTCTGGGGCAGCAAGGGCGCTTACAGAATCACGCCGGAGCCTGGGCGAGCGCGATCGTCTGGAGCACGAGCTGCTCCGGCGGATCCACGGACACTGGTCCCTCAGGGCCCAGGCGCTGGAAGAGGCCGCCCCCGGGAAGCACGGTCGCCGAAAACGCACATCCACCACCTCGGAGACATGGGAGGGAAGCCTCCATGATTCACAGCAAAGGCTCAGCATGGTGCGGCCGCAGACTCACGAGTCGAGCACGCTCACTGCTGACCTCTGCGCCCTTGGCGCAACCATGGTTTCATCGAGGCCCGAAACAGCGGAGCGAGACCGTGCGACACCGAGGCCCTCGAGGAGGGCGGCGTGGGGCGCACAAAGTGACCCTGAGAGTGGTGCTGCTGCGGGCGATGGCGGGGCCGCGAACCAGTCGGAAGGCGAGCAAGACGAGGAGTATGTGTTTGACCCTGTGCCTCCGTCACGTGGCAGCTCTCGCCGCTGGCTCCACGGCTCGCCGCAGGCGACGGTGATTCTCGGCTTCGAGGACGCTGCAGACCATCACGCCTTGTCGCCACCTGCTGGGCGGCCTGTCACCCCAGCGGAAGCGACGCGTGGCGTCGCTCGGCAGCAGCGGCGGCCCAGAACAGTCTCTGCGATGCACCTGGCCAAGCATAGTTCTATGCGGCTCGAGCCGGCCGCGCTGGTACCAAACGCGCAGTCTCAGCCGTCATCTCCCGCAGGTGGGGCGAGAAACAGGCAGCCACTGAGGGCCCAGCTTGTGGATGACGCGGTAGCCCACCGGCAGCGCCTGGCTGACGGCCTGGTGAACCTGCAGGAGTTCGTGCGGGGGGCACCTCAGACCGTGGCTGAGGGGGGCCGCCGGCGCAAAGGCCGGCAGCAGCAGCACCCGTCCAGTCTCATTGGTACAAAAGAGAGCCAGATGCCCGAGGCAAAGACGGGGCCATCTGGAGACGGTGAGAAGGGGGAAAGTCAGCGGCACCCAGCAGCAGCTACGGCTGGTAGTGGTCCTTCTTTGCACCGGGCGGTGACACTGGCAGCTGCGCGCATCGTGGCAGCACGGGACACCCGCACCTGGGCCCCAGGGGACAGTGGGGCAGCCGGCCTGCAGCCGCCGCAGGTCATCAACCCAGGGGCGATGCGGGCGCGGCTGGATGCCATCGCGTCGCTCCGTGGCCCGTACGGTGCGGCCACCCAGTGGCGCGGGGCGGTCCTCAGCTCGGTGGTGACAGTGGACGCAGATTTGCCGGCGTGGCCAGCAGAAAGCAGATCCGAAGACGTCGCCGCAGCTGATGAGGTCAGGGCCCGCCTTGAGGAGCGGCGAGCCCGCTCCAGTCGCGGGCTGCCAGGACGCAAGCTCCGTGTGAACGACGCCCAAAGTCACGATGTGCTGACCAGCGGGGCAGCACCGGACACTGAAAGGGTGGCATTGGACGACGCAGCACGGTCAGCAGGACTGGGGCATGCAGCGGCTATGACCAGCGCACCAGCTGACGTACCAACGCAAGCTGGCACGTCACCGCGTCGCCGACAGAGCCACATCGCACCGGCACGCCGGCGAGCTGCTGCGCCGCCGTCAAGGGCGACAGGCGCCGACCCCAGCATCCGCGGCCGGCCTGTGGGCCTGACAGGAGAGGGCACTGAACGCCTTCAGCGGTTTTTTGCTGTGGACGAGGTCTACCTGCCCGCTCGCTCCCCCGCCCGAGCCATTCACGTGCGCCCGAGCAGGAAGGTCGAACCCGCGGCGCGACCACGTCGAGGTGATGAGCTTGCCCCCTGGATGACCGACCGCCAGGCCGTGGACGCCGCAGCCGAGGCTGCGATGACGGCCCGTCCTTCCAACCGCCAGGTGGTGACGTGACACGTTGACCATGCGTGGAGACGTCACATACTTGGCAAGCGCCACCACGCGCGCTTTCAGGTCAATCAATCACACAGCTGAGCGGCACCACGCCTTCCAGAGCACGAAAAACGGCTGCTTTCATCACCCGAATGTGTTCGGCGTTGACCCCGAAGTCGTCCGTCCCGACTGCACGGGCCAAAATGCGAGGCTCGCGGGTGGGTGGGTGAGAGCCGGCACGGGACAACCAAGCCCGGTGCCGAGGCGTGCTGGAGGAGCCGCACGCTGCAAGAAATCTCACTTCGCTGCTGTGAGTGCACTTGCATGCTGGTCTGCGTCCCGTTGCAGCGCAGGCGGATGGCCATGTCGTCCGGGAAGCCCCACACGACGCTGAGCCACACAAGCTGGAGGTAGCCCGGCTCCTCCGACGCCGGCGACACCCTGTACACCTGTGCCTGGGGCCGCAAGGACTCGAGCGCCGCGTCCATCACCTGGCCAGCGTCGGCGCTGAAGATGGGAACGGTCTCGTCGCCCATGCCCTGCGGGAAGGAGAAGGCCAGCCGGGCACAGCCCCTGCCGGGCGGGCACCGGTCCGGGAAGGAGCGGAACGGGAGGGACTCGTCAACGAGGCCTGACATGGCGCGGATCACGATGAGGGCGAGGACGTATCCGCCAAGGATGACGGCAACGAATGTCATGGCGTGGAAGCATCGCGTCCTCGTGTGGTGGCCCGCCCGCATCGCGGCGGTGAGGTACCACGACGCGGCGGCCGCGATGAGGCCCGCGATGATGCCCACGTAGTGCCGCTGCAGCGCCGCCAGCGCTGATTCGATGACGCAAAGGAGCTGCGGGCACGGCCGAATCAGGAGCGAGGGCGGGGCGGTGAGGGCCGCGAGGGCAAACGCGGCGGCGATGGCCGTCGCGGCCGCCTGGTCGCTCGGCCGGAGCGAGCTCACGGCGATGCCCCAGGCCACCCGCTGGGCCCACTTCAGGCGCAGCCGGAAGCAGGCGAAGTTGACCGTGTCCGTGAACGACCAGTGCGGCTGCTGATAGGTGACGGGAATGTCGCTGCCGTCGCTGTCGCCGCTCCCCCAGACGCCGCGGCCAATGTCAGGGAACGAGTCGACCGAGGAAGATTGCGGCACCCCCGGCAGGCCATCCCCCGGGGAGCCTGGCGGCCGACCTTGTCGCCGTGGCTGACGCTCGGGGTTCAATCTCGCCCTCCGCTCTCCTGAACGCTGCCTCCGTGAACCCGGCGCCGAGCGTGCTGCGGCGCTTCCGACCGGCCGCAGCGCTCGCGCAGGGGGCCGAGCCTCCAGCGCCCCGGGAGCAGCAGCCGAGGGAAGCATTGCTAGCGATTGACGGCGGGCTTGGGCCGATTGGGTGCTCCCGGCTGGAATTCAAGCCGCGGGGACAACAGGGGTGTGCGTGCTTCTTCCAAGGCGGGGCACCTGGCCAGGTTGGGTGCGGCGTGCCAGGTGTGATCCGGTGCGGCGTGCCTAGTTCCGCACGAACGCGGCAGCCTCTGCAACCTCAGGCTCCGAACGTCCCCGCGCCCATTTCGTGAAATGCTTCTTTCGCAACGACTTGAGCTTGTTTCGCTGGGACCGTGAAAGCTCGGTGCCGTCGGCGAGTTCCAGCGGGATCCCCGTGTGGTCGCAGCGCCCGTACTTTTCATCGCCCAGGAAGAGCTCCGACGGGTGGACGAGGCTCTGGGCCGGGATCTGCTTAGCGCGATGTGCCTCGTCCCCGCCGGCTTGCGGCGGCCCAGGCTCGGTGTCGTGCTGGCCTGCCGCTGCCAGCTGGTCGGCGAACTCCCGCGCTCGCTCCGTGACGTCCACTCCGTCACGGAGGTCGACCGAGGGCGCCGTCCGGGGCCCGAGATCGTCCCGCATCGCATCACAGACGCGAAGCACGGCCGCAGACCCGCCCTGTGACATGGCGGCGTCGCGCACGGCACGCCTGAAGCCCACCACCAGGTCCGGCAGGGCAGAGCCGATCGACGAGGGGTCAACTTCGTCTGATGCCACGCCGGGGCGCGGTGACAGCGGGCCCTGCCACGCGGCCGCGGGCCTAGCGCTGGCGAAGCCGAGGTCCGCCAGCGTGCCCGCAACGGCCCGGACGACTGCGGCGAGGGACAGGGCCCACGCGGCGCCGGCCGCCCCGCCGCCGTGCAGGCTCCTGAGGCCGGTGTCGACGCAGCGGGCGACGTGGGCCATGGCGCGGGGCGTGTCGAGGTCGTCGCCGAGGGCGGCGGCCACCGCGGCGCGGAGCTCGGCGGCGGCACCGGCCAGGACGTCCGCGTCCTCCACGGGACGCAGCGACGACGAGCCCGCTCTGCCCCAGGCCTCCGCCGAGGCCAGCATCGCCTGGTCGAGGAACCGCGTCCAGCGGCCCAGCTCTGCCGCGGCGGCCACGACGGCATCGTCCGTGAGCGACACGGCAGAGCGGTACGGGTGCCTCAGGCAGAAGAGACGGAAGACGTCACCCGCGGGCCGGCCGGCGACCGCGGCGGAGACCCTCGTCCCGGCCCCGGGCGCGCAGCCGCCCACGAAGGCGTCGACGGAAGTGAAGTTCTTGAGGCTCTTGCTCATCTTCTGGCCGTCCACGGTCAGGGGGCCGGGGTGGAACCACGCCCGGACCCACTCGGGCGCCGGTGCGTCGCCCGGGGCAGAGCCCGCAGAGCCGGCGGCGCGACGCGCGGCGAGGATGGCCTCGGACTGGGCCATCTCGTTGACGTGGTGCGGGAAGCAGAGGTCCGACCCCCCGGCGTGGAGGTCCAGCCGGTGGCCCGCGGCGGCGAGCGTCATGGCAGAGCACTCGATGTGCCAGCCGGGCCGTCCCGCGCCCCACGGGCTGGCCCACGAAAGCTCCCCCGGCTTGGCAGCCTTCCACAGCGCAAAGTCCCGCGCGTCGCGCTTCCAGGGGGATCGCTCCCTGTCCCACGCATCGCTCCCCGCCGCCGCGGGGCGCAGTCTCCCGTACGACCCGCCCGATGCCTCGAAGCCACCCACGGAGAAGTAGACGCCGGTCTCCTCGCCCGCACCGTCGTCCTCGCCGACCCGGTAGGCCGTCCCGGCGGCTTCCAGCTCGGAGATACAGCCGACGATGTCGTCGATGTGCTCCGTCACCCGAAGCAGCGCGTCGGGCGGCGCCACGCCCAGAGTAGCCATGGACTGGAAGAACGATGCCTCCTGCTCGCGCGCAAGCGCCACCGGCGAGCCCGTTCCGGCGCGGCTGATGATCTTGTCATCCACGTCGGTCACCCCCATCAGGAAGCGCACCGGAGTTCCGTGGAACACCACAGCCGCCCTTCGAAGCACGTCGAGGCTCACGTACGTCCGAGCGTGGCCCAGGTGCGCGGCGTCGTACACCGTTGGCCCGCAAGAGTACCAAACGAGCGGCGACAGGCTGTCAGCACGCGCTGGGTCGACCAGGGGCACCTTCTGGCCTGACAGCGAGTCCTGCACAACCATCGCCGAAGCAAAGCGATGCCCAAGGCATCCAGAGCTGGGTCTTGTCAGCGCGCGTCGAAGCCCCAGCGCGGCTGCATGCGCCGCGAGCATGCCAGCGCTCCAGCGGTGCTACACGGGGCTTATCCCGCCCCACGAAGAAAGTAGTGCGATGTCGTGATACGGGGTCGCTGTGCACCCGGCTGGGACTCGCCCATCACAGTATCATACGGCTTCAAGGAGGCAGAGGCTGCTGTCCGAGACCCGGCCCGGGCTTGGGCGCGGATCCGGGGGCGTGCCACTCGCCGAGGCTGCGAAGCGTTCGCTGACAACCATGGCGGAGTCCAAGAAGGGAGGCGGTAAGGCCGTGGGCCGCGGCGAAGATGGCAGCGTTTCCGTGTGGGCATTCAGATTGGCCGCCGGCCTGCCCCCGTTGCGATTGTTCCCCGGGCGCCGTGGGGCGCGCCCTTCCCAGGAGCGGAGCCGGTCAGGCGTGTGCCGGATGACCACTGCTGCTTCCCTGTCACTTCCTGCGCGTCCCGCCCGCAGCTGGCGCGCTGGTCAAGAACTTCCTGTCTGGCGGCTTTGGTGGTGAGCGGGCGATGCGCTGGCGGCCCTGGGAGTGGCATCCGCACACGACGCATGCGCATGGCCGCGTCGCGCGAGGCATCGCTGCGCTCCTGTCCTTGTCGCAGGCATGTGCCTCGTTGCTGCCGGGCACCCGTTCGACCTCATCAAGGTCCGCCTGCAGACGCTCAAGACCGTGGCAGGACAGGCCCCGGAGTTCACGGGCGCGGTCGACGCCGCGCGCAAGATCGTGGCACGCGAGGGGGTGAGAGCGGCCGAGGCCCGCTCCCCGGCCCGGCCGACGGCTCCGCACGCCTTGACCCCGCGCTCCCGCGCCCGCGATCGCAGGTGCGCGGCCTTTACCGCGGGATCACGGCCCCGCTGGTGGGCGTGACGCCCATTTTCGCGATCTGCTTCTGGGGCTACGACCTCGGCAAGCAGTGGGCGCACACGTTCCGCGGAACGCAGTACGGCAAGGACGAGCTGGGCCTCGGGGACATCGCCATCGCGGGCGCGTTCAGCGCGATCCCGGCGACGGCGGTGATGGCCCCGGGGGAGCGGATCAAGTGCGTGATGCAGGTCGAGCCGCAGGGCAGCACCCGCTTCAGCGGCGGTATCGGCAGCGTGGTGAAGCACATCCTGGCCGACGGCGGCATCGCGTCGCTCTACCGCGGCACCATGGCGACGCTGCTGCGCGACGGGATTGGCTCCATGGCCTACTTTGGTGTCTACGAGGGCCTCAAGCGCTCGCTGACGCCCAAGGACGCCGCGCTGTCCCCCTTTGCCGTCGTCATGGCAGGAGGCTTCGCCGGCGTGTGCAACTGGGCTGTGGCCATCCCCTTTGACGTGGTGAAGACCCGCATCCAGACGGCCGAGGGCGCCGAAGTGGGCAAGGGCATCGTGCAGCACACCCGGGAGATGCTTGCCAAGGAGGGCGTGGCGTCTCTCTACAAGGGCGCCGCGCCCGCCATGCTCAGGGCCTTCCCCGCCAACGCGGCCTGCTTCCTCGGCATGGAGCTCAGCCTCAACTTCCTCAACAAGCTCTTCTGAGCGCGTTCCTGCGCCCTGCGTATCCGCGCCGGCCCGCCAAACCCATGGTACAGCACGGCGCGACACACGACCACCACACCAAGCACGGCCGGCCACACGCGGCGCGCTTGGGTCGAAACACACCGTGGTCCCAGCTGCCGCGCCGCTTGGTGCAGAGGCTGCGACATTTGTGCCGACTTTGGCACTCCCGCCGCCTTCGGACCAGGGGAGCCCCCGCGCCCCCAGTCCGGGCACCGATGGCAGGCAATGCAGCCCCGGGGGGAAGGATGGCTGTGTGGCTCGTGGGGGTCTTCCTGTTCAACATCATCGTCGGTGAGCCCGCCCGCTTCCCTTGCCCACCACGCCCACGTCCCCGACGCGCCGCCCCCCGGCGAACCCCGGCCGCGACGCAACCGGTCAGCTCGCGCGCGGCATCCTGCTCCCGCAGGCACCGGGGCGTTTGCGCTCCCGCACCTTTTCGCGCGCGCGGGGCTTGCTTTGGGCAGCGCTTTTCTCGTCGTTGTCACCGGGCTCGCCTTCCTGAGCGGGACCTTTTTGGTGGAAGCACAGGCTACCGCAACGTTGCTCCAGCTGGCACGCCACGCGCCGTCCGCCGAGGCCCTGGCCGACGCTGACCCGGACCAAATCGCCTACATCGACCAGACCTCGACCATGGTCTCCACCCTCATGCCGCGCTGGGGCCCGGTGATGTGGTACGTGACGATCATTCTGTATCTGGCCACGGACCTGGCCGTGTATGCCGTCTTCATCCCCTCGACGATCCGCGGCGTCTTCAGCAACGGCATCTCGCTGCCCGCGGGCGGCACGCTGGAGCCCGAGCAGATTTACGGCGTCATGCTGGCGATCCTTGGTGTTGTCACGACGCCCATGGTGTTCTTTTCGCTCAAGAAGACCACGCTGCTGCAGGTGTCGACCACGGTGGTGCGGCATTTCGTCTTCTGGACCATGATCGGCGCCGCGGTCGCCTACCTGCCGCAGTCCTGCGCCACCATCTCGGAGGACCCCGGCGCGACCTGCAGCGGCGTGGCGCACCCCGGCTGCCACAGGCAGCACAACGCGTCCTTGGCGGTGACGGCAGCGGAGCCCTCGGGGTCGTGGCTCGGCGCCGAGGCGGAGGGCTCGGCCCCTCGCCTCCCGCGCACCGTGGTCCCGCAGGCGGACTTCTCCGCGGTCCCGCTGCTCTTCGGCGGCGCCGTCTACGCCCTCATGTGCCAGCAGTACATCGCCGGCATGCTCGCGCCCATCGCCAGCCGCCGCTGGGCGAGCCCCACCATCGGCATCGTGCTCGCCGTCGTCCTCGTCTACTACCTCGTCCTCTGCTGGACCGCCGTCACCGCCTTCGTGGGGACGCCCGTGCCCCCGCCGCCGCAGTCGACCCCGACCATATCGGGCCTCTGCCAGTGCACCGCGCAGGCGACGCGGGCATGCCCCCCCCAGTCGCTGTACACGCTCAACTTCGGCTACCTGGGCCCCCTGGGCACGGCGCTCATCGTGGCGCCGCTTCTCTCGCTGCTCTCCAGCTTCCCCGTCATCGCCATCACCCTGCGCGACAACATGATGGTGCTCTACTGGTACGTCACCGGCAGGGGGGCGCACCCGGAGGACGACCCGCTGGTCCGCGCCCTCGCCTGCTGCGCGTGCTGCCTCGTCAGCATGCGGGAGCCGGGCGAGCCGGACGTCGACGCGGCCTCGGACCTCGGCCGGGACGACCCGTCGGGGGTCGTGACGCCCCGCGCCCACCTGCTCACCCCCGCCTCCCGGGCCGAGGCGCGGCGCGGGGCGGCGGAGCCCATGCTCCCGAAGACAGGGTCGATCCAGGGTCTCGAGGAGAGCGACGAGGCAGAGCTCCGCAGCGTGTACTCGGACGCGCAGCACCACCACGGCCCGACCAAGGGGCCGCTCCGCACCCTCGCCGACGCCGTGGCGGGGCCCGCGCGGAGCACGAGCGCCGCGCCGTCGTCGACCAAGGACGCCCCCCTGGTCCTCCGAATCCTCTTCGGCTGCGTCGCCGTGGCCCCGGCCTTTGTCATCGCCGCCCTGACCGACGACGTCGACGTCCTCGTGGGCATCACGGGCGGCTACGGCGGCGCCCTGATCATGTACGTCATCCCTTCGCTCCTCTTCGTCTACTCGCGACGCGTCGCCGCGGCCATCGACGCCGGGGCGCCGCCCGACGCCGGCTCCCCGGGGGCGCCGGACCTCGAGGCCGCCGGCCTGGGGCCCGAGTCCCCCGCGGCGGCCCGCCACTGGGAGCTGTTCCGCGCGGCCAAGCACCGCATCCTCTCGCCGTCCCGGAGCTTCGTCCCCAGTGCGTGGTGGGCCCTTGCCCCAGCGCTCTTCGGCCTCGCGTGCGTGGGCTTCAACACCTACAACCTCTTCTTCGCCTAGGGAGCAGCGCCGGAAAGCCGGCGCCAAGGGCCGACGGCCCGACCACGGCGGGTGAGGGGTACTCGGGGCACGCGGAGTGAGCGTCCTTGTGTGCATGCTGCGTGACCGCCGCGCCCATGAGCGGCAGCCGTGACCCTGACATCCCGTCCGGCCCGCGCGGCGGTGCGGTTGACCGCCGCTCGGCGCTCGCCCTGAGGCCGTGCCGGCTCGACGCGGTCATTGGCACCCGGCCACCCGCGCCACGCATCAGCGCGCCTGCCGGTACCCGCACACCCAGACGCTACGACCTCGCGTGGCCGGCCAGCGCTGCCTCCGCCGCGGCGACCGCCCTCGGGTCCACCGCCTCCATCAGGACGACAGCCCTGGCGGTGCGCCACCACAGCTTGCGAAGAGCTCGTAGCCCGACCAGGCTCGATGACGTCAGCCTGACCGCGGTGCGCTTGCGATCTTCCTTGCTGCCTGCCGGCGCTGCGTGCTCGGCTGGCTCGGTCAAGGCGACAGCGTCGCGCGCACCTGCTGAGAGTTCTGACATACGGCCCGGGCTCGCTGCCGCCGGCCGCTGCGGTGCCGCATCCTCCTCCCCCAGCAGCTGCCGCAGCAGGACGGCCGACTCGCCGCTCCCATCGACTTCGTCGCCGGCGCTCGCCTCCCGGGATGCGTCGGTGTCCGCATCATCGGGCGAACCACGCTCTTGCTGCTTTTGCGCGGTTTCGATGGACTCCAGTGGCACGCCTAGGGCCATCATTGCGCCCGTGACCCCGACCTCCACACCCAGGGAAAATTCGAGCACCTCCGCAACAGGGAGAAATGGAGCTACTGCGCACGCCCGTCCCGCCAGTCTGCGACCCTGGTCTGTCCCCTTTGCGGCGTGCCCGAGCGCCAAGGACGACTGCGCGTGGGCCGCCTCAAAGACTAGCCGCAACCCCATGGTCCCCAAGCCGACCACAACCATTGCAGGCGCTGCACCAGACAGCCCAGCGGGTGCCAGGCGTGCGACGAACCGTGCGGGGCCAGGCAGCTGAACCAGCGCGGCGGTGCCAGCAAAGCCCATCGCCAGGAATCGCTTCCAGCCGCCGGCCTCGGCTTGTGCAAGCTCGTTCGTTGTCAAGGGTCCATCCTCGCCGCGCTCCGCCCTGCGAAACGAACGCTAGGGCAATTTGCTCGAAGGGATGCGGCGAGCACATGGCCCGCGAGTCGCTTCTGCCCCCTCACCGCTGTCGGGTCTCCCGGACCAAACGTGCCCCCTCCACTCGCGCTTCTGCCGAGAGCGCGCGGAACTGGTTGATGGCGTTCATCCAGCCAGGCACGAGTGACAATGCGAGCCCCCAAAAGCTCCGCTGCGCTCTGCTGCTCATGCTTGCGGGTGAACGATAACGAAACCGTGAACATAACCCCTGAATGCGCTTGCAGCCAGCACGCAGCCGCAGACGATGATCCACAACATACGAGGCAAAGGCAAAAAGTTGTGGACGAGATGGGAATCGAACCCATGACTTCCTGCATGCGAAGCAGGCACTCTACCCCTGAGTTACACGCCCTGCCAGTCAATGACTGGAAGGTTGAATGTCCTGCAAAATATCACATCATGGTTCATAAGTTTTCTTTGCCTCTCTGGACTTGCCCTGAGTCCGTCGGCTTGAGCTCAGCAGCAACTGTCCGAGCCTAACGTTCGCACATGGTGATCAGCCTCACCTTCACGCGTTGTGCCCCACAGCGCGGGCTAATCTCCGCTGGCCCAGGCTTGGTTTGCGGCCACACCCTGAAGCGCAGCGCACCCCCCACAGCAGCGTTCACACGGGCTTCTTGGCCGCGCCTCCCGGGCTGACCACAAGCGACTCGCAGCGCTTCTTCCGCAGCATCGTCCGAGAACAGCATCACGGCCGAACCGGCCACTCGACCTTGTGACCTCTATCACTGCTGGTCTAGTTATCTGAAATTGGTGCTCTACTACAACCTTCCAGTCATTGACTGGCAGGGCGTGTAACTCAGGGGTAGAGTGCCTGCTTCGCATGCAGGAAGTCATGGGTTCGATTCCCATCTCGTCCACATCTTTTTGCCTTTGCCTCGTATGTCGAGGCAATTGATAATTCTGCCGGATGCAGCAGGGCGATGTCCAGGCCTATCGCTGACCGGTTCTGGCATTGCAAGGGTGGCACGGCAGCTGGAGGAGCCGGCCCCAACGTTCGTCCGTTCTGGCGAGGCCCATTCCGAAGCTTCACAGCTCCGTGACTGCATGGATGCGACTCGCGGTCCTGAAGACCCGAGCAGCCAGTCAGCGGCCGAGGCTGGCAGCTTGGATGCACGGGCAGGACAGTTATCGCTTCGGTTGTTCATCGGTACTGAGCGCATTTCCAGTTAGAACCTCTCTCGCTTCAGGCGCATGCTTCGGACTGCGGGTTTTGCCAAGCATCAACGATGGCTGTTGAGGTTCTCGGCGTGGTGCTCCAAATACCATTGTCATAATATGCAAAATTTTGATAAAGGCTGACCTTCCAGTCATTGACTGGCAGGGCGTGTAACTCAGGGGTAGAGTGCCTGCTTCGCATGCAGGAAGTCATGGGTTCGATTCCCATCTCGTCCACATCTTTTTGCGCTTTGCCCCGCAGCCAGGATGTTTGTCCCAACTTGCCAGACCCGCGTTCACGCAATCCGCTCCACAACTTTCGCATCTATGACATGTTCATCACGACAAGTAGCTATCAGAAAATGGTTTGACCACAGCCGCCTACCAGCGACCCACGTCACTGATCAGGCACCCTCACTCCCCACGCCATGTCGCCGCGCAGCCGCATGCTGCTGCATCAGCGTGCTGGTCTGCTTCCTCAGCTGCAGAGCTGCACCCTGGACAGCGGTTGCGACCAGGCGGTTCCGACACGTGGTGAGCCAGCGTCCCTTCGCGCTACGGTCAGCCCCGAACGCGCGGTTGGCCATGGTCAGCAGCAGTCCGCAGGCCTTGTCCCCGAAGCGACCGGAAGGCGTCATCACAAAGGGCACCACCGAGCTCATGTTTGACATGGTTGCTGAG
>Ga0136560_1000131_pt1 | contig 31239 bp, 33 predicted proteins | sample AntRauMeHopE1497_FD_104925 | JGI IMG/M metagenome (GOLD analysis project Ga0136560, IMG submission 104925) | Saline lake microbial communities from Rauer Islands, Antarctica - Metagenome Hop E1 #497 | ecosystem: Environmental > Aquatic > Non-marine Saline and Alkaline > Saline | place... | reverse complement strand
TTTGTGTTCAGTCTCTTCAAGGTAATAAAGAATCGCTCCGGCCGCAATTATCCCAGATTGAAGCTCTTCAATACCGAAGCCTTTGAGATTTGCCGTTCCAAAATGACTCTTCAATTTTTCGTAAGTAAAATCATACTGAAATACCCAGTCTTCACAGTGAAAGGTGATAAACTCATTTTTGAGCAGATCTGAGGCTGACTTCCTTGCAGTCTTGGAGTAGATAATTTCAGCTGGCGCAAAGCTTTGGATTAGTTTTTCCAAATAAGGGAGCTTTCCTTCTGCACACATGAATTCCCCAGTGGATAAATCCAGAAAGGCGATGCCATGAATCTCTTTCCCAAAATAAATTGAAGCTAGAAAGTTGTTTTTTTTGGTATCCAGCACTTGATCATTGAAGGACAATCCCGGCGTGACCAGTTCAGTGACTCCACGCTTCACGATTCCTTTAACCGTTTTTGGATCTTCCAATTGATCGCAAATTGCAACACGATTTCCCGCCCGTACCAATTTTGGCAGGTAAGTATCGAGCGAATGATACGGAAAACCTGCTAACTCAATATGCGAAGCTGCCCCATTTGCACGCTTGGTCAGCACAATATCCAAGATCTTGCTAGCTCGGATCGCATCTTCACCGAAGGTTTCGTAAAAGTCTCCCACCCGAAAAAGCAGCAAAGCACCAGGATGTTTTGCTTTGATTGCATTGAACTGCTTCATTAGCGGGGTTTCGTTTCCGTCTTTGGATTTACTCATCGGGATATGCTTACTTTTGTATTTGGAAAAAAATTTTGGTGAATCGAGCCTGAAAATACGGCATTCAAAAAGGAGAACAAAAAGGGATGAAAAAATTAAGCATGGAGGAGCTCGAAAGACTCTCTGTTGAAGAATATAAGGAGGTGAAAAAGTCTCCGATTGTGATCGTTTTGGATAATATTCGCAGCTTGAATAATGTAGGTTCGGCTTTTCGAACCGGAGATGCATTTCGGGTCGAAAAGATTTTCCTTTGTGGGATCACCGGTACCCCACCTCATCGGGATATTCAGAAGACTGCCCTTGGAGCCACAGACTCTGTCGATTGGGAATACTACAGTGACCCCATGCTAGCGATCACAAAGCTAAAAGCAGAAGGCTATCAAATCTGCGCTTTGGAGCAAGTAGATCATTCAGTGATGCTGAATGATTTTGCACCGGAAAAAGCTAAAAAATATGCCCTGGTGTTTGGAAATGAGGTATTTGGTGTAGAAGAAGAGGTGCTCGATGCCTGCGATTTGGTTTTGGAAATACCTCAACTGGGCACCAAGCACTCCTTGAATATTTCTGTTTCGATGGGAATAGCCGTTTGGGATCTGATGGTAAAGATGGAGCAGTTTTAGTCTTTGCTGAATCGATATCTGATACCAAATGAGCCTCGAAAAAGGGATGAATCTGAAAACCCAATGATCGGTGCTGCCTCAATATGGAAGCCAAAATCCTTTTGTTCAAAAGGATAAATATTCAACCCAACAGGAACAACTATTCCCTCATAGAACCCTACTCGCACACCTAATCCTCCATAAAACTCATAGCGATCTGTGTTTTTTAAAATGTAGTTGCCTGCCAATTCTAAGGATATATCCTCTAAGAACTGGTCTGTTCCCACTCTAAATTCAGGAATAAATCGTTCTCCAAATTTGTAGTTTACACCAATGAATGGAAGGTTACTTTGATGAAAAGTAACTGTGGTCTGAGCGAAGGCCGTCAACGAAAACAGCCCAAAAAAAACAATCAATACGGTTTTTTTCATATATTAGAAATTAAGTTTTCAAAAATATTAGAATCCAAGGTCGCTCAACTTTACATGCGTTTTAATCATGTTGGAGCTCGCTTTAGCGACAATCTTATCCGAGCTTTTCTTAATTACGGCTTCCCAATGATTTAGGTTTGCTCCGGATCGAATTAATTTAGATTCTACAAGTAAAGTTTCACCTATTGAAGCTGAAGCTAGGAAATCAACATTCAAATTGATGCTGCTCATGAGATATTCGCTACCCAAAGCAACATTTGCCATCCCGATCACCTCATCCATCATCAAAGAAGCGATACCACCATGGAGGATTTTTCCAGGATTACACATTTCTGCACGAACCTCATAACTGACTTTTGCACTTCCAATTTCAATTTCCAGCAATTTTCCCTTCAGCCAATTTGCAGCTTCGGATGGTGATTTATCTAAGATTTGACCTTCTTGAGTTTTAAAGCTCTGTAAAATGTGGTTTTCAGAATTCATTATTTTTGATAATTGGATATGCTATAATTTTGGCCATTTCCGGCACAAAAGTTTAATTTGATGATGATGAGAAGTCTACTCGGTCAATTTTCGATAATCTTCCAAAATGGAGTTGAGCGCCTCTCGTTCCTTTGGAGTTTCCCAAATGGGTATCCAGCCAGATTCTGTTTTTAACTGAATGGATGCATCAGCCCCGATATAGGCCTCCAGTGTTCGAAACATATTCAAATGATCCGATTTATTTCCATTTTGAAACATCACCTCGGTTGACTGGTCATCGCTTTTCAATTTGAATTCCAAGGGCCAATCTATGCCCTTTGGTTCAAGATAAATGTAGGCTTCATCTCTTTGAATATTTAGAATAATCATCAAAATCACCGATGTTTTATCATCTTCAAGCCGTGATTTCTTGTGCCGATATATGGTCATTTCCGCATCTCGACGCAGTTCTCGATCATATTGGATTGCTTTGACATTCTGAAAATAAAGCCGACTGGCGGAGGTCATTTCAAAAGTCCTATCCTTCCCCGTATTGTCTGCTCTGCGTTCGTTGAAAAAGGAAAGGACGAGTACCAATCCCACTGAAAATGCCCCAAAAATCTTGATTATTCGAAGCAATTCAGGGCTGAAAACCGAATCTGAATTGGCTCTTTTGGACATGATTTATATATCGTTTATGGTTTCGTGTAACTGTTCCAACAGTAAACTCCAGGCATTTTGGATATGTTTTTCGTTGACGTCAGTTTGGCTGATTACCCATCTGATTACATATTTTCCGTCGAGTTTGGTATGCGAAAAAAACGCTTTGCCAGTGGTGTTGACCCGATTCATCCACGACTCATTAATTAGATTCTCCTGTTCTAGGGAAAGTGTCTCCATCTGATAGCGGAAACAGATTGTATTAAAATTGACCGGAGCCAAAATCTCCAGATTGTCATGCGCTTCAATCCAGGATTTTGCTTGATGTGCCAGCTGAATATGGTTTCGGATCTTTGCCCGGATACCTTCGAGGCCGTATGATCGGATCACAAACCATAGCTTCAATGCACGAAATCTCCTTCCAAGTGGGATGCCCCAATCTCGGTAATTATTCACTTCTTCATCCAGTTTTGTTTTCAGGTATTCTGGCGTCATGGAGAAGGTGTTGACCAGATACTGCGGCTCTTTGAGATACATGATCGTACAGTCGAAGTTGGTAAACATCCATTTGTGCGGATTGAATACGTAGCTATCGGCCAATTCATGACCTTCCATCAGACTTTGATATTCCGGCAGGAGCAATGCCGTACCGGCGAATGCTGCATCAATATGATGCCAAATCTGATATTTATGAGCGATCTGTGAAATCTCGCCAATAGGATCCACAGCCGTGGAACTAGTTGTACCCAGGGCTGACACAATACACAGTGGGTGAAAACCATTTTCCAGATCTTCCAAGATAGCTTTTTCCAAGTCCTCAGAGATCATCGCAAAATTCTCATCTACAGGTATTCTCACAAGGTTGGCCATTCCTATGCCTGCGATTTTCAACGATTTGTCTATGGATGAGTGAACGTGAGACGAGGAATAAACCCGAAATCGCTTTTCATTTTGAAATCCATTTTCATTGATCTGATAATCTGTTGCTTTTTCCCGAGCAGCCAAAAGTGCGCTTAATGTCGCTGTACTGGCAGTATCGTGAATGCAGCCTTTCCAGGTGTTGTCAATTCCTTTGGCATCTCTAAGCCAATCGCATACCCGCTCTTCCAGTTCGGTAGCAGCGGGAGAGGTCAGCCAAGACATACATTGCGCTCCGAGCGTAGACATAAGCATCTCCGCCAGGATAGAGGGCTCAGAATTGTTGGCAGGGAAATATCCAAAGAAAGCCGGGTGCTGCCAGTGAGTCATCCCTGGTACTATAATCTCTTTGAAGTCCTCCATGATGGCGTCGAAGGACTCGCCTTGTTCAGGAGCGGCATCAGGAATTTGATTGAAAATCGCTCTTGGTGCTAGCTGTGGAGTGACAGGATAATTTTCCTTTTGGATCAGATAATCTGCCATCCAATCGACCAGCTCGTGCGCTCTTTTTCTGAATTCTTCTTTTTCCATTGCGATTAGTGGACGTATGATCCGGCATTGATATCAATAGTAGCGCCTGTGGCATGATCCGCTAGTCCTGAGCATAGCAAGGTGACCATGGGAGCAATATCCTTTGGCTCGGTGAGTTGATCCAAAGCAATATCATTCAGTGCAAATCCTTCCCCATACTCAGAGAGAATCTCTTCTGCCATATCTGTACGGGTAAAACCTGGTGCAACCAAAAATGCTTTGATTCCTTGTTTGCCATAGTGTCGGGCAATGGTTCGGGTAATGCTCACAATAGCCCCTTTAGAAGCCGCGTAGGCAATGTAATCAGTCGTGTCACCCCGAAAAGCCGCCCGAGAAGAGATGTTAATAATCCTACCATTGTTCACTGTTTTGGCTTGATCGACAAACTCCTTACACAAAATCGCAAGCGAAGTGGTATTCACAGCCAATGTTTCATTCCAGATCTGAACCCACTTCGAAGTAGCCAACGTATCAGCAGCTGATTTGGCTATTCCTGCGTTATTTACTAGCGCTGAGATAGGTCCGTATTTATTAACCAACTCCGGAATAAAGCCCATTACTTTCTCGGGATCTGAGAGATCACATGCTGCCAGAAAAGCTTCATTTTTCAGCTCTGGAAGTAATGATTCTGCTTCCTTTTTATTTTTATTGTAATGAATAATCACTTTGGCTCCAGACTCGGAGAGTTGCTTGGCGATCGCTCTGCCAATTCCTCTGGAAGCACCTGTCACAAGAATTAATTGATTTTTGAGAGAAATATTCATATCTGAAAATTACTTTGAAAAGCTTACTTTTTAAACCTATTTATGAAATCTTTGAGAAACACCTTCACCTCCAGAATTCAAACCCAACCCAAAACCCAGATCTAATCTGAGCAACTCAAGTGCTTATTCCACTATTGGCAAAAATCCCTCCCCGCAACCGGTTCTGCGCGGTTCAGCTGAAAATCTTCCCTTAAAATAGAGGCTATCTCGGCAATGTATCCAACGCCTCGGCACCCTGCGGATTGACTGATTACATTCAAAATCAGATTGAAAAGGTCCGTTTTACAAAGATTACATCGGTCACTTCAACTGAGAATAATGATTTGCCACACTTTAAATTTTTGGCAAAAAGCCATTACTAGAAAACTTCGTAAAAAGGAACTCAACAAAAGTGAAAGCCTGACTATGACATCTCGCCTTCGGTTCAGCTAATTTTGGAGACTGCTTTGGCGAATTCCCGTAAAAGAATATGAGCCAAATGATGCTTGGAGTGCCAAGTATACATCAGAGTAACTTCAGCCAAAGATTGACTTCTCTGCTTCTCAGGATGAAAATACGTCCTTTGGAAATCTGCGTTATCCATTGATTTCAATAGCACCGACCATTTGTAATGAATCGCTTTGATGATTGCCAAGGAAGAGTCGATCGCCAAATTGGCATCAGCCAAGTTTGCCCAAGCAGCTTCGTCATAAGGCTTGATGGTTGGGTTTTCTTCCGTCAGTGCCAACTTGAATCTACTGAATGCACTCATGTGACTATCTGCTAGGTGATGAATGACCTGCTTTATAGTCCATCCACCTGGACGATAAGAGGTCTCCTGTGCGGATATAGTCATGTCTTTGACTGCTTCGTCCAGATAGGTCGGGAAGTTGGTCAAGTATGTAATACCGTCAGAGATTTGATCAGAATTGGTATGTTCTGGCGCGAAAAATCTGCCAATTGGATACTTTAAATGCTCAATGTCTATCATAATTATATTTTTCCTCCTGCTGCAAGAGTAATCAAATCTACAGTTTTTGCATTATTCCCCAAGAGTACATTTGCACAAGCGCATAGCGTAGCACCTGTGGTCATCACATCATCGACGAGCATTATATTTCTATTCTGCACGATTTTACCTTCACTGAGCTGGAAAACTTCATCCACATTCGACATTCTTTCCAGCCGACTTTTTCTGGTTTGAGTCTCTGTAAATACGCTTCTTTCCAAGAGATTTTGCAGCGGAATACCCAGTACTTTGCTCAGCCCCAGTCCAAACTCCTCGCTTTGATTGTAGCCTCTTCGCTTTAATTTTTGAGGATGCAAAGGTACTGGAACTATGACATCCCAGCGATTGCAAAGATCCGTCTGAAGTAAAACTCTACCATATAGAGCACCAAGCTCCCGAGCCAAAGCAGGCTTGTTTCGATACTTTAAGAGATGAAGCAACTGTTGACTTTTTCCTTCTTTGGTAAATTTCAGGTAAGCCATTACAAGCCCAACTTGACTTAAGCCCCTCACTTTATCCATAAGGTCATTGTCAAACGCCCTAAGATGATAACTAGTCCCGGGCAAAAGACCAATACACACCAAGCACAGGCTGTTTTCGCTATCATAGAGCGATTGACCACAGGAATCACAGTTTCTGGGGAAAATTAAATCCAAAAAATCTTTAACCAAAAATAAACGCATTGCTAAAAAGGCTTGTTTTACGTTCCTAAGCACAAATACATGGTATATTTGCAGCTTACATTTTCCTAAACAGTTAATTTAATGAATCTTATAGAGGAATTCAATGCTTACCGTAGCAAAATGAACGAAGAAATCATGGCTGCCGACAATAAAGTCATCAAGCGTTTCTTCAATCTTGATACAAATGCATATGCAGCAGGTGAATTGGAAGTAAAAACCAAGGAAATGATCGGCTTAGCTTGCTCCATGGTTCTTCGATGTGACGACTGCATCAAGTATCACTTGGGCAAATCCCACAAAGCGGGAATCACAAAGGCTGAGATTTTCGAGGTTTTTTCCATTGCCATGCTGATTGGAGGTTCTATAGTGATACCACATTTAAGACGTGCAGCCGAGTATTGGGAAGAACTTGAAAAAATCAATCCATGAAAAGAGATCTAGAACTTGAGAAACGATGGGCAAAATTGCTTGAAGGGCTCAAGGAAACTATTGGTAAAAAACCTACGGACCTAAATGGCGTTCTCTTCTTAATCGGGGTTCAAGAACTCGGGAAGGGAACAAAAACGTTTAGTAAAGAGCAAAAACAAGATTTGATGCATATTGCTACCTGCAAGGTGCTAAGTTTGGCTGGTTTTTACGAACTTGATTTTATAGATCAAGATGGTTGGCCACATTGGAATTTAATTAAGGAATTGCCTCATTTTGACCTGTTGGATCAAGAGAAGCTTCTTAAGATTCAAGTCTTGGATTATTTCGAAAAAGAATATCAAATAGAAATCAATTAATCCGTGAAAATCATCTCATATAACGTCAATGGAATCAGGGCTGCCATGAACAAGGACTTCGTAGTTTGGCTTACAAAAACCGACCCCGATATCATTGGTTTACAGGAGGTTAAGGCGGAATTGAATCAAATTGACGCGAGTATTTTTGAAGACTTGGGATATACAATATACTGGTATCCTGCTGTAAAAAAGGGATATAGCGGGGTTGCAATTTTGACTAAAATCAAGCCAGACTCTATCAAATATGGTATGGGTATTTCGAGATATGATGATGAGGGAAGAATGATACAAGCCGACTTTGGAGACTTCTCTTTCATTTCGTCTTATTTTCCCTCAGGAACCACAGGAGATGTCAGACAGTCGTTCAAATATGAGTTTTTAGATGATATTTTTGGCTATATGCAGGATTTAAAGGGCAATAAGCAAAATTTGATATTGAGCGGTGATTACAATATTTGCCACAAAGCAATAGATATTCATAATCCAATATCAAATAAAAACAGCTCAGGCTTTCTACCGGCAGAGCGAGCTTGGATGGATAAATTTACCAATTCTGGATTTGTTGACACATTCAGACACTTCAACACAGAGCCTAATCATTACACATGGTGGAGCTATAGAGCAGGCGCAAGAGCAAAAAATCTGGGTTGGAGAATTGATTACCATATGGTAACTGAAGGATTGAAAAATAAGATAAAACGGTCTGTGATTTTACCAGAGGCATTGCACTCAGATCATTGTCCGATCTTATTGGAATTAGAGTAACTAGATAAAAGAGAATGATCATTCAATAATTTCCTGATGAAAACTATAAAAATTTCAATTCCTTCTTTAATCGAGAATATCAAAATGATTGAAAGCTTCATTGACAATGCCAAAGAAAGCTTTGAAATAAATGATGATATCTATGGAAACATCATGATTTCAGTAACAGAGTGCATTAGTAATGCCATCATTCATGGTAATCAAAGCAACAAGAATAAGCTGGTTCATCTGGAACTAACCATGGAAAACGATCTTTTGAAATTCACAATAGAGGACGAGGGCATGGGCTATGATGCCTCCGAGCTAAAAGATCCAACTGCGCCTGAAAATATTGAAAAGACAGGTGGCAGGGGCATTTTCTTGATCAAGCAGCTCACTGACGATGTAAAGTTTGAGGACAATGGAAAGAAAACTGTTTTATCTTTTTACATGAATTAAGATGGCAATTCATTTCTTTTCTGAAGACGTGCCTTTTTCACTCAAGGAAAAGCAAAAGAGAAAAAAGTGGCTTTCTGAAATCGCCTCCATACAATCTTATAAAATTCGGGACTTAAATTACATTTTCTGCTCAGATGAATATCTGCACAAAATCAATTTAGAATATTTGAATCATGATGATTACACCGATATTATCACATTCGATAATTCTGAAAATCCATCAGTCATTGAAGGCGATATTTATATTAGCATTGAACGGGTAAATGAAAACGCAGAAAAACATCAGCTTGATCAAGACACCGAATTAAGCCGAGTAATTAGTCACGGATTATTTCACCTCATGGGACAGAAAGACAAAACGAAAACCGATTCAAAAGCAATGCGTAGCAAGGAAGACTTTGCAATATCATTATTTGAAAAAAAGAAATGTTCCACGTGAAACAGTAGTAATAAATTAGAATTAATACCACGTGTTCCACGTGGAACAGTTAAGAAATAAGAATATGTTTCCAATATATGATGTCATAGTAGTAGGGGCGGGCCATGCCGGATGTGAAGCAGCACATGCTGCCGCCAAGATGGGTTCCAAGGTACTGATGTGTACTATGAATATGAATACAATTGCACAAATGTCGTGCAATCCAGCGATGGGCGGTGTGGCAAAAGGACAGATTGTGCGAGAGATTGATGCACTTGGTGGTATGTCTGGCATAATATCAGACAAAACAATGATACAATTCCGAATGCTAAATAGATCAAAAGGTCCTGCTATGTGGTCCCCACGAAGTCAAAATGACAGAATGATGTTTGCAGAGGAGTGGCGTTTGGCCTTAGAGCGTACTCCAAACGTTGATTTTTGGCAAGAGATGATTACTGGAATTATTACAAAAGACGGAAGGGCTATAGGAGTGAGAACGGGTATTGGAATAAAAATTAGATCAAAATCCGTTATCCTCACCAATGGAACATTCCTAAACGGTATCATACATATAGGAGAAAAAAAGCTTGGCGGCGGAAGAACAGGCGAGTCTGCTTCAAAAGGAATCACCGAACAGCTCGTGGAGCTAGGATTCGAAGCAGGAAGAATGAAAACTGGAACCCCGCCAAGAGTGGATGGGAGGAGCCTTGATTACTCAAAAATGGAAACTCAGTACGGCGATGAAAATCCAGAAAAATTCAGCCACGATGATAGTACAACTGCCTTAAAGGAACAAAGAACCTGCTGGATTACTTATACGAACAAAGATGTACATTCAACACTGGAAGAAGGTTTTGATCGATCTCCAATGTTTAATGGTAGAATTCAAGGGTTAGGACCAAGATATTGTCCTTCCATAGAAGATAAAATCAACCGTTTTGCTGAGCGAGATCGCCATCAAATATTTGTTGAGCCAGAAGGTTGGAATACGGTTGAAATGTATATCAATGGCTTCTCCACCTCACTTCCAGAAGACATCCAATTCAAGGCAATGCGTAAAATCGCCGGTTTTGAAAATGCAAAAATGTTTCGCCCTGGCTATGCTATAGAGTATGACTACTTTCCGCCGACACAGCTCCGTATGACCTTGGAGACACAGCTAGTTGCTGGGCTCTATTTTGCAGGTCAGATTAACGGGACAACTGGTTATGAGGAAGCTGCATCCCAAGGACTTGTGGCAGGAATCAATGCATCACTGAAAGTCCAAGAAAAAGATCCATTCCTTCTCAAAAGGTCAGATGCCTATATCGGTGTTTTAATTGATGACTTGATCAACAAAGGGACAGATGAACCTTATCGTATGTTTACTTCACGGGCAGAATTTAGACTTTTGCTGCGTCAGGATAATGCAGATTTAAGGCTCACTCCTTTGGGTCATCAAATCGGTTTAGCATCAGATTTACGATTGGAAAAGGTAAACACCAAGCGAGAAAACACGGCTAAATTGATAAACGATCTCAAGCAGAAAAAAGCAGATCCTGAATCCTTCAATTCAGGTCTTGAGTTAATCAATTCCGTAGCCTTGAAAGAAAAGGTGTCGCTTGAGAAGCTATTAAAAAGACCGCACGTAGGTATTCAACAATTAATGCAGATTGATTCAGAAACGGCAACATGCCTTAGTAAATATGCTAAAGATGAGCTAGAGCAAGCAGAGATACAGATCAAGTACGATAGCTATATTGAGAAGGAGCAACAAATGGTCGAAAAATTGAGCAGCATGGAAAATTATAAGATTCCAACACAATTTGATTATTTGGCGATCACAGCGCTCTCGGCGGAAGGGAAACAGAAACTAAGCAAGATCAGACCCGATACGCTAGGTCAGGCCTCTCGAATCAGTGGTGTGTCACCTGCGGATTTATCTATAATCACCGTCTACTTAGGAAGATAAAATGATAGAAAGGCTTACCAAATGTCCTCTATGTAAAAGTGGGCTTTTTCTTAATTCAGAAGAAGTAATAGACCATGCAGTGAGCAAAGAGTCATTCATCATCTGTAAGTGTACTTCCTGTCAAATCCTTTTTACCAATCCCAGACCTACATATGATCATATTGCTAGGTATTATGATTTTCCAGAATATTACTCCCATGATGATTCTGCAAAAGGACTAACTCAACTTATCTATCAGCAAGTAAAAAAGATTGCAATAAATCAAAAAATTAAACTGCTGTCTGATTTAAAACCTAAGAAGGGAAAACTACTTGACTTTGGTTGCGGTACAGGGGAATTCATCTTTCAGGCAAGAAAGAAAGACTGGAAAATAGCAGGAGTAGAACCAAATCAAAAAGCGAGAAAACAGGCTATGGCAAAGTCAGAGCATGGTATCTACAAGGACTTAGAAGCGTTGGATAAAAACGAACGCTTTGATGTGATTACTCTATTCCATGTACTTGAGCACGTACATGATATACGAAAAGTTGTTAAAAGGCTTCTAAAGCATTTAAAATCAAATGGTTACTTAATTATAGCTGTACCAAATCCGGATAGCTATGATGCCAAATTCTATCAAAAAGATTGGGCCGGGTGGGACGTTCCAAGACATCTTTATCATTTTACTTATGAATCCATGAAATCCTTTCAGAATAACTTCGATTTGGAAATTGTCGATCAAAAAAAAATGCCTTTCGATAGCTACTACGTTTCCCTTTTATCCGAAAGATATCAGAACCCAGCAAGATCCATTTTGATCAACTATTTAAATGCGGTTAAGAACGGATATAAATCAAATAAATTCGGAAACACAAAAGCTGGAAATTACTCAAGCAATATCTTTATTTTCAAGAAAAAGTGAGATACCTACACCTGATTATTCTAATCTGTATGATAACCTCTTGTGCAAAACAAAGCGCACCCATGGGAGGTCCGAGAGATGAAGATCCACCAATTCTATTAGAATTAAATCCGCCAAACGAATCACTGAATACAAAACCAAAAATAATCACTTTGGCGTTTGATGAATACATTAAACTGGATAATGCAAGCAAGAATATCATTATCACACCACGAGTCAATAAAGATGAGTTAATTATATCAGCGTTAAAAAATACCGTGACAATTGAGTTGAACCAAGAATTAGAAGACAGTACCACCTACGTATTCAACTTTCAAAAATCAATTCAAGACCTATCTGAAGGGAACCCTTTAGAAAATCTGAGACTTGTATTCTCCACTGGATCAAATATAGACAGCTTAACGGTCTCAGGAAATGTAAATATCTATTATCCTACATCGAGAGAGCCATTTGAAGATATAATTGTCGGTCTATATACCGCTGATGATACCACAAATGTATTCACAGCACCCCCTTATTACCTCACGCAAGCAGATAGCGTTGGCAATTTCAAGATAACCAACATTAAAGCCGGAGATTACAGAGGCTACGCATGGAAGGATGATAACAATTCATTGAAAGCCGAATTTAAATCTGAAGCTTTTGATTTCTTACCAGATACCATCTCAATTAATGAGGATATTGAAAACATCCAGTTCAACTTGGCGAATGGAGACCAAACCCCAATTCGGATATTACGATCATCTCCAACCTTGAGAGGATACGATATCATTTTCAACAAAGCCCCAATTGAGATACAGATAGAAAATGAAAGGCTCGGCTCCGAGATTTTTTATACGGAAGGGGATAAGAGAATAAAGCTTTACACCAATAGCCCAATTCTAGATAGCACGTCTACCAGAATAACTTTACTAGATTCTGTAGGAAACAAGGCTGACACTCTTATTTGGACAAAATTTGAAGAATCAGATCGAAAGAGAGAGGATTTAACGCTAAGCGCAAATTCTGGAATAAGTTTCTATCAAAACCTCTTAATGGAGCTAACTTTCAATAAGCCTATCCAATCCATCTCATTCGATTCATTATACCTATCCTACGACACGGCATCGATCATACCTATTGACCGTTCTATGCTTTATTTTACAGATTCTTTACGGCGAGATAAATTGAGAATCTCAATGACAATTCCAGATTCAATTCCAAAAGAAATCATTACTCTAATTGCCGCAGATTCCACATTCCAAGATATTGAAGGCACGTTCAACGACACCGAATTAAAAGCTAATTACAAAAAACTTAGAAGGGAATCCCTTGCTGACGAAATCTCTGGAGAGATAACCAATACAGAAGGACCATTTATCGTACAGCTCATCAGTAAAGATGAGGTAAAGCGAGAAATATTTATAACCACAGGCAATGTGTATTCCTTTAGACTTGTCGAAGCAGGAAATTACCAAATCCGTGTAATTGCAGATTCGAATGGTAATAAGCGCTGGGATCCGGCAAATTTTGAGCAAAACCGCTTAGCTGAGCAGGTCTTCTATTTCATAGATGACGAAAACAGCAAAGACATTACCATTCGAGCAGGCTGGACGGTACCAGATCAAATAATTAAAGCAAGTCCAATAACAGGACAAAAATAGCTAATTACCCCTGTTCATAACATGCATATCAGATGTTGATATGTTAGCGCTTGTATTGACGTAAACTCGACTTACGCACACTCAAGAGAGGCAAATATCACAACCGTGAAGTTTCTGGGGATATCTGCAGAGTTTTCCACAAGAGAAAATCAATTCATCAACACTCAATTCATCAACATCCCAAAATCCAGAGAAGTCCACTAAAAGCAGGCTATTTATTAAAGAAAATGAACGTCAATAGCTTACGTGTGGAAAAGATCAGGATAACTGGTGGATACCAATAAAAATAGACAGCACAATAAGTGCGCAATTAAATATTACAGTCTTTTCCACAAATCCACAGCCTTAATAATCTTAAAAGAATATTTTTAAAAATATCTTATTTCCATTACTATAATAAAGAGCTGTGGATAAACCTTTGTATTACTAGAAAGCTTTTGGTAATATTATACCAACCCAAAATATCTAACCCATGGAAATTACCCGATTATTTGATCTGATTCCTTACCAAATAGCAACCTATGACAAAGAAGTTGCACTGGCGAAAAAAGAAAATGGATCATGGACCACCTATTCTTCTCGCGAAGTAAAAGAAACCGTAGATCAATTAAGTTTTGCTTTCTTAGCTCATTCCATAAGTGTCGGCGACAAAGTAGCGTTGATTTCCAACAATTGTCCGGAGTGGAATTTTGTGGACTTAGCGCTTCAACAAATCGGTGCAATATCGGTTCCTATGTATCCTACGATTACCTCATCGGATTTCGAGTATATTTTTGACCATGCGGAGGTAAAATTGATTTTTGTAGGTGATCAGGAAATATATGACAAAGCAAAAGTTGTTGCTTCTGATCGTCCGATAATCACGTTTGCTAAGATCAGCGGAGCTACCCATTTCGATGAATTTTTAGAAAAGGGATCAAATGGAGATTTACAGATCCTAGAAAACTCCAAAAATGCGATCACCCCACAGGACCTATTTACTATTATTTACACCAGTGGAACTACAGGCCGACCGAAAGGCGTCATGCTCACCCATCGTAACGTAGTTTCCAATGTACTACAGGTTGGAAAGATCTTTACACCCGAAAAAGGTACCTCAAGAGTTCTGAGTTTCTTACCGCTTTGCCATATCTATGAGCGATCAGGTTCCTTTGCTTATTTATTTATGGGATACTCCGTGTACTATGCAGAGAGCATGGAGGCGATAGGTGAAAATCTGAAAGAGGTGAAACCCCATATTTTCAATACCGTGCCTCGGTTATTGGAAAAAATCTACGACAAGATTGTAGCTAAGGGTTACGAATTAACTGGAGTAAAAAAGAACTTATTCTTCTGGGCATTAAATCTGGGTTTGAGATACGATCCTGCCAAGTCAATGGGAGGTTGGTATGACTTCCAACTGAAACTAGCCAATAAGATCATTTTTAGTAAATGGAGAGAGGCCCTTGGTGGGGAAGTATTGCAAATCAATTCTGGCGCATCGGCATTGCAACCACGATTATCCCGTGTTTTTTGGGCAGCAGGCATCAAAGTCTGTGAGGGCTATGGCTTGACAGAGACCTCGCCTGTGGTTTCCGCCTCCATCTGTAATTTCGAAGAAATCAGAATTGGTTGGGTTGGAAAATTGATTCAAGATATAGAAGTTAAAATCGAATCCGATGGAGAGATTTTGGTCAAAGGACCCAATGTAATGCAAGGCTATTATAAAGAGCCTGAGCAGACCGCCGAAGCGTTAAAAAATGGGTGGTTCCACACAGGTGACATTGGAGAGCTTGACGGGCCTTATTTGAGGATCACTGACCGCAAGAAGGAAATGTTCAAAACCTCCGGTGGCAAGTATGTAGCGCCTCAGGTAATGGAAAACAAGTTCAAAGAATCTACATTGATCGATCAGTTAGTGGTGATAGGCGAAAATAAAAATTATCCTGCTGCACTGATCGTGCCTAGTTTTGATGCGCTCAGGGAATATTGCAAGCATAAAGGGATTCCCTATACCAACGATGCTGAAATGATTTCCAAACCTGAAATCTTGGAGAAATATGATCGGGAAATTGAAACCGCAAATAAGTTCTTTGCGAAATGGGAGCAGGTAAAGCGATACAAGCTTCTGGGGAAATCCTGGTCAATTGAAACCGGTGAATTGACTCCCACAATGAAACTAAAGCGGAAAATCATCCATCAAAAATATGAATCTCAAATAACCAACATCTATGAAAGCTAGGATTTGAGGGATTTTCCTAAAAATTCCTAAAAATTTTGAGATCTCGGAAATCAAAATAAACTTCTGATTTTCGCCCTTTTAGTTTACTTTATTCGGAATACTCTTCCTTCTATGTAAAATGGAAGAAGAGTATTTTGTTTTTGGGCTAAAATCAATTTATAATTTGTGATGCATGCATAACTTTTTTTCAATTTAGTATGCATGCATACAATATTTTTTTCTAAATTAGAATTCTTAAAATCCAGGATTCTAATTACATGAAGCGAGAGGAAACAGTTGATTATCATATAAAAAGTTCTTGGCATGCCATTTCTCGTATGTACAATCAGCAAGCTGCGGAAGAAGGATTCACGACTGCGATCGGATTTGTATTGATCAATATCAATTCCAAAGAAGGAACACCAGCAACTAAAATCGCCCCTCAAATAGGACTGGAAACTAGAAGCCTTACCCGCATGCTGAAAACCATGGAGGAAAAGGGATTGATATTCAAAAAGCCGGATTTGGTGGATAAGCGATCAGTACGAATTTATCTCACGGATGAAGGAAAACGTAAAAAGGAAATTTCAGTCAATACTATTCGGGAATTTAATGAGAAAGTACGAACTGTAGTGGCTCAAGAAGAATTGGACGTTTTCTTTTCAGTTTTTGGAAAAATTCAAGAGGTAATTGATCACGTTCAATCAGAAAAAGATTTAGAGCCACAAAAAGTAACTATAGAATTCTAAAGAACAGACAACCAGTCATAGACTACCAAAACCCAAAAAGATGAAAAGAACCATTAAAAAAGTAGCTGTGCTAGGCTCAGGAGTAATGGGATCCAGAATAGCCTGTCATTTTGCCAATATCGGCGTGCAGGTCCTTTTATTGGATATCGTCCCGTTTGAGCTCACCGAGCAGGAGCAGAAGAAAGGACTGACGAAAGAAAGTCCTTTGGTGCGAAATAGAATTGTGGAAACAGCACTACAAACCACCTTGAAAACAAATCCATCAGCGATTTATGACAAGGCTTTCGCAAGCAGGATTACCACAGGAAATTTTGACGATGATCTACCGAAAATAAAGGATTACGATTGGGTCATCGAGGTAGTTGTTGAGCGGTTGGATATTAAGCAACAACTTTTCGAAAAAGTAGAAAAATATAGAAAGCCTGGTAGTTTAATAACTTCAAATACGTCAGGAATTCCAATGCACCTGATGTCTGAAGGCAGAAGCGAAGACTTTCAGGTGAACTTCGCAGGAACACACTTTTTCAATCCTCCGCGTTATCTAAGATTGTTGGAAATCATCCCAGGACCAAAGACCGATCCTAAGATTATCGAATTCTTAATGGAATACGGGGACAAATTTTTGGGTAAGGAAACCGTACTGTGTAAGGATACTCCAGCATTTATTGCGAATAGAATCGGAGTTTATGCTATTATTTCGGGAATGCACGCCATCGAGAAAATGGGCTTTGGAGTTTCCGAGGTCGATAAACTTACTGGTCCGGTGATCGGAAGAGCGAAGTCAGCGACTTTCCGCACGATGGATGTGGTCGGATTGGATACCACGGTGAATGTGGCCAACAATCTCTACAAAGCTTTACCCCACGACGAATCACGAGATAAATTTAAGCTTCCAAAAATCGTAGAAGTACTCTACAACAATAAGTGGTTTGGGGATAAGACAGGTCAAGGTTATTTCAAAATGATCCGTCATGGCGATGGGACGAAAGAACTGAAAGAACTCGACTTTAATACGTATGAATACAAGGCAGTGGAAAAGCCGAAGTTTAAAGCCCTGGAAGCTGCCAAGGAAATCGATGACCTGAAGAAACGAATTAAGTTCCTAGTGAACTTTGATGACCGAGCAGGTGAATTCTATAGAGCTTCTTTCTATGATCTGTTCAAATATTGCTCAAACCGAATCCCGGAAATCTCTGACGAACTCTACCGAATCGATCAGGCAGTAAGTGCTGGATTTGGATGGGAACTAGGTCCATTTGAGACTTGGGATGCTTTGGGAGTCCGAGAGACAGTGACCAATATGGAAGCTGCCGGTGAGTCAGCTGCCAAGTGGGTTCATGAAATGCTGGATGCAGGTCACGAGTCATTCTACAAAGTGGATGGAGGCAAGAAGCTTTATTATGACATTCCTACCAAGTCATTCGTAGAAATTCCTGGCATCGAAGATTTCATCATTTTGGATACGCTGAAGTCTGCTGGAAAAAAAATCTGGGGTAATGCGGGAGCATCTGTCTATGACATGGGTGACGACGTGATCGGATTGGAATTTCATTCCAAGATGAACTCGATGGGTCAGGAAGTCATCGAAGGAATCAACACGGCTATTAGCATGGCCGAAAAATCTTACAAAGGTTTGGTCATTGGTAATGAAGGTGGAAATTTCTCTGCTGGAGCTAATTTGTCGATGTTATACATGTTTGCAGGTGATCAGGAGTATGACGAGATCAATATGATGATTGCGCAATTCCAGAATACCATGATGCGGGCGAGATTCTCATCTGTGCCCGTGGTCGTAGCACCGCACAATATGGCACTAGGCGGAGGTTGTGAATTGTCACTTCACTCGGATCATATTCAGGCGCATGCAGAACTGTATATGGGATTGGTTGAAGTTGGAGTTGGATTGATCCCCGCAGGTGGTGGAACGAAGGAAATGACCCTTAGATTCTCCAATCGAGTGATTGACGGAGACGTAGAAGTCAACCAACTTCAGGAATACTTCATGAATATCGCTACAGCCAAAGTATCTACTTCAGCAGCTGAGGCTAGAGCTTTAGGTTACTTAAGAAAAGATGATGCCATTACCATCAACAGAAAGCGTCAGTTGGCAGACGCCAAAGCGAAAGTATTGGAACTGCACGCCGCAGGATATACCCAGCCGATTCAGCAAACCAATATAAAAGTGTTAGGAAAAACCTCTTTGGCACTATTTGAAGCAGGAATCACAGGAATGCGATATGGAGCCTACATTTCGGAGCACGATGCAGTGATCGCTAAGAAACTGGCATGGGTGATGTCTGGCGGAGATTTATCTTCACCTTCTTTGGTATCTGAGCAATACTTACTGGACCTCGAGCGTGAAGCATTCTTGAGTTTGACTGGCGAAAAGAAAACGCTGGAACGAATTCATAGCATTTTGTTCAAAGGCAAACCATTGAGAAACTAGAATTTAGAACCAAGAATCAAGAACAGAGAGTCAAGAATGAACCTAAATTAAATTGTCATGCATAATTTTAAGAATTTGAAAGTTTGGCAAAAGTCAGTAGATCTAGCGGTTAAAATCTATCAGATAACTGCAGAATTTCCAGTCTCAGAAAAATTTGGAATGACTTCGCAAATGCGACGGGCAGGAGTTTCTATCCCTTCAAATATTGCAGAGGGGACAGCTAAACCTTCCTCGAAGTCGTTTTCTAATTCTCTTGAAATAAGCTTGGGTGAAAGTTTTGAACTGGAAACCCAGATGATTATAGCTGAAAGAGTAAATCTAATTTCTAACGAAACTGCTCAGCAATTAGAAATGGATATCTCTGAAGTTCAAAAAATGATTATTGGCTTTAAGGCAAAATTAAATACTTAGCACCTAGGTTAGAAATCTTGATTCTTGATTCTAACATCTTGACTCTTGATACTAACATCTTGATTCTTGATTCTAACATCTTGATTCTCGATTCTAACATCTTGATTCTTGATTTTAACATCTTGATTCTCGATTCTATCATCTTGATTCTCGATTCTATCATCTTGATTCTTGATTCTAACATCTTGATTCTCGATTCTAACATCTTGACTCTTGATACTAGTATCTTGATTCTTGATACTAGTATTTTGATTCTTGAATCTAACATCTTGATTCTTGAATCTAACATCTTGATTCTTGATTCTAAAATCTTGATTCTCGATACTAACATCTTGATTCTTGATTCTAACATCTTGATTCTCGATTCTAACATCTTGACTCTTGATTTTAACATCTTGATTCTCGATTCTAACATCTTGATTCTTGATTCTAACATCTTGATTCTCGATTCTAACATCTTGTCTCTTAAATAACATCCCAAATAACTAATAAACACAACAATCAATGGAAGCATATATAGTAAACGGATATAGATCAGCGGTAGGAAAGGCTAAAAAAGGAGGCTTTCGATTTTATCGCCCGGATGATTTGGCGTCTGATGTGATCAAGCACTTGATGGCACATACGCCTGGCTTAGAGGTCAAAATGATCGACGATTTAATAGTGGGAAATGCCGTTCCCGAGGCGGAGCAAGGCATGCAGATGGGTCGAATGATTTCACTTTTGGCTTTGGGAATTGACACGCCAGGATTCATCATCAACCGCTATTGCGGATCGGGTCTAGAAGCAATTGCTCTCGCAGTGGGTAAAATCAAAGCTGGAATGGCCGATTGTATCATTGCAGGAGGTACAGAATCCATGTCTATGGTGCCAATGATGGGTTACAAGACTGCCTTGAACTGGAAGATTGCAAAAGATCATCCTTCCTATTACCTCAGTATGGGATTGACAGCGGAAGAGTTGGCCAAAGAATATGAGATCACACGCGAAGAGGCAGATTTATTTTCTGTAAAGTCTCATGAGAAAGCTTTGGCAGCGATTGCAGCTGGGAAATTCAAAGATGAGATTGTGCCTGTCGAAGTAGAAGAAACCTACGTGGATGAAAAAGGAAAGAAAAAGACACGTAAATACATGGTGGATACAGATGAAGGACCCCGTCCGGGTACTACCATGGAAGCCTTGTCAGCCTTGAGGCCAGCTTTCAAAAATGGTGGTCAGGTAACAGCAGGAAATTCTTCACAGACTTCTGATGGAGCATCTTTTGTAGTCGTGATGTCAGAGCGGATGGTCAAAGAATTAAATCTCGAGCCAATCGCACGGATGATGTCCTATAGTGTCGCAGGTGTAGATCCAAGAATAATGGGCATCGGACCGAAAGAAGCTGTACCAAAAGCATTGAAGCAGGCAGGATTGACGCTGAATGACATCGACTTGATAGAATTGAATGAGGCATTTGCCGCGCAGGGACTTTCAGTCATGAAGGCACTCGACATGAATCCTGAAATCGTCAATGTCAACGGTGGAGCAGTGGCTTTAGGACACCCGCTGGGTTGTACCGGAGCTAAGCTTTCGGTTCAGCTTTTCAATGAACTGAGAAGAAGAGATAAAAAATACGGAATGGTCACCGCCTGTGTGGGTGGAGGTCAGGGCGTGGCTGGGGTATATGAATTATTGAAATAAGTATTAAGACACTAGACGTTAGACAAAAGATATTCTCTGGCGTCAGTCTAGGAAATATAATTTTCTATTTAACTAAATCAGTCATGCACAATTACAAAGAACTATTTGTCTGGAAAAGAGCAATTAAACTTTGTGCTCATATTTATAAGTTAACAGCAAATTTTCCTTACGAGGAAAGGTTCGGCTTAATTTCCCAGATGAGAAGAGCTTCAGTGTCTGTTCCTTCTAACATCGCTGAGGGTGGAGGAAGAAGAACAGATAAAGAATTTGTTCATTTTCTTGGAATAGCTCATGGTTCTATCTGTGAACTGGAAACACAACTCTATTTAGGCGTGGAGTTGGAATTTACTGACCTTAATCAAATTGATTTTGTCACTAACGAAATAAATGAAACACAAAAAATGCTGTATGCCTTGATTCTAAAGTTCGAATCAAAATCGAGCTAAGTCTCTTGTCTTACGTCTATAATCTTAAATCTTTAAAAAATGGCAACGCTAACAAAATCAACACAAGGAGGAGAATACCTCATCAAGGATGTACACGCTGGTGACATCTTTATCCCAGAGCAATTCACAGAAGAGCAGCGAATGATGGCTCAGGCATGTCAGGACTTTATCGATACGGAGATCACTCCAAATATCGAAGAGATCGACAGCATGAAGAACCCAGATCTAGTTCCATCTATCTTCAAGAAAGCTGGAGAATTGGGCCTCTTGGGAATCACCGTTCCTGAGCAGTACGGAGGAATGGGCATGAGCTTCAACACGTCGATGTTGATTGCTGATATTATTGGTGCTGCAGGCTCTTTTTCTACCACTTATGGAGCACACACCGGAATCGGAACACTGCCTATTTTATATTATGGTGATGAGGCTCAAAAAACCAAATACCTTCCAAAACTGGCTACAGGTGAGTGGGCGGCATGTTATTGCTTGACCGAGCCAGATGCAGGTTCCGATGCCAATAGCGGAAAGACCAAAGCAACCTTGTCTGCAGATGGTAAGACCTATATGCTTAACGGGCAAAAGATGTGGATCTCGAATGCAGGTTTTGCAGATATCTTCATCGTTTTCGCCAAAATCGAGGATGATAAGAACCTGACCGCCTTTATCGTGGAGAAAAACTTCGGTGGAATCACAATGAATGAAGAAGAGAAAAAGATGGGAATCAAAGGTTCATCTACTCGTCAGGTATTTTTCAACGATTGCCCAGTACCGGCAGAAAACATGCTTTCCGACCGGCAAAACGGATTCAAGATTGCTGTAAATATCCTAAATATCGGTCGAGTGAAGTTGGGTGCCGGTGTACTTGGTGGAGTTCGAACAGTTATTACACTTTCGACTCAGTATTCTACTGATCGAAAGCAATTTGGTGTTAGCATCAATACTTTTGGCGCAGTAAAAGCTAAGTTGGCAGAGATGGCTACCCGAACTTTCGTGACTGAATCACTCTGCTATCGTGCAGGTCAGGATATTGAGGATCAGATCAACTCTCTGATTGAGGAAGGAATGGATGAGTCTGAAGCTAAACTCAAGGGAGTGGAAGCTTTTGCAATTGAGTGTGCGATTGCAAAGATTCATGGCTCAGAAGTATTGGATTACGTCGTCGACCAGGGCGTGCAGATCTATGGTGGAATGGGTTATTCGGCAGATGCTCCAATGGAAAGAGCCTATCGTGATGCTCGTATTTCTCGAATCTATGAAGGCACGAATGAAATTAACCGAATGCTCATGGTAGGAATGCTATTGAAACGTGCAATGAAAGGCGAAATCAACCTTTTCGAACCAGCAATGGCTGTTTCTGCTGAATTGATTGGAGTGCCTTCCTTCGAATCCATCGATACTTCTGAGCTTTTCGCAGCAGAAAAGGATGTACTTAAAAAATTAAAGAAAGTATTCCTAATGGTAGGCGGAAAAGCTGCCATGGCACTTCAGGACAAAATTGAAGACGAGCAGGAAGTAATGATGAACCTTGCTGATGTAATGATTGAAATCTACGCTGCGGAATCTGCGCTTCTTCGTGCCGAAAAGTTAGTCGGAATGAAAGGTGAGGCGGCTTGTCAGAATCAGATTGCGATGGCACAGATTTACCTTTCTGAGGCGGTTGATAAGATTGCCGTAGCAGCGAAAGAGGCGATTGGTAGCTTCACCAAAGGCGATGAGCAGAAGGTAATGCTCATGGGCTTGAAGCGATATACTAAGTCAGACTTGGTAGATACCAAGACGCTTAGAAGACAAGTCGCAGACTACATTATTGAGCAGAATAAGTATCCTTTTTGATAATTAGATAGAAGGATTATTTAAGCCTCTGATTTTATGATCAGAGGCTTTTTTATTTCCGTTTTTAAAGCGGCTAGAAGTTTTTTGCAGGATTTTATCACTAACTTTCTTAGAATCCGTATGGAAATAAAACGGATAATTTTATCCTAAATCATTAAATTCCAACTCCCATGGCAAAGCAACCAGAAGGTAAACCTAAGGATGATAAATCTAAGGCTACCAAAACATTGAAAGAGAAAAGAGCTGATAAAGCTGCAAAAAAAGAGAGTAAGAAAAATTATTAATTTGAGAACCAGCAGGGGGGAATTTTTTCCTCCCTTTTTTTGACTTAAGATGAATCAAAAAGTCTTAATCACCGGAGCTACTGGGAACGTAGGAATAGCCTTGATCAAAGCACTCCAAAATCAAGCGTTTACCTTAACTGTTTACGCAGGAGTTCGCGAATTACAGGCTGACGCTAATCGCATCGCGATTTATCCGGTGATTACGGTAGGGTTTGACTTTTTGGACTTTGAAAGCGTTGGCGCTGCATTCAGAAACTGTGATATCCTCTTTCTGTTGAGACCTCCTCAACTGGCAGATGTGGACTCGATTTTTCGCCCGATGATCCGCTTGGCAAAAGAAGCCGGAATCCAGCATATCGTATTTTTATCTGTTCAGGGTGTGGAAAAGAACGCTGTGATACCACATCATAAAATCGAAAAGCTGATCCTAGACTCTGAGATTCCATATACTTTTTTGAGGCCGGCCTACTTTATGCAGAATTTCACCACTACGCTTCAAGCAGATCTTGTCAAGCGAGATGAGATTTTTCTCCCCGCTGGAAAAGCGAAATTTACCTTGGTGGATGTAGAGGATATTGGGGAAGTGGCGGCTCGAGTGATTCAGAATACTGAAAGTTATGAAAATCAAGCGCTTGAACTTACTACAAATCAAGCCCTATCTTTTGGAGAAATGGCAATTTGCTTCACCGAGATTCTGGGAAGAAAAATCAAGTATATTTCACCTAACCTGATCACATTTTTTCTACGGAAAAGAAAAGAAGGTATGGCTACACCATTTATCTTGGTGATGATCATGCTACACTTTCTTCCCAGATTTCAAAATACTCCAAAAACTACCGCTACAATTGCTGAGATCCCAGGACGAGCGCCCATTACTCTTGCAGAATTTATACAAAAGAACAAAAGTAGTTTCACGCGCTGATTAATACATTTATCGCAATTTCACTCAACGGAAGAAAGGCACAGCTGGTCGTGGGAATAGTCGCATTCGATATATAAAAGACCCCTTTGCAGTATTCAGAGCTAGTTTTGATACTGTAAAAAAATCGCAATCCGATGAAAACAATTTTGTTAATAGAAGTCAGTGAACTGATGCTTTTATCTTTTGCCAATTACCACAGCTCAGATTACGAAGTAAATAGCTTAGCTTTCAATCAAGGTGGGAGCCCCTGGATCAAGTATCAACATACAGATTTGATATTGGCAGATTTCCCGCAGAAAGAAGATGAAGTGGAAATGAACCGACTTCGGGCTCAAATCTAAGGCGCACAGACCAATTTGGTCATACTAACCGATCGAGATAAGGCTGAGCAACGCATCAAAGCCTTGCAAGCGCAAAAGAGTGCACGAGCAAGCCGTTTAGTCCATTTTACGATAGTAATGCAAATCAATCATTAGCAGCTTAAACTAGGATTTTTTGATAAATGAAAAGAATCTGAGATCAGTTGTCGAATCCTCTTTACTCACTTAATTCCAACTAAACTGCATCCGCTCAGAGAACGACTCATAAATACTCAGATGAAATTAAATAGGTCAAATTTTTTTGGCTTTTTCTTTTCCAGGAAGATTTTGCATATTATCCTTTGGTATTCCTTATAATAATTGGTTTTGGATGGTTTATAGCATAAAAAATTTCGTGTTCGCCCTGCTCTTTAGTGTCGTGCTATCGGCTTGTACATCAGGAGAAAAGCAAAATTTTGGAAAGGAAATTTCAAAAGACGAAGAGCAAATAAAAAACGGAAAAGCAATTTTTCAGCAAGAATGCAGCAACTGCCATAACTTTACTTCCAATGCAATCGGCCCAAATCTCAGCGGACTGACCAGAAAGGTGGAAACGGAATGGATTCGGAATTTCATCCAAAATCCTCAGGATAAAATTGATCTGAAAGATCCGAGAGCAGTTGCGCTTTTGGAAAAATATAAAACCGTAATGCCCGCCTATGCAGGGTTGGGAGAAGAAAAAATCAATTCGTTGCTGAGCTATCTCCACACCTTTGAGATGGTCGTACCCGATCAAGATCCTGATACGCCTGTGAATTTGATCGAAGTAGCAATTCCGGATTCTGGCATTCGATTGGAACTGGAGCTTTTTGCACAGTTGCCAGCTACAGATACCACTCCACCTCTTGCCAAAATGACTAAGATGGAGCCTATCCCAGGTTCTGATCGGTTGATGATCAATGACCAGCGGATTGGGATCTATGAGATCATTGACCAAAAGCCCCAACTCTATCTCAACATTTTGGAGCTGAGGCCAGATTTAGTCAGTCAGCCGGGTTGGGCTACGGGAATTGCGAGCTTCACTTTTCACCCTGAGTTTAACAAAAATGGCCTTTTCTATACCGCCCATACCGAACCTGGCGGAACGAGAACTCCTGACGTTCAATTCTCCGATACACTGAGTGTGAAGATGCAGTGGGTTTTGACTGAGTGGAAAGCAAATACGCCTTCTTCCAAAAGGTTTGAAGGATCAGGGAGGGAAATGCTTCGAGTGGATAATTCTTCTCAAGCACATGGGATGCAGGAACTGACTTTTAATCTCACCGCAAAAAAAGGGGATGAGGATTACGGACTTCTGTATATCGGCTATGGAGATGGAGGGGTAGTTGAGCGCGGATTTCCTGAGATCGCAAATAGTCAAGGTGCCCGAATTTATAGCAGTATTCTGAGAATCGATCCAGCCGGAGAAGATAGTAAGAATGGAAAATATGGCATTCCAGCCTCCAATCCATTTGCAAAAGTAGTCGGTAAAGCCGGGGAGGTATATGCTTACGGGTTTAGAAATCCCAATCGGATTTTTTGGAATCAGGCTGGAAATATGTTTGCCACGGATATCGGACAGCACAGTATTGAAGAACTCAATCAGATCGAACCCGGTAAATTCTATGGTTGGCCGATTCGTGAGGGTAGGTTTATGCTCAACCCCTATGGTAGCTTTCGGCAACTATTCCCCTTGCCTGATGATGATTACAAACTCGGAATATCTTACCCTTTGATTCAACTGGAGCACGATGAGCTGGTAGCTATTTTTGCAGGATATATTATGCCGTATGGAGCATTGGAAGGAAATCTGATTTTTGGCGATATTCTATCAGGAAGGTTGTTTTCCGCAGATTTGGATCAAAAACCAGAGCCGGAGGTGAAAAGTCTCAAAGTCATATTTGAAGACAAAGAGATGACCATGGAAGAGCTAGTTGGAGGACGAGTGGATTTGAAGTTTGGAATTGACGCTGAAAAGCAAGTGTATATTATGAGTAAGAATCAGGGTAAAATCTATCGAATCCTCAAATAATTAGATAGAACTCGGGGGTTTTTATATGATCTCTCCATGCAGTTCAAGAGTTTCTTTTCGGTCAAAATGGGAATTTTTCGCCCTAATAAATTACTACTATTGATTTGGCTTCAATATCTGGAGAGCCCTTCCTTTGTAGTCTTTTGATATTTCTTATTGTTCTGAATATGTTCTTTTTCAAAAAAACGTGAGAGTTTAATCTTGGGGTTAGAAAATGTAATCGATAATTCCCCAAGTCACCGCAAGCAGAATAGATAGCCAAAGGGAAGGTAAAAATCCTTTGGTATGAAAATCATCACTCACCTTGTCAACTACTTCAATCACTACTGCATACGCTATAATTCGTGTAATAACGCCCAAACCCACAATCCAAAATAAACCGAGCGTGGCTAGATTCAGCAACAGTGTCAGAAACCAACCGACCAAAAAACCTACGATCAAGATTGAGAGTGACGTCCAAAAAGCAGCTTTAAAATCCTTGATGTAAATGCCTGAGAGCATTTTTGCTGAGACCAGTATAACGACAGGTGTGAATATGATTTGAAAGAGTAATTCCATAGAAAGCGTATTTAGTGTTGGGAAGTTTGTTGTATAAGTATGGAAATTGGAGACAAATACTTAGCCATTACAATTTCTCGCGCTTTTACAATCTTCAAAAATTGGAATCGAAGTAGAACAGTAATTGAAGGCCAATTAGATTCAATCAAGAGAAAATTGTACGATCAGACCGATATCTTTCCAAGGCAGAATTGCCGTATAAAATCGTATCGTATACCTATTTCAAAATTGCCTTAGAACCATTTTACCTGTGAAATAGGTACTTCTAAATCTAACGGAATAATTTTCCTGACTCACTTCGAGTTAATTAAATAAAAAAACTCCTTCAGAATATGAGCTCTATCCTTTGGTTTCGCAACGATTTGCGACTGCATGACAATGAAACCCTACACTCGGCCTTGAAAATGGCTAAACCAGTGCTGATGGTGTACATTATTGATCCACGGCAGTTTGAGGTGAATGCACTGAAATTTCGAAAAACGGGTAGACTTCGTTTCCGTTTTTTGATGGAGACGCTCAGTTCTCTCCGAAATGCCTGCCTTCAAAAGGGCGGAAACCTGATGATAAAAGTCGGAATTCCCGAGGTGATTTTACCTGAACTGATCGATGAATTCGACGTCAATCACTTATTTTATCAAAAGGAAATAACCTCCGAAGAAGTAGCTATCGAAGCTGCTCTGTCAGAAAGACTGACTGCGCTACCCTGCGAAATCACGGCTGTCTGGGGATTGACGCTGTATCATGTCGATGATGCTCCTTTTTCTCCTCAAGACACACCACTTACTTCGAAAGCGTTCCGGCTGAATCTGACCAAAAAAGCGGAAGTAAGACCTTGCTTTGATACGCCTTCAGAATTACCACCATTCCCAGCGGTAAAAGATTGGGGAAAGTTACCGGAGGTTTCCGATGTTGGATTGGAACATGAATCTGGTCTTACGGAAAATAGTTCTTTTGTGGGAGGAGAGGAGCATGCCTTAGCTCGGTTGGATCACTATACGTTTAAAACAGAACAATTGACTGCTTATCGATGGACTCGCAATCGCTCCTTGGGGATGGATTACAGCTCTAAGTTCTCCCCATGGATGGCTTTGGGAAGTCTCTCTCCACGCAAAATCTACTGGCAAATCAAAGACTACGAAAGTCGCATAAAGAAGAATGCCAGCACCTGGTGGCTAGTCTTTGAATTGGTTTGGAGAGACTATTTCAAGTTCTTGGCGATGCGTTTCGGTAATCTAATTTTTTCCGAAGGTGGGTATCGCCAGCGTAAAGTGGAGTGGAAAACGGATAAAAAGCTTTTTGACCGCTGGTGTCAGGGTCAAACGGGAATCCCGTTTGTCGATGCCCATATGCGAGAGCTGAATCAGACGGGATTCATGTCCAACCGGGGCCGTGTGAATTGTGCGAGTTTCCTCACTCGGGATTATCAGATAGACTGGAGATGGGGAGCTGCATGGTTTGAAAAGCAGCTGTTGGATTATGACGTGTGCAGCAATTGGCTGAACTGGAATACACAGGCAACCGAAATATGGTACACCAATCCCATCCATCAGGGCTATAAATATGATAAAAAGGGAGATTATGTACGATTTTGGCTTCCTGAACTTAGGCTGGTTCCAGGGCCTGAGATTCAAGCGCCTTGGATCTTGAGTTCAGAAGAGAAGTTGGCCTACGAAGTTGTAAACTACCCTCTACCTGAAACCATCTTTTCCAAATGGACCAGATCCATCAACACCATTGACAAAGAGCGTATGGAAAAGGGGTAAAATATCAACCTTACCAGTTTCGAGCGATCTTTTTGGGGACAATTTCTCAACAGTATCAGGATTTTTAAGCCCAACCTGATCATTTACTAAAACAAAAACCTGCAAAATCGAGCTTAGAGCTCAAATTCACGGCATGGCAGCAGTTTTGATTATTCTTGGGTACTAAACCATTTATATTAACTGCTATGAAAAATCAAGATTATCAGACCGAATCTTCCCCTAAGAAGGAAGGAGAAGGAACAAAAGCCATTGAAAATCAAACTGCAAAAATACCTTCGCAAGTATTTCTCTGGACGGCGGTTGCTGTAATGGCGGCATCTTTGGCTCTCAAACTTACCAAGAAAAAAAGCGGTACTGCACTGTTTGTGGGCCAATGGGCTGCGCCGTTTCTTCTGCTTGGGATTTACAATAAGATCGTAAAAACGCAAGGATCAGAAAGAGATGATGATTAATATTTAATCATTGCTTAAAGGGTAGGAATTAAGGTTTCTACCCTTTTTTTATGTAATCGCTTTGTTGCTCATTCCGTGATAAACCGAATCTCGGTTTGGAATTAGATTCAATTTTCAATGCCGCAGCGCATGGCAGGAGACTGTCAAGAAAAAAGAGGGACTTTTCACTTCCAATCAGTACTAAATTTAGCTCCTTTTGGCTTTGGAGATATACATATCAAATAATCACTCGCTTACTTTTTCTCGCTAAATATCCTGGCGCGACTTCGTCATCTAAACTCATACCGATAATAAGTGAATGAGCGTCGTTGACTCCATCATCTAATGGATCATAGATACTATCTAGTCCGATGTCCATAACAGTTGAATTTTTGAGCTCAAACAAAAAGTATTTACTAGGATCGCCAACGGATACAATTGGGGTAGTTTTTGATTTGAGATCAACAGAAAGTTTACCCTCATCTTTCTCACGGAGCTTAAAAACTCTAGAAGTGGCTGTTCCATCAGGATTGCAATATTTTTTTTCTGGGGTACAATACCCTCTTCTATAAAGCCATTCGCTGGGGGAAATTGAGTCTCCTTTATTCATTGGGAGTTTAGTATTTATTCAACCATTCCAATACATTAGGCAAATTGTCAAATTGGAAAATTTCCTGAAAAGGTTCCTGACTTTCATGGAAAAAAACAACAACCATCCTAGAAGGATAAAAAATCAATTCTACAGATCTAGTACCTAATTTATTTCTTAAATCAATCATGATTTCCCCATTAGGGCCTGGAGCTGTATTATATATTGGATAGCCAGTGCTTTCAAGCACGTTTGCAACGTAATTGATATTTTTTAAGGCTTCACTACTTGGTCTCAGTGCACCATCACCGTCCCAATTGTTCTCAAGCTCAGCAAACTCCTCACATAGACTGAAAATACGGTTGTTCAATCTAAATTCTTCATGAAATCGATTATCAGTCAATATGAAAAGGCTAGGGCTTCTAAATCGATCGGTTTGAGGAGCACCGACTGTTGTGATCAAATATTGATCTCTTTGGATTTCTGCTCGTGTTGAATAATTAGCGGTCAAGGCTTGCATAAAAATCAGGGTTTAACATGTTTTTAAACATATCGGAGGTGTGAGTGTGAGCTAGAATAAGCCAAGGAATAATGTCGTCTTTTCCGATCTTTCCCAATCTCTCTACAACGGTATTCCAGATCACTGAGTTCTTTTTACTTTGGTTATTGATTCCACTTGATATAGATAGGCTAAGAATAGAACCGTCATCAAGCTCAAACCCTTGTTGTATATTAAAATCCCGAAGTTTACCAGAAATTTTATATTTATTTAAAATATCAGTTTGAAGATTTTCTCTCATAAAATCAATCGGCTGGACTTCTTCGGTGTCCCATGCATCGATATAATGAAGTTTTACGCTTGTAAATTTT
>Ga0136560_1000130_pt1 | contig 31276 bp, 17 predicted proteins | sample AntRauMeHopE1497_FD_104925 | JGI IMG/M metagenome (GOLD analysis project Ga0136560, IMG submission 104925) | Saline lake microbial communities from Rauer Islands, Antarctica - Metagenome Hop E1 #497 | ecosystem: Environmental > Aquatic > Non-marine Saline and Alkaline > Saline | place... | reverse complement strand
TCACCGCCGTGTGCGCCCTCGTCAGCGACGCCCGCCCCGCCGCCCTCGCCGCCCCCTCGGCCTCCCGCCCCTCCACACCCACCATGGCCGCCCTCCTCGCCGCCCTCGCCTCCCGCTGCGCCCCCTCCCGCTCCCTCCTCTCCCGCGGATGCGCTGCCTCCGCCCTCCGCGACGTCGTCGCCGCGGCGGGGTCCTCGGCAGAGCCGTACGTGGGCCCCGTGATGCGCCGCCTCGTCACCATGGGCGCCCTGGCCGACCACAGCCCGGCCGCCAGGCGCGCCGTCACCTCGGCCCTCGCCCAGATGGCCCGCTCCGCCTCCCCTGCAGACCTCTCCGCCCTCTTCTCCGACGTGCACCGCCTCGCCGGCCTCGCGGGCCTCCCTCCCCCGGGGGACGACGCCGCCGCGGCGTGGGAGCCCGAGGCCGGCCCCGGCGGGGCGTCGTCGGCCTCCTCCTCGTCCTCCGCGGCGCGGGACGACGCGGACGACGACGGGGACAGCGACGACGAGGGGGTGGACCAGGGAGCCGCCGCCGCCGCCGTGCTCGCCCTCTCCCGGTCGCTCGACGGCCCCAGGCTCGAGGCCGCGAGGGAGGCGCTCTTCCCAGCGGCGTTCCTGGGGAGCCACGGCGCCACCGCGCCGCTCTGGCGCGCCGCGGCAGAGGCGCTCACCCCCGGGGCCGCGAGCGCCGCGGTGCGCCGGGCGGCCCCTCGCGTCGTCCTCGCCGCCAGGGCGGCCCTCCGGTCCAGGGTATGGGCCCGGCGCCGCGCCGGGGCCTCGGCCCTCGCCGCCGCCGTCCGCATCCTCGCACCGGCAGAGCTCCGGCCGCTGGCTCTGCTGGACGGCGCCTCGGGCTCCGCCTACTCGCCCGCTCGGCCGGTGGCGCCGCGCGTCGCCCGCCGAGACGGCTCTGTCCCCGACGGCCCGTCGGCAGAGCTTGACGGCTTCCTCCCCGTGACCCTGGCCCCGGGCTCTGCCGCCCTGGCGGGCTCGGCGGACCCGTGGGGCCTCCTTCCGCCCGGCTCGCAGCCCGGCGCCGGCTCGCTGCGGCAGCGGGGCGGCGCCGTATGCGGCCTCACGCTCGCCGTCCCCGCGCTGGCCGCCGGGCGGGCCCGGGGCCCTCTCTCGAGCGCCCTGGCAGCGCTCAGGGGCCGCTGGTGGGACGGCAAGGAGGCGGTGCTCGACGCCGCGGCCGCCTGCCTCGCGGCGGGGGCCGACGACGCCGACGGCGGCTGGGCAGAGCTGGCCGCGCAGTCGCTCCGCGCGGCGACGCGGAGCTCTGCCACCCCGGTGCTCGCCCGCGCGGCGGCTCTGCGCGCCCTGGCCGTGTCCGTGTGGATCCCGGCGGTGCGGCGTGCCGCGGACGGGGCGGGGGGGGCGGCGTTTGCTTGCGGCGAGGCGCTCATGTCGTGCGCCAGTGCGGTGGAGGCCGGCCGCTGCGGCCGGCTCGGACGGGAGGTCGCCGTGTCACTGAGGGGGGGCGAGGAGGCGGCCGCAGAGGCCGGGGACGGGGCGGAGGCGTTGGAAGCCGAGGAGGAGGCGGCGGGCCGGCTCGGCCAGAGGGAGGCGGCTCTGCTCGCGGCGGCTCTGCAGGCCGCGTGCGGGACGGCGTGCCTGTCGCTGCAGGCCGGGGGTGCCGAGGGCCCCGTCCTGGCGACCCGCGCTCACGCGGCGTGCCTGGTGGCGATGACGGGGCGAGGCCGTGGGGGCGCCGGGTCGGCGGTGGCCGCGCCGGCGTGGTCCCTTCGGCTCGCCGCCGCCCAGGCATCGGCCATGCTGGCCGCCGTGGCGCCGGGTGCGGGAGGGGGGGCGGCGCCGGGCGCGTCCTCGGTCCTGCAGGCGGCGGGCATGTGTCGCCCGTCCGCGACCGAGGGGGCCGCCTGGCCCGGCGCGGCGCGGCTCATCGCGGCGCGGTGTGCCGCTGTCATGCACGTGGTCCGCTCGCTCGGCGGTGCGGCCGACGGCGAACGGGCGGGGGCGGCAATCAGCGACGCCGCTGCCGAGGCGGACCGGGCTTCGCTGCCCCTTGTCGCCAGCGCCCTCCGCACCGGGCTAGGGACGGGGTGATGCGTCTCAAAAGAGTGCGCGCCATTCCGAGAGCGCACGCGGCATCACGAGTGTGCCCCTCGCGAGGAAACCAAGGCGGCATTGCTGCGCATGTACCGGTCCACGCACCGGGTCACGCCCTTCACGCCGGCATCACGGGTGCGAGGTCGGCGGAGGACCCGCGTGTGCCGCTGCCGCGGGGGGTGGGGGGCCTGGGGGCGGGGGCGCGCCCGCAGCAACAAACCCGGGCGGCGCGCCCATGCCCGGAGGGGGAGCGCCGAAGGACGGCTGGGCGGCCATCGCCATCTTGACCCGCATGTCGTACCTCGGGTCATGCATGAACTGCGCGACGTAACAGATGGATGCAGCGCACGAGGGTGGCGCCGGGGGCGGGCGGAAAGGCGTGGCGTGGGGCACGGCTCTTTCGTCTTCCTCACGGGCTGGTAGTGCTCCATCCATGCTTCCCTGTGCCTGAAGCCGTAGTTGTGCTGTCTCCTGGCACGGAACTGCGGGCGGTAGTCGAGGCGGCGGGGGCGCACGCGGTCGACGGCACCAGGCGGTCGTCCTGAGCCTCGCGGCACAGGGGCCGGCCGGACCGTCGCTCGGTAAGGCTCACCGTGCAGTTCGTCACGGCCGAGTCGCAGTAGTCGCAGTAGTACCGCGGCATCGCAGCGGTGTGCCCGGCAGCGAGGACTGGCCGCGGGGTGTGTGGCACCTCTGCACGCTCCGGCATCGGTTCAGAGCATGTTGAGCGGCGCGGCGGCAATCACACAATCGGGCCAGGCTGCGACGCGTCGCCACGCGCGGCCGGGGAGCGACGCCCCGGGGCGGGCTGCGCGATCACGAGCGCCCCTCCTTGTCGGCCGCCGCCTTACGCTTGCGCTCCTCCAGGAGCCGCTCCACCTCGAGCGGGTCGCGCATCCCGTGCTGCCTGCGGAACTTGGCGACGTCGTCCTCGCTGGGGTTGAACGAATTCCTTCCCCCGTGGTACGTCCCCGTGGCGTGGTCCCAGTCCGGGTCCGCGCCGACGTCCTTGCTCCCTGCGCGGTGTTAACGAGGAGGTGGGGGCCGAGCGCTTGGCCGGGCGGCGCCACGGCGGCAAGGACGGCTCGCAAGCGAGCAGATGGCCGACCCGGGCAGTCATGCCGCCCAGGCAGCCTCACCGGAGTTCAGGAACGCCCCCCGCTGGATCTGCGTGCCAGTCAGCGCCCCTTCTCTGCTGGAAAGCTTTATCTGCGGGAGCGACGGCGCGGGCGGAGGCCGAGGCCGGGGGCATGGTTGGCTGCGGCGCCAGGGCTCCAGCCGGGATGCGAGCTCGCCTGCCCGAGCTGCCATGCCGACGAACGGACACTCGTGTCCCGCATCCGGCGCTCTCGTGCCAGCTCACTTGGGACTGGGAGAACAGGAACGGAATCGAAGCGAACCCAGCCGCCACCGCAAGCGCGGCCACGGCAGAGAGCGCCTTTCCAGGACCGCGAGACTGGCGCAGTGACATGGCGTAAGCCTGCGCAACGGGGGCACGCGGAGCGCGTGTGGGGGCACGCCTTGCCCCTGGCGACAGCCCTGTGACGTACCAGCTGCGCCCTGCTCTGGCTGACCCCCGTGGCCGGACGCGCCACTCGGTAGCGGCGCGCCGCTGCCCAGGAGCATTTTTTTCACGTAGAGCATGGCCTCGGCTGGGGCCGTTGTGGCGCGTGCTGTCAGGCTGTCCGCAAGGGCGGCCGCTCCCGCGGCAAGGCGCGGCCCGCTCAGGGCTGCTCCGCGGGCACGCTTCAGCACCGCCCGGGCCTCGCGCGAGACCCCCACCAAGCCGCCGACCGGTCTCGGGGACGGTGTCGCGCCGAACCCTGGGTGGTACTCGGAGACGCCGAGCCAGCGGTTGGCGTTCCAGGTCACCGTCGCTGGGGCGGTGGCCTTTGCGGCGTACGGGATTTACCGGGCCTGGACGGACTACCTGGACCCGTCGGCCGCGGAGCGTGACGAGCAGCGCGTCCTGTCCACGCCCATCATCAAGGGAAACCCGATCGTGTTTTTCGACCTGGAGGTTGACGGCGAGGCGCTCGGCCGCGTGGTTTTCCAGCTTCGCAAGGTCAGTGTGGGCCCGCGCGCCGCGACGGACGGCCAGGGGTCGCGCTACGGCCCCGCGCGCATCTCGCCGCCGGGCGCAGCTGACGCCCCGCCGCGCGCCTCGCCGTGATCCGCCTCGCCCCACCGGCCTCCGCCCTCGCTCCGCCCGCGTCGCCGCAGGATGTCGTCCCCAAGACCGCGGAGAACTTCCGGCAGCTGTGCGTGGGCCAGCCCGGCTACGGCTACAAGGGCTCCCGCATCCACGCCGTCGTCCCCGGCTCCTTCCTCCGCGGCGGGGACATCACGCACGGCACCGGCCTCGGCGGGAGGTCGGCCTCGGGCCTGCCGGTGCAGGACGAGCCCCACGCGCTCCGCCACGACGGCCCGGGCGTGCTGTCAATGGTGAGCCAGGGCGGGGCGGGCAACGCCACGTCGCAGTTCTACGTCGCCCTCAGCCGCAGCCCCTTCATGGACTACACCAACGTGGTCATGGGCAACGTCGTCAGCGGCATGGACGTGCTCCACACGCTCGAGAAGCGATTCAAGGACGGGCCCGGGGGCCAGGTCAAGATTGCCAAGAGCGGCGAGCTGCGCGTGCCGGACGCGGCGACCCAGGTGCGGGCGTGAGCAGCGCTCGAGTGTGGAGCGCGTGAAAGACTGCTGAGGGTCGGCACGGCGCCCGGCAACGGGGATACGCGGTCGCTGACTCTGCACGCGCGCCTCGGGTGGACTCTGCGCGGCCATGCACACCACAGAACCCAAAACGATGGCATCATCATCATCCCCCGGCAACCTTTCTACGTGAGTGAGCCGTGGGACGCGCGCTGCTGGTGGAACAGATCGGCGCCCCGGGAACAGTGGTGTTCTGCGGCAAACGGAGCGAGAGGGCCCACAGCCCCGAACCCGCTCGCCGGCGGATGGCACGGTTCTACTACGCTGACGGGATGCGCTGGGAAATAGGGAGCCATGGGCCGGGTCGCGATGTTGGGAGTGTTCCACCCTCGCAAGGCTTCAGCTCCGTGCCAGGCTGCCAGTCCCGGCGTCCTGCTCACCGAGTGCCGGCAGCAATCCCTGTGTCTCGCAGTCCTACGATGGCCGAGCGTGCGGTAATCGCCGTGGGCGCGGCCGCCGTGGCCTCCAAGGACATCATCAGCGCCGGCGTGGGCGAGGGCGATTCCGGTGCCCCCGCCCCAGCTGGAACCGCGATGAAGGACGCGCTCGCCCACCGTGCCGCGGCTGAGGAGGCCGCGGCCGTGGGCGCGGAGCAGGAGCTGTCGCGAAAGGCGACGGCCGCGCACGACCACATGGAGATGGCCGAGGCGGAGGCCGCCGATGCCGCCGTCGCGGAAGGCGACGCTGAAGCCACCGACAAGCGCGAGGAGAGCAACGCAGAAGCGGCCGCCGCCCGCACAACGGTCGGCGAGGCGTCGTCGGTCATGGCAAGGGCCGCCGCCCACCACGGCCACTCTCAGGCGGCCAGAACCTTTGCCCTCAGTGCCGGCACCGCCAGTGTAGGCGACAAGGCGGATGAATGAATGCCTTGCCGGGCATACTCCCTGCGTGACGACTTCCCCCCGGGCTGCTCATGAGTGACCGCGTACAGCGAATGACCCACACCTTGCCTAACTGCTCCTTGGCACACGAGGCAGATCCTCCCTGAGCAAAACAGAAAGCGTGGCGCCCTTGCCGATACTACCGTGAAACAAAAAGAGAAGCTCATGACGGGGCTCGAACCCGCGACTACAGGATTAAGAGTCCTATGCTCTACCAACTGAGCTACACAAGCGGACGCCACGGCAGGCTAAAATTGGGGATTCGAAGCGTGTGGTGTGATCGAAGGACCATGGCCCAGACGGGCGGCAGGTGCACGGCGACAACCTGGAGACGGCAGGCACGAAAAGTAGAGCCCAAGCCGGCGTGTGGGACACCGAAGCTCGATCGCGACCCTCGCAACGATCGTCCACAACTGTCCGTCCCCGCATCCCTGCGTCCAGCCCCTCATAACTGGATCAGCGCCCCCCCCACAAGAAGGTGCGATGCGGCAAAAAGAGAAGCTCATGACGGGGCTCGAACCCGCGACTACAGGATTAAGAGTCCTATGCTCTACCAACTGAGCTACACAAGCAGACGGGGTAACAGCCAAAACTTACTTACTGTTAGTGAGCAGCAGATCTTGGCCGGACAAGCGGAACCACTGTGCAGCTCCAAAAAGCAACTGTTATGTCCCACAGGGAGAGGGGCAGGTGTGGGCAAAGGGCCGACCCGGGAGCCGAGCGGCGGTTACTGCACGCCCCCATAGATCCCGGGCGGCCGCCCTGCTGCCGGCTCCCCCCGGGGTCCGCGCGCGCCGGGACAGCCCTTGCACGCTTGCAAATGGCATCAAGGCTTGGCGTGCCACGGCCTGGTGGCCGCCGCTAACGAGTGCGCGCTGTGCGGCCGATCCTTGACCCAACGGGGGCCAAGCCCCAGCAGAGCCATCCCGAGCCACAACAAAAGGGCAGATTGCGATGCGCCGGCGTGGCGGCAGCCCACCCATCGCAGGCCCCGCCTTTCCCGGCCCTCCCCCGGCCTTCGGACGCCCGGGCACAATGGCCAGTGTTGAGGACACGACGGCATCGCTTCTCCGCAAGCTGAATGACGAGGACGAGGAGGAGGACGCCGGGCGAAAGCGCGCTCGCGATGAAGACGGTGGCGAGCAAGCCACCGGTGCCGGGGTCAGCGACGACGATGATTCTTCTAGCGGCGACGAGGGCGGTGCATCGCGGGCGTCGGCCTCGGGCGCTTCCAAGAAGCGAAAGGCGAAGCGCTCGCGCAAGTCCGCCCAGCTCTCCTCGAGCAAGTTCAGCGACGACGAGGAAGAGGACGATGAAGAGGACGACGAGGACGAGGACGAGGGCAGCAGGATGGCGCGCAGGGACGTGGGGCGCTTCTTTGACGACGCCGCCGAGGAGGACGACGAGGCGGACCGCGGAGCGCCGCGCACGACGGCCGAGCTGCGCGACCGGACGAACCAGCGCGTGGACGAGGTCCGCCGCGAGGAGGAGCTCGCGGCCAAGCGGCGGCGGGCCGCCGCCGCGAGGACCGACGAGGAGGTCGTGGAGGACCTGCAGCGGCGCGCGCAGACGACGCGCTACATCGGCGGCGAGGACGACATCGTGCAGGGCCGCGGGGAGGGCGCGGCGGCGAACATGCTCGCGCAGACGGACCTGCCGTCGCTCAGGGACCCGCGGCTGTTCATGATCCGGTGCAAGGACGGGCGGGAGCAGGAGGTCGTGGTGGCGCTGTGCAACAAGTTCATCGCGTCGGCCGCCGAGGGCAAGCGCCTCGCCATCTCCTGCGCCTTCACCACCTCCAAGGGCGTCATCTTCGTCGAGTCCCACCGCGAGGCCTTTGTGCGCGCCGCCGTCCTTGGCATCCCCGACCTCTACGCCGGCCGCCCCGGCTCCATCAAGATGATGGACCTGCAGGACATGCCCTCGGCCGTCACGGTCAAGGCCAAGACGGCGCGCCTGGAGAAGGGCGGCTGGGTCCGCATGCTCCGCGGCGACTACAAGGGGGACCTCGCCAAGGTGGAGGACGTCCTCTCGGGCGGCCGCGTCGTCGTCCGCGCCGTGCCCCGCATCAACTTCCAGCGCCTGGGCATGACCGCCGAGCAGCGCCGGTCCCTCAAGTCCCGCGGGGCCAGGCCTGCGCAGCGCCTGTACAACCGCGAGGACGTCATCCAGGCCGGCCGCGCCGCCGGGGTGGACCCGCGCATCGAGACGAGGAACTTCCGCTTCGGCCTCCGCTGCGACTACTTCCTCGGCGGCTTCTACCACGAGGGCTTCCTGCTCCGCGAGTGCCCGGTGGGGCACGTCACGACGGAGGGGGCGGAGCCGGCGATGGAGGAGCTCCGGCTATTCCGGCCCCGGCCCGACGCCGCGGACGACGACGAGGGCGAGGCGCGGGAGGCCCACGAGGCGCGGCACGAGGAGTGGAAGCGCTCGCTCACGCGCTCCCTGGGGTCGGGCAAGAAGTCGGCGGCGGCCGGCGGCGACGCCACCGTCGTCCACGGCGACGCGGTGGTCATCGTCAGCGGCGACCTGCAGGGCATCACGGGCCGCGTTAAGTCCATCAACGAGGCCGACGGCACGGCCATGGTGGAGATGGACCGAGAGATGGCGGAGGAGCTCGGCGCCGAGGACGACCTTAACGTCCCGGTGGCGGACCTCGCCAAGACCTTCGACGTCGGCGCCCGCGTCAAGGTGGTGGCCGGCATGCACACGGGCCAGACTGGCGTCGTCCTCCTCACCCAGGCCAGCGAGTCGGGCGACTACTCCGCCATCCTCACCCTGGACTCGGGCGGGACGAGGGTGGAGGTCCTGGTGCAGAACCTGCGGACCACGAGGGAGGAGGTGACGTCGGTGGGGAGCCTGCAGGGCTTCCAGCTCTTTGACCTCGTCGACATCCCCTCCGCCGGGGGCCAGCAGGCCGACGCCGGCTGCATCGTCGCCGTCGGGGCGACCGACCTGACCATCCTCGACACCGCGAACAAGGCCATGCGCCTCACCCCCAGCGAGGTGCGCCACCGCCGCGCGGTGCGCGCCGCGGCCAGCTCCGCCCCGGACTCCACCATGCGCCAGGTCCGCGCCGGCGACACGGTCAAGGTCTGCGAGGGGGAGCACTACGGCACCGACGGCGTGGTCAAGCACGTCTGCAACGCCCACCTCTTCGTGCACACGGTCAAGGTGACCAAGAACTCGGGCATCTTCGCCGTCCGCTCCAGGTCCACCACCATGGCGGGGGGCCGCAGGCAGAACATGGGGGCGTCGGCGGCGGCCGCAGCGCTCGGCATCGCGGGGGCCGGCGTCGTGGCGCCGGCGGGCATGGGTGGCGAGGCAGGCCGGGGCACCGGCGGCCTGATGGTGTCGTCCGGCGGGGCCGGCAGGGGCTTTGGCCGCGGCCGCGGCCGCGGCGCCGCCGACCCCGACCAGCTCCTCGGCGCCACGGTGCGCATCCTCCGGGGCACGCACAAGCAGAAGCTGGGCGTGGTGCGGCAGCTCCAGGGCGAGTCGGTCCTCGTCGAGCTCCACGCCGGGCAGCGCAAGGTCACGGTGCCAAAGTCCGTGGTCAGGCGCGAGGACGCCGGGTCCGTCAGGCAGGCGTCGGCCGGCATGAGCATGCAGGAGCTCAGGGCCATGTCCAGGGCAGCCATGGGCGGCGCCGCGGGCGCCCGCGGGCCTGGAACGGCGCCCTACCAGGGCGGCGGCGGGGCCGCGTACCGCACGGCGGCGTACTCGAGCCGCACGCCGGCGCTCGGCGGTGTGGGCGGGACGGCGGCCTACTCAGGCCGCACGCCCGGGCTCGGCGGAGCCACGCCCGGGTACGGGAGCCGCACCCCCGGGCTCGGTGGGGCGACGCCCGGGTACGGCGGCCGCACGCCGGGGCTCGGCGGCTCGACGCCCGCGTACGGCGGCGGCTCGACGCCCGCGTACGGCGGCGGCACGACGCCGGGCTACTCCGGGGCGGACGGCAGCGCGACGGCGTCCATGTGGCAGGCCTCGACGCCCGGCCCGGACCTGACGGCGGATGAGATGCACGAGGACGCGCCGGAGGAGCCTTCGGGGGGTGGCGCGGTGCCCGCGCACGCGCTGCCGGGGGCGCGCGTCGTGATCACCGCGGGCGCCTCGTCGGGGAAGCAGGGCGTGGTCACCGAGGCGCCCGGAGCGAGCGCGGTGCGCGTGCAGCTGGCCAGCGGGCAGGCCGTGACGGTGAGCGCGGAGTCGCTCGCGAAGCAGGTCATCGCCAGAGGGGACCGCGTGTTCAGGCCGTCGGACGGCATGCGCGGCGTGGTGGAGGCCGAGGTGCCGCACGATGACGACGCGGAGGTGCTGGTTCGCTTCGACGGCGGCAGCCTCGACATGACCAGGGTCGCGGAGCTTGTCCCCGTGGCGCCCTGAGCGGGGCCGCAATGAGGCGTGAGGCCGAGGCGGACGGAGGCCGAGCCGCTGTGCTCCAGCGCAGGCGCTGTGGTTTCGTGTGAGCTGCGTGGCCGGTGCGCGAGCGCGGTGCAAGAAATCAAAGCGGGTTCGGGCGGGCGTCCGCGCCGCCGACGCGCCCGTGCCCCCCGCTGCGCATACCACTCACGGACGGGGAGGGGGGAGTGGGAGCGCGCCGGAGGCCGCGATGCATGGCGCCTGGGCTTGCAAACGGCTCCCTCACGCGGTGCTGCGCTCGCGCAGGCACTCCGCCGCCGCCTCTGCCACCGACTGCATCGTCTTGCCCTCGGCCACGCGGCGTCCGGCGATCGCAGCGACCACGGCGGCGCCCTCAAACGACGCGTTCTCGATGGCTGACAGCTCCGCACGCACTCCCAGGTCGTACATGGCCTCCACGACCCAGCTCTTGAAGCCCTCGGAGCCCGAGGCCACCCAGAAGTCGTGGTTCTTGCTGAAGACGCTGCCGTCGACCGCCACCACGGCCGGCTTGGGGCTGTCCTCGCGGGCGGACTCGTGCCGGCCGGTGTGGCGGAGCACGGAGGAGAGCGCCATTCCGACGAGGCGGGCGGCGCGGCGGGCGACGAGGGAGCAGACCTCCTGGACGATGTAGACGTCGTGGTCGCTGACCGAGGGGAGGCCGAGGCGACGGAGGACGGAGCGCGTGGCGGAGGAGGAGCTGGAGGCGTCCTTGACGCAGTCGAAGAGCATGCGGGTGGAGAAGGGCCCGTGGGAGTCCTCCTCGTCGGCCTCCGAGGGCGACTGGGCACCCGTGGAGCCGAGCGGGGCGAGGAGGCGGGTCATGGCGGCGTCCTCGCCGGCCTCCTGGAAGAGCTCGCCGTGGCGGTGCAGCTGGACGATGGCCCTGCGCGCGATGGCGCCGAGGTACTTGCCGCTGATGAGCTTCTCGAAGACCTGGCGGCCGGCCTTGTCGGTCTCGTTGAGCATGGCGATGTCAAAGGGGGTGAGCGGGAGGAGGCGCTCCGCCCCCGACGGGGCGACGGCGACGTCGCGGGACGAGCTGAAGCCCCCCCACTCCATGCAGACGACAGCGTCGCCCGAGGGCTCGACCCACGAGGGGAGCTTGGGGATGTTGGCCTTGGACTCGACGTAGCACGCGTTGGTGCCCGTGCCGAGGATGAGGCCGATCACGGTGTCGTCGTCGCTGCGGAGGCCGGACATGAGGGTGCCGACGGTGTCGTTGATGACGGCCGTGACGCTGGCGCCGAGCCCGCGCGCGCGCATGGCGCTCTCGAGGAGGGAGGCCACCTCGCGGCGGGCGAGGGCGTCGGCGGTCTCGGAGCCGTCGAGCTCGTCAAGCCCGACGCCCGAGTTGGTGAACTCCTTGGTCCAGTAGAGGAGGAAGCCGCGGTTGAGGCCGGTCTGGAGGTAGGGGAAGGAGAAGCAGAAGCCGATGGCGTCGTCCGACCCGACGCCCGCCGACACGCAGCAGGCGGCCATCCAGGCGAAGAGCTCGGGGCCCGAGGCCGTCTTGATGGCGGGCGGGATCATGGCCTTGTACACGCCCTCGCCGTCACAGGCGTCGCCCGTGAGGGGGAGGCGGACGGGCGCCTCGCCCTTGGCCACGCGGTAGCGGACGAGGCGGAGGTTGGTGCCCCCGATGTCGAGGCCCCAGAAGTCGCCCTCCTCGCGGCCGGTCAGGTGGTCGTCCAGGTGGGTGTAGATCTGGCGGATGGTGGAGGCGGTGGGGGAGTTGTCAGCGAGGCCCTTGGTCATCTCGCGGCGGAAGCGGGTGACGAGCTCCTCCAGCTGCTCCGCGGGCAGCTCCAGCTGCTTGCGCACGTCGCGCATGCACGGTCCCTCCATCTGGCGGCGCCAGCTGCGGGCGTAGGAGCGGTCGTAGGTGAACCCGTACGAGTTGAGGAGGAGGTCTGCCTCCACGGGGCCCCGGGAGCCGAAACGGTACGAGGTGGGGGCCTTGGGTCCCAGGTCCTCGAAGCCAGGCCCGCCCTCGAGGCGGTGCAGGAGCGGCGTGAAGATGGCCCACGCCGCCGCGAGCTCGTCGCTGCGGACGAACTGGCTCTGGTCGCCGCGGAGGACGTCGAGGATGAGCCGGGCGTACGCCTCGGGGCTCTTGCGGTTGGGGAAGCGGGCCCCGAAGGAGAGGTTGAGCTCGGACGAGGTGACGACGTTGTCGAGGCCGGGCATCTTGGACATGACCTTGAGGTAGATGGCGGCGTTGGGCTGGATGCGGACCACGAGCTCGTTGGACGGGCCGGAGGCGGCGGCGCACTGCCAGCCGCCGTCGAAGCCGCGGGACGTGGAGGCGGCGGCGAGGGCCGCCCCGGTGGAGCCGGCGCGCTTCATGTGCCCGGGCCGGTGCGCGGAGGACGCCGAGGCCGCGGCGCCGGCGCCCGCGGCAGAGGGGGCGGTGCTGGCCACGCTGGTGGCCGTGCCGGCGCGGCGGCGCGCCGTCCCCTTGTCCAGGGGCGTGGCGCGCACGGGGTGCACGAGGCCGCCGGAGCCTCCGGCGTAGAGGAAGTGCGGGGCGTCGCGGAACTGGATGCGGACCTCGGCCTTGCGCTCGTTGAGGCCCTTGCCGCACTTGAGGATGAAGGGGACGCCGTTCCAGCGCTGGTTCTGGATCTTGAGGACGGTGGTGGCAAAGGTGGGGGTGACGCTGCCCTCGGGGACGCCGTCCTCCTCCAGGTACGAGCTCTGCTCCGCGCCGTCGCCGAGGTACTGCCCCACCACGGCGTCGTCCTCCTCCACGGGGAGGACGGAGCGGAGGACCTTGACCTTCTCGTCGCGGACGTCCTCGGCGGAGAGCGTGACGGGCGGCTCCATGGCGACGATGGAGAGCACCTGGGTCAGGTGGTTCTGCATCACGTCGCGGATGATGCCGTACTCGTCAAAGTAGCCGGCGCGCCCCGGGATGCCGAAGGGCTCCTTGAAGGTGATGGTCACCATCTTGATGTAGTGGCGGTTCCAGATGGGCTCGAACACGGCGTTGCCGAAGCGGAGCACCATGAGGTTCTGCACCATCTCTTTGCCCAGGTAGTGGTCGATCCGGTAGAGCTGGTCCTCGGTGAAGTGCTCCGCGAGGGTGGCGGAGAGCTCGGCGCTGGACTCGGCGTCCTTGCCGAAGGGCTTCTCCACCACCACGCGGTTCCAGCCGCGGTCGGACATGCCGCGGCCCTTGATGAGCGCGCCCACCTTGGTGAACACGGTCGGCGGCACGGCCAAGTAGAAGATGCGGTTGACCTCGTCTGCAAGCGGGGGGAGAGAGGGGCGGGAAAGACAATGGCCGGAGTCGCGCGCGCAAGGGCCGGCCAGGCAAGCGAGGTCGGGAGGCTGCCGCGACCCCGAGGGCCCGCTCCTCGGGTGCTCACCGGCTCCGTCGGCTGCCTCCCGCTCGGCCAGCTCCTCGATCACCTTGGTGAAGCCCGGTTCGTCGTCGTACGCGGCTCCGTTGCGGTAGTAGCACAGCTCAAGGAACGCGGTCACGGAGTCGTCCTCCCCCTCCAGGTACGAGCGAAGGCTCGCGCGAAAGTCCTCGTCGGACTTGGCCGAGCGGGCAAAGCCAACGATCCTCAGCTTGCGCGGGAGGAGGCCCTGGCCGAAGAGCTCAAAGAGGGCGGGGTAGGTCTTCTTCTTGGCCAGGTCGCCGCTTGCGCCAAAGACCACGATGCTGAAGCTTGCGGGGCTCGAGGCCACCTCGGGCCCTCCAAACTCCCCGCTGGAGTGTGCTGATGCGTCGGAGGTGCCGGCCATTCCTGACTGCGATGACGGGCGGGCAAGCGGGAAGGGTCGCCTGCAGACAAGGCCACGCAGGCAGGCGCTCCAAAGCGCCGACCACCATCGGAGGAAAATAAGTGTGGCTGTCACGCGAAGCGGGGAGCGCTGCTGCCACTCGCAGGCGCTGCACAGGACGCAGGCATGCGTCGGCGCGATCATTGCAGTGTTCCCCCGTCCGTGCTTCCAGATGCCCCGCCGTGAAAATGCGGGCTGCGCCGGGTGCCCCGGCCTCACGGCTAAGTGGCGTGCTGTTGCTCTGAGCATGCACTGGGCAGTTCCGCTTGGCTCACCGGGCTGCAGGCCCTTCGAGGGTGCGTCAGCTCCCGTCACTGTGAGACGTATCGCAGGCATTTGTGGCCAAATGTTCTATATCAAATCTACGAACTAAGTTACTCTGCGACATCGTGTCGTCCGCCCCCTATTGGCTCCGCATGCCTGTCCGAGCGCCGGCAGCCTGTATCCCGTGGAAAGTTGGCGTGTGTGCTGCTTGCCCATCGGCTGAGCGGGTCAGCCGCGGCAACGGACGGGGTGGCGAGACAATGCAGAGGGCCAGCGCGATGGCAGACGGAGAATCCACCACCTCGGGAGACGCCATGGGCAACAAGGCCGGCAAGCTGGCGCTCAAGCCCAAGGAGATTGCCGCTGCTCAGGCCGGCACCCGTTGTGAGCAGCCGGGGGGGCTGGCGCCCGCGGTTTCATCCGGCGGCGCCGCGAGCGGCGGGAAAGGAGCTCGCCTGCTCTCCTCGCTGGACCGACAAACCTTGCGTCCTGCTCCACCTACCGCAGTCACGCCCGACGAGATTGAGGCGCTGTACCTTCACTTTATGTCTCTGAAGGACGAGGCCATGGCGGCGCCGAAGGGCATGGGGCATGTTGTCAACCTCACGTGCGTTTCCAGGGCAGAGGCTGCCCGCCCGCCCGGCAAGCATCGTGGAACTAGGCGTGCATCTGTACTCGAGAGTTGTGCGCGGACGGGGCCTCGAAACTAGCAGACAGGCGCTGATCGTTTAGAGGTAACCCCCGGTGCGTCGGTTGTCCGCCTCCCTCTTTCTCGCAGCCAGTTCCAGAAGGGCCTCGGGTTCGCCGGCGCGTCGTCCATGTTCGTGGAGCGGGTGTTTCACGTCATGTTCGATATCGATGGCACCGGGTGGATCGATTTCAAGAAATTTGTGGACGGCATTCACCGCCTCTCGTCGTACGAGACGTTCGAGAACAAGGTGAAGCGTGAGGATTGCCCGTGTCTGCCGCGCGAATCGCACGATGGGCCGGTGCATCACTGTTGGCCAGCGGGTTCGTGCCGTCTGCTCGCTCCGCAGTTTCGTTCGCCCTGCACAACCTGGGCAAGGGTGCCGGAATCTCGCGGGACGACCTGCAGATGATGCTCACCGCGTGCCTGCGGGAGAACGACGTGTCCGTCCCGCCGTCTGATATCGAGTCCGTGGTCGAGAAGACGTTTGCGTCCTTTGATGCCGACGGGGACGGCCACATCTCCTTCGACGAGTACCGTGTCATGGTGGAGGCAGACAAGACGGTGCTGGACCCGCTGACCTTGAATGTGCCGGAGCTCATCGCCTCGGCGAAGGCCGACGCGGCGGCTGCGGCAGCTTCAGCCTCGTCGGCAGCCGGCACCGCGTGATTTGGGCCTCGGCCCTGCTGTCTCTCGGCTTGCTGCAGCCATGCCTGTCAATGCGCCGCCGCCTGAGTTCCTCGGCCTCGGGAAGCACCCTCCGGCGCACAAAGCAGGGCGCTCGTCGCACTCAGAGGCGCGCATTGATGCCGGAGTGTGCTTCGTGCCGGGCCCTGCCTACCAGGGTATGTCTCACTCGAAGCCCAAGCACCCGCCGGCCAAGCCGTAAGTCCAGGCACTGGCGAAGCCGAGGCAGGCCGCAGATGCGTCGTGCGGCCAGGCTGGGCCGTGCGTGGAGCGCGAGGGGAGGGCGTGCGCTCCCGCTGCTTCGGGCAGGCCGCCGTGCGAGCGGGGCCGCGGCCGCAGCGGCCTCACCAGCAGACCTGACGCGCGCAACCATAGCGCTGGCCGGGACGGGCAAGCTGGACGCGCTCCCGAAGCTCTTCGCGCAGCTACGCCGCCTTGATGGCTACGACGCCAGCACAGCGCTTGCCATGGTCCGTGCGGCCCAAGCATGGAAGGGACCAGCAGCACCGTCTCTGGTTCGGTCCATCCTGGCGGATGCGCTGTCCCGGGGTGCGAGCGGCGTGTCCGCAGCCGCGGCCGCGGGAGTCCAGCGCCACCCCGACGATGAGGGCGCCGAGTGGCGCCCATGGGCGAGAGAAGACAGGAGGGCAGTGGTGGTTGGGGCGGTTGCCGAGGCGCTCGGGGCGCTGGGGTGCGGTGCGGCCTCGGTGACGGACGTGGTCGGCATGGCGCTTTCAGCCGGCATTTGGCCTGATGCGAGCGTGCTCGAGGGTGCCACCGTTGGGTGCATGATGGCAGGCGACGCATCTGCGGCCAGGTCGTGCATCGTGGCGCACGCCGACGCCGGAGCCCAGCCGAGCCGGAGGGCTGCGAGAGCGCTGCTCATCGCGCTCCGGAGCTCCGGCCTGGACGATGATGATGCCACGGAGGGCGCGCTTGACGCCGTACGGGAGGCCTTGGGGGGGCAGGCGACGCGAGCCCCGCCGGAGAGGCGCGGCGGCCGTGTGCGCGGCTGGGCGCTACGCGAGCTGCAGGCAACGCTGGCCGCGATGGCATCGTCAGGAGGCGACACCAGCGAGGCATGGGCGGATGTTGATGCCGCCGACGGCACGTTCGGCGCGGGGGAGGAGGAGGCCGCGGTGACGGTGTTGGACGGCGCCACGCTCGCAGTCGCCGTGTCCGCTCTGACCCAGCAGGGGACTTTGGACGGCACAGACAGGGCCCTGCAGCTGCTGAGGCATGCGGCAGCCGCGGCAGAGGCGAGCGCACCACGCTGGCGGGCTGCAGGCGCGGCAGGGGGAGCGGCAACTGCGGAGGAGGTTGCCGCGGTCTGCGGCGAGGCGGCCATCGAGGCGGCGGCAGCGCTGGGGGTCGGGCAGGACTGGCTCCCCGCCTCCTTCTCGGGCTCCGTCCTCGCTGTTGTCCCGGTGGACACGGACCCGCGGGACGAGGATGCGCTCTCGGCGCACCGGGCCCAGCCGCTGCCGGCCGGCACAGGGGGCGTGGCGCAGGGCGCAGAGCGCACGGAAGCACTGGTGCGGCTCGTTGCTGGCGCGGTCTCCGTGGCAACGGGCTGGGAGGGCGAGGACGCCGCCGAGGGAACGGGGCCGTGGCGGGAGGCGTGGGAGCCCGTAGGGGCGACGGACGCCCTGGCCGTGGGGCTCGTGGACGTGGCTGTGGCGGCGGGGCGCGAGGACCTGGCGGGGGCAGCCCTCCGGGCGGTGATGGCCGCGCGGGCGGGGTCTGCCGGCGCCCCGATGCCGCCGTCTCTTCTCCCCCGCCTCTCCCGCTGGCTCCGGTCACCCGAGCACGCCGGCACGGCTGCGTTCGTGCTCCGTTCGCTGGCCGTGCAAGTACCCGCCTTTTCGGTGCCCCATGCCTCTGTCAGGGAGGTCGCTGCAGCCGCTTCGGCCGCTGCTGACGCCTGGGTCGGAGCGATGCGACAGCACGCTCCCCCCGACGCCGCGGCGGTGCAGGCGGCGGCCACCGCGGCGCACGGCCCGGACCACGCCACCGTGCTTGCGCAGGCACAGGCCGCGGGCCGAGCCGTAAGCGCCGCCAGGCCTTCCGACGGGCTCCCCCCCGGCTTCGCATGCCCGGCATGCGGCATGGCAGCGACCGCGGCGACAGGCCCCGGTGAGGTGTCCTCGTGCCCCGCCCATGCGGTGCGGGACCCCGTGCGCCTGCCGACGGCGAAGGGCTCAGCGCGCGGCGCGGGCTCCGTGGTGGACTGGGCGCGGCTCCCCGACGCCCGGCCGCAGCCCCGCCGCGACAATGAGGCAGGGCGGTCGGCAGATGGTGGTGGCTGGGGTCAGGCGGGCGGCGGGAGCGACCCGGGCGCCTGCGCCCCCGGAACACTTGCCTTCCGGCTGCTGGCGCCGACCTCTGTCGGCCCGGCGTGCGAGCGGCTCCTCGGCGGGGCTCCGGGCAGCCGCGCGTGGTCCTTGCTCCTCGATGCGAGCCTGCGTGTGCCGTGTGCGTCCGAGGCATGGAGGACCGCGCGGGCAATGCGGGTTGCGGGATACGAGCCCTCCGCCGCGCAGCTGGCGGGGCTCCGCGCGGCGTGCGCCCTTGCCGGGAACGTGGGCCGAGCGTGGGACGCGCACGTTCTGATCGCCAGGGCCGCAAAGGAGACCGCACCGACCTGGCGGCAGGCGACCAGGCCGTCCTCGGCATCGCCTCCCGTGTCTGCTCTGGCCGGGGCGCTTCCATCGTGGGGCGCGATGCTCAATGCGGCGGCCTCGGACCTGGCACCGTTTGCGGCGCGTGCGTGAACAGCGGAGGCAGGGCAACTTGGCATGGTCGGCGTCACCACTATCAGGCTCTTGCGGCAGGGGCACACGCACAATCGTGGCGCCACAGGCCGTCAGCACCTCTGGTCGCCGGGCTGTCATGTCGAGTCGACGCCAGGCTGCCGCTTCAAAGGCGCCAGCATCGGCGGACGGGCCCGAGGGCGACAACGGGGTGCCAATCTCGCTTGCTGAGCTCGCCATGGTCCGCCCCATGCTCTCGCGTGGCCCTGACTACGTGGCTGCAATCCATGAGAGCTTTGTCAGGCAGCGCGTCGAGCTCAAGCGTGCCCGCGCGATGCTCCAGGCGCGCGCGGGCCCGATGGCCCGCGACAAAGACGACTCAAACGCGAGACCTGGCGACGTCGACCTCCTCGACGCGAGCCCGCTGCCGCCGTGCGGCCATGAGGCGCTGGAGTCAATGCTTCACACCAGGAGGGCCGCTCGGCGCCTGAAGCGGCAGCTCGGTGACGGAGCCGCGAGGGACGGCGGCCGGACTTTGGCCGCCGGTGCGGTGACCGCGCGCGCCCTGGACCCCGCCGCCCCGCGGGATGCATCGTCGGCACAGGCATGGGCGGAGCTGCTGTGCGAAACGGGCGAGCGCGGGGCCTGTCGACCGGTGGCCGTTGCCTGTGCCCACGTCGTCCTTTGCGCTGCCGCCGCGGGAGATCGCGGCGCCGACCGCGACTCCCTCGAGCGTGACGCCCGGGTTAGCATGAGGGCATGCTGCTTCCGGGCCGTCGCCCCCAGCAGGCCACCCGGACGCGAGGGCGCGTTCTGGAGCCTGGGTCGCGCGACGCTGCGGGCCGCCTCTGCGCGCTCGGGCGGGCTCGAGTCCCGGCTTTCGGCGAGCGTGCAGGTTTGCGTTGCGCACGGCTGGCTGCGCGAGCGGGGCGAGGCCGACCGGGCGCCGCGCAAGGCCTGGTGGGAGTCAGACGAGCCCGAGCGCACCGAGCCGACGCGCTTTGTGGCTTGCCTGGACGCCCTGGTGCGCGAGAGCGCAACGGGAGGGGCCGAATGGGTCATGCAGCTCGTGACCGCGACGATTGCGTCGGGCTGGGTCGCCGGCTCAGAAGCGTCAAGAGGCGAGCCGGCGGGGGCTCGCCCGCCGTCCCCGGGCGGCGCGCCGCGGCCCTTCCCGGCGGCGCCGCCCGTCGGGGCATCGTGGTCGGTCGGGCCGGGCCCGGCTGTCCCCGGCCCCCCGCTGCCCCTGGGCTGGGCCGGCGTCCTCGACGTCCCCGGCACCGCCCTCCACGCCCTCTACGCGGGAAGGCCCATGGCGGACCCCACGGCCGCGGAGGGCCGCATCGCGGCCGCGTCCGCGGCCCTGCGCGTCAGCGCGGCGGAGCTGGCCCAGGCAGCAGTCGTCGACGAGCCGTCGAGGCGGGCAGCCGCGGCCGCCGCAGGCGGGACCCACCCCCTCGACACCCTCGAGGCCCTGGGGGCCGGTGCGGGGTTCCCGGGCCCCCGGCCGGCGGGAGGTGCCGCCCTGGCTCGCCGCATCCCGTCCGCGCAGCTGTCCGCGGCAGGCCTGCCGGACGGCCTGTTTGCCGAGGCGGAGAAGCGACGCCCCGGGCCCATGCGACCGATCGACACCGCCCCGCTGCTCTGGACGGACGAGGCTGCGGCGGGCATGGCGGAGGTCCCAGGAGACGCCGCGCCGCGCGTGGCCAAGCGAGGGCGGCCGGCGGGAGTTGAGTGAGCGACGCGTCCAGGCGCACGCGTCGACGGGAGCAAGTGCCCAAGCGCGCGCGCGCGGTGTGTAACGTGTGTGAGCCCCCGCGCTCGTGCAACCCGCCGGAGCATAGCTGCCCCCAGGTTGCGTCACGGCGGCCGGCGCGGGTCGCCCTCCGCGGACACCTCACGCCCCACCCTAACGTACCACTCGGCCTCCGTCGCCATGCACGAAGCGTCCCGAAGAGAAGGTGCCGCAGCCGCTGATGATGCCGCTGGGGTGTCCCCCGGATCTGTGCCTGCCTCGCTGCCAGCTCCGACTGCGCCGGCAGAGGGGTCAAGCCGCGTGGATCCGTCCCCGGCCGCAGTGCCCAGCCTGCGGAGGCCGCCCCAGGCCATGTCCAGCGCCTCGTGATCACCAGCTGAGCCTGCTTTGACGGCCTGGGACACGCACGACGCCGAAGCTTCGAGCATCGCGTACACGTCGTCCCCCGCGGCGAGGTCCCCCGCGCGACGAGGGAGAACATGCACGTGCACGTGAGGCACCGACTGGCCCGAAGCGGCGCCATCCTGAACGGAGAACTGCAAGGACTCGGCGTTCTGGGCGCGCTCCACGACGCGGCCCGCTGCGCGTGCCGTCTCGAACAGGTCGGCCAGCTCATCAGCACCGAGCTCGGCCAGGCGTGGGGTGCACCGTGACGGCGCCACCAGGACGTGACCAGGGAGCACCGGCTTGATGTTCACAAACGCGCGAGAAAGCCTGCCGCGCAGGAACACCTGCGACGGCCTGACGGCCACCGGTCCGAACATCACGTGGCCGTCTCCGCGAAACCGCCAGTCGGGCTCCTCGTGGCGGTCACCGCCGATGCGGGCGGCCTCTGCGAGAAGCACCCCAGGCGGAGACCTTGCCACGCTGGGCACGACGGCCCGCACTGCGGCCTCCAGCTGGTCCTCCGGGCTGAGGCACGCGAGCTCGGCAGCGGTCGGTCCGTCAATAGAGCTCCCACCGATGCTCAGGGCTCCGTCAAGGGACAGCGCCGCTGTCGCGGCATCTGGGGGCGTAGCCCAATCCAAGACGGCTTCTGGGTCCGCCCGGACTCGATCCAAGACGGCAGATGCACCGAGACCCTCCAGCAGCGGCACGATTCCGGCCCGAGCGAGCAGTGATGCGGCGCCAAGGTCGCTGCTCGCGGGAACAATCCCGGCCGGCCACCTGATGCCTCGTGCCGGTGCAAGAGAGGGCCGGATGGCAGCAACTGCGGCCCACATCCGGATCACGCAGGCTGTGGTCGCGCACGTGCGCGTGTGCGGGCAGGGACTCTGCGCTTGGCCATCGGTATGGCGCCCACCGCCCCACTCTGCGCGCGCGCGCAGCGGGGCGGGGCATGCCGTCGTCATGCAACGCAGTAGATGCAGTTGTTGGGTTGCTATTGTCCGTCCTCGCGCTGTCCATGGAGTTTGATGCCATCCCGACGCTCGAACGGGTGAGCCGGCGCGGCGGGCACGGGGGCGCGGCACCGCCGCTCTGGCGAAGATGAGCATATTGAACGCGCAGGTCGCCCCGGCCGTGTCGCACGCGTGCGCCGCGGCGTGCCTGCGGACTCCGGGCACTCGACCAGCGAGCCCGCCGCCCCCCGGAGCGCAGGAGTTCTTCGTGGACGACCTCGACATCTCCTACCCGCTCAAGCCTCAGTCGGTGCCGACCTCAACGCTGGTCGTGGTCTCGTTCGGCGTGCCCATCCTGCTGGTGTTGGCCCTCGAGCTGGCGGTCCCCACGAAGCGGCGCCCCGCCATGTTTGTGATGACGCGCATCGCCTGGGTCCTCGCTGGCATTGCCTTCACGGTCGTGATCACCAACCTCGGCAAGAAGGTGGCCGGCCGCCTCCGTCCCAACTTTCTTGCGCGTTGCAAGGTCGATCCGGCCAAGCTTTCTTCCGCGCTCGCGTCGCACGCCGCCGCCTACCCGCTCCCCGGTGCCGGGGGCATGGGGCTCGTGACCCGCACCCCGTTCCACGCCTCGGAGGTGTGCAGCACCCCTGCGGGGGCGTCGGAGCTGGAGGAGGGCAGGCACTCGTTTCCGTCCGGCCACGCCTCGCTCTCCGCCTACGCCGGCACCGTCGCCGCGCTCTACCTGCAGCAGGCCGTCCGGCCGCCCGCCGGCGTGTCTGCTCTCGCGGTCCCGATGGCGCAGCTCGCGTGTGTGAGCTGGGGAGTGGTGGTCGGCCTCACCCGGTACTCCGACGCCTTCCACCACGGCACCGACATCCTGGCCGGGGCTGCCATCGGCGTCGGGGTGGCGGCGTACGTCTACTCCCGGCTGCTGCTGCCCCGCCCCGCCCCGGCCGGCACCGACACGCTCGCCGACGCGGAGGCCGCCGCCGCCGCGATGGAGGCCGCCGCCACGCAAGACCCGGACCGGGACACGCCGCTCCTCGCGGCAGCAGCAGGTGCGGGGAAGCAGGGCGCGTTCTCCTCGTCTGGGGGCGCGCTGGCCCGACGCAGGGGCACCGCCGCGGCAACGCAGGGAGGCCAGGGCGGCGGGAGCCCCGCCGCGGCGGCTTACGCCGAGCAGGGGCTCGCGTGGGAGCCGTCGCGGTGCGGCTCGTGCCTCCTGGTGAGGCGTCTCTCCGCGCAGGAGCTGCGGGAGGCGGATCGGTGGTGCAAGTACGCCAAGGCCGCTCCGGCGGCGGACGATGGTGAGCGCGTCACGGAGGGGGCAGCAGCGCCGAGCGTGAGCGCCGACGGCGTCGAAGCCGACGGTTCCGCGGAGCGCGGGTGAGGCGGCAGGGTTTGCGTGAGATTGTGGTTCGAACCGGTCCGGCCTCGCCCGCGGCACTCCGACTCGGCAGACGCTGTAGCGGCCGGCGGTAGAAAGGCTCCGAGCTCCTTCCCTCGTGGGGCAGTTCCGGCCGGACGGCGGCGCTCCGGACCATGGCGGCCACAGAGTGGTCCCTGGACCGAGCTGAGGCTCCCCTCCTGGCCATGGAGCCGGCCTCGCCCGCGCCCCCGAACAGCACGCCGCGTCTTGTGGCTAGTGGCTCGTTCCGGATGCTGATGCGCAGGTGAGGCTTCGGGGTGCGCTCGCTCAGCGGTTCGGTCCCGGTGTCTGTTTTCGCCCTTGCGGGGTCCAGCTCGCGACCACGAGCTCCCGGTTGCGCCCTGCTCATCGCCCGCAGCCCCGCGCACAGCTTTGCCAGGTGCCCCAGCGAGATGGATGACTCCAAGTCGGAGGTCTTGCCGGCCAAGGGGTCGGCCTCACTTTTGTCGGCCACCTTTAACGCCTGCAACGTCCTCATCGGTGAGCCGGCGGCTCGGTAAGGCCTCAAGGCTGGCGGGGGATTGTTTGCCGCGCTCACCGTGTCGCGCTCCCTGCGACGCGTCGGCTGTTCGCAGGAGTCGGGCTGCTGGCCTTCCCGTACGGACTCTATGCCTCGGGCTGGATGGGCCTCGCCGTGCTCGGCGTGCTGGCCGTGACGTGCCGGTACACCGCGTCGCTGCTCGGGGAGATCACGCGCGCGCACCCGGAGGCGAGCGAGTACGCGTCCATGGCCGCGGAGGCGTTCGGCTGGGCCGGGACGATGGTGATGGCCAGCATCTTCGCCTTTGAGCTGCTCGTGGCGGCGGGCGCGTCGTACACCGTGCTGGGGGCGGACAGCCTCGCAGCGCTGTTCCCGTCGTCGCCCATCGGCGTGGTTGGCTTTGCCTTTGTCTTCCTCGCCGTCGTCTTCCCCACCCTTGTCATCCCCGACCTCAGCTACCTGGGCGGGATCTCCTTCGTCGGGGTCCTGTCCTCCATCCTCGCCGTCGCCGCCGTCGTCTTCACCGGGGTGACCCACGACGGCGAGCCCGGCGGCATCGTGCCGCCCGCGCTGACCCAGATCGCCCGCCCCCGCGGCCTCCCCTTCGTCATGGGGCTCTTCATGGTCGGCTTCGCGGGCCACGCGTGCTTCCCCTCCATCAGGGCCTCCATGCGCGACCCCTCGCAGTACGAGACCATGCTCAACCTCACCTTCGCATCCACCCTCACCGTCTACGCCGGCACCGCTGCCGTGGGATACCTCATGTACGGCCTCCACATCGACCCGGAGATCACCCTCAACCTCCCCCAGGGCTCCCCCGTCACCCAGGCCACCCTCTGGCTCATCGTCGTCAACGTGTGGTCCAAGTTCGCCATCTCCATCGAGCCGGTGGCCGACGTCGCTGAGGGCCTCATGTCCTGGCTGGTAGAGCGGTGCGCGGGCCGCCCCTGCGCTGCCTGGCTCTTCGGGGAGGACTCGCTGTCGCACCCGCCCGCGGCGGCGGCTGCAGAGGGTGCCGGTGCGGGCCCGCGTGCGGCGCCGGTGACGCCGCCGCACCGTATCACGGGCAGTGACGGGCGCCGGAACGGCGCGGCGGGGGAAGGGTCGGTGACGCCTGACCTGATGATGTCTGGCATGCCGCCCCTGGCGAGGCCGTCGCCGTCGCCCGTGCGGCAGCACCGCCCCGACGGCTCCTCCGCCTCCCACGTGGCCCGGGCGCACGGGAGGTTCCAGGCTCGCGCCGCGAGGCGGGACGGGAGGCACGGCGCGCTGCCGTCATCGGCGTCGGCGTCGGCCGTCGGCGGGCCCGGAGCCACCCGGGACGGCGTCGCGGTCGGCGACCGCACGGGCTTGCTCGGCGGGGTGACGACGCTCGGCTCGGAGCTCGGCGAGGCCCTCCCCGCGACGCCGTCTTGGGCCGGCGGGCGGCTTCACATGGTCACGCCGCGGCGGGCGGTGCCGGCGGCGCTGCTCGCGTCCCGCGGCCGCGGCGAGACGTGCATGCAGCGGCCGTGCTGCTGCGGCGTGACGAGGCACGAGTGGCTGAAGCGGACGCTCGTGCGCCTCCTCCTCGCCTCCATCGCCCTCGTCGTGGCGGTCAGCGTGCCCCAGTTCCAGACCATCCTCGCCTTCGCCGGCAGCGTCGCCTCCTTCACCGTGTCCGTGGCCGCGCCGCCTGCCTTCTACGTCGTCCTCTTCGGAGACAAGCTCTCCTTCGGCTCCAAGGCCTTCCACTGGGGCCTGGCGGCCGCCGGAATGGTCTGCGCGCTCGCAGGCACCGTCGGGTCCGTGCTCGGGCCAATGTAGGCTCCCAGTTTCCTGTCGTGCGCGCGTGCGCGTTTGGGGTGATGCCTGAGCAGTGAACGCACCGCGCGTGCCCGCTCAAGCTTCTTCCTAAATGGGCATGCCTTGTGCCATCGCGCGGGGTCCGTATCGCGGGGTCGGCACGATCGCACACGCACGCTCAGCCAAGCGCGCCAGCGAGCCAGGCCGGAGCCTCGCCGGCGGGCTCTGCCAGGAGCCTCGCGACCATGCTCTGCACGACGGCGCCGCAGACGCGGGCCTCTGCCAGGGCCCTGCTCGCCGCCACCATGGCCGCGGCGTCGCCTGCCCTCTCCGCGGCTGCCACCGCGGCGTCCTCCTCCGTGGGCGGCGTTCGCAGATTCGGCCCCAGGACGATGCCGAGCGCCTCCGGGCCCATGCCCCCGCCCCCGTCCTCGTGCGACGCCACCTCGGCCATGACGGCGACAAGCCAGCCCAGGAGCCTCGCATGCCCCAGGGGGAGGCACTTGAGCAGAGCCGCGTGGGCGTCGGCGCCGTCGCCCGACACGCCGCCCGCCACCGTCGCGGCCGCGACGGCGGCGAACGGGGCCGGGTCCAGCACCCGGCTCGGCATGCGGCGCAGCACTGCTTTCAGGGCCGAGGCCGCAGCGTGGAGCGGCGTGTCGGCGGCGAGCGGCGGCGAGACCCAGGCCTCGCCGTCCGGGCACGCCGCGGCGGCGGGCAGCCCCGACGAGCCGCCCCCGCCTTCACCGCCTGCTGCAACGCCACCACCGCCGCTCCCCTCGTCGTCCTCGTCACGGTCCCGCGGGTCCGGCCCGAGGGACTCGCTCCCCGTCACCGCCGCGTCGGGCCCCGCCCCGGCGTCCAGGGTCACCGCCCCCGCCGACAGTGCGGCGAGCGCGGTCCTGAGGTCCTCCGGTAGCGAGGAGAGGCGGAACAGGAACTTCTCGCCCGCCGAGGCCGCGAGGCGGGCCCAGCAGGCCGCCAGGGGCCGAGGCACGGTGAAAGTGAGGCCGCGGGCGGACGATGACGCTGACGGCACGACGGGGAGGGGGCTTCCCACCAGCGGGGCGTCGGACCTCGCGCGGAAGACGACGGGGATACGGGGGCGTGCCGGTGCGTCGCTCCCGGCGTCGGCGGCGTCCTCCAGCACCACGACGAGGCTCGACTCGACGCCCGGGCGGGTCAGACGGACCGTCACGGTGACGTCGGCGCCCTCCCCCGGGCGGAGGGTGAGCTTGCGGGGAGCGACGTCGACGGAGCCAGCGGACGCTGGGTCCAGGGGCGTGACCCGGACAGCCAGCGAGACGCGCGCCCGGCCGAGGTTGGTGACCCGGACGGTGTGGGAGAGCGGCTCAAAGAGGGGGCACGGCGGGAGCTGGCGGCCCCACAGCGGCTCGGCCGACGCGGGCGCCCCGGGCTCAGGCGCCGCCCCGGCGAGGCGCGGGCCCAGCATCGAGGCGGAGCGCGCGCGGCCGGAGCTGCCCCCGCCCGACGCAGCCCCGGAGGACGGCGGCGGGGAACCAATCATGGCCGAGGCAGCCAAAGTGGCCGCGGCGCGGGGCCCAGCGTCCACCGTCGCGCGCCGCCGCGCCGGCTCCACGGCCGTGGGGGGAGACGGGGGCGCCCCCGCTGCTGGGGTCGCCCGCTGGCCAATGTGCCGCGCCGACGCGGCGCGGCCGCCCGGGGCGATGGGGCCGACCGCCCCGGTCGCGGGCCCGGCCTCCCCCAGCACCGCTTCACGCACCGCGTCCGAGACAGCAGACCTGGGCGCAAGAACCACACAGTACCGCGACGCGCGGACGTCCCAGGGCCCCGGCTCGGGCGGCTGAACAGCAGAGTACGATACGCCGAGGCGCCCGCCGACGCTGAGGGCCTCGCCCATATCCAGGGCGGTGTCGGTATCGGATCCCATCTCCCGGAGCACGCCGGCGAGCTTGCCTGAGGCCGACGGCAGGCTGGCCGAGGCGGCAGGCTTGGCCGCGTTCGAGCCAACCGCGGCCGACAGCCGCGCGCCCAGCCACCCCACTGCGCCGGAAACCCGCCCCATGGCACCCCTCGGCCGGTTGGCCTCGGCGTCAGCGGCGGCAATGGCCTCGAGCTCCGCGGCAATCACGGCGGAAACGCGAGCCGGTGGAAGCAGGCTTGCAAGCTCGCGGAGCCGAGCCAGGCTGGCGTGCTCCAGCGGTCCGCGCATCATCGCGAGCACGGGGGACGCAGGGTCGCGCGCGAGCGCCCTGGCGCGGACCCTGGAGCGGTGCCAGGCGGAGCCCGACTCCCGCCCCTCGGCGGGCGGCGCGGGGAAGCCACCGAGCACATCCATCACTGTTGGGTCCGACATGCGGGCACGCTGGTTGCGCGGGCCTCGCTCGCCCGGCGCGTGGGCCGCTCGTGTGCCGGGGGCGGCGGCACGGCCGGCGGAGAAACATACTGGGGGCGAGCAAGAGTGAGCGACCCCCGAACCGTCGCTGCGTCCGGTTCGCGACGACTGGCGGGAGCAACCGGGTCACGCACGCCTCGGGGCATCAGTGCGACTCGCGGGGCACGGGGGCGCCGGAGCAGCCGCGGAGGAAGCCGAGGTCGCAGCCCTGGTCCGCCTGCTCCACCGTTTCGATGTACATCTTCGCGTAGCCGCGGTCCGCCACGGGCGCGGGCGGCGTCCACTCGTCGCGCCGCCTCTGGAGCTCCTCGTCGCTGATCTCGAGCTGCAGGGTGCGGGCCCGGGCGTCGAGGGCGATGATGTCGCCTTCCCGCACGTGGGCAAGGGGCCCCCCGACGGCGCTCTCGGGGCTGACGTGGAGAACCACGGTGCCGTAGGCCGTGCCGCTCATGCGCGCGTCGCTGAGGCGCACCATGTCGGTGACCCCCTTCTCAAGGAGCTTGCGGGGGAGCGGGGTGTTGCCGACCTCGGGCATGCCCGGGTACCCGACGGGGCCCGCGCCCTTGAGCACGAGCACGCTGTCCTCCGTGACGTCCAGGTCCGGGTCGTCGATGCGGGCGTCCAGGTCCTCCTTGGACTCGAAGACCACGGCCGGGCCGCGGTGCGAGAGCAGCCGCTCCGAGGCCGCGGACGGCTTGATGATGGCGCCCGTCGGGGCGAGGTTCCCCCTGAGCACGTGGAGGCCCGCGTTCTCCAGCAGGGGCTCGCCGAAGGCAGCGATCACCTTCCGGTCGTAGACCGGCGCCGCCCGCACGTTGCTCCCGAGCGTCTGCCCGTTGGCCGTCATGGCGTCGCCGTCGAGCTCCCCCGCCTCCAGGAGCTCCCTGAGCACGGCGGGGACGCCACCCGCGTAGAAGAAGTCCTCCATGAGGAACTCGCCCGCCGGCCGGAGGTTCACCAGCATGGGGATGTGGGAGCCGTGGCGGTCCCAGTCGTCCAGGCTCAGCTCGATGCCCGCGCGGCCGGCCATGGCGAGGAGGTGCACCACCGCGTTGGTGGAGCCGCCGCACGCGGCCACGGTGCGGATGGCGTTGGCGAAGGATCCGGGCCCGAGGAGGCGGCTGGGCCGAAGGTCCTCCTGGATCATTTCCACGGCGCGCCTGCCGGTCATGTGGGCCATGACGTTGCGCCGCGAGTCCGCCGCGGGGATGGCCGCGTTGCCCGGCAGGCTCAGGCCCATGGACTCCACGATCGTGGCCATCGTGGACGCCGTCCCCATGGTGTTGCAGTGCCCCTTGGACCGGCTCATGCACCCCTCCGCCTCCATGAAGTCCGCCAGCGTCATGTCCCCCGCCCTCACCGACTCGGAGAACTTCCACACGTCCGTCCCCGAGCCGATGTCCTTGCCCTTGTACTTTCCGTTGAGCATCGGGCCGCCGCTGACCACGACCGTGGGCAGGTCGCACGACAGCGCGCCCATGATCGTTCCCGGCGTGGTCTTGTCGCACCCCGCGAGCAGCACCACGCCGTCCACCGGGTTGGCCCGGATCGACTCCTCCGTGTCCATGGCAAGCAGGTTGCGGTACAGCATCGCCGTCGGCCGCATCAGCGACTCCCCCGTGCTCATCACGGGGAACTCCACCGGGAAGCCTCCCGCCTCCCACACGCCGCGCTTCACGCGCTCCGCCAGCTCGCGGAAGTGCGCGTTGCACGGCGTCAGCTCGCTCCAGGTCTGGACGATGCCGACCACGGGGCGCCCGTCAAAGACGTGGTCCGGAAGGCCCTGGTTCTTCATCCACGAGCGGTGGATGAACCCGTCCTTGTCCGCCTTGCCAAACCAGGCCTGGCTGCGCAGCTTGGGCTTGCTATCGTCGCCGGGCTTGCCGTCGCCGCCGGGCGTCCCCGACGCGAGGCGAGCGCTGGTCCGCCATGTGCCGCGTGCGGCGCGGCGAGCACTCTGTGTGAGCATCGTTCAGGCAGCTGCGCAGGATCAGGCGGCGGGCGTCAAGAATGAGGGCGCACGGCAGGGCGTGGCGAGCACGCGACAATTTCGGGTGCTGCAGGTGGCCCAGCCGCCGGGTAATAGCCGGCTGATCCTCACGCTAGGCACGTCCTACGACACACGCAGCACGTTGGCCGGGTCAGGAGTGGTCGGTGGCGCGCATGGCGGCGATCAGCCGCGATCCTGGCAGAGGACAGAGACGCGTCTTTTGCGGGGAGCGCGCACCCGAGGCGGCGCGTACCATGCCGACCGCATCGGCGCCCGGACGTCTCGACCTCATGGGAGGGATTGCGGACTACTCCGGCAGCAACGTCCTCCAGGCACCCATCAAGCTCACCACGATGGTGAACGCGACCACGGACGGCCCAGCGGACCGTATCAGCGTATCCAGCGCGGGGTTTGGGGACGCCCACATCACCATCGACGTCTTTGCAGGCGAAGACGGGGCCGTGAGGCCCCTTGAGGAGCTGGCAACATCGCTGCGAGCCAACGGGACGCCCCCGTGGTCCTTCTACGCCATCGGTGAGGCGGCATGCCGGGCAGCGTAACGGCTCTGTGGCTGCGTTCCGCTTTCCGGGGAGCGTGTGGGTTCCAAGCTTGCTCTCGCCGAACCCTGGTCCGCGACCGCAGGTGCGACGGCGTCGTGGGCGCGCAGCCAGGGCATTCCCGCCGTGCGCCTGCTCGGCCTGCGCCTGGACGTGGAGTCGAGCGTCCCCGCCGGCATGGGCGTGTCGTCGTCCGCCTCCGTGGAGGTGGCCGTGCTGCGTGCCGTGTCGGCCACCTTCCCGCCCGCCGAGGGCGGGTGGGACCCGCTGGCGCCGGGCCCCGCCCTGGAGCTCGCGCACCTCGCGTGGCTCGCGGAGACCCGCGTCGCGGGGGCGCCGTGCGGAACGATGGACCAGATCGCCGTGTCGGTGGGCGCCCCCGGCTGCCTCCTCCCCATCACCTGCCGGCCGGGGGAGCCTGGCGCCCCGGTCCCCCTGCCCCCCGGGGTCACGGTGCTTGGCTGGGCCAGCGGCGTCCAGCACGACGTGGGCGCGTCCCCGTACCGTTTTGCCCGAACGGCCTGCTTCATGGCCAAGCGCATGGCCGAGGCAGAGCTCGAGCGCGCGGGCCGCTTCCCGGCAGAACTCGCCGCGGTGGCGTCGGGTGCCGCGCCCAGGCGGCTCGGCTGGCTGTCGCAGCTGCCCCTACCCTTCGTTCAGGCTTTCGTGGCGCCTCTCCTGCCGGCCGCCATCACGGGCAAGGACTTCGTCGCGCGGTACGGCGCCGTCGACGACGAGGCGAGCGACGTGCAGCCGGAGGCGGAGTACCCGGTGCTGGCCGCGCTGCGGTTCGCGAGCGGGGAGGACGGCCGGGTGCGGGCGGCGACGTCGGTGCTCCGCCTGGTCGCGGCGGCCGCGGCAGCAGGGGCGGCTGACGAGGCCGCGACGGAGGCGGCGATGCGCTCCGTGGGGGAGCTGGTGTCGGCGGCGCACGGAGACTACAGCGCGCTGGGCCTGGGGTGCGCCGAGACCGACGCCATCGTGCACGCCCTGACGCGGGAGCTCGGGCCGGCGGCGGGAGTGTACGGCGCTCGGGTCAGCGGCGGCGGCTCCGGCGGCACGGTCGCGGTGCTCTGCCGCGAGGACGCCGTGGCGGCCATCCGGGCGCTGGCGGCAGAGCCGCGGTTCGACTTTGCCGGGACGGGACGGCCGGCCACCATCATCGTGTGAGGCGCGCGGCGGGGTCCACGGCCGGGGGGGGGGGGGAGGGCCCCCCGGGGGGGGCGGCCCCGGGGGGGGCGGCCCCCGTTGCGGCGTGTTTCGTTGGGGGGGCGGCCCCGAGCCCTGAACGGCCCTGGGCGCCGG
>Ga0136560_1000129_pt1 | contig 31370 bp, 13 predicted proteins | sample AntRauMeHopE1497_FD_104925 | JGI IMG/M metagenome (GOLD analysis project Ga0136560, IMG submission 104925) | Saline lake microbial communities from Rauer Islands, Antarctica - Metagenome Hop E1 #497 | ecosystem: Environmental > Aquatic > Non-marine Saline and Alkaline > Saline | place... | reverse complement strand
TCCAGCACCCGCACCGCCTCGCGCCGCTCCCCCGCCTCCCCCAGGGCCGCGAGGTACGCCCTCGCCCCCCTCGTCCCAACGGGGCCGTCTGGCCCGAGGCCAGACCGGGCCCCGACGTGCGCGGCCCAGACCTCCCGCGCCCGCTCCGGCCGGCCCGCCGCGAGGCACGCCAGGCAGCCGGCCTCCAGCGTGGTGTCGTTCCGGGCCGTCCCGAGCGCCACGAGGCGGCCGAGCAGCTCCAGGGCCTCGCCGCCGCGCCCGTTCGAGGCCAGGAAACGGACCCACAGCGCCCCCGCGTCCGGGCTCGGCGCCACGCCCGTGCTCTCGAACTCAAGGGTCACGGCCGACAGCTGCTCCCACTGCCCCGCCAGGGCCATGGCGTGCATCGCCGTCCGCGCGAGCGATGCCGCCGAAAGCGCGTCGGTGTGGGCGAGGTCCCCGTCGCCGGCAGCGCCGGCGGCGACCCCCGACCGCGCATCGCCGCACCTCGAGAGCGCACGCCGCGCGAGGTCTGCCGACGTGCGTGCCGCCCCGGAGTCCTCCTGGGCCGCGGCCGCGAGCGCCTCGGCGCAGCGCCTCGACAGCTCCTCCGCCGGGTCCGGGCCCGGGGCCACGGCCGACGCGACGAGGCCTTCCGGCACGCTCATCCCGGCGCTGGCGGCGATGGCAAGCTGCGGCCGGGTGAGGAAGGCACCGGCGCGGGCCGCCCCTTCGAGCACGGCGACCAGCTCGGAGACGCGCTCCGGCCGGCCCGCGAGCGGGGCCAGCGTGCCATGCACTGTGTCATGGACAGACGACAGCGCGCGAATCTCCCCGGCCGTCAGCGCGGGGCGACGCGCGGAGGAGAACAGCACAGCGCGCCCCGTCCCGAGGCGCAGCTCGCGACACCGCCTCATTGCTCGCGAAGCCTTGCCCGCTACGCTCGCCCGCATGGCGGTACGCTTGCGGACCGGGCGGCGAGTGTCGCCGGCGGGGCGTGCTGTACCCGCGCCTGCGCTGCGCTCCGCTGCAGAGACTTTGCCCCGCCTCCTCCGCGGCCGGCCGGTGCCGCTGCAGGCTCGTTCTGCGCCATGGCGTGAGCAGCAGTATGCACATGGTGCGTGGGGTTGTGGGGGCGCGGCACCCCGCGCGCCGTGCGTGGGAGTTGCGGCGCTATCGGTCACCACAGCCAGCCGTCAGCCTTGCCCTTGCTCCCGTCGGCGGTCGATCCGTCGCCCTTGCGCCTGGGCCCTGCCTCGTCGTCGAAGGGGTCCTCGCCCCGCATCCATGCCCCGTACTGGCCGTCCTTGAGGTGTCCCAGGCGGCCGAGGTGCATGCGGGAGAGGCGGACGGCGCCGAGGAGGACCTCGGGGAGCTCCTCCTCCTCCCTGCCCTCGATGGTGAAGGCGAGGTCGATGACCACGCTCTTCGCCGCGCCCTCGATGACCCCGACGATCATGGTGGCGACGCTGGAGCTCATGACGTTGCAGTCGACCTCGATCAGCCGGTCCCCGAAGTGCCACGTGTGCTCCAGCTTGGTCCCCAGCAGCGCCGGCTTGGTCCCCACCACCGAGCTGACCAGCCAGGCCCCGTCGGCGATGCGAGGGATGACCTTCCAGCGGCTGGTACGGTACTCGGCGCCGGCCGCCGCCACGAAGCGCTCCCACACCGTGCGCAGGTGCGGCGGCGCCGCGGCGCCGAGGGCGTCCTCCTCGTACGCGAAGTAGAGCACCAGGTGGATCTTGGTCTTGCCGGGCGTCTGGTAGACGATGACAAAATAGTGGCGCTCGTCGCCCGCGGCCCGGGCGAGCTGCAGGAAGCTCCCATCCCGCTCCGCGACGTTGTCCAGGGGCGTTGAGTGCCGGAAGAACTCCACGTGGCGCAGGCGCATCACGGAGTCGTGCGCGTCGGCCTTGACGCCGCTGTGCTTGTACATCTTTGACCGGACCTTGAAGCCCGAGCCGTCAAGCTCCGAGAAGCAGTTGCCCTTTCCGGCCGGAGGGCCGAGCGGGAGGCAGAACGGCAGGTAGTGCGCGGGGAGCGGCACCTCGGGCTTGCCGAGCGTGAACTGCACGGGCGGCTGGGCGGGGACTTCGGTCTCCTCGCCCCTGGCGGCCGCTGTGGCGGGCTTCCTGGCCGAAGCAGATGCCATTGCGATACACTCGAAAGGCGGCGGGTTTAGCCGGACGCGGCAAGGACCTCCTTGGCTGCCTTGGCGATCGCTGCCGAGGCAGGTGTTCGCTTCCACCCTCGCGCCGCGGACGGTCCCGACGGCACCAGCAGGCAGATGGCGAGGACAACGAGTCCCAGAATCCCGGCGGCAAGCTCGGGGTCGGGTCTCAGGGTCGCAGGGAGCAACAGGGACGCTCCGGTGACGAGCGGCTCGGCTGCCGAGGAAAGGGGAGCAAACGACGCTGCGATGACGAGCACAAACGCGAGAGGAGACTCGAGCAGGAGAGCCGAGACAAGGATAACCACGAGGTGGAGCATTCCCGAGTGCGGCCGGGCCGCGAAGGGCGCGCGAGACTGGCCGGCCGCCGGTCCTCGTCGGTGGCAGTCACTCCGCGGGGTGCGGCGCTGCCGCTGCTTCGCGCGCGCTGCGCAGCCCCTTTCGCTCTCACACTAGCTCCGAGACGGGCGATGGGCGCCGAGCTTCGGCGGCTGGGTGCCGGTGCCGGCACTGTTCCGCCCCTCCGCTGCCGGTTGCGGAGGCCAAACGAAGGCAAGCCCAGCCCCGGCAGATTGTTTGCCACGCAAGAGCCAAAATTTCCTGGTGGCTCCGGCTCTGCAAGCGGCCGCCGCCCCGTGCGTGGCCACTCGAAGCCGTCACGGCGGCTGTGATGGCGCGCTCGCGCGTCGTCTTGGCGCTTGCCGCGCTAGCCGTGGCGTCGGCATCGGACTCCCTCGGTTTTGACGATGTCAAGGTCAGACGCCCCGCCCGGCCGGGCTCTCTTGCGCACAGCCCGCCGTCAATGCGCGGCTGCGCTCAGCCACCGGGGCCAGGGGAGCGGCGCGCCGCACGTCGGGCCGTGGAGCGCGGAGCCACATGCCCTCGGTCTCGAGCGACCCCGCCCCAGCCCGCCTCCTGCCTGCTGCGCAGGAGAACCCCAACGAGCCGCCCAAGATGACGCCCGACCTGTGGTGCACGGCGTGCCACGCGACCATCCGCGAGGCCAAGCGCAAGATGCCGCCGCCCAAGCTCATCACCGAGGGCGACGTGTACGAAGCGTTCAGCGGCGTGGACGAGGATCCGTACACGTTTGTGGCGTACAGCTTCACTCCGCCGACGATGGCGTTCGCGGTGGGGAGGTTCGTGGACGAGTTCGAGGAGCTGATCGACCCGCGGGACGCGTGGCCGCAGGGCTCCAGCGTGGAGGAGGCCTTTGTGGCGCTGCACAAGGCGCGGCAGGACCCGGAGGAGGGGATCTGCGCGGCGCTGTGCGAGGGGGTCGAGTTCATCCCGCCGGAGCAGCGAGCGGAGCGGATCAACGACATGCAGCGGCAGCACCGGCGGCGCAAGGCGGAGCTGAAGCGCATGAAGGCGGAGGAGGACGGGGAGGAGTTGCCGCCCGAGCAGGACGATGCGGCGGCCACGCCCAAGCCCTTCACGGACTTGCTGGCGGAGCACAAATCGCGAAAGGCGGCGGAGGGGCGCGCGGCCCGCGCCGCCGCCGAGGCGTCGGGCGACTTTGAGCCCCGCATGGACCTGTAGGGCCGGGCTGTGCGGGTGTGTGGCTGGCGCGGGGGGCAGAGCGCGGGCGGGAAGGGCCTTGATCCGGCTTGCGCGGGCGCCTGCTGCGCCGTCCAGCACGGGCAGTCACTCAGCACGGGCTCTGCCCCGGCCGGGGGCGGGGAGCTCTGCCCCCTGACACACACAAGCGCGACTCGGCGGCCCGTGGCATCCGGAGGGGGCTGGGCTGGCGGGCCCTAGGCCTCGACGGCGGCGGCGGCGGCCGGCTCGTCGACGTCCACGCGGCCGCGGAGGGCGCGGTGGCGCGTGGTCTTGGACGCGGCGACCTCGGGGTCGATGGTCTTGCTGAGGATCTGGTACGCGACGTCGGAGGTGAGCATGGCGGGGCTCTTGGAGAGCTCGTCGAGGTCGTAGCCGAGGCGGGAGTAGAAGCGCTTGGCCCCCGCGTTGGAGGTGAAGACGGTGAGCATGACGTAGTGCATGTGCTCCTGGTAGGCCACGAGCTCCAGGGCGCGCATGAGGAAGGAGCCGACGCCCTTGCCGCGGGCGCGGGGCTCACACTGGATCTCAAACACGTACAGCACCGGCGCCTCGCCCTCCAGCATGAACCGGAAGTGCACGAAGCCCACGAGCTCGCCCTTGGAGTCGCTCACCACGCGGTCCGTATCCTTGTCCTCGTCCTCCGAGGCCGCCGACGCCGACGCCGCTGCCCCCGCCCCCTCGACCGGCTTCTTCCGGCAGATGAGGTAGCGAGCGTGCGAGTCCTCCAGCTCCTTGCGCTTCTCGCCGTCGGACCAGCCCCAGCGCGCGCCGATGTACTGGTCCTTCATGTTGCGCCGGACGAGCCCGAGCGTCCAGTCCCGCGTGACCTCCTCCATGTCCCCCGGCGACGTGAACTCCACGTCCAGGTCGAGGCCGCCCTTGGAAAACGTGTGGCAGGCAGTGAGGCCCGCGAAAACGTCCTTGACGCCCTTGACCTTGCCGGCGCTATCGTACGTGACCTCGGCCTCCTTGACCAGCTTCTGCCGGGCCATCTCCGCCTTGGCAGCATCCCTGCGTGCGGCCTCCTTGGCCGTCACCTTCTTCTTGGGCTTGCCGCCCTTGCGCACGACCTTCTTGGTCGTGGATTTCGCGGGCATGTTGAACGGCCTGCTGCGAGAGGCCGTGCGTGGGGGTGTGCTGCCGACCGGTCGACCGGACCGTGGGTGGCCGGAAGGTCAGGTGGTGAGGTGTGGTGTGGCCCGCGGCTGAAGTCCCGGGCCGGCGGAGGCCAAGCGGCCGCCGCCGCGCCGCCACATGGCAAAGCAGAGCTTGCCGCACCGCGGCCGGCAAGTCGCTCGGCACCACCTGGACCCGCTGGCGGGGAGAGGCCGAGCCAAAGCCTTCGCGTTTACGACGGGAAGGGGGCCTGAAGCCATGGCCAGGGGTGTGCTCCTGTGTGCGGCCGTGGTTGCGGCGATCGCCGCCTTTACCGCCCCGGTGCGCGGGGCGCCGATGCGCGCGTCCGCCAGGGACGCGATCGACGACGACCCGTTCGCCAGGCTTCCCAAGGCCGAGTTCGCGTGGGAGCAGGCGATCAAGGACATGACGGCGGACGAGGGAAGCAGCGCGCACGCGGGCTCCAGGGCCATGAGCGCCGAGTTTGGTGAGCCAGCGCCTGGAGCAGCATGCTGCCACAATCATCAAACAAACGTGCAGCTGGGCCCGCCGCGCACGGCCTTCCAGGGCGCTGAGCCTTTCCGCATCGGCCCAGCTGGCGACCGACGCGCTCCCCACGCCCGCTCCCGCCGCAGAGGAGGACCTTGCGCTCATGCAGCTGGCCGCGAGGTCACGGGGCAAGCACGCCGTCAAGGCGCTGGAGCGCCTCGCGCACCGCGCGAGGGCAGGAGCATCGCACGCTTCCGGAGCCCTGGCGTCGTCAGGGCTCCCGCCCTCCAGGCTAGAGTGCTCCTGCCGCTTTGCGGACGAGACGAACCCCGTGGACAACCCGCAGGAGGCGTCGTGAAGCGCACCCCTGGTCGCTGATGGCCGGTCGGCCCTGTTGGCGCCATTGTTTTCCGTGTCCTGCTCCGTGTGCTGGCTTCGTATGAACTGTTCCGTGGCTCTGGCCGCGCGGCTCGGTCGCTGGCACGATGCCCTGGGCACGGGCTGCACCTCTCTCGCCGGCTGTCGCGTCTGCCTTTGGTCGATCGTCTGGCTCTGCCTGCCTGCGGCGAGCCCAATCTGGGCCTGTTCTCGCACACGAACAGCGCGCTGTTCAGGACAGCATGCGCACCACCACGATGTTCCTCGGCATCGCCGCGGTTCTTGTCATCGGTGAGAGCACACCAGCGCGCCCCCTCGATCGCTGGCTGAGCCGGCCCGCAGCCCGATGCGCCCCGTATTGCGGATCAGCCACGTGGCCTCGTCGCCGCCCCCTGCGCCCCCCGAGGACCCGTTCCGGCCCTGGTTACGCGAGGCGAAAGCTTGGGCAACCGTGTTGGTGTGATTTGTGCCCCGGAACTCGCAGGGCTCGCCGGCATGGCGCGCGCCGAGGAGGAGGCGCCCGCGGACGAGACCAGTGAGACCTCTCCACGTTGCGCGCCTCCGCCAATCGCCCCGCCTCCCCCGCCCCGCCTCCGTCCTCCCATCCCACCTGGATGTGGTTTTCGTTGGACTCTGGGCATCGCCCGCCGCGGCCCGCCGGGGCTCGGTCGCCGGGAACGCCACCGAAGCCCGTGGATCCCAGTGAACCTCGGCACGTGTCTCCGCCGGACCGCGCCGCCGGGCGGTACCTCCCTCGGCTTCGCTCGTGGCGCATATCGCGCCATCACCACGGCATTCCTGTCGGCTCGCTCGTCCTCGCAGGCGGCACCACCATCGGCATCGACCTCGGCACCACGTACTCGTGCGTCGGCGTGTACAAGAACGGCCGCGTGGAGATCATCCCCAACACCCAGGGCAACCGCATCACGCCGTCGTACGTGGCATGGACGGACGGGGAGCGTCTCGTCGGCGACGCCGCCAAGAACCAGGCGACGCTGAACCCGTCCAACACGGTGTTCGACGTCAAGCGCATGATCGGCCGCAAGTTCACGGACAAGACCGTGCAGGCTGACATGAAGCTGTGGCCGTACAAGGTGGTGGACAAGTCGGGCCGGCCCTACGTGCAGGTCATCGTCAACGGCAAGGACGCCCAGTTCGCCCCCGAGGAGGTTTCCGCCATGGTCCTCCAGAAGATGCGCGAGACGGCAGAGGTGTACCTCGGCAAGAGCATCAAGAACGCCGTGGTGACGGTCCCCGCGTACTTCAACGACGCCCAGCGTCAGGCCACGAAGGACGCCGGCACCATCTCTGGCATGACGGTGCGCCGCATCATCAACGAGCCCACGGCCGCCGCCATCGCGTACGGCCTCGACAAGCGCGGCGGCGAGAAGAACATCCTCGTCTTCGACCTCGGAGGCGGCACGTTCGACGTGACGGCCCTGACCATCGACAACGGCGTCTTCGAGGTGCTCGCCACCAACGGCGACACGCACCTCGGTGGCGAGGACTTCGACCAGCGCGTCATGAAGTACTTCATGCGCGAGTTCAACAAGAAGTACAAGAAGGACATGTCCAACGACTCCAAGGCCAAGCAGAAGCTCCGCCGCGAGGTCGAGCGCGTCAAGCGCACCCTCTCCTCCCAGCCGTCGGCCCGCCTCGAGGTGGAGGCCCTCTTCGACGGCGTCGACTTCAGCGAGACGCTCACCCGCGCCCGCTTCGAGAAGCTCAACCTGGACCTCTTCAAGAAGACCCTCACGCCCGTCGGCAAGGTGCTCGACGACGCGGGACTCAAGAAGAGCGAGGTGGACGAGGTCGTCCTCGTCGGCGGCTCCACGCGCATCCCCAAGGTGCAGCAGCTGCTCCGCGACTTCTTCAACGGCAAGGAGCCGAACCGCGGCATCAACCCGGACGAGGCCGTCGCCTTCGGCGCGGCTGTTCAGGGCGGCATCCTCTCGGGTGAGGCCGCCGAGGAGATGAAGGACGTGCTCCTCCTCGACGTCTCCCCGCTGTCCCTCGGCATCGAGACCGTCGGCGGCGTGATGACCAAGCTCATCAACCGCAACTCCGCCATCCCCACCAAGAAGTCCCAGACCTTCTCCACGTACCAGGACAACCAGCCCGCCGTTCTCATCCAGGTGTACGAGGGCGAGCGCCCCATGACCAAGGACAACCACATCCTCGGCAAGTTCGAGCTCACCGGCATCCCCCCCGCGCCCCGTGGCACCCCCCAGATCGAGGTGACGTTTGAGATCGACGCCAACGGCATCCTCCAGGTCAGCGCCGAGGACAAGGGCACCGGCAAGAGCGAGAAGATCACCATCACGGCCGAGAAGGGGCGCCTCAGCGACGACGACATCGAGCGCATGGTGCGTGAGGCCGAGGAGTTCGCCGAGGAGGACAAGAAGGCCAAGCAGCGCATCGACGCCCGCAACGGCCTCGAGTCGTACTGCTACGGCCTCAAGAACCAGCTCGAGGACGGCGAGAAGGGCATCGCGGACAAGCTCGACGAGGAGGACAAGGAGTCCCTCGAGACGGCCGTGCAGGAGGCCCTCGACTGGCTGGACGAGAACCAGGAGGCCGACCAGGAGGAGTTCGCCGCCAAGCAGAAGGAGCTGCAGGAGGTGGCCAACCCCATCATCCAGAAGGTCTACGCCGACAGCGGCGGCGCCGCCCCCGGCGGCGAGGAGGGCGATGACGAGGACTTTGAGCACGAGGAGCTCTGAGCTTGTCGTCCGGGCGGGGAAGGCCCCGGCGCCCGTCGTAGTGCTGGGCCGGGCGAAACCGCGCGTGCGTGTGTGCAAGACGCTTGAACAGAGCGAGCTTCCAAGACCACATCCACCGTCACTCACCCCACAGCGCACGCCCTGACTGCCGTTGGTCGGTCACGACCCTGAATGTCGTACACACGTTTCGAGAGACTAGTCTACAGCACATTCTCCGCCTCAAACGCGACCCCATTGGCCGGGGCCACCGGGCCGGCGTGGTCGTTCTCGAGCCCCGGCTCGGCCCCTGGACGTCGGGGGGGGGCGTGACCTTGCGGTGCTGATCCAGCGGGGGCTTCCCACGACCCGCGGGGAAGCGAGGGCAAACCGCCCGAGAGTGCAGGGACCGCTGTCGGGGGCGTGCCATCGCTGAGCAGCTCGTCCACACGCCCGCGCACCTTCACCGGCTTCCCGCTCTTCATGCTGCTCTCGATGGCCGCACAGCCGGTGATGCTGGCAGAGCGGACCCGGCGGATCTGCTCTGCCGTCTGCTCTGCGTCGCGCTGGTAGCGCTCCCGCCGGCCCGAGTCGGCGACGGCGACCTGCTAGCAGACTGCGGTGAGGACGGGCTCCCCGTACGGGACGAGCGGTGCAAGCCTGGCGACGGAGGCATCGGCGTATGGGATGCAGGTCAGCGGCGCCATCATGAACATTGTCACGTCAGGAATGGTATCGCGCGCGCTGCCCCTGGTCAGGACCGACCCTGCCCACCCGACGCAAACATCATAGAGCCCAAACAAAACCTGATGCGTCGAGGTTCTGGACCTGCCGGCTGCCTCGATGTACACGACCCCGAGCCTATCAGCAAGGGCGATGCTGTTCATCACCAATGTGCCGATGCTCGCGGCAGTCTGCGCGCGAATATGACTAGTAGGCGCGAGCCAGTGGTTCCGGAAACCTTCTGGCTGGCTGACCGGGCCACACAGCGCTTCAGACCCGGAAAGGGTCGACAGAACAAGCTCACAAGGTTGATGAAGAATGCCATCAGCGAGAGAAGTCTGTTACCATCCTCGGCCATGCCGAAGGGAGGCGTGTGCGGTGTGTGACCTGGCAACAAGCGACCGTCCTCAGCTGGGACGCTTCGTCGTCTCGCGGGCGACAAGCCGGGCACAGCAATTTCGTGTGTTGCAGCCTGGAATGCATGCGCCACCGGAGCAGGGCACCATGCCGGCGGAATGGCAGAGTCTCAAGCACACAGCACGAACTAACAATCGCTTGCCCACGCTCCGCAGAAACAGGTACCGAAGCCGCAATCGCCCACGCTCGCCCAGGACCTTGGTTCGGCCACCGGGGCGCGTGGCAGCCGGCCGAGGCTGGCAGTCATCTACAGCGCAAACGTGTCCCCACCGCCGCCGCCGTAGCCTGATGGTGGCGCCCCCGCTGACGGGTAGGGTGCAGGTGCGGCCCCTGCACTCGGGTACGGTGGCTGTCCCCCGACCGGTGGGTAGCCTGCCGCCGCCCCGGGGAAGACGGGCGTCGGCGCCGCAGCGAACCCTTCCGCTGCGCCGCCGCCCCACGACGCCGGGGCCGGGGGCGCGTCCGCGCCGGGGTAGGCCGGCGCCGCGGGCACCAGCACCGGGAAGGCCGGCGCCGCCGGCGCGGGGGCCGGGGATGCCTTGCGTGCTGCGGGCATCGAGGGCTTGGAAGAACCCGGGGCCGCGCCGCTGAGCAGCTCGTCGACGCGTCGGCGCACCTTCATCGGCTTCCCGCTCTTCATGCTGCTCTCGATGGCCGCGCAGCCGGCGATGCCGGCAGAGCGGATCTGTCGGATCTGCTCTGCCATCTCCTCCGCGTCGCGCTGGTATCGCTCCCGCCGGCCCGAGTCGGCGACGTCGGCGAGGCAGCCGAACCTGGCGACGAGGGCACTCTTGCTGGCGCCGCCGCCTGCCGTGGTGGCTTCGGCGGCGGCAGAGGAGGCCGCGATGGCAGCCGCGAGGATGCGCGCCCTCGCAGCGGTGCCGCCGCCCCCGGCCGCGGCGGCGGGGCGCGCGGGGGCGTTGGCGCTGTCGCCCCCGTTGAAGGTGCCGCACACGATGCAGGCCGAGAGGGGGACAAGGAGGACGGCGGACACGATGGCGAGCGCCATCGACGCGACGATGAGCTCGCTGAGGTCGACCTTGAAGTCGAGGCGCCGGGCGTCGAAGCGGAGCGGCGGCGCCACGGGCGCGATGGCGGCCAGGACGTCCTCGCCGTAGTCGTCGTCGTCGTCGATGCGGGCGCCGCGGAGGACCGCGAGGAAGCTGTTGCCGCCCATGCTCGACACCGACCCCACCACCGCCGCGGCCAGGCCGATGCCGGCGACGGCGCTCACCAGCATGCCGACGCCGGCGATGCGGCCCCAGCACTTGAAGGCCCGCGCTGCTGCGCCGCGGCGGATGCTGCAGAAGAGACCGAGGGCGAGCACCAGGATCGGGACGAAGCCCACCACGGCGCGGAGGAGGGCGGAGGCGCCAGCGGCGGCGGCGAACGGGGCGACGTCGGCCATGGCGACGACGCTGAAGTCGGTGGCGAGGACGCTCTCGGAGCCGGAGGGCGGGGGCCCGAGGAGGAGGCGGCGGGGCTGCGTGTTGTCGAAGCAGTCCGTGATGCTGGCGCTGCCGGGGGGCGTGAGGAAGGTCGACTGGGAGGTCAGGCAGGACTGGGCTAGAGTCATGGAGTACTGCACCTCCACGAATCTGGAGAGGGTCCTGGTGCCGTTGTAGAGCTGGCCGGTGACCTCGAGCGTGAAGACGCCGCCCGTCGCGGCGATGGTGCCGAGCACCGCCGCGGCGACGTGCACGCCCACGATGGGGGGCAGCGCGCAGATCCGCATCCAGTCCGCCACCCAGTTGTCGATGGCATCGTCTGTGGTGCGGCGCTTGCTGTAGTAGAGGGGGTGGCAGGCGCGGTCGCAGTCGTCGGGCGAGATGAGCTCGTCAGCGCAGCAGCCGACCGTCCCGTCCGCCGAGCCGCCGCCGCAGCAGGACCGAGGGCAGCACGGGAACAAGGTGGCCTCCGGCTTCACCACGCAGTAGGTCGCGCCCTCCAGGATCAGGCCCACGAGGACGCAGATGCTGGCAGGGATGACCTGCCAGACCCCGAACCAGCCCTCCTGGTCAGACTTGACGTTGATGTCCATGTTGCTCGTCCGCTCCCCCGACGCGCGCGACTCGAAAGTCTCCCACGCCGTGTCAGTTTGGGTCAACCACAGATCGGAGCGTGCAGCTGCGGCGGGGATCGAAGAAACGCAAAGGTGCTGGTGGGGACGGCGAACGCCGGCGGCGCAATGACAACAACCAGGCAGCCTCGGGCGCGCCGCGGCCAGACTCACCCAGCCTCGACACCGTAGCCACCGTGGTGAGCGCGCCACACAGCCCGATCACGAGCAGCAGCAGCACCGTCCGCGTCGTGCAGGCGTACATGGCCTGCGCGTTTGCCTTTCCTCGGCAGCACACGGTGCACGCCCGGCGCACGTGCACGCCCACTGCCAGGAGCAGTACCATCGCGAGGATGCTGCCCGCGATGGCGGGCTGTAGGTCGGCAGTAGCGAGCTGCTCGCAGGCTGCAGCGAGGACGTTTTCCCCGACCGGGACGAGCGGGGTGAGCCTGGCGACGGTGGCATCGGCGTACGGGATGCAGGTCGTCTGCACAGCAGAAGCGCTATCATCGTTGAGCACCTGGGAGCGGCTCGGGCTGTCGTCGCCAGTCGCCGAGACGGCGCCGATGCACACCTCGCCGTACCCAAACGACGCTCGCTTGGCAGGGGTCGTCGAGGACGTGAACGTCGCCAAGTCCACGCTCCCGAGCCCGGTCGCCAGCGCGATGCTATTGAGCACGACGGTGGCGATGCCCGCGCCGATCTGCGCGCCGGTGGGAGGGGGGCGGCGAGGGCACGCCAGTGGTTCCCAGAACCTTCCGCCCGGCTGCAAGCCTTCCTTTGGCGCTCAGCCACACATGCCGACGGACAGCGGAGCTTCGCATTCTCACAAAAAAGATGAACAGCGCCATGAGCGCCAAGAGCTCCTCCCCATCGCTGGCCATGGCCGCAGGATGGAGTGATCCGTCGAAGCGTCGCCTGGCGTGGCCTCTGCCGAGATCGGCTCGTCCGGCCGATTGCTACGCCCCTCGGCCGGGACGACGCATCCGTGGTGGGCACGCCCGTTCCAGGCGTTGCGGGCGCGAGAATCGGCGCACAGCGCCCCGTCCGTTTGTGGTCGCTTCGCGGGCAGCGAGCGACCCCGAACGAGGCGCGTGCCTGCCCGTAGTGGCAGGTGCCGTGGAGCAGGGCATGGCACCGGTGCTCTGTGCTCGGATGCGTGCTGCGCTGAGAGGCAAAGCGCGTGGCCGTGCTGCGGGGATCGCTCCAATGACGCCCGCGCAGCTGCCCAGGCAGCCGGCGACGCCGCCTCACACAACGCGCCGCGAAAGCGGGGAGAAGGTGCTCGCCTCGAAGCGGGGTGCCCTCCCGAACGCCGCGGCACGGCTTGAGGGCGCGTCGCTGAGGTGCGACCGCGACCCCACGTCCCCCGGTGCCGCCGCGGCCGGTGGCTGGCGGCGCGCCGCCGAGCCGTGCACCGGGGACGGGCGGAACCCCGTGTCATCGACGGCCGCCTCGCCCGGCGGGACGACCTCTGCCCAGGCCGCGTCATCGGCAGCCGCCGCCGCCAGAACCGCGGCGTCAGCCCCTCGGGCCGTCGCCCCCCGCCCGCGCCGCCCAGTCCCGCCCCCGTACTCGGCCCTTGCCCTCGCCATGCGCGGCCCCGCACCGGCGGGCCCGGCCCAGGCGCGGCGGGGCGACCACGACTGAGCGGGCGCCGCCCCGTCCACGATCCCGCGCGCTCTCGGCCTCCCGGTCGAGGGCCTCGCCCCGGGCTCAGGGGGCCCCGTGCGGGGAACGAGGCCTCCCGCCGTCGTCGGTCGTTCCCGTGCCCCCGGCCGGGCCGACGACGGAGCCACGGGCGATACCGCGAACCCGCCGCCGAGAGGGCGGCCGGGCCGGCGGCTCGCCGGGGAGCGCCCATGTTCGCCCCTCGGCCGGTCATGCGGCGTGGGGGCGGGGCCGAAGCGCACCGAGCGCGCCGAGAGTCGCGTCCCGGACAGGGAGGCCTCGGCGCCGTCGGGTGCCGGCCGCCCGTAGCTCGCCGGGCCGGGCGTGTCCGACGGCCGGACCACGGTCCTTGCCGGTCCCGCGCCCACCCCGGCGAAGGCAGAGCCCCTGATGCGAGGCGCGACGGCCCTGTCGGCGGTCTCGACGTTATAGGAGGCGGGGCCCGGCCGCAAGAGAGCGTCGGAGGCAGACCCCAGCTGGCTGGCGGGGCCCCACGCCGCAGCGTCGGACTCTGCCGCCGCCTGGGCTGCCGCGGCGCCGAGCGGGTCGGCGTTGTGGAGCGCCGGGTCGAAGACACGGGCGCGCTGCGCGCGGGTGGCCCGAGGCACGGTGGGGGCGCGGGCGAGGTCGGCGGCACCCCCGCCGGACAGCGCGGAGGGGAAGGTCGCCGGCGGCACGTGGTCCAGCGGGGACGGGGAGGACGCCAGTGCGGAGCGCTGCCGGGCGTTGACGGGCCTGGGGCTGCTGGACCCGAACCCTGAGGGCGCCCTGGGGCCCTTGGCTGGGCGCACCCCTGCCCTGACACCGCCCGCGGTCCTCACGGCCAGCCGGTTCGTGGTCGCGAAGAAGTCCCTGTCCACCGTGGAGGCGTCCTCGCGCGGGGCGTGGGACCGGGCGGCCCCGTCGGACAGGGCCGCCAGGTCGGCCTCCAGCCGCCGCACCCGTGCATCGTGCGCCTCATCCCCGCGCCACGGCGACCGCTCCCCCTGCCCCCGGGGCGACGCCGCCTCCTCCTCCCGCCGCCTCGAGGCCGCTGCCGCGCGGGCCGCCCGGACCCGCGCGGCCCGCTCCTGCTCCGAGGCCCGCCGCGCCGCCTCTGCCTCCCCTCGCCGGCGCACCGAAGCGATGGCCTCGCCCACGGCGCCCACGGGCGACGACCCCCCGCCGTCCCCGTCCCCGTCCACGTCGTCGTAGCCTGCCCTTCCCCCCGTCGCATCCCGGCCGGAGCCAGCCCCTGCGCGCCGGGGCCCCGACCACCCCCCCCGCAGCCGGCTCCTAGCCTCCCGACGGATCGCTTGCACGGCCGACGCGGCGTCCCCCGACGGCCCGCCCCCGTCGCCCCGCTCCCCGCGGGGCGAGCCGGCGCGGCCGACGCTCGGCACGGCACGCAGCCGGGGCATATCGGACGCGTCGGGCGCGACCGGCGGGAAGAGCCCCCTCACCCTGCCGGTGTGCGAGCCCACCCCGGGGGAGTCGACCCCGACGTCGGACAGCGGCACCAGCCGCGGCCCGCCCGTGGCGAACACCGCCCCGGGGGACCGCCGAGCGGTCGAGAGCGGCACGGGGGCCTGCGACGCGAACGTCGCCCCGCTCGTGTGGTCGTGGCTCTGCCCCGAAGTGTGGAGCCGGGTGATGAACACGCGGTCCGCCGAGGCGAAGCGGTCCTCGGTCCCGAAGCCGTGGGCGCGGGAGGGCGAGCCGGGGGGGGAGCCGGCGGCCCGGCGGTCGCCCCGCGGCCCCCAGGCGTCCCGCACCCCCCTGTCCAGGTCCCGCGTCGCCCGCGTGACGGCCTCGGCCATGCGCTGCAGCCGCACCGTGCGGTCGCGCGCCGCGCGCTCCCCGTCGCCGTCGTCCTCGCCGCTGTACCGGGCGGACGACGCCGCGTCGCTCGCCCGCTCCCACCCGACGCAATCCGACCCCCCGTCCACCGACCCGGCGCCGAGTCCCGTGTCCAGCGCGGAGCCGCGCGCCCTCGGCACGGCCACGGCCCCGCGGGCGGCGTCGTCAGGGGCGACGGTCCACACCGACAGGGGAGCCTGCCCGGCCGCCTCGTCCCGCCGCCCGGCCTCTCGCTCCCGCCGCTCCCTCGGTGGCGTGCCGCCCCGCACGCGGATGGTTCCCTCCACCACGCGCATCCGGCCGGCCAGGGCTTCCTGCTCCAGGGCCACGTTTGCCGCCGCAAGCGGGCCGATCCACGACGACCGGTTGTGATCGGCCCCCAAACACATCCGCGGGCCGGCCGGCTGGCGGAGCGCCGCGCCGGAACGGGGGGCGCGCGGCACTCCCGGCGCGCGGTGGGACAGCGTGCCGTCGAGCGGGGAGCCGGCGCCGCGGGAGCGCATCGCGGCCGTGCGGCTTAGCGACTGCCCGTCCTCCGCGGCGCGGGCCGCCACCTGCGCCCGGATCGCGCCGGACGTCGCGCCGATTCCGCCGTCCCTCGGGGAGGCGGGGCGAGCCGGAGCCACCGAGGCGGCCCCGGATCGCCCCATGGGGCTGTCTCTGGTCGCCCGGCCGGGTCGCGGGCTCGGAGCCGTCCGGGGCGACGCCACCCCGGTGCTGACGGAGGCGGTGCCGTCACAGTCCGGGCTCGTCTCGTCCTGGATGGTCTTCCACCTGCGGATCGACGCCGAGAGCTTGGCTTCGCGCTGGGAAAGCGGCCGGCTTCCGCCTCCGCCCGCTGACGCCAAACGAGGGCTAGTGGGACGAGCCCCGTCTTTGCCGTGCAGCACGGCCGCCTGCACCGCGCGGCGGGACTGCGATCCCAATGCAGCGGCGAGGGCGCCGGCAAGCGAAGCCTGAAGCTCCGATCGCTTCGCACGCAACGCCTTCGCGCTCGACCGCTCATCACGCTGCGATCGAAGGGACGCCATCACGCACGGGCCGCGCTGTTCGGCCGCGTGCAGGCGGGCCACGCGGGCACGCTAGCCTCCTCTGGCCGGGAGCGCTCGGGCCTTGTGCTCTGCGGCAGGGTGGCTGGGAGATGGTGCGCGGCGCGCGGGGGACGGCTGCCCGCCGCAGAGGCTGCTCCAGAGCGCCGAGGAGCGCGCACGAAGCCCGGCCGGGAGCGGCCCAGAGGTTCGCCAGCGCAGCAACATGCCAAGAAACCAGCCGGCGAGGCAGCGACGGTTCGAATCGCCGGCTGCTGTCTGTTGCGAGCTACGAAACAGTGTCTCAGCAACGGCAAAGCCCTCGCCCCGTACGGGGCCGGGGCGCGATGCCATACGATCATAACTGGCCATCGGCTGGGCCTGCAGCGGCTCGCTCCTCGTCTTCTCTCTCGATCGGCGGCAGAGGGGGGCTGCGGCAACCGAGGGCCGCGGCCCGATCCAGCGCCCCACCCTGCACGCGGGAGTCACCCCGGCGCGACGGTCCGAGCCATGCTACAGCGGGCGGCGATGTCAACGGCTGTTGCTGCGGCGGAGCGTGGGGGAAGGGTGCTTGGGTGCGGCTCAAACGTTGTTGACCTCTTCTACAAGGTCCGCACGCTCCCCGCACCCGGAGACAAGGGCTATTTCACGGATCCAAAGATCCTTTCAGGCGCGCTGGTGGGAGGTGAGCCTGGCCCGCCGGGGCGAGGAACCGGAACTTGGGCGCCTTCGGCGCCTCCCCATGATGCCTCGCGGTCCCCGCTCGAGCCTTCGGCTCCGGTACGCAGGTGTGACGCTCAACCACCTGGCGTGGGCCAGGATGCTCGGCACCCCGACAGGGCTGCTCGCGGCGCAGGGCGACGATGAGCACGGCAGGCTGATCCGCAGCGTCCTCCAGTCGCTGGACGTGTCCACGTCGGCCATCCATGTGAGCGCGGAGAACACGACCTCGGTGTCGCACGTGATCGTGGACGACACGGGGGAGCGGGCGATCCTCATGGCGCCGGCGTCCACGTCCACGCTGGACGACGCCACGATGGAGCGCTTGTTCGGCAGTGCCGTGCGCGAGGGCGCGGCGGCCGGGATGCTCACCACGGAGATCTCGCAGCTGCCGCTGTCCGGGGTGCGCTGGATGCTGGAGCGCGCGCGGGAGCTCGGGGTGCCGTCCTGCCTCGACGTGGACGTTCCCGTCGGCGTCGCGACCAACGACGCGCGCCTCGGCACCGCGGCGGAGCTCGCCGAGGTCGTCTGCCTCCCCACCGTGCTCAAGATGACCGACGCGGCGGCGGACAGCGTCTTCCGGCTCATCTCCGAGGGCGAGCCCCTGGCCCACGGCTCGGCCGAAGCCGCCGCGCGGCAGATCGCGTCCGCGGCGGGCGTCGGCGCGTGCGTGATGACGAGCGGCAGGAAGGGGTCCGCCATCGCGCTGGGGGATGGCACCACGGCGGTGACGGTGCCGCCGTTCGCCGGGGTCCGCCAGGAGGACGCCACGGGGGCGGGCGACGCCTACTTCGGCGGGGTGGTGGCGTGGGTGCACGCTGAGGGCCTGCCGCGCAGCGTCAAGGGCTTGCGGGCCATGGGGAAGGTCGCCTCGGCCGCGGGCGCGGCCTGCTGCGAGGTCATGGGCGCGCTCCCAGTGCCAGGCCGCTCTGCCGAGAGGATGGTAGAGCTGCACCCGGAGGCGGCGGCGCTGATCGAGCGGCACCCGGTGCCGCTCCGGGCGCCGCCAAAGGCCGCTGTGGCGACCCCTGCCGGCGAGGCGGCCGCCGGCGCCGGCCCGGTGGCCGCCAGCGCCCCCGGCCACTCGGAGGACGCTGCCGGCGCGGGGCCGTCGTGGCTGGACGGGCTGGGCCCCGAGGAGCTGGCGGCGTTCGGGTCGCTGATGAGCGACTACGAGACGGCGTTCGAGATGTACCGCGAGTACCGGGAGGACGGGACGGCGGCGGGGGGGGGCGCGCTGGTGCGGCAGGTGGTGGCGCTGGCCGAGGAGGTGGCGGCGTGCGCCACGTCGGCCGAGGGGGGCCGGCAGCTGCAGGTGACGGGGGTCGGGAAGTCCGGCGCGGTGGCCAGGCGGCTGATGATCTCGCTGCGGAGCGTCGGGGTGCGGGCCTCGTACGTGCACGGGAGCGAGTGGGGGCACGGCGACATCGGCGGGGTGGGGCGCGGGGACGTGGTGGTGGCGCTGTCGCACTCGGGGAACACGTCGGAGCTGGTGGGGCTGGCGTCCCAGCTGCGGGCGAGGGGTGCGAGGTACTGGGGGGTGGTGGGGCAGGCCGACAGCTCCATGGGGCGGGTGTGCGACGGCGTGGTGCTCGCCCCCGCCACCCAGGAGCTCATGGGCGCCGTCCCGTCGCGCTCCGTCGTGGCGCAGGAGATGCTGAGCAACGCGTTGGTGAGCGTGGTGGCGAAGCGTCTGGGCGTCGACGCCGCCACCTTCCAGCGGAACCACCCCGCAGGCGCCATCGGCGCGGCGGCGCGCCGCACCGGGGCCGAGAAGCGGAGCAAGTAGAGCGCCCCGTGGGGGCGCCGTGCTCGCGATGACAATGTGCTGTGCGGCGTGTGGTGCTGGCCAGCGATCCCGAGGATCCAGAACTGATCGCTGAGCGCTCAGCGGCAAAACATGCTGGATTTCATTCTGGCAATTCACAGTTGATGCACGGTACGGGCGCATTGATACAATAACGACGCACTGTTAAGATGACGAGCGGGGCTTGGGGGAGCAGAAAGGGCGACGTGCCGAGCCAAGGGCGCGTCCCACCTGCCCAGTCATTGCAAGTCTGCCTCGTTGAGCCGCTGAAGCGTGACCCAGTGAGCCGAAGGCGGCACAGCCCGGCGGGACTGCTGTGCTGGCGCTGGTCTTGACCCTCCGAGTCGCAGCAGGGAGCTGGCCAGGAAGTGGTTCACCGCTGCCGGCCCCTTCGCCTGGGCAGGGTCAGGCGCAGCGAGATCAGGCCGCAGCCCGTCCCTGCTGGACCCGTTCGGGCTGATTCCACCCTCAGCCGGGCTGGACTTGCTTCCGCCGGATCCGGATCCAGTTGTGGCCGTAGCCTGTCGGCTGGAGAGATCGCCTTCGAGGTCGGACCGACCGAGGCTGCGTTGTTCGCCGCTCATGGATCGCCGGCCTCTGGCCTGGGGAGCAAGGCGGGCGACGCTGGCCGTCGATGCTCCGTTTCCGACGGGCTTTGCGGTCCAGGCCCCAGGTCCAGCCGCCGGCCACGATGCAACGCCTGATGCCGGCGGAGTCAGGCGGGTTGTGGTGCCATTTGCCTCCCACGCATGTTCAGGGCCTGACGGCAGCTGCCGCATTCCTTGCGGCGGTTGCCGAGGTGGCCAAGCAGCGGCGCTCGGACGCACGAGGGCGGCAGGCCTCCCCGCAAAAGACGGATACACGCCAATCGGGGCATATGATGGCCAGCGTGATTGAGGCACGGCCGCAGTTGGCTGATGCAGCGGAGGTCCTGGCTGCGCCGCTCGGTCGGACCACCAAGCCGGAGGCTGAGGCGGCCGGAACGCGTGCCCCCCAGGAACCGGCGCCTCAGGAGCATCGTGGGGCACTTGAATCCAGCCGGGGGCAACCATGGGGCCGCTCTGCGAAGGAACGAAGCTTGGGTGCCGCCTCAGCCCAACTGCCGACGCTGCCTTGTGCAACCCATGCATCGGAGCATACGGGTCCGCCTCATGGTGTGTTGCAGCGGCCCGAAGGGCGCCGGGCAGAACCGGGAGTGCACGCTCCTCCGAGCTTGCCAGGGGAAGCAACGTGTTGTGCGTGGCGGCACGACTCGGTTCAGGTGATGATACGTCAGCGCTGAAATTCTCCGAGTCTGCGGGGATGGGCGCCGTCCAACGCCACAGGAAGGGCTTAAAAAGTGCTGATGTACCATACTCGGGAGGCAGCAGCATTATAGCTCGGCTTACAGGCGCTGGGAGCAGGTCCAGTTCTCGTTGCCCGCCTTCGCAGTCCCTCGGTATCGCGCCCCGCGTCCCGAGCACTGCGAGCCTCGGCATCCGAAAGCTTGATAACTGCAGCGCTGGGGTCGCTCGCCGCAAAGGCCTCGCCGTGGGTGGCCGCAACGTGCTTGTTGGCGTGAGCTCTTTGCAAGTAGCTGGCGCCGCAGATGGTGCAGCGGAACCTGCGCAGCCTCTCATGCACCTGGATGACATGTTCTCGCAGAAACCTGCGAGGGAACGTTCGTAGCAGCAGCCATGGCTTGGATGGGGCCGTTGGACATGCGAAGGCAACGATGGCACGATGGCCAGGCGGGACTTGCATTTCCATTGGCCTCACGACGGCCTAGCAAAACTCCGTCCACAGATGTCGCAGCGAGGACGGGCGTCAGCGCCGCCCGAAGCCGCCATGCAGAACCGGTGATGTGCTGCGAAACTCATGGTCACGGGGATAGGCTGAAGTAAAAGTTCACAGGCCAGGCTAGGGGTATGCTGCCGTCGCAACCCGGCCTGCCGAGCCCCCCAGGACACAGAAGCCGTGAATTCCACGCCCAGGGGAACTCTTTCGACCTTAGTCGACCAGTTTGCGACTTGGGCGGCTTGCCAAGGCCCAAGGGGGCGAAGTCTTCCCACCCAGTAAGCTTTTCGGCGGCACAATCCGCCGGCTTCGGTATTCGGCCTGTCGAGTCTGGTCCATGCGAAAGCGGGGAGCGCCACCACCCTAGCTGCAATGCAGTAAGCGTCCTCAGCATCTCACGGGGGTCTGGCTGCTCTGGCTTCGAGTGGTCAGGGGCTTGGTGTGCCCGGGCTCGATGATTCGCCGAGGTAGAGGCTTGGCTTCCCAAAACTTGGCTGCCACGCCATGAGGGCGCCAGAAATAGCACCCGCGGGGCGGCGGTGAAGAGGGAAAAGCCTGAGCCTGGAAACTAGCCTTTCCAGTAGGTTGCCATCGACACATCCACTTGGGCTGAAGCGCACGCTTTCTATCTATCCCCTTGTGTCGTATTCAAGGCTTGCACTTTTGTCACACCATTCCCCGTTGCAGCGAAGCACCAGATCGCGCAGCGGAGCCTGCTGCTTCGGAGGCTGGTTCTGAGCGCTCGCGGCCATGTCTGAGCGAAAGGTGCAGCAGAAGTATTTCGCGCCCGACTACGACTATAGGCGCACGCCCAAGGCGAAGAAGCGCGCTGGGTCGTCGCAATGGAAGGTGAGCATGCGATTGGCCGAGCCGGTGCGCGGGACCAGCGCGAGGGGGGCGCGGAAGCAAGCGGCTGTCACGCGGCGTTTGCTCGAGCCACGAGGCCGCCCCCCTTGCCCCTTCGTCGGCGCAGATCCGGAACATGCTGCCGTTTACGGTGCGGTGTAGCACGTGCGGCGAGTTCATGTTCGCGGGCACCAAGTTCAACACGCCCATGGAGCGGGCGGGAGACTACCTCGGCGTGTCCATCTTTCGCTTCTACTACCGCTGCCCCAAGTGCTCGGCCGAGTTCACGCTCTGCACAGACCCCGAGAACGAGTCGTACGTGATCGAGCACGGCGCGACCCGGCCCTACGGTGCCAGCGAGGGCTCGAGGACGCAGCGTGAGGTGGCGCACGAGGCCGCGGCGCAGATGGAGGAGGAGGCGGCGGCCGGCGGCGACGAGCCGCGCGCGAGGGCGTCCCAGGCGGACGCCATGGCCGCCGTGGAGACCCGTGCGGAGGAGATGCGGCGGCAGGCCGACGCGGAGGAGGAGGTGGAAGCGCTTCTGGACCGGCGGCGCGCCGAGGCGCGGCTGGGGTCCGACGCCATCATCGCCATGGTGCAGCGCGGGGAGGTGGGCGGCGCGGCGGCCGGCGGGGCGGCCGCGTCGGAGGCGGGCGGAGCCGGGGCCGGCGCTGCTGGGGCTTCCGGCGACGGGCTCCCGGCGGGGTGGAGCGAGGCTGACGCCGAGGCCGCGAGGGCATTCGAGGCGCGTGCGGACGCCGCGGGCCTGGAGGCCGAGGAGGCGGCCGGCGCGGCCGCCGTGGGAGGGGGGTTCCGCCGCGCCTCCGTCGCGGCGGGTGGCACGGCCGCGCTGGCTCCCGGCGGGCTCGCAGAGGTGGCGGCGCTGACGGGGGAGGTGCCTCGGCTGCAGGGGGGCATCGCCAGCGGGGCTGCGTCGCGCAGGGGCGACGGCGCGTCGTCCTTCTTCGCCAAGGCAGCGGCGGCGGCCAGGCAGCGGCGGCTGAAGCGGGCGAGGGAGCCCGAGGGAGCGGCGGGGATCGCACCCGCGGCGAAGCGGGAGGCGCCCGCGTCGGCCGCAGCCCCGGCGGCCGGAGTCGCGGAGGCGGCCAGAGTACCAGCCGTGGTGAGGGCGGCGGCCTCGGCGGCGGCGGCCGTGGCCGAGTACGGCAGCAGCAGCAGCGATTCCGATGCGTGACGCGGCAACCAGCACCGCCCAGCCGATGTGTTGCGCGGCGGGACGCGCGAGTCAACCGGCGCTGGAGCGGGCAGCCGAGGCTGCGCCGCGTGCGGCCCTGCCTGCCCGCCTGCCGGTGGCGCGCGCACGCACGCACTCACTCACGCACCCCGCCGGCCCGCAGGGCGGCTATGCGTATGCGCCTGGCGCTGGTGTGCGCAGCGCTGGTCATCATTGGCCCCAGGCGCGCGAGCGGACTGCCGCGTGTCCGCATGTGGCGGCTCGCGCAGGCAGCCTCGCCGAACGGCGCGGCGCTCGTCGGCAGCCAGCCGGCGGACATGCGCGGCGAGCTCTCGCTCCCGCCCAAAGACCTCTGGAGCGAGCTGGACGAGGACAAGGCGGCCGCCGAGGCCAACGCAACTTCGCGCGGCCCGCTATTCGGCAAGATCTGCGTGCTCGACGGGATGACCGCAACGGTCGACCGGGTTCGTGCGGTGCTGGCCATCGGCCGGCCCGCGGGGATGCTGTTCGTGCTGCCCGAGGACGCCGACGAGCAGGTGGCCGCCCGTTGGCGCGACATCGAGGCCGCGCTTCACGTGCCGCCCGGACCCAAGGTCGCCGTCGGCTTCACTCGCGACCGCCAGGCGGTGGAGGACGCCGCCGGCAGGCTTCCCGACGGCGAGGGCGGGCTGGCCTTGACCCTGGAAGAGGTGGACGGCGCCCCCGCGGCCGCCGCCGGCCTGGACCTTCCCACGCTCGCCATGACGCTCACGGGCCGGCATCTGGGCGGCGCGCCGTGTCCCGTGCTCTTCGTCGTCGCGCACACCGACGTCCTGAGCACGGCGCGCGGGTTTCCGGGCGGCGACACGGCTCGGACGTCAGACCCCGTCGCCGTCCTCTCCCGTGTCGCCGCGGCCCTGGCCCCGCTGTACGCCCCCGGCGCCCGCGATGGCCCCGCGCTGAGCGTCGTCCTCCTCGTGTCGTCGGGCGCCGCCGTCGGGTACGCCCCCGCCGCCGCGTGGCGCGCCGACGCCCTCCTGCGTGCGTCGCGGCGCCGGGCGGCGTGCCAGGCGGCGCAGCACGCCGCCCCGTGCCTGCTCCCCGCCGACGGGGCGCTGGAGGGGCCCGTGGCGGGCGTGATCGCCCTCGGCGCCGTCGGCCGAGGCGACGGCCTCGCCGTCCTGACAGGCCTCGCGGCGGGGCCGGCCCCGCAGCTCGTGCTCCGCGCGGTGGCGGCGGTCAGGGCGGCCGGCGTGGCCGTGGAGGAGCGGTGGGCCCCCGTCAACGCGTCGGCAGCCCACCGCCCGTCCTGGCCGCACGAGCGCTTCGCGCGGGCGGGGATCCCGGCCGTCACGGTGCTTGCCGCGGCGCGTGTCGTGGGCGGGGGCGCGGCTCTGCCCCCCGGCAGCGCGGCGGTGGACGCGGCCGGACGAGACATGACGTCGTTCGAAGGCGGCAGAGCCCGTGGCGCGGCGGGCGGCGACGGCGGGGAGGGGGGGGCCGACATCGACGGGGAAGAGGAGGACGGTGTCAAGGAGACGGAAGAGGAGGGGGAGGAGGGAAGCGGGGCCAAATCCCCCGGCGGCCTGCTGGGGCCTCTCCTGGGAGGGCGCGGCAAGGACAGACGCCCGGCGTGGGCCGGGCTCGCGGGGCCCCGCGGGGAGAGGCTGCCGGGTGCCCAGGCTCCGCCCCTGTCGCGCACGGTGTCCGCCCCGCCGTCCCGCGCCGTCGCGGCGGCGACTTGCGACGGCATCGTCCCCGGGCCCGGGTCGGCCGCCGGCCACGCCGCGGCCATGGACACGGCGGCCCGACAGGTCGCGGCGCTCGTGGCAGCGGCCGTTGCGGGCTCGGGCGACGGCGAAGCCTGGAACGCCGAGGCGGCGGAACAGGCCGCGGCCTCTGCCGTCGCGCTCTCTGGCGCCGTCGGGAAGGCCCTCGCCGCCCGGAGGGGGCCCGGATCCGCCGCCGCGGCTCTGGCGGCGTCGTACTGGTTCTCCCGCCACGCCAGGGACACGGCAGAGCTGTGGAACGCAGTGACGGTGACGGACGGACCGGGCGATCCCGCGCCGGGGGCGGGGACGGAGGCCGCGCTCGGCGCGGGTGCCGCGGCCCTGGGGCTCAAGCCGCTCGCCGTCGCGCGACGGGGTTCGGCCTCCGGGGAGGCGGCGCCCGGGTCGGCCGCGGAGGCGGACGCCCTCGCGAGCGCCGTTGAGGGCGGCCTCCTGGGCTGGTGGACGGGCGGCGCGCCGGCGGCGATGGCGTGGCTGCGGCGGCCGGGCGCCAAGGCGTCGGCGTGGGCGGTGGGGGCGGCGCCGCCGCCGCTGCGGCACCCGGTGCTCCGGCGGGCGGCCCTGGCTCTCGTGAGGGCGTGCGAGGCCGCGGCGGCCGGCCAGGCGGACGCCGCCGGAGGGCCGGAGACGGCCAGGGGACGGTGCTCCGTCGAGGCCTCGTCCTTCTCCGTGCGATGCGGGGTGGACGTGCCGACGCTGTTCCGGAGCGGGCCGCCGGGGGGTGTGCCCGACGGCGCCCCGGCGTCGCTCCGCGCGGAGCCGCCGCTGTGGGTCGTCCCCGTCCTCCCCATCCTGGCCGGGGCTGTGGTGCTGGCGCTGCACGCCGTGGTCGCCGACGCGGGGGCGGCGCTCGAGGGGGCGGGCCTGGGCGCCGTCTGGCGCGCGGTCGTGGCGGGAGCCAAGCAGGAAGGCGCGCGCGCCGAGCACGGGGCGAGGGGTGCCGTCAAGGCGGCCCCGTCCCGCGGGGGCAGGCGCAAGAAGCGCTGAGCGGCTGTCGGCAAGGATTCTGGTCGGGGCCTCACACCACGCATGCGGGACCGCAGGAACACACGCACACACATCCATGCACACGCACGACACGCCCCGTGCGCGGAGCCGCGCCTCAAGCCTCGGCATCGTCGACGCCGGCTGACGGCTGGGGCACGAGCACCAGCCTGTGCGAGTCTCTGGCCGCGACAAGAGCAAATAGCTCGCTCCATCGTGCGAGCACATCCGCAGCAACTGCGGAAGGGGCGGACGGGCCGGCGCGTGGGTTGGGTGCGGAGACGGGAGACCGGGGGAGCAGCTGCCAACGGCGGCTTTGAGTCCCGCAACGGCACCACGCATGCCACGGTTCGCGATCCCGGAGTCTCGGCCGCCCGGGTCCTCACCTGCCGTCCCGTCCTTCAGCTCCCCGAACTTCCCCTTCATGGCCTCCAGGTGGCCGACGAGCGCGGCGCTCTGGTCTCTGAGCTGCTCGAGCGCGGCGAGCTCCGCCTTCTTCTCCTTGATCGATGCCCTGAGCGCACCGTCACTGGCCATAGCGTCAGTGTAGGAGTGGAAGGGCAGGAATTCGCCCACGGCCCGGCGAGCAAGGGCGCGTCGAACAGCCGGCAGAGCACTGCCGGCGAGGGGAACACCAAACGTCGACGACGAGGACCTGGAGCCCGAAAAGCGCACTTGTGAAGGCGCTTCCCTGCGCCCGACCGGGTCGCAATGAGCCTCTCGCAGTTCACGTTCTCCTCCGCCCCGCTGAAGCGGGTGCGGAGGATTCAGTTCGGCGTGCTGGCGCCGGACGAGATCGTGAGAGCAGATGCTCGACGAGCTCAGGCGCGGGCCGTGCACCGCGCAGCTCGCAGCCCTGCGCCGCCCAGCGTGTCCCCGCTAAGTGCCCCGCGTTGATCGCAGAAGCGTATGAGCGTGGCGCACATCACCAAGGCGGAGACGCGGGCCGGGCAGGGCGACCCGATGGAAGGCACGCTGGACGACCCCAGGCTGGGCACCATCGACGACTTCGGGCCCGAGGGGAAGGACGACCCCGGGCACTTTGGCCACGTGGAGCTCGCGGCGCCGGTGTACCACCCCGGCTTCATCGGCGAGCTTTACAAGATGATGCAGTGCGTTTGCATCCAGACCTCGGTGCTCAAGCTGGACAAGAGCACCCCGGCGTTCAAGGCGGCGATGCGCATCCCGCGCGGCAAGCACCGCCTCCACGCGGTGCTCAAGCTGGCGCGCGGGCCCAAGACGTGGATGGGCGTGCCGCAGCCCAAGTTCCGCAAGGAGGGCATGCGCATCTCCATCGAGTACCCGGAGGGTTCGGAGGAGCAGCTCCAGGGCGTGGGCGACCGCAAGTCGCAGCTCCGGCCGCGGCAGGCCCTGGAGGTGCTGCAGGGCATCTCCGACGACGACTGCCGCTGCCTCGGCCTGGACCCGGCGCACAGCCGCCCCGAATGGCTCGTCCAGACGGTGCTCCCTGTCGCCCCGCCCCACGTGCGCCCCAGCGTGTCGCTTGACTCGGTGAGCCGCTCCAGCGACGACCTGACCTTCGCCTATGCCGACGTCATCAAGGCCAACCTGCACCTGCAGGGGGCCCTGCAGCGCGGATCGGCGAGGCCCGTGGTGGAGGAGCTGGAGGACCAGCTTCAGTACGCGTGCAGCGTCATCGTCGACAACGAGCTCCCGGGGCAGCCGCAGTCCAAGCAGCGCACCGGCCGGGCGCTCAAGACCATCCGGCAGCGCCTCGTCGGCAAGGCCGGCCGCGTCCGCGGCAACCTCATGGGCAAGCGCGTCGACTTCTCCGCCCGCACCGTCATCACGGCCGACCCGACGCTCTCCATCCACGAGGTGGGCGTCCCCCGCTCCGTCGCGCACACCCTCACCGTCCCCGTGCGGGTCAACCGCTACAACATGCGCTTCCTCCAGGGCCTCGTGGCCCGCGGGCCGGACAACCACCCGGGGGCCAAGTACATCATCAAGCAGGACGGCCGCCGCGTGGACCTGCGCTACGCCCCCGCGGAGGAGCGCAGCCTGCGCCACGGCTGGATCGTGGAGCGGCAGATGATGGACGGCGACGTGGTGCTCTTCAACCGGCAGCCGTCCCTCCACAAGATGTCCATCATGTGCCACCGCGCCCGCGTCCTCGACTACTCCACCTTTCGTCTCAACCTCACATGCACCACGCCCTACAACGCCGACTTTGACGGCGACGAGATGAACCTCCACCTGCTCCAGACGCTGCCGGCGCAGGCCGAGGCGGCCGAGCTCATGGCCGTGCCCTCGCTCATCGTGTCGCCCCAGGCGAACCGTCCCGTCATGGGCATCGTGCAGGACACGCTGCTGGGCGCGAACCTGATCTCCCGCCGCGACTGCTTCTTCGAGAAGGACATGGTCATGAACCTGGTCATGTGGATGCGGGCATGGAACGGGCAGATCCCGCGCCCCGCCATCATGGTGCCCAACAAGCGCCGCCGCGGCCGGTACAGCGCGCTGTGGACGGGCAAGCAGATCGTCAGCCTCTTCGTGCCGGACATCAACCTCCGGCGCGGCGACAAGGCCGACCTCCGCGCCAAGGCGTACCCGGAGGAGGACACCCTGTGGATCGAGCGGGGGGAGGTCCTCATGGGCACGCTGGACAAGTCCAACCTCGGGCCCAAGGCCGGCGGCATCATCCACACCCTGGCCAACGACTCAACGCCCGATGCCACGCGGGACTTCATCAACACGCTGCAGACCACCATCAACTACTGGCTCATGAACCGCGGCTTCACCGTCGGCATCGGGGACGGCACCACCTCGCGCTCCGCGATGCAGACCATCAGCAACGCCATCGCCAAGGCCAAGCGCGACGTCAACCGCCTCGTCTCCCAGGCGCAGGACGGCAACCTCACCCTGCAGCCGGGCAAGTCCATGTACCAGACGTTTGAGTTCCTCGTCAACGACGTCCTCAATGGCGTCCGCGGCGAGACGGGCTCCGCCACCGAGAAGAGCCTGACCCCGCAGACCAATAACATGATCGCCATGATGATCGCCGGCTCCAAGGGGAACCGGAACAACGTCTCCCAGATCATCGCCTGCGTGGGGCAGCAGAACGTCGAGGGCAAGCGCATCGCCTTTGGCTTCCGCGGCCGCACGCTGCCGCACTTTTGCCAGGACGACCTGGGCACGCTCTCCAAGGGCTTCGTGGAGAACTCGTACATCAAGGGCCTGCTCCCCCAGGAGTTCTTCTTCCACATGATGGGCGGCCGCGAGGGGCTCATCGACACGGCGTGCAAGACCGCCGAGACCGGGTACATCCAGCGCCGCCTGGTCAAGGCCCTGGAGGACATCAAGGTGGAGTACGACGGCACCGTGCGCAACGCCGAGGGGAACGTCGTCCAGTTCCTCTACGGCGAGGACGGCATGGACGGCCGCTGGATGGAGTCCCAGACCTTCTCCACCTACAAGCTCTCCGAGCGGGACGTGCGCCGCCGCTACTCGTGGGACCTCGACGACGAGCACCTCGGATCCAGCTCGGCCGGGTCCACCCCCTTCCTCGCCGAGTCCGTCATCCGCCGCCTCCGCTCCGACATGGACGCCCGCGAGACGCTCGACGAGGAGGTCGAGGAGCTCCTCCGCGACCGCCGCATCATGCACAGCGCCCTCCGCGCCGCCCGCCGCCCCACCGAGAACCGGCTCTACCTCCCCGTCCCCATCGACCGCATCATCCTCAACGCGCAGCGCATCTACGGCATCAACCCGGCCACCGGCCAGTCCGACCTTGACCCCTGCGACGTCATCGAGGCCGTCGCAAGGCTCAACGCCGACAACGTCGTCGTGCGCGGCGAGCACTCCCTCGCCAAGGAGGCCCAGACCAACGCCACCGCCCTCCTCCAGGCCCACATCCGCTCCCAGCTCGCCTCCCGCGCCGTCATCCAGAGGCACCGCCTCACCCAGGAGGCCTTCACCTTTGTCACCGGCGAGATCAGCAGGCGCTTCCATCGCGCCCTCGCCGACGCCGGCGAGATGTGCGGCGTCCTCGCCGCCCAGTCCATGGGCGAGCCCGCGACGCAGATGACCCTGAACACCTTCCACTCGGCCGGTATCTCGGCCAAGAACGTCACCCTCGGCGTGCCCCGGCTCAAGGAGCTCATCAACGTCGCCAAGCGCATCCGCACCCCCTCCATGACCATCTACGTCAAGCCCCACCTGCAGAACGACACCCAGGCGTACCACAAGCTGCAGGCGGCGCTGGAGTGGACAGTGCTCGCCGACCTGGTCGAGAGCACCACCATCCTGTACGACCCGGACCCCCGCACCACCACGGTGGAGGCGGACCGCGACTTCGTCGAGGTCGACGTGCAGGTCGCGGAGGGCAGCCTCGGGGCCGAGGTCAGCTTCGACACGCTCATGCCCTGGGTCCTGCGCATCAGCATGTCCCGCTCCGCCCTCTCCCGCAAGTCCATCCACCTGCCCTCTATCAAGGAGCGCATCATGCAGCTGGGGGAGCCCATGCACGTGTGCCACACGGACGACAACGACCCCAGCCCCGTCATCCGCATCCGCATGGCACAGGACTCGAGCAGCGTCGGCGGCGAGTCGGCCGTCGCCGCCACCGCCCGCGACATCGAGGCCCTCCAGGGCCTGGAGCAGCTCCTCCTCCACGAGGTGGAGCTCCGCGGCATCACCCACATCCACAAGCTGTACACCCGGAGCACGGACGCCAAGGAGCGCTGGGACCCCGAGGGCGGCGTGGTCAGCGTCGGGCAGGCGGAGACCATCTTCGACACGGACGGCACCAACCTCATCGAGATCCTCGCGCAGGACGACGTGGACGCCACCCGCACCCGCACCAACGACGTCATCGAGATCCTCGAGGTGCTCGGCATCGAGGCCTGCCGCGCCGCGCTCTTCCACGAGCTCTTCCAGGTCATTTCCTTCGACAACACCTACGTCAACTACCGACACATGGCCATGCTCGTCGAGGCCATGACCTTCCGCGGATACCTCTGCGCCATCACGCGCCACGGCATCAACCGCGTCGACACCGGCCCCATCTCCCGCGCCTCCTTCGAGGAGACCGTCGAGCTCCTCATGGACGCCGCCATCTTCGCCGAGCAGGACGCCATGCGCGGCGTCAGCCAGAACGTCCTCTTCGGCCAGCTCGCCTACGTCGGCACCGGCGTCTTCGAGTGCTTCCTCGACAACGACAAGCTCGACCGCTACGCAATCACAGGCTTCTCCGAGGGCGCGGGCCTCGGCGGCGGCGCGCTCCTCGGCGCGGACGAGATGGGCGTCACCCCCATCATGGCGTCGGCAGGCGGCCTCGGCGAGGCCACACCCATGACCTCGGGCATCGACGGCACCGCCTACTCGGACCTCGGCACCGCCAGCGGCATCGACTTCTCACCCGACGGCGCCTCGCGCACCGCCGGTGGCATCACACCGGCGAGCATGACCGGCTCTCTCACCCCCAGCTCCATGTACGACATGCCGGGCTCCCCCGACGTCGGCGCCGTCACCCCAGGGTATGGCTCCAGCCCGGGCTACGACTCCCGCTCCCCCTCGGACGCCTACTCGGCACGATCGCCGCACAGCGGCGCGTTCACGGGGCAGAGCCCGGGGGCGACCGGCCAGTCGCCCGATTACGCACAGTCGCCCGCCTACACCAGCAGGAGCCCGGGCTTCGGCGGCAGCAGCCCGGCCTACTCGCCGACCAGCCCCGGCGGCGCGGGTGGCTACTCCCCGACCAGCCCCGCCTACTCGCCGACCAGCCCCGGCGGCGCGGCCGGGGCATACTCGCCGACCAGCCCGGGTGGTGGTGCCGGTTACTCGCCGACCAGCCCTGCCTACTCGCCGACCAGCCCCGGCGGCGCGGGCGGGGCCTACTCGCCGACCAGCCCCGGCGGCGCGGGCGGGGCCTACTCGCCGACCAGCCCGGGCGGCGCAGGCGGCTATTCGCCGACCAGCCCGGCCTACTCCCCCTCGGCGGGGGGACACGGCAACGCGTCGTACTCCCCGACGAGCCCGGCCTACTCCCCCTCTGCGGCCGGAAACGCAAACGCATCGTACTCGCCGACGAGCCCGGCCTACTCGCCGTCGGGCGCCTCGGGCTCCAACCCGGTCGGCGGGGGTGCGTCATACTCGCCGACGAGCCCGGCCTACTCGCCGT
>Ga0136560_1000128_pt1 | contig 31414 bp, 15 predicted proteins | sample AntRauMeHopE1497_FD_104925 | JGI IMG/M metagenome (GOLD analysis project Ga0136560, IMG submission 104925) | Saline lake microbial communities from Rauer Islands, Antarctica - Metagenome Hop E1 #497 | ecosystem: Environmental > Aquatic > Non-marine Saline and Alkaline > Saline | place... | reverse complement strand
TGACGGACGCCGAGGCCTCGGTGAAGCGTTTCCGCGCGGCGGTGAGGGACGCGGTGGGGCGCGACCGGTCGGCCGCCGAGGCACTGGTGGCGCAGGAGCGTGACGCCGGGAAGCGCCTCGCGCAGGCGCAGGGCCGGCTCGACATGCTGCGTCGTGACGTGGACGAGGACACGGCGTCCTTCCCCAAGGGCAGCGCGGCGCACCACCGGACCACCGCGGCGATGGACGACTCCGGGGCGTCCATCACCCGGGCCGAGGGGAGGGCGGCGGCGGTGCGCGTGCCCCGGTCCGCGGCCGCGGTCAAGGGCCGCGAGCTGGTGCCGCTGCCCGGCGGCGAGGAGTGCGTGGACACCGCGGCGCTGCACGACTTCGTGCTCGACGTGTCGGCTGCCATCGCCTCCGTCTCCCGCGCCTCCCGCGTGCACGACGCCCAGAGGCACCAGGTCCGTGCCGCGCAGGCGGTCGGCCGCGCGGCCATCAGCGCGTCGGCCACCGGCGACGGCGCGTCGTCCGGCGACGTGGACGTCGACGCCGTGGGGATCGGGGAGGCCAAGGCGGCGGCGGCCCGCGCGGGCGGCTCCAAGCGGGTGGTGGACCTGCCGCGGACCGAGGCGGCCAAGGGCTCCCGCTCGCTGGTCAACGCGCTGACGGACCCGCCGATGCGGACGCGCGACGGCGGGCAGGCGGCCACGGGCCTCGGCGGCCTCGCGACGGGCGGCGCCGACGGGGAGGAGGACGAGGACGGAGCCGGCGGCTTCGAGTTCACCCGCACCCTGCGGGCCCTCGTGGACCCGGAGGTCCTGCTCGCCGCGCGGCGCGGCGCCGGAGACAGCACGTCGCTGACGGAGACCCGGCGCACGAGCCTGATGGAGGCGCGCCGGCGCATGTCCCGCACGGCGATGCGCATGGGGGGCGAGGCGGGCGTCCAGGAGGAGTACCTGGACGTGCTGGACCGGATGCGGGCGATGCTGGTGGCCTACAAGCGCCTCCTGGCCACCCTGGGGCAGAAGCGCATGGTCGTGCTCCCCAAGGACCTCGCCAGGCCGGTCACCAGGGCCGTGGGGCAGGCGACCAAGGCCACTCGCGCGGCGCAGGACGCCCTGCCCAAGCCCACGGAGCGCCTGCAGCTGTCCCGGCGGCGCGTCGAGGCGATCGAGGACGTCGTCCGGACGGCCTCGATCAAGATGATGCTCTTCCAGCGCGTGGTCACCGAGGTCGAGCGCCGGGTCATCCAGGCGACGCGGGCCGCCGCGGTGGACCGCTCCACCGTGGTCAAGGCGTCGTCCAGCGCCGACCTCCGCAAGCCCAAGGCGCCGCCCCGCCCCGCCGGCATGCCGCCGTCCCAGCGCCCGGGCATGCACGCCCGCAACACCGCCGCGTCGGCGTCGTACTCGGCCGGCACCGCCGCGGCGTACACGGGCGCACAGGGCATCCTCGCCCCCACGGACGCGGCCACGGAGGACCCGCGGACGCTGGAGCTGGCGCGGCGCCGCGCGCAGCAGCAGTACGAGGCGGAGGGGGGCAGGGCCGTGTCGTTCCACCCGGGGACCGCCGGCGGGGATCCGCGCCGCAGCGACAGCCGCGCCTCCCGCCGGTCGGACGCCGAAGCGTGGGGGGCCGACGCCTCGGTGGCCGACGCCGGAAGTTTCTCCTCCGTGACCCACGGCTCCCCGGGCATCGCCTCCGGGAGCAACGTGGGCGGCGGCGGCGGCAGGCGCCCGACGCTCAGCCGTCGCGTGCAGGGCGCCCCCGGCGCGCCTCCGGGCGCATACGCGCCCCCTGGCGCGCCTCCGGGCGCATACGCGCCCCCTGGCGCGCCCCCGGGCGCGTACGGCCCGCCGGGCGCGTACGGCCCCCCGGGCGCCGCTCCTGGGCCGGGCATGATGCCTCCCGGCATGCAGATGCACCCGGGCATGCCTCCCGGGTCCTTCTACCAGGGCCCGCCGCCCGGCTCGTTCCACCCGGGGGCGGCCGGCCCCGGCGGTTCCTTCCACCCCGGCGGCCCGGGCATGGGCGGATCCTTCTACCCGGGCGGGGGGGCCGGCATGGGCGGCTCCTTCTACCCGGGAGGCCAGACCCCGATGAAGCAGGTCGCCCCGGGCTATCAGCCCATCCCTGCCCACTTCCAGGTCGGTTCCGACCCCGAGAACCGCCCCGTGTACCTAGACCCGGGCTCCCGGCAGTGGTTCCGCGTCCCCAAGCTGTCCCGCCCCACGAGCGGGGGCTCCCGGCGGTCCAAGCGCAAGGACAAGCCGCGCCGGTCCCGCAGCGGCATGCCGTCCGGAGGAGGCGGTGGCGACAAGAAGCTGTACGCAGAAGCTGGGGAGAAATCCCTGGTGTTCAAGCTGCGCACCCGCAAGTGATCCCGTTGGTTTTTGGGCTGCGATGGCGGCCGCGACTGCTTGATCTCGTGTTTGCTTTGTGTCTTCGCCGACCCGCGCGAGCGGAAACGAAGAAGAGTCGCATGCCCGCACACCCCTGCGCCGGGCTGTGCGATGCCGCGGCGTCGCCAGCGGGGCGGGAAAGCGCCGCCAGCACAGAGCCAATCACCGCCCGTCGCTGTTCGGCTTTGCGACACGCACAGCACCGGCCGGCCCCGGATGGCGGCGGCCGACGATGCGGGGGATGCCGCAGAAGAACTGAGCAACGTGTTCGAGCGCGGCGAGCGCCTGGAAAAGGGCGAGCAGGAAGGCGCGGGGTGAGACGTGCGGCCGCGGCCGCCAGCCCCTGGAGCCGCGTGACCGCCGCTCTGAGCGCGACATGCGGTCCCTGCACTACCCCGCAGCGTCATTGCGCGGTTCATCGGAAAGGACGGCGTCAGGCTGTGGAGAGGGGTGCAGGACTGCGTCCGAATGCACTACGGCGCCGAGCGGATGAGAGAGGTCCGGAAGAGCGTGAGCTGCCATCGCCCGGGCTCTGGGAATCGCAGCGTTTGGATCTTGGGGTGAGTCGCGCCCGGTCGCGCGCCGGCCACCAGCGCGGCGCCCGCCACCCTGCCGCAGATTTTCCGCCTGGCTTGGAGGGCGTCCGCGCTCTACGCGCGGGGCAAGCTCAAGGCCGATGACGTAGCCCATATCAACGATCCGCTCATGGTGAGCGCAGCGGCCGGTGCGGGCCCAGCCGCGGCGGCGTGGCCGCTCCTCACAGCGCTCGGCCGACCACGCGGCCACCGCGCTTCCCCAGCCCACACGTCCTGCAGGATACGATGGAGAGCCTGTTCAACACAGCGACCGCCGAGTCACGCACGCACGCCACCAACGTCTTCCCGCTGAGCACCAAGATTGCCAGGCTCCACGACGCCCTCCTCGAGGTCCTCCGTCGCTTCATCAGCGAGTCGGTGATGCGACCGGAGCTGGCGCTCAGCCTGACCAAGTGAGGGCGCGGCCCGCCTCGGGACGCCGCCGCGAGACGAGGCCCCAGGACCACACGCCGCTCGCTATCAACCCTCCCCACCCCCGCGCCCCGCTTGCGCCCCGCAGCACCTTCATCGGCGTCGGGAACGAGTCCTTCCTCAACCCGGTCATGAACGACGAGGCCTTCACCGAGCCGAGGGCGCGCCTCGCCGACGCCACGGCCCGCCTCCTGCACCGCTTCAGGCACCCTAACTTCCTCGCGGGCGTCCCGTCCGAGCGCCGGTGCCGCGTCCAGAGCTGCTTCTACCCGCGGACGTACGGCGGGCTCTGCGTGGACCACGGGCTGGAGCGGCACCGGCGCATGCTCGAGCGGCCGACGCTGAGGGACGCGCTCGGCGACGCCAGGCGGGTGTCTGCCTTCGCCCGGTGGGTGCAGGGCGCCCACCCCGACTCGATGCGCCTCTTCGCGCTCTGGCGGTCGTGCCTCGCGTACCGCACCACAACGTCGCCGTCCCTCCGGCTAGTCAAGGCGCGGACCTTGCTGGAGAAGCATCTGGGGCCGGACGCCGACGGGCGCGACGGGATGGCGTCGTCCAGGGCCGGCGAGGGCGCCCCCGTGGGCGGCGGGAAGCGCCTCGCCCGGTTCTCGAGCGCCTCGGCCAGCCTGACGTGGATGCCCGCCGAGGCGGTGGCGGCGGTGAGGAAGCGGGTGGTGGAGGCGAGCGAGTGGGAGCACGCGGGGGAGCATGAGCTCCACGCCGCGGCGGCGAGGTACGCCGTGGGGGAGGACGGCGGATCCGACGCCGGCGCGGCCAAGGGGCAGCCGGTCACGTGCCCCGCCGACCTGCTCCAGCCCATCGAGTCCGAGGCGTTCGACCGCCTGGACGTGCTGTTCCAGCGCGAGTACGTGGACTCCAAGGGCTACGCCGACACCATGGGCGCCATCTCCGCGGCGATCACGACGCCGAGGTCCTCCCGGGGTATCCGGAGGCGGGACCCGAGCGAAGCGTCGGAAGCAGCGTGGGCGGCCTCAGCGTCGTCCGGCGGCGGGCGCCTCGGGTAAGGGGGCGCGCTCGCCGAGGGCGGGGCATGATGTGTGACGGCGGGTGTCGCAGAAAACGGATGGAATCGCGACCCTGGCCGATGCAAGCGCACGGCGCAGGGCCGTCGGCACAGGAATCTCACAGTTCAATCGCATCACAACTCCAGCTCCGCCGACGCTCGCCCTGCTGCCGGCGCCGACGACATTGCAGTCAGCGGTGAGTCACTCCGCGCTGCTGGGTCGGAGCGCGACGGCGTCGCGGGCAGCGAGCGGACAGGGGCTGCCGCGCCGGCCGCCCCGGCCAGGCCACGGCGACTGCTGTCACCGGGAGACGCAGACGCCCTCGCGGCGGCGCCGCGAGCGGCGAGCGCCCTTGCTCGGATGGGGATGACCGTCGAAGCGCTCGCCTCCAGCCGGGCGCGTCGCACGTCGAGCTGCGAGGCCAGCCGCTCCAGGTCGGCCTCGTCGAACCAGACGACCATGCGCAGGGCGCTGGGGCTGCAGTCGCAGAGGTTTTCTGCAAAGCGAGGGCGGACCACGGTGTGCTGGGGGTCGGGCTCGACGATCGCGTCGATCTCCTCGCGCGGCACCCCCTTACTCAGCAGCGCTTTGACCTCCTCCTCGGCCAGCTTCCTCGCATCGTTGCGAGCTTCCGCCGCCTCTGATCTGCACAGCGCCGACTCGCACACCACCGCGGACACGAAGCACATACGGCCCGAAAAGGCGCAGTTGTACCGTGGCTCGCCCCCCGACATCACGATGACCATGCTGGGGTCGACTCCTTCCATGGCGAGGAAGGAGGCCCTGTCGCTGCGCGCCTCCGCAGCGATGATGCGGAGGTCTCGTGCGACGTGCGTGCAGGCCTCCAGGTCCAGCTCCTCCGGGGCGCGGGCCGCGCGGATGACGATCTCGTCGTGGGAGAAGCAGGTCTCCCTCGCCACCTTCTCGTAGTGGCGCATGGCCCGCCGGCCCATGGGAACCCAGTCGGGCACCGCGAAGTTGCACGCCTCGGCGATGTTGAAGCCGTGGCTGAACCCGGAGTGGTACCCGCGGGGGAAGGTGACGATGAACTCGCCGGGCTCCTGCACCGTGTGGAACACGGGGATGCCGCTCGACTGCACGATGGCGGGGCTGAAGACGGTCGTGAGCTTGTGGATGCGGTCGGGCTCCTTGGTGAACTTGTCGGGCAAGTGGGAGCGGACAGTGCGCTCAAATGCGTCCGCTGCCCTCTCCGGGATGCCGTACCACGTCTTTGCCGTGCCGTGGTGCATGTAGTTGATGGAGTACAGGTAGTTGTCCTCCGTGTGCCACGCGAACGAGGCGAAGAGCATCCCGACGTACAGCCAGGGAACGTTGACGCCCCCAACCTGCCCCTTCATGTGCCGGAGGAGGGAGCCCTTGGCCCGGGCGAGGTTCCGGAGGTTCCACCCCGTGACCGTGTAGTACTTGGGGTCAGCAAAGTCGACGGGGACGCGGGCGGGGTCGCCGGCGATGGCCTCGTCCTCGGGCGCGGGCGCGGCGAAGCCCGACCCGTTCACGCGGACGTCCTGGTCGTTCGCGTACTCGACCCTGACATGCGGGTGTGAGGCCTCCACGATGCGCCAGTACGCATCCTCGACCGCCGCGGCCATCCGCAAGCGGCCCGACGGGCTGCCGAGATCTCTCGAGCTGCTCGGCCGGGACCAGTATTCGGGCGGCGACGGCGTCGACGCGCCCGTGTACTGGAGCTCCGGGTAGCCGGCATCGAAGCGCTCGGCCATGGCCTTGAACGCGGGCAGCGTGTACTCCTCGCCGTCCTCGAACTCCTCGGCGTCCTGGAGGTTGTGGACGAGCTGCTCCCTCGTCTCCATCGGGCGCGCCGCCAGGTCCCTGGACAGGCCACACGCCGGCCTCCACCCGACCGGGGGCACGATCTTGGCGATCCCGGACCCCCTACCCCGCGGGGCGATCGATCGGATGTAGGCGATGGGATCCCGGAACTCCTCGAGCGTCGGGGTGAAGACGGGACACTCTGGGCACCGCACGGGCTCCAGTTTCTGCGGCCGCGCGCACGGGGAAGCGCAAGCACACGGACGCGTGGCGCAGGCAGGACCGCCAGGCGCCCGCAGCGAGCCACGGGGCGGGGCGCGTCTCCGGCCCAGGCCCCCTGCCGCGGGGGTGCCACCCCACCCGCCCGAGGAAACGGCGCACGACTGGCGTGGCACCGATCGCCGATGGCACTCGAGAACGGTGACAAGACGTCGGCCGCCACACTTCGCCCCCGCCAATGACGGTCAGCAGAAACGCCCCTCAGGCCTGCCGCCTCAGCAATGGCACGTACAGCGCCCGAAGCCCACGCAACGCTCAGCAACATGGGGGAATCGCATTTCGCGGATGGACGCAAACGCTGCGCAGCCCTCACCTGCTGCACCTGGGACCGCTCCAAAGCGAGCCGAATTCTGCGCTCCTCCTCGGCCGATGATGACGCCGACGCACGCGCGGGCCGCCTGGCACGCTTCGGGCGGCCGCCAGGCGAATCCTCCTCGCGCGGCCGCAGCGCGGGGCGAGCCGGCGGGGCTGACTGCATCGCGATGGGCTGCGTCGTAGGAAGGATTCGAGGCCGAAAAGCCAAAAAGGAACAAGAGCACGTCCATCAAATACCGGGGGCGCGGCGAACGCAAACCGCCGAACCGATCAGGCCGCAGCGCACGCCTCAACCGCATGCACACGCGGATGAGGCCGGAGGGCATGCGGAGCACCCCGCGGGGCAAAAAGCGCTCGGCTTCCCCTCGGTAACGCAACAGGCAACCATCCGGGCATTTGCCCCCGGCTGGCTGGGGGCCGGACCGCGTCCCAAGGCGACGGAGGTGGTCGACGACCGGAAACAATTGGCTGGTGGGGGGAAATCACGCCCTCTCGGCTTGCCAGGGAGCTTGGCTGAGGCCGCAAGCCGCGGGAATGACACATGAGTGCATTTCCGGTCGTTCGCCGACGATGCGCTTTCCTCACCGGGAACCCTCGTCCGGCGGCGAGTTCTTGCCGCGCGCGCGGCGACGGTGTCCGAGGTTGACCCGGGGCGCGAAAGTGGCGGTCGTGCGCAGCTCGCGGGGCGGCAGCACGTCCTCACGGCGCCTGGTTTCTGGCCCGAGCTCCGGTCTGAGGCTCTGCCGGCAAGGTCGGACATGCGAGCGGCACCCTTCTCGCCCTCGCCATCGCGGCAGCGGCCCGCGGCTGGCCGCGCCCACTCGTGCCTGCCGCTGGGTGTTTGGGAGGGTATGAGCGGGAAACGAGCATGTGAGCCGCCCGTCACGGTGCGCGGCAAAGCCCAAGCCGAGCGTCAGGCCGAGCGTGCAGGCGACCCCCCTGCTCCCGCCGGCGGCCTTGGCACCGCGGAGCGGTCGTGTCCGTGGTGGAATACCACCTTTATTCGCCTGACGGGGCACGCGCGGGCACCATGGCCGCCACGGCCGACGCCAGCCGGGACCAGCCACGCGCGCGTTCGATCGAGCATGCTTTCGGGCCGTGGCCTCGCCCCCGCGGTGCCGCATGCTCCCGCGTCCTCACCGTCGCCCTCCCGTGAACCTAGGTTCCCAACCAATCGGTTCCGGAGCGGCCGCGGCGCGGATCCACTTCGTCGCGTCGTCGGGCTCCCTCGTCCTGCCTTGCTCCGGACCCACTGTTGCCCCCGTTTTGCTCCCCGCCTGTGCTGATCCGCAGCTGCAGCTGCCGCGGCGGCATCCGCGGAAGGCGACGAAGGAGGATGGTCCACGGCCGGCTCGAAGTCGCGCGGGCGCGGCGGAAGCCGCGGATCCGCCGGCGCGGCACTCGGCGGAGCCGGAGCAGCATCTGCTGCCGCGTCATCCGCGCGGTCGGGGGCGAAGTTGACCTCGGCAGGAGTGCCGGTCGCCGGCCCGCTCCGACACAGAACTATCCGGCGGCCGTTCCTTCAGGTTGTCGTGCTCTTCGCGTCCGACACAAAGGTTCTCGAGTACGCCGAGAAGGTCAGAAGCCGCTTCACTAGGCACGGGATCGACGTGTTCCTTCACACCAGCCTGTCCGAGGTGGAGCTGGCGCGGGGAGGCCGCGGCCCCCAGTGGATCCGCCCCTCCCACTTGTCGACGGTGATCTCAGCCACCAAGGCCGACTTTCTCGTCGTCGTCGGTGACCGCAACATGCGAAACGAGACGTGCCAGGGCCGCCGGTCGGGCAAGCTGGTCGAGATGGGCATCACCGAGCGCATCACGTCCATCCTCCAGGCCTGGGCCAAGGACGTCGGCATCGACGGCGCCGATGCCAAGGGAGGCGAGGGCCTCGCACCGGGCCAGCTGTCGGACCGGCTTCATGCGTACACTGGGGTGCCCCGCGCCCTCGAGCGCTCGGCGAACCTTGAGCTCGACGCCTCGGCCGCGGCCAAGTGGCGCCAGCCTGCAAGGCGGACAGGGAGCCTGCTCTCGGACCACGACGCAGAGATGGCCAGCCTCGTGACCCAGGTGCAGACCCAGGGCAAGCGGCTGCACCGGGAGCTTTTCGACGCGCTCCCCGCCCTGAAGGAGCTTCCCGTCCTGCCCAAGGTGAGCCGGTCCCTCGCGCAGTGCCGGTGCCCTCGAGTGACCCTGGCCGCGGCAGCCGACCTCCTGTGCTCTGCTTCAAGTCTCCGTCCGCCCGCAGGGAGCCTCGCTCGCCCAGACTCTGTCGTTTCGCATGGGCCTCGGGATCGGCCGACAGGTTGCTGCAACCTTTCGGCCGACCCCCGAGACCCTTCACGAGGCCAGGCCGTCGGGTCACATCCCGTCGAGCCTCCGTGACCGCCTGGTCTCCCTCGCCTCGGAGCTGATGTCCAGGCTGGAGACGGCCATCGCGGAGGTGGCTGCCAACGCTGGAGGCGCCCACTCCCTCTGGGGCGCGTACCGCTCGGTGAGCCACATCGCATGTCCCCCCCTCCCTCCTTGCCCTTCCCAAAAGCCCATGGCGCGTGATGATTTTGCATTCAACCATCTTTCGAGTGTGATCGTCCCCGGATTTCCGGGGCAATGAACTCAACTGCATCGTCTGATGCCACCGGCCCCGGCGGGCCGTCCCGCTCGTACCTGTCTCCCGCGTCGCCTCACCTTTCCTTTTCCACCGCCTTGACCCTCGGCCCGCAGGAGCTCGAACGCGTTGCCGCGGAGCGTGCGGCTTCGGGGGGCGGCAAAGGGCGGGCGAGGGCCAAGCCCGCGGGAGTCCGCAAGGCGCCCGAGCATGCCGTGCCTCCGGTCCGGTCTCCCGCCCCGGCCTCCACGCCGGCAGCGTCGCCTGCCCCGACTTCGGTCGCGGCCCTCGGGCCGGGGCAGTGGCAGTGCCTCGTCTGCACGTTCATCAACGACGAAGTCGCCAGGGCGTGTGCCATGTGCACCACCGAGGCCGCACGGCCGCCGACGGAGCCTGCCGCAGCTGAAGCCGGGGGCTGGCTCGAGGCTGGCAAGCGAGGCAAGGCTGCCCGGCCGGGCGTGGCCGCTCCAGGGCCTGCGGGGGCGAGACGGACGCCGTCGCCGCCTTCCTCCTCGGGAGCGACTGGCGCCACATCGCCATCGGCGTCGACCAAGGCTGCCAGGACTCCGGCGTCACCGACTGCCCTGTCCAAGTCGCAGGTCGCGGCTCTGGCCGGACGGAGTGGCAGAGGCGGCCGGACCGCCGCTTCAGCCCCCTTGAACCCGCTGCCGCAGCGCGAGGCGCAAGAGCGAGCCTTGCGAGACAAGCGGTCGTCGTCCGGCCAGGCTGCGTACCGAGCGGCCAACTCCGCGACTCCCAGCCAAGGCGGCGGCGCCGCTCGCCCGAGCGCACCTCAGGCGGGGCCTGCGCCTCTGGCTGGCGCCCCGGCCGCGGCACGCGGGCACGGAGCCCCTCCGGGCCAGCATGCCTACGGCCCCGGCCAGGTCTTCCCTGGCGGTGCGCCCGCCCCCGTCGGCCCCGTGCCGGCCGCAGGCTTCATGTACCATCCCGGTGCGGTGCGTGGGGCGGCGCAGCCCATGGCGGCCGCGTGGGGCGCACCCTTTGCGTCCCACCACCCGATCCCCATGGGCGGCCCGCCCGCGATCCCTCCTCACCTCGGCGGCACGCAGCACCCGCCCCAGCCGGCATGGGGGCCACCGCCTCCGCAGGGCCTGGCTCCGGGGTGGGGCGCGCTTTCGTCCGGGGTGGCGCCCGCAGCAGCTCCTGCTGCTAGCGTGCCGATGACGCCGCTTGCGGTGCTAGGGGACGACAGCCCGGCCGGGCCCGCTGGGCTCTCGCTCGGAAGCTCTGGACTGCCGCACCAGGACCCTGCGCTGCCGCATTCGGAGGCGCTGGCAGGCCACGGGCTTCTTGGGAGTGCGGTCGGCCCGTCCGCGTCGCTGCCCGCCGGCGGCGGGTTTGGGGGCCTTGGTGCGCTCGGCGCGCCGAGGACTGCACCGCCGCAAGCTTCGGCGTCCCTAGGCCTCGGGGGCATTGGCGCAGTGGGGGGGGCGGGGCCGGCCGACGCCCTCGGCTTCGCCGGCCTGCTGTCGCTCGGCGGGCACGGAGCGAGCGGCGGCGCCTCCACGGCTCCGCCGTCCGACGTCGGCATGCTTGGCATCGTTGGCCCTCCGCCCTTGGCGGTGCTGGCGCCCAGCACGGACTCCGGCCTGGGAAGTCTCGGGGGCGGCCTCGAAGGCCTCTCCCTCGGCCTTGGGGGCGGGGCAGGAGGTGGCATTTCTGCCGGACCTCCCGGCTTGGGTGTCGATGGAAGCGGCGGGGGCTTTGCTTCCCTGCTCGGAGGGGGCGGCGAGCCGGCGGGAAGCTCTGGTGCGGACGAGCCATTGCCCCGATTTGGCGGCCTTGGCTGAAACGCCTGGATGCATACGGGTCATCGTGTCGTTGCGGCGACGAATTGGGGCGGCTGAGCTCATGTGCCCGTAGGGGCGAATGAGAGGGAATGCCGCGCCGGCCATAACCATGGCCGGTGGTGTTGAGGTACCATCTGGAGTGTTGTTTGGAGCGAGCACGGCGGCTGGCGGTAGCGGCAGGGCGGGGTAGTGCGGGCGGACGCTCTGGCATGAGAGAGGGACACGAGGCAGCACTGCTTTGCAGCGCCGCAGCCTGTCCCCCGCTCTGCTTGTCTGTCTCGGCTTTCCCCGCACCTGCCGCTTGCCTGTGCGTCTGCGCTTCCTTGCTCCTGGGCCTCTTGAGCGCAGGTGTGCAGCGGCACACTGCGCTGGATGGATGTTGAATGTCTCGGTTCGTTGCTGGACTCTCCGTGCGCGCAAGCGTGGAAGGGGGATGGAAGCACTACCTGCGCCGAACTCCGGCGAGGGTGGTGCTCCTTGGCCTCCCTTTCGCTGCCGCAAGGTTGGCTATCGGCGCGTGAGATGATGGTTGGCGTGGCGCGCGCGCAGAACAGTCGAGCCGAGCAATTTGAGCCCATGGCACGCACACACGAGCAAGCTACCTGAGCTGCGCCCGGCAAACTGCGAGCAGCTTTCCCCCAAAGCCGCGGGCCGACATGAGCGACGAAAGAGCCGCGGGAAGCGGTCGGCCCGGGAACCTTGCCTCAGCGACGGCGAGCGTCACGCGCTGCAGCTGCATCATCGACGAAACGCCGTGAGGACTGAGCACCCCCTCCACAATGTCCGAGACTTCGCTGGGGGCGAGGAGCTCGCCGTCCGCGGGCGGAGTCTCGGCCACGCAAAGCCCGGGCACCGACGCGAAAACCGCTGCCACACGCGCCGGTGAGGCCTGCTGCGTTCCGCCGTACGTGAGGGCAGAAAGCACCTCCTCCACCTCGGACCACGCGATCGTGGCCAGCGGCGGCTGCGACCCGAACGTGTCTGACGGCCCGGCCAGCCTCCTGGGATTCCCGGCAGCACTGGAACGCGGGGATGGCGGCGGTGCCACGGCGGACGGCACCGAGCTCCGCGGGCGGGGCATTGGTGCCCCGGCGGCTTGGCAAAGCGGCCTTGCCTCGGCGCGGGGGGAGGTTGCCGCCGCCACCGTTTCGGCGGGCGAGTCGCGATCAGAGTCGCTAAGAATCGTGCGGGTCCTTGGCCTCCAGCCGGGCTGGCGAGCCTCTTTGGCGTCCATGTCCATGTCAAGGACGAGGGCCTGGAGCTCGACCAAGATGCTCACGAAGGCTCGCGGCTCCGTCTCCGCTGCTTGCGCCAGGCGTGCAAGGCATGCATCCAGAGTGGGCTGCGGCTCCCCGTGAGACGCTTGGCCGCCCACGAGCACCGACTCGTGGACCGGTGCAGGGTCAACCGCCGCCGTAGCATCCACACGTGCGCTTGATTGGCCGGCACTGGCGGCCCGAGGTGTCATGGTTGCCGCCGAGGCATGCGCGGCTGCGCTGTCTGCGGAGCGGGCCCGGGCCACACGGGGCGGTCCGGCCACAGGATCGGCCAGGACCTCGTCGGAAGACCCGTCCGCGTGCGGTGAGGCGTGCCCTGTCGCTCCGGCTGTGCCGAAATCCCTCATTTCGTGCCTCGTCCTTGCCTCGGCGCTAAGTCCTTGCCCGGGCCAATCCCGCGGCAGTGATGACCCCCCCTGCGCGTGGCTCGACCCAAAAGGTGCGCTGGCTGCGGGCTTGAGCTCCGCGCGGTGAGCACCGGGGCGAGCAACCCGGACCGGTGACGGAGGAGGCCCAGTCGCTTGCGCCGCATCAGCCCACGCAGGCCCGGCCCATTCTTCCGGGTCGGCCCAGCAGGAGTCATCGTCGCGCACACGCGCGTCACGGCTATCGCCGACGCTGAGCGGCATGTCGTCGCCCTCCACGCACTTGCGGCTTTCGGACCTTGCAGACGACGACGAGCTCACGCTCTCGCGGCGCACGCCGTCTGCGGCAATCTCCTCATCGATTCCGAGCCACCGAACGCTGGACGGCCTGCCTTGCGAGCGACCGGAGCTTCCCCGAAGCGCGGACCGCGGGGAGGCCCCCCCTTCGTCGGCGCAGCCCGCCCACGCGAGGCACGGGTCCCTTGTCTCGCGCGCCGACCGGACTGGCGTGGGGCGTGCCTGTTCCCTCGGTGTGGGCGGTGCCGCTCGCTGGTGGGCAGAGGCAAGCCCCGACGCCACAGCCATCTTGGCGTTGTTGGCCATCCAGGACCGGGTCCTCGGCAGCGGCGGCGGGGCCGCCCGCTCGGGCTTGTGACCGACGCTGTCCAAGTCACGATCCGCGCGAAACGAGCTTTTGCGGGCGAAGAGGCCCGGGGGGAGCCGGGAGCGACCGGCACCGCGCGATGTCAGACGCCGCCGCGACGGAGTCCTCGCGGGCGATGAGTTTCGACCCGCCAGCGGCGCTGGCGCTTGGCTTCGCCCAGCATGCTGGTCCCGCGCGCTCTGAACCGTCCCAGCACGATGCTGGGACGAACCGACGGGGGCCTGCGCGCCAGGCCCGGACCGCGCGGCGGAAGCTGCACCGGGCCTTGCGGCCGCGAATGGCTGCATGGACGGCCCGATTCTCCGGTGCACGCCCTGCTTAGACGACGGGGCGATGTGCCCTCGAACGCTGATGGGGGCTCGGCGCAGGAAAGCTTCGAACGGCCCCGAGTGAAGAATCTGTCCCGGTGGGTGGCGGTCGCTCTGGGCCGCATGCTCTACCGCACCAGCGTCGGCGGCGCGCCCACTGCGCCGCCGAATGGAGCTGAACGAGCCGGCCGGCCCGTTTGTACGGGTCCGGCCCGGGCGCAAGCGACCGCGCGCCGTCGAGGGGTCCTGCTTCCGGGTGCTGACCCTCAACGCGCTCGCGATCCGTCGTGCGACCGCCGCTAACTTCCCTGTGGTCCCTGCCAAGAGCTTGCACACCCCCAGCAGGCTGTCCAGGCTCGAGCATGAGGTCCTCGCGGCCGGCGCCGCGTTTGTAGCCCTCCAGGACATCGATAGCTACGAGAGCGTCTGGTCTCCCGCGCTGAAGAGGATGGGGTACGACGTGGCCGTTGCCAGGCGTGACGATGATGCGGCCATCTGGTGAGAGAGGGAAGGCTGGCCCCAAAAGCGCGCGCGGGGCTGGCGAGCAGCCTTGACGGCCGGTTGCCGTCTTTCCGCCGCAGCTGCGCCGTGGCCGTGCGACGCTCGGACTTCCGGATCGTGCGAACGGAGCGCTTACACATGGACGCAGCAGCAGGTTCGATGCTGTCGGCAGGGGATCGCCTCAGGGCTCGCTCGGGCGAGGTGGCGTGCGCGGTCACGGTACTCCCAACGGGAAAGACCTCCGCGCCTGGGCCGCTGCACGTTGTCGCGGCCGAGCTATCACGAAGCGTTCCCCCTCATGGATCTCGCGTCCGCTTGTGGCAGGCGATGCGGCTGAGCCGGGCAGTCGAGGCGTTTGCGTCGGTGATGCCTGGACCCGTGATTCTTGGCATCTCGGCCTCCAGCACACCTCGTGCGGCTCCGTATCACGTGCTTCGGACGGGCCTTGAGCCGCGCGGCCCGCAGCCGCCGGCGGCACCCCTCCGGCCCGCAGCGGTGCCGCTGGGCTGTTCGTCGGCACGGGTTGCTTGGCTCCCGCTCGCCCGGCCCGAGCAAGGCGACGCCCCCGTGACGCGGTACAGAGTGCAGGCAATGGTGGTGGCGCCGCAGCATCATGCCGTCGTGCAGTCGACAACGGACCGAGGCGCAAACCCGGCGGATTGCGGAGGTGCTCGCGCTGCCGGCGCCTCGGCGCTCTCTGTCCCGTCGTTCGCCTCCGCTGACGTCCCGGCGGACACGAAGGAGCCGGGAGGCGGAGCCCTCCCCGCATCAGTCACTGTTCCCGAGCGCGCGGCAGCCGCAGCCGGTCGCCTCGCTGGCCCTGGCCGGACGGCCGGCGTGGGCCCCGCCGGGCCCGAGGCCTCGCTGGAAGTCGCGGCGGCGCGCTCAGGGGTGGGCTCGGCGGTGCTGGTGGACGCCGGCGACGGCGCCCGCCCGACTCACGCCGGCGGGGAGATCGTCGGGGGCATGGGCGGCGCCCGCTCCTTCCTGGACGTTGCTTTCGTCGCGGCAGAGCCGGAGGGGGGCGTCGGTGTGCCCGCTGGGCTCCCGGGCTGGCTCAGCGAGGAGGTGTCAGCGCCGCTGGCGCTCGGGCGGCGAGGCCCTGGGGCGATCGCCGGGGACGAGGGGGCACCGGCTCCCCCCGCGGGGCGGGGCGGGGGCGCCGGGCCCGATGGCACGGTCAGCGTCGTGGTCACTGGCCTCGCGTCGGGCGGGCTCTACCAGTTCAGGGTGATAGGCGTGTCGGCGCTCGGGGACAGCCGCCCGTCGGAGCCCAGCCTCCTCGTCCGCACCCCGCTGGACCTGACCGAGGCGGCGGGGCAGTCGCTGCTCTCGGCTCACCTCGCCGAGAGGGGCCTGGGGGGCGAGAGCGTCACGGCGTCGGAGCTACGCGCGCTCGGGGCAATCGGCGCGGCGGACGCGAGGGCACTGCAGGCGGACGCTGCTGCCGCCGGCGGCGGGAAGCGGGAGGCGAGGCTGGCCGTGCCGGCCGCGCAGGACGGAGCCGCCGAAGCCTCTGCGGCCGTAGCCGGGCTGGATGGGGGCGATGGTGAGGCCGCGGGCGCGTCAAGGGGGCGGGTGGGGCCGGGGGGCACGGTGCCGCGCGGATCCCGGAGCGCGGAGGGCACGGGCGGGGTCATGGCTCGACCTCGCGCAGAGGACACCGGGAAGGCCTCAGGGGGCGACACGCCGGAGGTGCCGCCCGGTGGAAGGGGGCAGTGGGGCGAGGGCCCTGCGGTGAGGACGAGGCGGCTGGCCGCCGAGGCCAAGGAGGCGAGGGCCGAGGCCAAGGAGGCGCAGCGGCGGGCGGTGGCGAGGCGGGCGGCGCTGCGGGAGGCGCTGCCGGGTGCCAACGGGGCGGCGGCCTCGGCCTTTGGTGACGCGGGGGCCAGGGCATCGGCGGTGCGGGTCCGTTCGATGAGAATCGGCCGCACCGGGCGCGACGGCGACGACGGGGAGGGTCCGGGCGGCGCCGTCAGCGTCGGCTCTTCGGGCCTTGGGTCGGATGACGAGGGCGGCGGCGGCGACAGCCGGGAAGGCGGCAGCGTCGACGGCGCGGCGCCAACGCCCCGCGGGGCAGAGGACCCCGTCGCGGACCGGGTTGACGTCCGTGCCAGGGCCGCGGCAGAACGGGACGCCGTCAGCAGGGGCGCATCGTCGCTGCTGAGGGCGATGCCTCCAACGGCCGTCGGGTGGGCGGGGGAGGCTTACGTCATGGGACCGGGCGGGGGCAGCACGGAGATGGAGCTGAGGCAGCAAGCGCGCGTGGCGCCGGCGGTGGTGACGGCGGAGCGTGGGCGGGAGGAGTACGCGGGCCCGAGGCTCGGGGACGACCTGCGGAGCATCGGGGTCACGGAGGACACAGCGGCTGCGGCGCTGGCCGCGTCCTCGGCAGAGGAAGCACGAGGCACGGCGGTCGGGGAGGTCACGCCTGGGGCCGCCGAGAAGTGGAGCGACGACGGGAGGCTGCCGAGGGCGGCTCGGCCTATCCCGGCCCCTGCCGAGTGGACGCCGCAGCCTTCGCCTGGTGCGGGCGGCAGGGCAGGCATGCTACGGCCCGCCGACCCGACGGCCGGCGCTGCGCCGCGGACCGGTGGCGTGGGGCACACGATCCTGGCCGACCTGCCGAGCGACGCCTCGCCTCGGGAGGAGGGCGGTGCCGATGCGCACGCCATGCCGGGGACCGACGGGGTCGGAGCGGGCTTGTCAGCCGGCGCCGCGGGGACGCCCGGGCAGAGCCGCTCTCGCGCAGAGGCGGGGGGCCGTTTGCCCGACCGGCTCTGGGCCCGTGGCATCGATCCGACGTGCGAGGCGTTCCAGCGGTCACGCCCCACGGGCGAGCCGGTGCACCGCATGGGCCTGGCGAGCGCCTTCGAGTGCTACAGGTATTTGCTACCGCCTGAGGACCCCGACTCCCTGGCGCCGGCGTGGGGCGGCGGTGGCGGTGACGGCGGCTGGGACGGGCACGGCACCGACGGCAGTGACGGTGGCGGTCGTGGTGACGGCGGCGACGACGATGCCTGGTCCTTCGAGCCCGACCCGCCGTCGACACACCGGGCAGTGGACGGCAGCGAGGGGAGGGCAGCGGGGGGAAGCGAGGGGTCGCGGGCGGGCTCCCCGGTCCCCGACCCGCCGATGCCGGCCGAGGAAGCCGGGCGGCGTCCCACCGCGTCGTCGGGTCTCCCCCACGGCGTGACGCAGGCGGCGCGCATGGCGCCGGCGGAGCACCGGAGGCAGACGCACCGCGACGCCCGGCTAGCGGCGTTCATCCACTCTGACGCGACGTGGGAGCCGCAGCTGGGCCGGGGCGAGCCGGCGATGACGGTGCTCTGCCCGCTGGGCACGCCCGGGGGCGACGGGATCGACGACCGCAGCTGCGTCCCGGCCGAGGGCTTCGGGGCGACGGCCGCCGGCAGGATGGCCGCCGCTGACAGGCGGCGAGACCGCGGCGACGGCGCGAGCGACGGCTCGGGGGAGGGGAAGGGTGGCAGCGACAGCGAGGACGATGAAACCGACGACGTGCCGGTGACAGTGGCGTGCGTCGATTTCCTCTTCTACTCCAAGGCCGGCCTGCTGCTCGAGGGCCTGGGCCGGCTGCCCAGCGCGCTGCTGCCGGACGAGGTGCCCGACCCCATGTCGACGCTGGAGGCCGACGACGCGGATGTGATGCCGAACTCAGGGCGGGGGTCGAACCACGTGGGTCTCGTCGCCGAGTTCTCCGTCATCGCGGGCGTGGCGCCGCTGGGGCTGCACGCGGGGTACCGGGACTGACGGGATCGGGGGGCGGAGGGCTCGCTAGAGCGTGGTGTGCGCCCGCCTGTGTCGCGTCGCGGACTGGCATCGCGATCGCACCTGAGTCTCGTGTTTGGTGCCGCGCAGCCATAGCATGCCGCAAAAGAATCGGGCAGTCAACAATGGCGGGTGGTACCCCATGCGTGACCGGTCACCGCGTGAGACGAGCGTTCGGGTCCGAGGCCGGGCCGCCGAACCCGCCGCCGAGCATGCGCCCGTCGCTCGGTGCGGACCCCGTCGACTCGTCCGTCGTCGTCTCTTCGCGCCCGTCGGCGTAGCGCACCGTCTGGACCGTCCTTGTGACGCGCCTGCCGTCGCGGATGACCGTCTCGGACCGGGTGGACCGGCCCACCACTCCGTCGCCGCCGCCAAGGCCGCCGAAGGACATCGACGACGACGAAGACGACGAGAATGCGCCGCCGGGTGCCACTCCGCCGTCCATGTGGGCCATGACCGAGTCCATGGCACGGAACATATCTGCGAACGGGTCGCCGCTGTGGTGGCCGTGGCCGCGCGGGATGCCCGTCGCTGCACCCCCCATGAAGCCGCCGCCGAACGGGTCGGCGCCGAATCCCGGCGGGAACGGGTCAATGGGACTGCTCCTGGGGCCAGCCCGACCGAAGAAGTCCCGGAACAGGGCGTCGGCCTGCGCAAAGGAGAACTCGTGTCCTCCGCTGTCGTGTCCTCCGCCGTCGGCGCCGAAGCGATCATACCGGGCGCGCTTCGTCCCATCACGAAGGGTGTCGTATGCCTCCGTGATAGCCTTGAACTTGCGCTCGCACTTTTCCTTCATGCTTGCGTCATTCTTATCCTGCGGCGGTCACGTGGCACCGAGCAGAAACAGCACAGAAGCGGCTCAAAACCACGCCATTTCGGGCTGGTGTACTGTCAGTAGTAATATGCAGGCGGTGTGGTGGCAGCGTGGGCCTATCATGGGCAGGAGCCGCACCCGGGCGGGGCTTCACTCGGTCAGTGTTCGACAAGGTTCGCGCGTCCAAAAATCGCCACAGCCGCCTCACCGGGTGCCACTTGCGAGCAAGGCGGACGTATGCACGCTTAATGTCCGTCGCCGAGGCCGAGCGGCTGACTTTGAGGATGTCATAGAAGTCGGGAGCGTCGTCGCGCCTTGCCCGCCCAGACGTTGAGGCCATGCAGCTAAATTTTGCGACTCGACTTCACCCACGGACTCTGTGGTGCGTTCGCCGTGCCCTGGCCGCGCACCGGGTCCGAAAGCTGGCAAGAGTGGGCGCAGTCAGGAACTGGAGTGTACCGTTTCCGGGGCCTGCTGTTGCCGCGAGCCCACGCGGCACTGCCACCGCCCTGCAGCCCAGCCCACACAGCAGGGGATCGGAGGCACGCTCGCTCGCTGCTGCTTTGGGAGCACCGAAATCAATCCCTGACTCATCCGGCGCCGGTCCTCGACCGGGGGATTCGCAGTCCCATATCGGTGCCCGCGGCCTTCAGGAAAGGGGCGCGCGATGCCCTTTCGCACGCGAGCCTCGCTGTAACAAATATGTGCTTCATCATCGCGGGCGGCGAGCAGATGGCCAGGCACCCATCGCGCGCTGTGAACGGGACACCAGTACCTGCAGCACCGCGCGCAATGCTCGCCACACACTGCGTGGAGGAAGGGCGGGGCGGCCGTCGGCCGTCGCGGTCCTCAAGCCGGCTCTGGGCCGCCGCGACCGGTCCACTCGACGCCGCCCTGCGGACCGCCCCCCCCGCCGCACCCCCGCATGGCAGGGGCGGATCGTGGGAGCTGCTGGTTCTCGCGCCGCGACGGGGAGCCGCGTACCCTGTGCGTGCTCATTCACGGGGCCGGGGGGTCGGAGAAGGACTTTGCGGCCGCCGGCCGCTCGCTGGCACGGCATCTGCCCCGCGTTTATGCGTTCGACATGCTCGGGCACGGCTGCCGGGAGGCCTGTGCAGACCTGGGCCACGAGCGCTTGGTCGAGGACGGACTCAAGGCCACGCTGGAAGCGGCAAGGCTGAGCGGTGCCAGCACGGTCGTCCTGGTCGGGCATTCGCTTGGGGCGTGCATCGCGGCGCGTATCGCTGAGCGGATCGCCGGCGACGAGGCCTCTGGGGTCGGCGTTGCGGGCCTCGTGGCAGCGGAAATGGTGGAGCGCGCCTCGCGCGACGGCCTCGAAGGCATGAGGAGGGCTCTGGCGGCGCGACCAAAAGGGTTTGACGACTTGAGGGAAGCGACAGCGTGGGCGCTGAGGGTCGGGATGTTCCGCTCCGAGGCCGGCGCTCGAGAGGCGCTCGCCGGGATGCTGCGCCCCGCCGACGCGGGCAGGCTTGCGTGGACGGTGGACCTTGCAGCCACGGAGGACCTGTGGTCAGGATGGCTCGAAGGCCACACGGCGAGGTTCTTGTCGCTGCGGGCGCCGCGCTTGCTGCTCCTGTCGGCGACGGACAACTCAGACCCGGCGCTGCTGACCGCGCAGATGCAGGGCAGGTTCGCTGTCCGCACGCTGCCCTACGCGGGGCACTTTTTGCACGTGGACGCGCCCCGGCCGTTTGCGCAGTGCGTGGTTGAGTTTCTCGCGCGGGCCGGCGTCATCGAGGCCGCCGCCGCCGCGGGGTGCGCGTGGGACGGCGGGCCATGCGCCGAATAGAGGGCGCTCGCGTTGCTGGACGGCGGGCGCGGCCGTCACACACATGGGGGCGGGTCGGCGCAGCGGTGCTAGGCGGGTGGGGCTACGCTCCTAGGTCGCCGGCGGCGCAAGGCTCCTCACGCAAGCTCGTCCTCGAGATCGCCCGCGCCCGACACGACCTCCTTGGCCCTGAGCAGGATCTTGGTGCGCCACGGGGTGAGCTTCTTGATGCTGTCGAAGGCAAACACAGCCTCGGCAAAGTCGTCGGGCCTGCGGGGAGGGGCGGGCGCGGCGAGCGGGTGAGCGGCAGAAGGCGGGGGCAAGCGCGGCGGGCATCGGTGTGTCGGCCCGCACGGCAGGCGCTGCCGGTGGCCGCTCCTCCCCCGTCCCGCGACACCGGCGCCGCGGCACGCCCGCGCTGTGCCCCCTGCGGTGCTTACTTGCGTTCCTCCAGCGTCTGGATGAGGGCGCGGAAGAGCTTCCCCTCCCTGGAGTCCTCGAACGTGTAGTCCATGCCGCACCAGCGCTCGAAGCACTCGTTGGCGTGCACGCTGTCGTCCTTGGCCAGGACGCAGATCCCCGCGTCCAGGAAGTGGTCGCGCGCGCTCAGGCGGGTCAGCTCCTTCGCCAGGCGCACCTTGGCGGCCTGCGCGGTCGGGGGACAGAGCAGAGGGCAGGGGGCGGGGGCTTGAGGGGATGCTCGACCGGGGCCGACCAAGGGCTCGGCCGCCGGCGCGCGGCGCGGGCGCACGCACGCCCTGGCACGGGCCGGCTCACCTCGACAAAGAGGGGGATGGCGGCGTCGTACTCCATGCGGCTCGCGAGCTCGGCGGCAACGAACAGGTTGCACTTGAGGGCGTCAGTCGCCGAGCCTGCGCTGGTGTACATGTCCGCTGCACGGCGGTAGTGGTCCAGCGCGGCGTCCATGTCGTCGTCCCTGAGGACGTCGCCGATCTCCTTGTGCATCTTGGCAACCTCGCTCAGCTTGCCGGCCTCCACCATCCGGGGGATCACCGACGCCTCCATCATCGCCGCCGCGCGCTTGGCGTCGTGGTGAGTCATGCACATGGATGCCTCGCGGAGGCAGTCCACCTCCTCGGCCGTCTCGCGAAGCTTCGCGAAAAGCTCAGCCGCCGAGTTGTAAGCCTTGGTCGCGTCCTCCCCTGCGAGGCGTCAGACGGCTCGCTCTTGCGCAATGTGGTACCACACCCCATGATCAGCAGGCCGATGCGGCCGCAAGCCCGTCGCTCCGGGCCCGGCGACGCTGGCGCCACTGCTCACATTTCATGGAAGCCTTGAAAAAGTTGCCCGCGCTGCGGTAGTGGCCGCCCGCCTTCTCCCACTTCTCCGCGCTGCTGAACATGGTCCACTTGGCAAGCTCCTTGGCGGCCTGCGAGGATCGGGAAGCGCCGCGCTCACTAGGGAAACTTGCCAGTGGCGGGCGGCGAGCCAACCCCGGTGCACCATCCCCCGGCCGCGGCGCACCATGTCCATCTGCTCCCTGGCCTGGATGAGGAGCGGGCCTCCAGACGAGCCGCTCGCGGACGCCATCGTTGCCTGTTTGGGGGCGGTGTGCCCGGGCGACGGGAACTGTCGGGAGTGCCGGCGAGAAAAACGACCGTGTGGGGGGGGTGCCTCGGCTCGAGCTCGGCGCTCAACCAGTGGAGGCAAATGGAGTGCCCGGGGCGTGGGTGTTTGGTCGCAGTTACCGTGCTGCTTTGCGCGTTCACTGGGGCTTCTTGACGAGGGTCGGCAGCGACACTCGCACCCGCTGCGCTCTTGCCGGTGAGGCCATCGCGGTGCCCGATAGCGGCCGCGAGTCGTCGCTGGCCGCCTCGGCCGCCTCGCTTGGAGAGACCGGCCCCTCATCGGTCTGCGCGCCGCTTCCCGCCGGGCTCTCGCTGTCCGCACGCGCAATACCCTCCCCGGAGGAGACTGAGCTCACGGCGAAGGAAGCGGCGGACCCCGGCCCCGAAGAGCCGTGCACGGACGACGACCCCTCCCCCGCGGGCCGCCTGCGCCCGGAGGAGCCGTCAGAGCTGCGGCCCGCCCCGCGAAGGACCCGCTCGTCGTCGCTCGTCCCCGTGAGCCCTGGGCGGGGCTGCCCCTCGATCAGCGCGCGCCACGCCGCGCCGTCCCCGGACACCGCCCTCCCTCTGGGGGAGACCATGGCATCTGCTGACGTTGTCACGGTCAGGCCCCGCGGTATGCCCGCCCTCGTCCGTCCTTCCACTGCCGGCGACGACAGGCCCGCGCCCTTGCCCCCGGCCCCGCCCTCTCTCACCGCGGTGACGTCGACGGTCATCGCCTCCCCCAGCCCGTGCCCCGGGCGCACCGCCGTGAAGCCGGAGCGCGAGGCCAGCCCCCGGGCGGCGCGCTCGGGCGGTCCCGCGCCGGGCCCTTGCAGCCCCACCTCCTTGGGCACCCCGTCCGACCCCATGCTCTGCGATGCCGCCCTCGCCGGGCCGACGGCGCGAGGCGGGGCGCCGCGGCTGCTGTGAGACCCCGACCGCCCCCAGCTGAGCCGCTGCGGCCCAGCACTGCTCGGTGTGCTTGACCCGCCCGCCGCGACGGGGGAGCCCATGTTGGCCGCCGCACCGCCGAGCGTCGGCGCCGCGCTCCGAGGGGACTCTTCCGCGATGGCAGGGAGGGCGGGGGGTGACGCCGAGCCGCCGCCGGGCCCCTGAGAGCCGCCTGAGGACCGCCTCGCTCCCAGGGGCGGCGAGGTCGGAACGCCGCCCGTGGCGCCGTCCTCATCGGCGGACGACGACGCCCCTAGGCCCCTGGCCGCCGGTCGGCTGCCAGGCGACGACAACGGGCTCCAGTTTCCGGCGGCGGACGGCCTTGCGCGGCCCGCGCCAGCGTCGCCACTGGTGCCGCCCGTGCTCGCCGAGGGCCACTGGCCCGGTGCGGGCCCGGGCGCGGCATCGACAGAGCGGTGCGCCGGGACGTCGCTCGCCTCGTTGTACGCAGCCACGGATCCCTCGGAGGACGACGCCTCCGGGCCGTCGCCCGCCTCGCCCGACGTCGTGGTTCCAGACGAGTCGCTGTGCTCCCACCCCGGGTCCCCCCCGACCTGCACCACCTCCTCGGCCACCGGCGCGGCCGGAGACACCCCCCTGACCCCGAACTGCCCCCCCGAGTCCACCCGGATGACACCGAGGCCCTCGAGCATGCCGTCCACGCCCGAGAACGCGCCGGCCCCGCCGCCCTCGCCCGGCCTGCCCAGGAACGCCTTCGCCGCCCTCGCCGCCGCCCTGGGGCTGTGCGGGCCGGCGTGCGATTGGTACGAGCTCGTTGTGGACCCCGAGGCGTCGCTGCTTCCCTCGTCGCTGGCCGGGATGCCGCGGAGCTCGATGATGCGCCGGCTCGACGTCGGCGTGGGCGGCCTCGCGCCGGACTCCGCGCCGAACGGGCCGGACGGTTCGCCAAAGGCGGCGACGGGAGTGCCCGACCCGTCCGGCGCCTGCGTCGCCAAGGCTGGCTCCGTGAGGCTGCGCCGCTCGAGCCGCTTGGTCCATGTCACCGTGACGCCGGGCCCAGCCGCGGGTCCATCTCGGTCCTGGCCCCTGGAGCGGGACGGCCTGCGGCCCACGGGCGACCGCTGCCGCTCCAGCGCCACGCCGGCGAGCATGCGCCCCGAGGTCCGGGGGGAGGTGTTGGCGGCCGGGGCGCGCGGGGCACCGGACGGGGGCTTGGGGGGCGACAGGGAGGTGAGCTCAGTGCGCGGGGACATGGCGGGGACGTGCGACCCTGCAGCGGGGCGGCTGCCGCTGCCGCTGCTGTCGCCGCTGTGCGCCCGGGCCGAGGGCGGGAAGCGCGCAGGCTCGGCGAGGGACGGGTCGGTCCGCTGCGGCTCGCCGCCGCGCTGCCTTCGGGACCTTCTGGGCGGCAGGACGGGGCGCTCCCTCAGCTCCCTGGGGGCGGGGTTGACGTGCTCGACGCCGCAGAGCACGAAGACACGGTCCTCCCGGTGCACGCGGAGGTCCGGCCTCGGGTTGGTCACCACGTAAGGGGCGGGGGCGCCCAGCGCGGCGCCGGAGCGGAACAGCGCGAGGGGGAGCATGCGGTGTTCGACGACGAGGAAGTGGAAGAGGCTGTGGCAGCGGCGCCCGTGGAAGGCCTCCGGGACGGCGAGCTGGCGCACGAAGTCGTGCTGCTTGAACTGCCACTTGTTCACCCGCAGGGAGGGCTCGGCGCCGGGCGTCGCGCCGGTACGGGCGCGTGCGGAGCGCGTCGCTGATGACGGCGCGTCCGAGTGTGGCGACGGGGTCCGGGGCGGCGCGGCAATGCCCAACGTCGGGCGAGCCGGCAGGGCCTTGGCTGACGGCGGCGCCGCCCTCGGCGACGACGTCCCCGACTGCACGCGCAGCGGGCTGAGGCCGGCGGGCGAGTCGTGCCGCTGGGACGAGGCGGGGCGCCGGCCGCCCGGCTGCAGCGACCTCAGGTGCTGCTCCGAGATGCGGCCGGGCGGCGTGACGCCCAGCCGCGCGCTCGCCGGGCTCGGTGCCCCATGCCCGTCCTCGTCCCGGAGCTGCTCGCCGTAGCCCTCACGGCCGTGGCTGCCGTCCTCGGTCCCTTCGTCGCTGCCGGACTCGTCCTCCCAGTGCGCCCCCCCCCGCCTGATGTCGTCCATGATGAGCGGCGACGCCGCCGTGCGGACCACCACGGCCATGCCGGCGGCGTGCCTGGGGTCGCTGATGCCGCCGCGGGACTCGGACACCCCCGGCGCCGACGCCCCGTACAGCAGCTGCGTGACCAGGCGCAGGAGCAGCGGGTTGAACAGCAGTCCAGTGGCCAGCGAGTCGAGCATCGCGCCGAGGAACACGCGCCCGGAGGCGAACAGCGGCTTGAGCCGGGCCGCATCCGACTCGTCCACGCCACCGTCGTCGCCACGCGCCGTCGCCGCCTTGTCCGGGTTCCCCATCCCCGCCTCCTCAAGCGCCGTGTGGATCTCGCCCCGGATCTCCTGCGCGGCGGCGCGGCCGTCGACATCCCCCGCGGGGAGCTGCAGCTCCGAAGCCTTGGCCCGCAGCATCGCTGCCCGCACGTTCCGCCTGCGGGTCGCCACCACGGGGTGCTGCAGCGTGGAGGACAGGAAGCGGATGGAGGCGTCGTCGGCCAGCTCGATCATCACGCGAGGCGACGCCCCCACCAGCGCCTGCGCCGACCCGGCCGGCCGGGCGACGTACTCCACCCGGGCCGCCCCGGACGACCGCCTCCTGCCGTGCTGCCCGGGGCTCGCGCTCCTGCGCTTGCCATCCGGCACCTGGCTCTGCCTGGAGCGGCGCGGCGTCACGGGCCCCGGCTCGGGCGGCTCCCGGCGCTCACCGGCTCGGTGGTCGGTGCCGCCCGCCCGGGCTGCGGGCGCGGCCGGGCCCGGCCCGACCGACGGGGCGGACTGTGCCCGCGCGACCTGAGGCAGCGCCTGCCCCGATGACGGCGGGCCGACCGCCCCCGTCAGGCTCCCGCTGGACCCACCGGCGTTGTTCGGCCCGCCGTGCCCCGGCCCGCCGTGCTGGCCCAGCTCGAAGGCCTCGCTCCCGCGGCGGCTCTGCGAGCTGGAAGAGCCGACGGAGTCCCCGCGGCTGCTGGCCGGCTGGTCGTCCACCGACCCGAACACGCTCGGCTGCGGCTGCAGGCCCTCCGCGCTGGAGCTCTCCAGGATGGCCTTGGCGCCAATGCTGCGCTTCGACGCCGCGCGGAACATGGCACCCGTGGTGGGGAGGACGCGCTGCCGGGCCTGCAGCGCCGCGCGGCTCAGGCTGTCGCTGTGGCCCAGCCTCCGCCCGCCGCCGAGCGGGCCGACCGCCCCGTCCTCGTCGCCCTTCACCAGCTCCACCACGGGTGTCAGCGCCTCCTCGTCCACGTCCTCCCCCTCCTCCCCCTCCTCCTCCTCCTCCTCCTCCTCATCTTCCTCGTCATAGTCTGTCTCGCGACGCGCGCTGCCCCGTTGCGTCGGCCTTGCGCGCCCGGCATGCGGTCCGACGGTGAAGCCGCCCTCCCCCGCCGTGGCGGACTTTGGGCCGGATGCCGCCGACACGCTGAGCGGCGAGGCGCTCCCAGCGTAGAAGGACTGGTGCGCTGCCGACGTGCCGATGGCGAAGGACGGGGCCGACGTGATGAGGCTGGCGCGGCGGGCGGCCGACGGGCCGCCGGGGGCGGCGGGGACCTCCGTGGGCGACGAGGGCATCGCCCTGGCGAGGCGCTGCAGAGCCGCGACGGACCGCGCCTGGGGCGGCGACACGGTGCGGACCCGGACGCCGCCGGGCGTGGACTTGTCGTCGCGCCCTGGGCCCGCGCCGGTGGGGGTCCGGAAGGCACCAGCGGCGCCCGCCGCCGCCGGCAGAACGTCCCGCTTGGTCATGGGGCGCTTGAGCAGCATGCGGTCGGCGGCTGCCCTGGCCGCCACGAGGCCCGCCGACAGCTCGGCCAGCCGGGGGTGCTCGGACTCCTCCGCGATGCCAATCCCGCCCAGCCTGGCATTGTCGCCCGACACCCCGGACTGCCGCTGCTCCCGAAGGAGCGTCGCAAGCTCGCGCTCGCGCTCCTTGGAGAACAGGAGCACCGCCGAGGCGGTGTAGAGAGCCCCGAGGTCGCGGGCAGCGAGCGGCAGGGACGCCGCCGCGCCGCCGTCAGCGGCCGCCGCGGGCCCGGCGGACGGCCCCGACCCGGCCTCGGAGCTGAGGATGAGGACGCAGCCGGCGCGCTGCACGCCGGCGCGCATCAGGTCTCGCGGGCGGAGCGGGGAGCCGTCGACGTGGATGAGGCCGGAGAAGCGGCGGCAGACGGAGCGCCAGATCCGCGCCTCGGGGGCGGTCGACCGCGCGGACAGCATCGCCCGCGGGGCGAGGACGACGATGACCTGGGTGGACGTCGCCCGGCGGAGCGGCTTGACCAGGTCGGGCAGGCCGGTGAGGTCGCCGCCGACGATGACGTGGCCGCTCAGGCGCCTCGGGGCCTGGGCCTGGCACCCCTGCTCCGCGGCCACGAGCCAGGAGGGGCGGGCAATGGACAGCGGCGTCAGCAGCTCGGGGGCGCGGGCGGGGGGGCGGGGGAGGAATGACGTGCGCCGGGGGTGCGCCGCCCGGAGCACGGCGCTCCGGACCGGGATCGGGAGGCGGTGGAAATTCAGCGGCGACACCGGCAGGTTGCAGTCGGGCAGAGCCGCGAGGTAGATCGCCTCCTCCGGCTCGAGGACCAGGAGCAGGTCGGCCGCCGAGTCCCCCGTGGGGGCCTGTAGCCCGAGGCCCGCCGGTGGCTCGTCCACCATCTGCCTGATCATTGCCTGGGCCTGTGCGGCCTCCCTTCGGCTGGCGGACGCCTGGGCGTGGTCCGAGAGCGCGGTCACGCGGGGGTCGAGCCCCTGCAGAGCCACGTCGCACAGCCGGCGAAGTGCTGCGGCCACCATGCTCGGAACGAAGCGGGGCCCCTTCCCCTTGCGGCTCCTGGACGCCCGGTCTGTCCGGATCCAGATCTTGCCGCGCGGGCTCAGGTGCTTCAGCTTGCCCGGGTCCCCCATGGCGCCCCGTGACGCCCACGGCAGGTGCGCGGCGGCGTCCGGCCCGGCCTTTGGGGCGTCGCCGGCGCCGTTCCCTTGGTGCTGCCCCCGGGCGCGGTACGCGGTCACCGTCTCGCCTCGGCGTGCGGCCTCCTCCTCCTCGACCTCTTCCTCCCACGTCTTCTGCGGTACGACTGCGAGGCCGGTATTCGAGGGGAAAGGGGGCACGAAGTTGGTTGGTGTGGGTGGAACGCGCAATCAAGCGACACGGCGATGCCTGCTGCGGCGCGAAGGGAAGGCAGGTCTGCGGCAAGCAGCGCGCCGAGCAGAAGCGCGCGCACCCAGCCCGTTCAGCCGCGGGGAGGGGTGGCCGTGGCGCAAGCACGCGGGGGCGGGGTGCGGGCCTCGCGGACGGCTCCTCCTCTCACGGCCGTGCTTGGCGAGCTTGAGCGCCTGAGTGACGTCGCCGGCCAGGACAAGGACCCTGTCCTCTGCCCGCAGATAGTAGTGCTGCGGAGCCATGAGCAGCACCAGCTCGCTCCGGATCTCCGAGTAGTCCTCGTCCTGCGGCCCGCCGACGGGCCGCGCGGAGGGCTGCGACCGCTGGCGATGCCCGTCCGGCGACTCGCTCGCCTCCGGGTCGGTGCCCTGCCCGTCGCTCCGCGTCCGGGGACGGGGCGCAGACGAGGCCCGAGACCTGCGTCGCCTCCGCGCCGCAGCCGCAGCCGCTGACCTCGGAATGGCGGAGGCGGAGGGAAGCGGGGCCTGCTGCTCCGGGACGGGCCCGCCCCAGAAGGTGCGCTGCCGCGTGAGAGCGCTCCCGCCCTCGGGCGAGGACTGCCCGTCGGCCCAGGGGTCGCCGCCGGTGTCCGGCAGCGGCGAAGGCGGGCTCGGAGGCCTTCCCACGAGCCGGGACGACTTCTGCCCGAAGATCGATGCGCCCGCGCCCTCGGGATCGCCGATCAGCGACGCAAGGGCGCCGCGCGAGCCGCTGTGGAGCACGGCCTGCAAGCGCGTGACGCTCTTCGGCTTCTGTGGCGCGAAGTTACCCTGGACGAGACCGTCTTTCCCGAAGATGCTGTCCCGATACCGGGCTCGCCGCTTGCCCTTGCGCATCGTGAAGGACCGCGAGCTCGAGGCCGACCGGCCGGCGCCCGACGGCGCGCCGCTGCTGGACCCCCCTAGGCTGTCTCCGGATCCGGTCCTGCTGACGCCGCCCGCCAGGTTCCGCCGCGAGCCGCGCACCGCCGACTTCCACAACGACTTGGGCTTCTTAAGCTTGGCCTTCGACCGCTGCGACGACGAACCCACGCTCTCGGCGTGGTGGACGTCCCCGGCCGACGCGCCGCGGAGGCCTTGTGCGAACGTGACGGAGCGCTGCGCCTCGCGGCGCCCGGCTCCGCGCTCCACGCTCATAGCCCTCGAGCTCGTGCTCGCGGCCATGCCCGGCACGCCGTTGCCGGCCCCTGGCATGCCCGCCTCGCCGCCGTCGGCACCGCCCTCCGCGGTCCCTCGCCGCGGGACCGTTGGCGGCTCCTTCAGCAGGTCCGTGCGCCGAGAGGTGAGCTCGCGGGAGCTGAGCGAGCGGCGCGGCAGCCGGATCCTGGCCCCGACCGCCGCCACCCCGAGCTGGCCCCGCGCGCGCCTCGACTCTACGCTCAGCGTCCGGCTCCTGGAGTCGGACTCCTCCCCCTCCTGGAGGCGGGAGAACGTGGCCGGCGGGGCCCTGGGCATGGCATCGGCGGCTGACTCCTCGCTCTCCGCGATGGAAGACGCCGGCTCTGCCGACGCCGGCTCTGCCGCGCCGGGCTCCGCCCCGCTGGACACGGCGTCGGACGGCGGCTCGGTGAGCACGCCGTGGCCGCGCTCGCCGGAGATGGACGAGCGCCCCGCCAGCTCACCCCGGCCGCTCGAGGCGGGTGCCCCGGGCTTCATTCCTGTCAGCGTGCTCGCCGCGGAGAGCACGTTCGCACGGCTGCCGGACTGGGTGATGCGCCTGGAGCCGCGGCGCCCCACCGGGGTCGACCCGCCGCCGAAGCCCCGGGTGCCCCCCTCGCCCCTCGGGGAGCCGACATTGCCCCTGAAGCTGGACCGGCCGGACGACGAGGGCGGCGGGGCCGACTCCGCTCGGGCCTTCTTCTTCACCGCCTTGTCGTAGCGCTGCTTCCTCCGCTGGACGACGCTCTCCCTCGCTGCCCTGGCCCACCTCGGGTGGTGGCTCTGCCGCTGGGTCTCGACGGCGAAGAGGACGCAGCCGTACGCCCTGTGGACGGCGACGGCGACCTCTTCGAAGGAGCGACGGACGAAGAGGGGGGAGATGGGGACGGAGTAGACCTCCTGGCCCATGCTGTGGGCGTACTCCACGCGCCACGCCTTGGAGCGCTGCCTCGCCTCGTGCCGCGCGGCGGAGAGGCCGGCGATCTTCTCCTCGGGGGACCAGCCCTGCCAGCGCGCGGCCGAGGGCCCGAAGCCGCGCTCCTCCACGAAGCTCTCCGTCTCGTCGTCCACCGGCTGGCCTGCGCGGTAGTGGCCCGCCGCCCCCGCGATGAAGCGCTCGGCCTCGCGGTCGGAGAAGGACGATACCAGGTTGGCGAGGAGCGTGGAGATGCCCGGGTAGAGCGTGGACATGGCGAGCACGCTCATCTTCAGGCTCTGCCGGCACACCACGAGGTCAGCGTTGGCCCAGACGTTGCGGTCCATGCTGTCCTGCCGGAGGAGCTGGAGGATGATGGGGACGCGCGGGGAGGCGTCGCGGACGCTGCGGGCGGTGAGGAGCGCCATGGCGTCGGCGTCAAAGGCGCGCGAGAACGTCCGGCCGCTGCTGGCCGAGGTGAGGACGAAGACGGCGTCGGCGTCGGTCACCGCCACGCGGTCGAGGTCCTCCCGCACCAGGGGAGAGCCCAGGACGTACTGCACCACGGCCTCGAAACGCGGGGAGTGCAGCAGCCCGATCCACTCGCTCGTCGGCTCGGTGGGGAGCATGATGGCGACGCGCTTCCGCGCCACAGCGCCGTGGTCCTCGTGGTAGAACTCGCTCAGGAAGCGCGCCGCGGCCGAGAGGCTGACGTCGCCGCACACGATGACGTGGCCGTCGGGGCTGCGGGTGAGCGGCTTGGCGTACGGCGTGGACCGCGCGAGGAGCTCCGTCAGCTTGCCCGTCTCCCTCGGGATGACGATGAAGAGCACGGCGATG